>Ga0307380_10013594_pt1 | contig 10046 bp, 3 predicted proteins | sample UN3MG_FD_202239 | JGI IMG/M metagenome (GOLD analysis project Ga0307380, IMG submission 202239) | Soil microbial communities from Risofladan, Vaasa, Finland - UN-3 | ecosystem: Environmental > Terrestrial > Soil > Coastal area > Acid sulfate soil | place: Finland: Risofladan, Vaasa | collected...
AAGCGATTGCCGGAAAGAGCGGCAAGGGAATAATGAGATAGAGGTTTTGTATGGCAGTTACAACGGGCGATGGTTTTCAGATTCCAATCGAAGTGGATACGAAACAATCGGAATCCAAAATGGTTGCCATGCAGAAAGCAGCTAAAACTTTGGGCATCAGTACCAGTAAGTTAGTCGAAATCATTAGCAAAGTCTCTGAAGAAACAAAAACCTTTAATGAAGCTACCCAGAAATCCCAATCCGTTATCAATAAGCAGACCAGAATCATAAAAATAGTTGACGAATCGACTATCCAGTATACCGATTCACTTGAACGGGCTGTAGAAGCACAGGAAAGCTTTCAGTCTATGACTCTCAAGGCTGGTAAATCAGCCAATAAAACCGGTTCGATTATAGGTGCTATGGCATCTGCGATTGGTACCACAGTCAGCATTGTAGAGCGGGCATTCAATACCTTTAGTAGCTTGGTTAAAATTCTGGAAGTCTTGAGTGATCCGGAGAAATTAAAGAGACTGACCTCACTTCTTAGGGTTCTGGCCTTAATTCAGAAGATCAAGGGTAATAGAGCTATTGCTGATGGGCTTGAAATGGCTGCTGATAAAGCCGAAGAGATTCAGGAAGCCTTAATTAGTGTCAAAGAGACAGCAGAGAAATCCATAGGTGCAACCAAAGTAGTTATTGAAAGAGCGACAACAGCTTTTGATATTGCTACTCAATCCGTTGAATTTATGAAAAAGGCTTTGGTTGGTGTTCTGGCTATTAAGTTTGGCCCAAGAATACTTGAGGCTGTTGTTGGTGTAGACAAATTCTTTAAAATTGTCACCTTAACAAACAATGCTACAGACAAATTTGGTGGTGCTTTAAGGACGAATACGCTGGGCAGTATGCTTAAGATTGCCAAGGTCAGTGCGATTGCTGCTCCTGCTTTAATCGCTCTTGGTTCTGCAGCCAGGAATAGTGAAAATGCTTTTTTTAAATTTGCAGGAACTCTTTCCTTTTTAGCCGGTATTTTGTTAGGTGGTTTTTCCTTTGCAATATTTGGCGCAATAAAGTTGATGTCGAGTTTTGCTATAGCTATTGGGGACAAACTTATAACCTCAATGACTAATTTCGAAAAGCAGGCTTCAAAAGCTGAAAGAGCCATACAGAGTTTTGAATTTGTCATGAAAGGTTTCGCCAGAGTTGTAGGAGAAGACACAGTTGGTTCTTTAGAAGGCTGGAATGATGTCATGGATGACGTTATATCAGGCTCTACATTTGCCGCTGATTCTGTGAGAAAGTCAATTAAATTACTGGTAGCCGAAGGCTCTAAAATTGGTCTTACGTTTGAAGATACTTCTAAATTGTTAAAAAGAGCGGCTGATGTCGCATCAGCAAACGGCAAGGATATAATCGATGTAACAAATGTTATGGTAAAAGGTCTAATTAATCAGACTGAAGCTGCAAAAGGTGTAGGTATATTTCTAGATCAGGCTTCCTTAGCACATTCCAATTTTGCTGCAGAAACTAACGCGTCAATGGATGCAGTTAGTGATGGTCAGAAGGTTCTACTACGATACGCTAAAATATTTGAAGATACTGAAGCGGTTGTTGGTGCCGCTGCTTCTGATATTCAGACCGTAGCCGGTGCGACCGAGGTACTTAATAGGAAAATGGATAGGCTTGGTCCTCTATTGGGCCGGAATTCTGCTGCTACTGTAGCCTATATCAAGGTTCAGCAAATGTTTGTCGGTGCTTTGCTGTCATTACCCGATGGGTTTTTTGCTGCAGCTGGTGGAGCTGCTGACTTTCTAGGTGTTCTGTTAAAAATTACCGGTGTTATCCTAAAATACATTGTTATAGTGGCCACATTGGCAACCGTTTACGGGCTTCTTACTTCTGTAACTGGGAATAATTTAAAATTACAGCAAGCTTTGTCTTTTATGTTCCTGAAGACCGGTAGAGCTATAGGAGTTCAGACGGTTGGCGTTACCAGTCTTTCATCAGTTTGGTTAAACCTTTCAATCATCATGAAAGGCGGGGTTGTCTTTGCTCTTAAGGCAGTTGGCCAAACGCTTGTACAGTTGACCAAAAGAATCAATATGTTGTTGATTCGTCTTGCTCCTTTACTCATTCAGCTTGCTTTGATTTCTTCGTTGATTTGGCTGACAATTAAAGCAGTCAAGGCAATATTGCCTTTGCTTGGTGGTCTTAATCAGATCTGGGATGATTTGAAATCATCTTTATCGTCTGTTGGTGATAGTTTTAAAGATTTATTTAGTGATCTGGGTGGTGGAACTACCATAGTTGCTAGGCTGATCATAGTTGTTGAAAACCTTGTCAAGATTCTGGTAGTGGGTCTGCTGGGTGCTCTTAATTCGGTTCTACTTGCATGGTTTTTATTCAAGGAAGCCACAGCAGACACAGCCGAGGAACAGGCAAAAGCTTCTAAAATGGTTCAGAAGCTGACAAAGGACATGGTTAAATTAAGTGGTATTAGTACGCAGGCCATTGGAGAAATTGTTGATGTTGCTTCAGGTGCGGGTGAAGCAATGGCTAAGGTTAACGACAAAACCAAACAGGTTGAAGATGGTATTAGTTCTTTAGGAAAAAGATTTAGGGATTTAGGTGATGATGCTCATGGTGGTGCTTCCGATGCAGCCGAAGCACTTAAGCAATTAGAAGGGGAAACCAGAAACCTTACCTTATCTCTGGCCAACCTTGGAGCCACACAGACCCAACAGATAAAAAACAACCTGTCAAATTCTTTGGTCGAGTTGAATTTGAAGAAAGAGCAGTTGAAATCCGAAAAACTTCTATCGGCTTCAGCTTTGGCCCAGATAAATCTTCAGAGAAAGTTGCTCAATTCACAGGCTGCTGGCGAAATCGGCGCAATATCCAAGGAAGCTGCTTCAGAACAAATTATCTCAATGCAGTCTGTTGCAGACATGGGTGATCAATTACGGGTTCAGGAACTGGAAGGCTTGAATAAATTAATTGAAGCACAGAGGCTTAAGAATGTCTTAATTCTGGAAAATTTTGACAAGGAAGCCGATGCGCTTAAGGATAAATTTTCTCTGAATGAACAAGAAATAGCTCTAATCAATCAGACCAGACAGGCATTAGAGAAGAAAAACGCTGCTTCTTTGGTCAAGGCTGGGGAAGAACAGTCTAAGGCTGCTGCTACTCCTGATCCAAGCGGAGCAATCATAACCACTAGTCAGATGGCTGAGATGGGATCTGTGTTAGGCGATGCTGCTGGTGGCTTGATTGGCGGTGCAATGGCTGCAGCTAACCCGGTTGGAGCCTTCATGGCTGTGGCTAACATGATCACCGGAGCCATACAATCACTTATAGATTTTTTGCCAAATTTCCTGAATGCCATAGCCGGAATCTTCAATTCTCTCACCGAATTACCCACAAAATTGGTTGAGGCTTTGGTTGGAGTTTTCGATTCCATCATAAATTTCATTAAGGAATTTCCAGCCCAGATTGTGAAGGCAATTGATGGCCTGATAATGGGTCTGGTCGATTTCATCGCTAACATCCCGGATGCCGTTATTGGCATGGTGGACGGATTTGTAAATGCTCTTTTGGCTCTTGTGCAAAAGCTACCTCAGATTATAGGTAAGCTGGTTTCAGCCTTGATTTCATTCCTACCGAAGCTGATTTCGTCTGGTATTACTCTGATTGTCAAAGGTGTACCTGCCATTATTAGCGCCGTAATTTCAGCTATACCTGAGATAATAACAGCCTTGGTGGATGGTTTTGTTGATGGTGTGAAGACTGCAATAAATTCCATCGCCAGTGCTCTTGGTCTTGGGGACGTATTTAACATCGACACAGCTGCAATGGTGGAACAGTTTGAAGATCTGGCAGACACAGTCAGCAAGTCTGCTTCCAAAATATTCTCAGTAGCAGACCTTGAAGCACAGGCTAAGGGATTGGGTAGTGTCAAGAATATTCAGGATAGTGTAGCAACTGCGACAAAGCAGGCTTCCGGTTTTCTTCAGAAGCTCTGGGATGGGTTTATAAAGGGTTTGAAAGCTGTATGGATGTTCATCTGGGACAAAATACTTAGCCCGATCATAGATGCTATCAGACAGGTCTGGCTTTTCATTTGGGATAAGGTTCTTAAACCCATAATTGATGCGATACGGGCTGTCTGGCTTTTTGTCTGGGAAAAGATCATTCAGCCAATTGGGAACGTCATCGGTAAGGCCTTCGAAGCAGTGGGCAATATTCTGAGACCAATTTTTGAAGCCGTGGGCAATGTTCTGAAACCCATTTTTCAGATCTTCATGACTATCGGCGAAGGTGTCGCCAATCTGTTCAAGGGTACATTTAAAATATTTGGGATTGTCGGCGATACTATCGGAAAACTGTTTAAGAATACATTTAAGATTTTCGGAGCTGCTGGCAAAGCTGTGGGTAAACTTATCAAGGCTCCCATTGATTTCCTAAAGTCCACCTGGGACACCTTGATGAAGATCTTCACAGGTAAGATTGGCATCCTTGATGGTGTACGCGAGTTATTTCAGAACGCTTTCAAGTTGATATCCGATCAACTTTCAGCTGTAGCAGAGTTTTTCGGCACAGTTTTTGATATCATTGGTGATAATTTGGGTGTGGTTTTTGAGGCTGTGGGTAAGATTTTCTCAGTCGTTACAGACAACCTAAAAATCGTATTCGGAGTTTTCCAGAAAGTTGGAGATCTGATCGGTAAAGCTCTTGGAGCTGTTTTTAATCTCTGGAAAAAGGTGGGAGAGGGTTACATAAAAGCCTTTAAAGCTCTTATTGATTTTTGGAAAAAGGTTGGAGAAGCGATTGGGAAAATTTTCACTGCTGTATTTAGTTTTGGCAGGAAAATATTTGATGCCTGGATTGGCATGGTTAAGAAGAATTTGGAAGCTATTGGCAAAGTCTTCAGCGCCGTATTTAGTTTCGGAAAGAAAATATTTGATGCCTGGCTTGAGATGGTCAAGAAGAATTTGGAAAACATAAAAGCAGGATTTATGAAACTTATCGAGGCCTTTAAGAATGTATTTGAATTCATAAAATCAATATTCATGACCGTTATCGGTGCCTTTAAGCAGGTATTCGAAGTCTTCAAAAAGGCTGGCGAAGCTTATATCAACGCTCTGAAGGGAGCCTTTGAGGCTTTGAAGAATGCTGGTGCTGCAGTGGGGAAGATCTTTTCACAGGCATGGGATGGTCTAAAGAAAGCCGGTTCAGCTTATTTCAATGGTCTCAAAAAGGCTGGTGAAGCTGTAGGGAAGATATGGACAAAATATTTAAGTCCAAAAGCGATTATTGATATGTTCAAGAAGGCTTTCGATGCCATAAAGGGTATTTTTTCTAAGCTATTTGACTTTAAGGCCATTGGTAAGGGTTTCGGTAAAATGATGGATATTCTTAATCCTCAGAACCTTTTGGCCAAAATTTTTAAGATGCCCAAGTCTGAAAAAGGGAAAGTTGAAAACTTAATCGGTATAGATATTCCGTTTGTCAAGTTTGCAGAAGGTGGGCCTGTTCCTGGAACCGGAAACACAGATTCAGTCCCATCCCTGCTAACTCCTGGTGAGTTTGTTTTGACCAAAGATATGATCCAATCAGCTTTCGGAGGTCTAAGCAATTTAATGGGTGGCTTAAGCCAGTCGGATATCAATCAGGCTGCTGGGATCGGTTCATCGATGGATTTTACTGATAGCGCGATGATGGAAGCCAAAAAAACTGGCGGTAATTTTGGGGAAATACTTCTCAGGATGAAAAAGGAAGCTCAGCAAGCTTTCATGGATAGGACTGCTGGTAAGAGAAGATCGGGAGGCCTTAACATTGGAAAAATTGGCGGAACTCTTGGCGAAGTTTCAGAGAAAGCTAAAAAGGTTTCAGTTAAGGATATTTCAGTAGGAAACATTGAGAAGAATATTAAATCGACAGTTAAAAATACTTCCATTAAAAATATTGAAAAATCGGTTCAAAGTCTTGCTGACGATTTGGAAAAGATGTTTGATCCGGTAGCTCATTTTTGGGATGAAATCATGAGGAACCTTGTAAAAGGTATTGAATCCATGATTAAAAATACTACCAAAGGCATTCCGGGTTTTGCCCAGGGCGGGCTTGTCGGTGGAACATTAACCGGCGTTGATTCACAGATGATAAGGACAACACCAGGAGAATTTGTGGTCAATAGGTCTGCTACTTCGAGTAATCTTAAAGCTCTTGGCATACTTAATCAGACCGGGAGTTTGCCGAACATGGGTTCATCCGGTGGCGATACCATTTTGAATGTAACTATCAACGCCAAAACAATGCTTTCACCCGAACAAGTCCAAAGGGAAGTTGTGCCCATCATAGAAAAGTCTTTGAGGCGTAGCAGCATGAGAGGAAAATTTTTACTGTCAAATTCCGGAACAAGGGATAACCGATAATGGCCCAGACCAATACAGGCGGATATCAGCAGACGGCTTACCTTGCCGAAGTGCCTTATATGGGCGGAAATGCCGTTGTGACAACCGGTATGCAAGTAAATATGGTAACCGATACCAGCGTATCAACGGGCCAACAAGCCAACATGAATGTGAACGCTGCTTTTCCTTTGGGCATGCAAGCTGATATGTTTACCGGTAATGATGGAATTGCCGGAATGCAAGTGGAAATGTTTATCAATGACCTGTTAAATCCTCTTGGGTTTCAGGTTGATATGCTGACATCAAAAGTTACCCCAAACGGCATGCAAGTTGATATGCAGTTAGCCGGCAATCTGAACCAGCTTGGTATGCAAGCCAAGATGGGATTCCCACAGCATATAACTTGTGGTGGGTATCTTACTGACAATCCATATATGGAAGAAGCATACCTTGGTCCTAAGTTTTGTACGTTGAATAGTATGCAAGTATTCATGCAGATTTCGGAGATTGTACCAACAGGCCTGCAAGCCGAAATGTTTATTGTCAGTCCGGATGATGACAAAATAACTGGTATGCAAGCTAATATGCAGATTGCGGGGAATCTTAAAATAACCGGTATGCAAGCAGATATGCTTTCTGTTGACCGGACCGGAATGCAAGCAACTATGGTTCTTTACTCGGTTGAAACCCTTAGATTCCTATGTGATTTTGAAAGCAGGGGGACGCCAGCACAAGCCGGCGATACCTGGACTTCTGTTCAGTCATTGAGAGTTGGGGATTTTGAAGCTAATAATCTGAATACAGACATATTCGAGGAGAGGACAGAGACATTAGCGACACCTCCAGCATTGTGGGAACTGCAGTGCAACACAGGGAAGACAAATACTTTTGTAGATACTATCTACATTGGGGACCATAATTTTACTCTTGGTGCCTCTGTAATCTTTCAGGCTTCTACTTTTTCTAACTTTTCTACCATCGAATACCAAAGAGTTATGACGGTGGAAAATCAGGACATGTATTTTGTCCTCCCATTGCTCGATTTCCCGCCATTGCCAGCCCAGTATTATCGGTTGTTGATTCAGGATGGTGCAAATCCGGGAGCCCTAAAAATCGGTATTGTGGTTTTTGGTTCGTCTACTACTTTTACGCCAGATGAACGATTTATCAATCCGGTCAGGTATGGAGTTAGACATTTCAAGGACACAATTCCCACAGAAGGATTCACGAATGTGTCAAACGACAGAGCTTTGAGGAAATTCCTTACTCTGGATTTTGAGCAACTTCTCTTGGAAGGCGGGAACTTTGGTAAAATAAGAAACTTTATCAAAACGTCTAAAACAGATCTGAAATGTCTGATTATTCCAAGACCCACTAAACCAAGTGCCTTGGCTGTGTTCTCAAAACTGACTACACTTCCAGAGGAACAACATTACGCAACAGAAGACGACAACTGGAGAATCGATTTAACCTTAGATTGGGATGAACAAGACTGATGGGGAGTTCAGACAGAAGGCCATACGAATCAGCATCGGTTTTGGATCAGGATTTACTGAGGCAATGCAGTGATAACCTGACTATAAAGCTGGAAATGATTGCAGACATTGAAAATATTGGTGCTGGGTCTCTAACTCTTCATATATCAGACAGGGCTAAGTATGTTGGGGAGAATTTTTATGAGCCAAGAACAGAATTCCCCATTATCAGTAGGACAATCGGAGACTGGTTATCGGGAACTCTGGAATTTTCTAACCTTGAACTGACAATCAATAACTCAGATGGAAAATATAACAACTTTGCTCCGGGTGGTGGTGAATATACCGGCTTTATTGGTCGCAGAATCGTTGTTAAGGCTGGTCTTGGTGAGATCCTGTCTACCTATTCGATCGTCTTTAGTGGGGAGATAACGGACGTTTCAGGCTTCGGTAGAGATACCACAAGTTTTAGTCTTTCAGCCCGTAACGATTTCGAGAAAGTCAATGTATCCATCCCAAGTGAAGTTCTTCTAAATACGGATTTCCCGGATATTGAAGAAGGATTTATAGGTTTGGGAGCTCCAATTATTTACGGAGACTGGACTACAGATTTAAGGCCTGAAGCTCCTGAGGTTCCTGCATTCCCCGTAAATGGACTAAATGCTAACGTTTTGCTTGGAATCAGCCCGGTCAGGTGTGTGATTTCTTCAACTCCCCTACTTAGTCTGGACACAACGACAGTTACCCTTTTGAGATCTGATATCTATTATGTCATTGCCCCGGGTGACATCGCCATAGTGGGGGGAACCGATAATACAATTTTTGACATTACCCAGATGAATTTCAATATCGATGGGTCCCCATGGATTTATGTCAATGGGGATTCTTTCTTTGTTAAGTGTATAGGTGTTCCTCTGGCTTTTGGACTAAACTCAAACATAGTCGAAATTGGGAGAGACATTTTAATCCGGTTCGGTGGTGCGGTTCTTGGGGACTTTGACGTTTCATGGAATACCATCGCAGGCAAAAGTTTGCCGGTTGAGGATGGGATTTTTGGAATCAAAACAAGAGTTTGGTTGCAAGAAGCTGTAAACGCGATGGAATACGTTCTTTCTTTATTTGAGCAGGTGAGAATTGAAGCCTTCGTTGATAAAAACAACAAATTTAAGCTGACTACCCTGCATTTTTCAGATTTTGTAGCTGCTCCGGCTTTCACATTGACAAATCCAAGGCTTGTACGTGGAACACTGAAGCCAGAAATCGACGAAAGAAACAACTGGAACCGCGCAAAGGCTGACTACTCTTTATCCCCGGTGACAGGAGAAGCCAAATTTTCTACGCCGATCTTTAAAAATGATATCGCTATTGCCCAATCTGGCAGGCAGATCAGTAAACTTGTATCCTTCCCTAATCTGGTCGATGAGGTAGACGTTATCAATCAGCTTACTGAAATGATCAAGCTTGCTTCATCTTACGGGGAATTTTTGGTCTTTGACGTGACTTGGTTTGGTCAGCAACTCGATATTTCGGACGAAATAGATATCAGCAACATCAATATTGGAGGATTAAATTTTACAATTTTAGGCACAACCACAAGACCAACGGCGAAAATAAGAGAAATCGGTTACGAAAAGACCGGAAGAATCAGAATAAAGGCGTGGAATTTTCAAATGATTCCATTTCCAGGTAACGAAAAACCATTTGTCCCAGGAATTACAGGCGGTTCTACCGCCGTTATAACACAGGAGTGATTAATCATGGCAGTCTCATTAACAGTTAGTAAAATTCTTAACCCACCCACACAAGTTAACGATGTTCTTTCCGGATCTGGCACAGGAATAGATTTAGGCCAGGTCATAAATGGATCCTATACGCCGGTCATATCCCAGGTTGGAAATACAGGCTATCTGGACATTTATTTGTCACATGATGCTGTAGTTGACCCAATTACAGCTGTAAAAAGCTATGTTGCTACTTACTCCCAAGCCTATTCGGGTGCAGATACTGCTGTTAACGATATCGCTACACTGATTGCAAAAGGTCAGGCAGACAGTGAAGCAACTGCAAACAATGGTGACGGTCTTTCTGGTGGGCTTAGAATTGAACACGCTGGCCAGGATATCGCCGGTCTTGGTGCTTCGGCTTTTCTTCCGTCCAGAGCACAAGTTGATATTTATGGAAA
>Ga0307380_10013596_pt1 | contig 10045 bp, 10 predicted proteins | sample UN3MG_FD_202239 | JGI IMG/M metagenome (GOLD analysis project Ga0307380, IMG submission 202239) | Soil microbial communities from Risofladan, Vaasa, Finland - UN-3 | ecosystem: Environmental > Terrestrial > Soil > Coastal area > Acid sulfate soil | place: Finland: Risofladan, Vaasa | collected...
AATGCTGAAGCAAGTCACGTTGCCACAGTCACCTCCGGAACTTATACTGTAAGCGCTGGTGGAACAGCTAGTGAAACGATTATCAACGTTTCTTTCGGGACAGCCAAAGCGACCTTCCTGGCAGCATTGACTAAAGGTCAGGCTGACCAAACATGGGTTGATACCGCAATAGCTGATCCGGTAGTCTCTACCAATACTTTAGTGGTTACCGCTCAGGACGGGACAACAGTAGTTACCTATACCGTCACGGTTAATGCAGTAGTACTGGCAATAGGCGATAGTTATGGCGGAGGCATAGTAGCCTATATCTTACAAGCAGGAGAATTTAATGGTGTGTACGGTTACGATGAAAACGTACAACACGGATTGATTGCAGCTACAGCTGACCAGAGTACAGCAATACACTGGTGGAATGAAAGTTATATGGTAACAAGTGCAATAGGTTTAGTGATAGGTTTCGGGCAGGCTAATACGGCAGTCATAGTAGCCAAACAAGGGGTAGGAAGCTATGCAGCACAGGCATGTGATGATTACTCGGTAACAGTTGATGGCGTCACTTATACCGACTGGTTCCTCCCCTCGAAAGATGAACTGAACAAACTTTACCTTAACAAAGATGAAATTGGTAGTTTTGCTGACGAAGGCTATTGGAGTTCGTCGGAGTCCCGTTATGACAGGGCATGGTATCAGGATTTCTACTCTGGTAACCCTGGTGCTCAGGACGAATTTACCAAGGATCTATATAACCATGTCCGTGCTGTCCGGGCTTTTTAACTATTTATCAATTTAACTATTTAAGGGTTAAGGGGGCTTTGCCCCCTTAACAATTTTTTAAAAAATGGCGCTATATTACGCTTTAAAAGTATTTAAAGATATGTAACAATTGACCTTGAAGATATTCGAATATACTAAAGATTTTCCGAGGGAATATAAATACACACTCGGTTAGGATATGAAGCGGGATGCGATAGTTCTGGCAAGAAGCATTTACCGGGCAAATAAAGCAAAAAGCAAGACCGAATACCTGGAGGTATTTCTGGATGACTTTGAGATATTGAAACTGGAGATTCGTTTATGTGTCGATATGAAAATCCTATCCATTAAAAAACAGGCAGAGCTTGCTTTTCTCAAGGAGCGCAAGCTCCCTGCCAGAGAATTTTTATAGCTCTTTAGGATGATCTCCAGCCTTCAATCAATATGACAGGGGAAGTTGCATGAGCTCAATAATCCTGTGAGTTAAGAGTTATATTATCCAATTTATTATCTCTTAATTTCTAACAGATCCTAATGATTTCTACCATTTTGTGAAATACTTTCTCAGTCTCACCACTCATACAAAAGTTGCGAAAATCGTCCTGTCTGGGGAGCTTGACAATTCCCAGCCCTTTGGCATTTTGCTGAAGGGGGCTTTTTTATTGGGAAGAGAAGGGTATTGTTAAATTATATAGTAATGTTAGATAGTAAAATTTATTCTATTGTAGAATAGAATTAGCAAAAACAATAATGTACGTTGATATATTAGTTTGGTAGTATAAAATAAATAGTTTGGTTATTTTTAATCGAGACACCGTTGCTGATAAGAGGAAGATGAATATGATAAGACCTTATAAGAGATTAGCGGAATTATATGATAAAGAAGAATGGGGTAAGTTCAGTATAAAATATATAAATATATTGAAAGATCTTAAAAATAGATATAATTTTTTTACTCATTCTATTCTCGATATTTCTTGTGGAACAGGGGATTTAATAAATGAATTGAGCAGGGAATATGTTGTTGTTGGTTCTGATAAATCAGTGGAAATGATAAAGATTGCAAAAAGGAAATATCCACATTTGACGTTCTATGTTTCAGATATGATAGATTTAAGTTTAGAAAATAAATTTGACCTTATCCTATCTCCCTTTGATTCAATAAATTATATTATCAAGCAAAACAATTTAAAAAAAGCTTTTAAAAATATTTATTATCTTTTAAATGAGAAGGGCTATTTTTTATTTGATTTTAATACTGATAAATTATTTGCAGACAAGTGTATCGGAATACCAATTGAAAGAAAAGCAGCTGGTATTAATTTTAAACAAATATGTGAATATAACAAAGAAACAAGGATTGCCAAGACGACTTTTGATTTTGGAAAAGGGATAGAAGAAGTACATATTCAAAGAGCATATAATGATGGTGAAATTAAAAATATATTAAAAGGTGCTGGTTTCGAAATAAAATACTCTTTTGATATTTTAAAAAATGAATTTGTAAGTGATAATTCTTATAAAATATTAATTTTTGCTAAAAAACTGATCGATGTCAGTACATAAGAGAATTTATAATCTCCATCTAAGCTTTGGTACACCTTAATTTTCTTGCTTTTATGCCATATTTTCCCATCGCTATTAGCTTCAGATAAATCTTGTGAAAAGTTTAATTTGAAGTTGGAAGTAGAATAGCTAAATATTTGTAGATATTATCGATGATTTGGTAATCTTTTTGTAAAGAGTATAAAAATAATATCAAATATTGATTACTTCTTCTAACTTATGACACACTCTTTCTGTTTCCTCTCCCATACAAATGTTGCGAAAATCGTCCTGTCTGGGGAGCCTGCTAATTCCAGCTCTTTGGCATTTGCTGAAGAGCTTTTCCATTTTTATTAATTATTTTTCAGAAAAAGAAGGATTTTTAATAAGTTGTGTAGTATATATATAAAATAGTGATTAAAAAAATATTAATAAGCATATTTTTTATCTAAGCAGAATATCTTTAATAGCATTATACTAAAATAAAAAGCACTATTATCTAAGATTTAAATTAAGATTAATACTCTTTCTCTATCCCAAGATTCCTACTAAATAACACATCTTAACTATACTAACCATCCAACCATCAATCTTCTATCATCACTCAACCTAAAACCAAATATCTTATTCTGGATGAAGGTAACAGGAGAGACTTTTTCTTTCCATCATAAAAGAAAAAGAGCCGAAGAGGCAAGATGTCACAAGCATCAAAACTTTCAGGCAAAAGGACCGTTACCGGACAGAACTCTGGAGAAATTTATACAAAAACAGGGCATAGTTAAAAAGCTAATCTGCTCTAAAACTTACCCTGTTTTTGTAGCATTTTTCTATTTCTATTCAATTTTCCCCAACGCCACCCTCATCCCTGCCAGTTCTTTCTGTACCTCCGCAAAGCGCAGGGAATAATACTCCCGATTCTGCTGGTTAAGATTGGTAATGGTATGGCCTATCTCTTTGGTATTCTCCAATATCTGGCGATAACCCTCTTTCTGGGCGATGACGATTTCCTGCATAAACTTATCAATCCGAAAGATGAGGAGTATCGACAAGGCGATAGGGAACCCCTGGTTGGCGATGACTTCGGTTAAATGATAGATATCCATATTTCCCTCCTTTCTTAAAAAAGTTGCCCAAAAGTGCCAGGCACCTTTAGGCAACTTTTCTTACTTCCGCCACCTGGTTCTCTGGGTTGGCCGCACATCTAGGTGCAGGAAATGCTTCTTCTCGTAGAATCCGATACCGCTAAAGTCTATCTCTTCGGCATAAGCTAAAAGTTCAATTAAATTGATATCTTTTACTTGAATATCTGCTGCCATTCCGATACAGTGATAACTGTTAGCTACACCTCCCACTTTCCGGTTATAATTAGAGCAGCGGTAGCCGGAGGTAATAGATACCGGTCTTTCCAGGACATCTCGTAATGCCATTAACTTTAAAAGCAGCAGGGGATGTATCATCACCTTTTGACAGCAAGGGCAGGCAAATTCGGATAGGTTGAAATGGGGAGCAATGATGATATTGTTAATGTGGTTTAATATATCCATACACTAACTCCCTTGGACCATGGTTTTATCTCTAATTATTTTTTTCTTCAGCAGGACATCATAGGTCTGCTGATTGATCTTTCCCACCTGGGCCTTCATCATGGTCTTTACTGCCTTCTCTTCGCTCTTTCTTAGACTGATATTCTTATCAGTTAGAATATCTATCAATTTCTGCCAGGCAACATCCCATTTTTGGCTGCCACTGCCGATACCCAATTCTTCTTCCGCCCAGAGCATAGCAGATAGTATTGCCTCTTTAATGGTTCCGGCTCTATCTTCACCTAATTTGTTCTTTAGGAAACCGTAACTGATAGAGACGATAGCAATAAGCAGGGCATTGAGTAGGTATTTACTTAAGATGGCTTGTAACATTTGATTTTCTCCTTTCACTCGATTGTTAATTGACCAATTCATCCATTTATCTATTTTCTCAACAAAGGGGACAGGACACTTTCATATACAAAAAGTAACCTGCCCCCCATACCAAGGAGTCATTAGTTTAACAATATTTACACATCCATCACATCGGTAGACTTGTAATCAAGGATTCTTGCATTGACTTTGGCGACTAAGTCGTTCCCGTCATTATGGAAGATGTTCTTGCTGATGATGGTATCCATCACCCCCTGGACAGCGGCATCCTGAGCCGCAAAGTCGGCATAGTCTTCATCATCAACGTTCTTGGGATTGTTTAAGGTTAGATTGATAGTTTTAGCTGCACTATCTCTAAACTGCATATACAGTCTCTTGTAACTGGTGACTTCTCCTAATTCAGTGGCCATTCTATTTTCACCTCCTTTTCGATTAACCAATTTACCAATTCACCGATTGACCAATTCATACGGGGAAGGTTAATTGATTATTTTATTTTAATTTTTGCTTTCTTGTTTCCGGCTAACGACTATTCCGTTAGTTGAGATTCTTTTTCCAGTCTGATTTCATCGATGGTATACTTCTGCAGTCCCACTAAAGCATTCGCTGCATCATAGACATCCTGGTCCAAAGCAGCAGATTTAATATTACCAAAGGTCTTGCTGCTAATGATCGGTGCGCCGGTTTCCGGGTTGGTGCCTACCACCAATCTTAACTGTAGGCTGGAATCACGGGGAACGGTTATGACATCTGCCATTATTTTTTCACCTCCTTTCTTAGATCATTGACCAATAGGTCAATGAACGTGATTAGTGATAAGTAATGAGTCATTGGAAAATGAGGACTGGCTACTTTTTTTATTTTAGCTTTCTCGCATTTAACTCATTACTGGTTACTGCTTCAAGTTAAACTTGAAGCGCCCTCTACTTATATAGATCCAAAAAAGAGGTGAAAAAGAAACCTTATTTTATAAATATTTTTAAAAATTTATAATTTTAATTTGATAATTCCATTTTTTCGAATTTTAAATATATTTTGCCGGGTAACTCCGTAAAAATTTGCAATCTCTTCATCTTTATATCCTTCAAGATAATAAAGGTGGATAATTTTTCTTTCTCTTTTGGTTAAGTGTTTATAGCCTTCTTTTAAATCCATTTCAATTAAAGTGTTTTCTAATTTACTCATGAGCATTATTCTCCTTTATAAATTTTTCTTATTAAATAGCAACACTTATTAACAATGGTTACTCTTCGGATTTAAACCGGAAGTAACTTCTATTTTTTTCTGTATATACCGACGATAATAATGATACAATCCCCAATTGATTCGCTTTTTAATATATCCGGCAAAAGGAATATTTTTCTCTTCTTGGTAATCATAGACAGCCAGAATAAAAATTAAGGCAGCTTGCTGAAAAACATCATCATATTCTTGGCCACATTTGGAATATCTTTTTGACCTTGACTTTAACAAAGGCGTAAATTGATTAAACAAATCTCCCATTGCTTTTACGTTTCTCTGTTTTGCACAAACGATTAGTTCTTTTAGTTCGGACATTTGAATCTCCTTTCTTGGGTTAGTTTTTGGTTTACTCTCACTCCGGTTCGCTTCCTTGAGGGAAGAGGGGATATACAGGTAGAGAGATTATCTTGGATCATCCTGATGGCCTCCAGGGCTTTTTCGCGAGAAGTCCATTCCGCGGTATTTATCAAATTATTGCTACCTTCTTTAGATTCTTCTTCATATTTTTCCCTCTCCACATCCTGATAATCATTCCTCAGTGCTGCCATCAGCCAGCCGGCAGGGCTCTGAATATTCCTCCTCTCCATCAGCAGGTCTAATTTTTCTTCAATCTTCTTGGTCGAAAAGTCTTTCAGTATCTTCTCAATCAATTCTGCCTTAAAATCTAATGCCAACATCCGTTTTCTTATTACCATCATTCTTTCTTCTCCTTCCTCTTTTATTTTTTTAAAATCAACAACAGCAGCATCTTTATTTGTTGTTGTTATATGGTTATGCTTAAGATTGTTATGCTTCGGGTAGCGTTCCGCTACTACCTGAGGTATCGTTGCGCTACTATCACTGGTAGCTTTTTGAAACCCCACCAGTAGCTTATCGCTACCACCCCCTGAATTATTTTTAGCCTCTAAAAGGGATAAAAGTATCTTCTCCGGAGGCAAGAGTTGATAAACATTATGATGATAATAATTTTTATCGGATTTAACTCTGGCCACATTTTTAATGACCTTGAGTTTAATCAAGATATTTATATTTCTAATGATGGTCGTTTTGGCCAAGCCCATCTCCTTAGCCAGGGTATTTAAAGAAGGCCAGGCCACATATTTTTTCTTATTACAATAAGATAAAAGGGTAAGATAGACCAAACTGGGGATTGCCCCCATCACCTTGATCAACTTTCTGTAAAAAAAATCAGGCACTATGGTAAAACTTTCATAACTTGGTTCATATTGCTTATCTGGTTTTTCTTTCTCCATTTATTTCATCTTTCTGTTATAAGTTTTCCCGTTATCAGTTATCCGTTTTCAGTTTTAGGTTTTCCCTAACGACTAATTTAATTACAACATAAAAAATATTTCCTGTATCCTGATTTCTATTTGATTTTTGTTTAATTTCTATTTGATTTCTATTTGGACGATGTAAACAGAAAATAAAAAACCCAAATAACAAAGAATATCATCATTTTTGCTATTTGGGTTTAATTTTAATTTCCAATTAAAATGATTATTTATTTTTTAAAATAAGATAATTAAGATGAAAGGGGATATATTAAAAAAAGCATCTGGAACATGTTATGTATTAAAAAATATTTAGCATTTTATTAATAAAAAAAGATAGTATCTAAGAAACAGAAGTACAAGCATGTTGCCTATTTATTATTAATTCCTCATCCTTTAGATTTAACATGATGCCTCTTCCTGGAACTACCACTAAAATATTTTTAATTCTTTCTATATTAGTTTTAGTTCCCCCAATTGTTTTTAAAATAGCTTTTTTAATATTAAAAATATGATAGTTTACGCGCCTATAGATAACATCATCTTCACCCTTCCAAAGCTCATCTATAAGTTCATCATAGCTCATTACCTGCTCATTGTGTAGGGTTAAAAGATGAATTAAAGAAAATTCTGTAGCGGTTACTCTAATCTTCTCCCCCATAAAAATAATTCTATCCGAGTGTCGCTGTGAGATTTCTAATAAAGGCTCCGATGATTTTTCATACGAAGCAGTTGACGATTTTATTTCGCCAATATTCATTTTTTCTTGATTCATATTCCGCTTTTTAGAGGTTTCATAAATAATTCCACTAACACCACTAATACCACATTCTTCTGATACTTTCTTAAAAGCATTTAGTTTTTCATCTTGCACTATATATTTTTCTTTTACCATCTTCAGATGATTATTATCTTCTTTCATTTTTTTCTGAATTCTTTGAACCAATCTTTTGGGGAGCAATTGACTCAACTCGCTCTCACTCGCTTTCCTCAAAGAACTTTCATCTTTATAACCCGCTTCAACCAACCTCCTAATATAGTATCGGCTTAAACCGGGTATATATAGCAGGGCTAAATTTAATCCCTCTTCCTGTACTCCGCCTACTAACCTGTTGGACAGCCTCCTTATTTTATTCAAATCTTTATTTACTTTTTTCTCCCAACCTACACTTTCTGCTACCGCCGCCAGGCTATCGGCTAACCAGGAAAAACCTTCCCCTAATCTATAAATATCACCCCTGTAAAGATCATATTTCTGTTCAATGGTCTTAACATTCTTTTTTCCCATGACCCAATCATATAATAAATGGGTCTTTTTAAAGGTAATATATTCTTCTAAAGAGGTGATTTCTTCTTTTTCCTTTTTCTTGAGAATATTATCCCTAAAAAGTTTCTTATCCTCATCGCCCTGTTCGAATATCAGATAAAAAAGTTTATTCCAGTAACTTTTTCTATTCCCATATTGGTCTATTTCTTTTTTATAATCATCACTAACACTTTGAGAAAAGGGGATAGGTAATACTTTACCATCCGGGCTTAAAGCCATTAGAAAAAGAATTTCCAGAATACTAATATTTCCATTTTTACAATATCTCAACCAGGATTTAAAAAACAGAAAAGTTTCAACCTTAATTCTCTTGGCCGCTATTAAAATACCACTGTCGGTAGGAGATAAGACACCATTTCTATTTATCCTGACCAATTGGTTTCCTTTTAAAATATTCAAGGCTTTTTCTATTTTTTTATTAATATTTGCCTTGTTAAAAGCAAATTGCCAGTAACCGGAAAGGGTATTTTTATCATCAGCTCTACTCTGATTATTTAGGAAAACAAAATCCTTATTTTTGAAATGTTCTTTCAACTCTTCAGAATTAAGTTTTACATTAACCACTAATCTTAAAAGATAAGTAAGCAAATCATCATCCATATTTATTAACGGCTTATTTACTTTATAGTTGAAATGATTATCTTTTAATAATTTAAAATAAAGGTTCTTATAAACAGTCTGGAAGAGTAGGGAATGTGCCAAAAAAATGACCCTGCCAAACTCCTGCCTGTTCTGAAAATTAAAGGAATTATCCTCTTTTCTCATTTCATCTATGTTTAATATCCCGGCTCTTCCACCCATATTTTCAATAGCGGCAAAGGTGAAGCTGTTTCGATAATTAGGAGGATAGTTTCCTTCATCATGATATATTTTATCCAGCGCAATAATGACATTCTTACAATTAAGATTCACACCCATCGCCATGATATTGGTAGCACAGATAATCTTTATTTCTCCTTCTTTTAAATAAGTCTCAATCAAGTTTCTTTCTTCCCATGAAAGGTCCTGATTATAATAGGCAACCCCTTTTTCCAATGTCTCTCTCAATTCATCACGGGATAAAGTTTCTTCCATTTCTTTCAGTTCTTCTAATGCGCCAGAAGCGGCAGGGCTTTCTAATTGAGAAGCCAGCCACCTGGCCCAATATTGCGTTTCGGCACAGCTTGCAAAAAATATCAAAATCGATTCCCCCTGTTTTGCCAAATATTTGACTGTCTCTAATAAATAGTCCTCAAAACAATTTTCACGAACTGCCTCAGGATTAAAAAACGCTTCTTTTTTACAATTTTTCTTCTTTTTTGAAGTAATATATGTAAAGACTCCATCCCTTACTATACCTTTTCGCAGTTCCACCGGTCGTTGGTAAGAAATAAGGGTTTGTGCAGGAAACCACCTTAAGAGGGCTTCTTGCCCTTCAATAAAAGAAGAAAGAGCGATGATTTTAATATGATTATTCTTTTTATAGATATAGTTTACGCTGCTTTCCAGTATAAGACCCCATTTGGAGTCATTGATTAACTGCATTTCATCGATGATAACCAAAGAAACAATATCTAAAAATTGAGGACATTTCAAACAAAAGAAGTTAAATTTTTCATAAGCCATCACCGCAATATCATAATCTCCGGAAATGATACGATAGTCATCTACACTACGGTCACGGGTAGAGATGACTATATGGATTCCACAATGACTATAAAGGTTTTTAAAGTGTCGGTATTTTTCATCAGCCAGTGCTCTTAAAGGAGCTAAAAAGATGGTTTTTTGAAGGTGAATGGCTTGTGCTATTGCAGCCATTTCTCCGATGAAGGTTTTTCCTGAGGAGGTTGGGGCGATAACCAAAAGATTATCACTGTCATTGCGAGGAGCGAAGCGACGTGGCAATCCCGTACTTCCTTCCCCCCAATCCAACACCCCGTATTTTCTTACCGCATCCTCCTGCAGCGGTAATAAATAGGCCGAGCAATCTTTTTCCCAGGTGTTTAGAA
>Ga0307380_10013599_pt1 | contig 10044 bp, 1 predicted proteins | sample UN3MG_FD_202239 | JGI IMG/M metagenome (GOLD analysis project Ga0307380, IMG submission 202239) | Soil microbial communities from Risofladan, Vaasa, Finland - UN-3 | ecosystem: Environmental > Terrestrial > Soil > Coastal area > Acid sulfate soil | place: Finland: Risofladan, Vaasa | collected...
GGGATTGAAACGTATGGACATTGGTCTTGCTAGTGGCTACTAAATGAGGTCCAAACAAACAGAATCCCGACTCAGGGATTGAAACTACGTGTACGTCCCATCCCCCTCGTCGCTGTTCACCGGTCCAAACAAACAGAATCCCGACTCAGGGATTGAAACGGCAGTAGTTCAATGCCGGCAGGTGGCCGACCGGCTGGTCCAAACAAACAGAATCCCGACTCAGGGATTGAAACCAACATCGAGGTAGCGCCGACGGATCTGACGCACGGGGTCCAAACAAACAGAATCCCGACTCAGGGATTGAAACCCGAGTCATCTCCTGGCGGTGGGGCGCAACGGCAGAAGTCCAAACAAACAGAATCCCGACTCAGGGATTGAAACAGTGCGGTGACGGCCTCGGGCGGGCCGGGGGTGGTGGTCCAAACAAACAGAATCCCGACTCAGGGATTGAAACCTGACATCCTGCTGCGTCAATCCCATTCACCACCAAGTCCAAACAAACAGAATCCCGACTCAGGGATTGAAACGTGATGTCCCCTGGCTTCATCTTCTATCCTCTCGCCGTCCAAACAAACAGAATCCCGACTCAGGGATTGAAACATAATCAAGGCAACTGATAAGGCTTCTGCTGCAATTGGTCCAAACAAACAGAATCCCGACTCAGGGATTGAAACTTCATGGAGACGATTTGTTCCTGGTAGTCCTGGACCAGTCCAAACAAACAGAATCCCGACTCAGGGATTGAAACATCACAGACTGCCTGGGTGGCACGCTAGCCGCAACGTCCAAACAAACAGAATCCCGACTCAGGGATTGAAACGGCGATATTGCCCGTGATCTCCCCCGGCCCCGTTGGGTCCAAACAAACAGAATCCCGACTCAGGGATTGAAACTGCAGCGCCCCACTGACCGCGTTCAGATTCGCGATGTCCAAACAAACAGAATCCCGACTCAGGGATTGAAACTCCTCTTTTCGCAGATTGCGCGCGGGCCTTCCGCAGTCCAAACAAACAGAATCCCGACTCAGGGATTGAAACGGGATTACATCAAGTTCGGGAGCTTAATACTAAACGGGTCCAAACAAACAGAATCCCGACTCAGGGATTGAAACAAGAAAAGCCCCGGCGGGCAAGGGGGACTACTCTTAAGTCCAAACAAACAGAATCCCGACTCAGGGATTGAAACATCATCGCTGTCATCTTCCCCGCCTTCACGCACGTAGTCCAAACAAACAGAATCCCGACTCAGGGATTGAAACGTCATGCTCACGGGCAACGGCATACGCGGCAGCCTCGTCCAAACAAACAGAATCCCGACTCAGGGATTGAAACTGCTCTACCTGCGGCTGGACGGCCTGCGCCCTGTAGGTCCAAACAAACAGAATCCCGACTCAGGGATTGAAACAGGATCGTTTCGCCCGCCAAACACCCACGCGCCTGGTCCAAACAAACAGAATCCCGACTCAGGGATTGAAACCTACCAATACCTGATGGGAACGGGTGCGGGCCTTTGGTCCAAACAAACAGAATCCCGACTCAGGGATTGAAACCTACTGTGACGCAAGCACTACAAGCCGCATTCTGGGAGTCCAAACAAACAGAATCCCGACTCAGGGATTGAAACAAGGCAAATCCCAACCTGGGGATCAGCAAGAAATGGGTCCAAACAAACAGAATCCCGACTCAGGGATTGAAACCACAGGGTAACAACCAGCAAGGAGTAAACCGCCAAGTCCAAACAAACAGAATCCCGACTCAGGGATTGAAACAGACCGGTGGGGGGAGCGCCATGGAAAGAACGAACGGTCCAAACAAACAGAATCCCGACTCAGGGATTGAAACCGCAGAATAGCAACCAGCAACGAGTAACCCGCCAAGTCCAAACAAACAGAATCCCGACTCAGGGATTGAAACTGTCGCCGGCAGCCGGTTGGCGAACCAGGCGTAGCGGTCCAAACAAACAGAATCCCGACTCAGGGATTGAAACTGTAAGTCTGGTAGGTCTGTGGCGTGGACGTCGCCTAGTCCAAACAAACAGAATCCCGACTCAGGGATTGAAACTTGCAAAGTGCAACATACCGCTTCACTGTGAACTGAGTCCAAACAAACAGAATCCCGACTCAGGGATTGAAACTGTCATCTGGTATCACAAACTAGAAGCCAAGATCCAGTCCAAACAAACAGAATCCCGACTCAGGGATTGAAACCCTACCTCGACCTTTGGCCCGGCCACGAAATCCGCAGTCCAAACAAACAGAATCCCGACTCAGGGATTGAAACGTGGTGGCGATGGCGGTGGCAGGGGTGGCGGGGCGGAGTCCAAACAAACAGAATCCCGACTCAGGGATTGAAACTGTGTTTGAGATGCGCGATATTGATGGGGTTGGTGGTCCAAACAAACAGAATCCCGACTCAGGGATTGAAACAGCACAACCTTCCCCTGCACCTTCCACCACCCCGCCGTCCAAACAAACAGAATCCCGACTCAGGGATTGAAACGACCTGGTAGTATCCTCATTCCTGGCAGAACAGCCAGTCCAAACAAACAGAATCCCGACTCAGGGATTGAAACCACATATCTAGGCAAAACTGGCAGAAAAGCATTGTGGTCCAAACAAACAGAATCCCGACTCAGGGATTGAAACAATAGCGATAGCGTAGGTGGTAAAGATTGGTGCACGTCCAAACAAACAGAATCCCGACTCAGGGATTGAAACTGTGTTGCCATTTCTTAGACCAAAGACGCAAGAGCAAGTCCAAACAAACAGAATCCCGACTCAGGGATTGAAACATTCTGCCCGCAATCTGGCCCAGACTGTAACACCAGAAGTCCAAACAAACAGAATCCCGACTCAGGGATTGAAACAACCGGTACTCATCCGTCGTGTCTCCCCCCTTCGGCGGTCCAAACAAACAGAATCCCGACTCAGGGATTGAAACTGCGGTATATTCTTGGGTCATTTTCTCATACCTCCGGTCCAAACAAACAGAATCCCGACTCAGGGATTGAAACCTTGCAAAGCATTGGCCGAATGTGAAGCGATATGGAGTCCAAACAAACAGAATCCCGACTCAGGGATTGAAACCAAAGCCATCCTTCCAGGCCCACTTGAAAAATGACGTCCAAACAAACAGAATCCCGACTCAGGGATTGAAACGTCATTACAACGACGTGGTGGGCCTGCTGGACCTGTGTCCAAACAAACAGAATCCCGACTCAGGGATTGAAACCAAGCCCGATAATCCGCAGGAGCATAGCGCTCCATGTCCAAACAAACAGAATCCCGACTCAGGGATTGAAACTTGGCACATGCGGTATTGATTCTGGGTGGTATTTTGATGTCCAAACAAACAGAATCCCGACTCAGGGATTGAAACAATGTTTGTCGCCGCGGCATCAAGCAGGCGTGCTAAAGTCCAAACAAACAGAATCCCGACTCAGGGATTGAAACAGTATTAGTTCCCTTGTGCCTCTTGCCGCAGAAGTAGTCCAAACAAACAGAATCCCGACTCAGGGATTGAAACCCCTATACCCTGGATCAGCCAGGACGAAGAGAAGGGGTCCAAACAAACAGAATCCCGACTCAGGGATTGAAACTGGTCGAGAACGGGCACCTGGATCACGCGCGCTCGGTCCAAACAAACAGAATCCCGACTCAGGGATTGAAACAATACCTATGCGCTACGGACAATTGAGGCACCAGACAAGTCCAAACAAACAGAATCCCGACTCAGGGATTGAAACCGCCTTTTCCAGTCAGAACATCAGCACTTCGGCGAGTCCAAACAAACAGAATCCCGACTCAGGGATTGAAACCACGTCCAACTCTTCCGTTCTGACTTCGACAATTATGTCCAAACAAACAGAATCCCGACTCAGGGATTGAAACAAGGTGTCCACTCATCAGACCAATACTTTTTAGAAGTCCAAACAAACAGAATCCCGACTCAGGGATTGAAACTGTCGTTGAATGTCGGACTATTCAAGCGTGAGCTGTAGTCCAAACAAACAGAATCCCGACTCAGGGATTGAAACCTGGCGGGAACGCTCACCACGGCGGGTACGCTGATCGTCCAAACAAACAGAATCCCGACTCAGGGATTGAAACACGGTGGACCAGGCAGCTGCGGCACGCGAGGCTGAGTCCAAACAAACAGAATCCCGACTCAGGGATTGAAACAATTGGCCTGGCATCTGGACGTAGTTCTGATCACCGAGTCCAAACAAACAGAATCCCGACTCAGGGATTGAAACCACTCGTGTGCCGCGTGCTCCAATGCCGCGTACTCGCGTCCAAACAAACAGAATCCCGACTCAGGGATTGAAACTTGCTCTGGCGGGAACTGTCCCGCCAGAGCAACCTGGGTCCAAACAAACAGAATCCCGACTCAGGGATTGAAACGGATCTCCGACCGCAACCGCAGCAGCTTGAGCCGAGTCCAAACAAACAGAATCCCGACTCAGGGATTGAAACCTCGTTGGGGTAGACCTCTCCAGGCTTGCGGAACCGGTCCAAACAAACAGAATCCCGACTCAGGGATTGAAACTCGGGCCTGCAGAAACCGTAGACTTGGCCCCGTGCCCAGTCCAAACAAACAGAATCCCGACTCAGGGATTGAAACAAGGTGAGGTTCACTGCACACCCCCTGCCAACTCTGGTCCAAACAAACAGAATCCCGACTCAGGGATTGAAACATGCACCGCCGCCGTCAGCGCCACGTCCTGCGCGCAGTCCAAACAAACAGAATCCCGACTCAGGGATTGAAACCATCGTGGCTATCCTGGAGGCGGTCAGCCAGGATGTGGTCCAAACAAACAGAATCCCGACTCAGGGATTGAAACTGGGACATCGGCCAGGGAACGGGGAAGGTTAGCCAGGTCCAAACAAACAGAATCCCGACTCAGGGATTGAAACACCAACGACGGGACGGCGTACTCAGAGCCAGTCATCGTCCAAACAAACAGAATCCCGACTCAGGGATTGAAACTTGGAGCACCTGGATGCGGACCTGTTGACCTCGATGAAGTCCAAACAAACAGAATCCCGACTCAGGGATTGAAACTTCCCAATCCCACATCACCCACATCGGCGGCTACAAGTCCAAACAAACAGAATCCCGACTCAGGGATTGAAACTCTGCTGTCAACAGATCGGCGGCTGTAATGATGTCCAGTCCAAACAAACAGAATCCCGACTCAGGGATTGAAACCGGCCTGGACTGGACGGGGCAACTGGCGCGGGTGGAGTCCAAACAAACAGAATCCCGACTCAGGGATTGAAACGATACGTAGTAGTCTCGCCACACCAGAGGCGGATACAGTCCAAACAAACAGAATCCCGACTCAGGGATTGAAACAGGCCGGGAGATTAGCCTTACTTCTGCGCTTGCGCCAGGTCCAAACAAACAGAATCCCGACTCAGGGATTGAAACTAGTGAGTGAGTGCTTGGTGAAGAGGGGGTGGGTGAAGTCCAAACAAACAGAATCCCGACTCAGGGATTGAAACTACACTGGTGTGACTTCTAAGATCGAGGCCATTAAGTCCAAACAAACAGAATCCCGACTCAGGGATTGAAACATAGTCGGCACCTGGTGCAGCCACGATGGTGTTGCCGTCCAAACAAACAGAATCCCGACTCAGGGATTGAAACATCGCCCATCCGCGCGTGAGAGTACGCCTTGCGGAGTCCAAACAAACAGAATCCCGACTCAGGGATTGAAACCTTGCGCGGGCGGTGGTGATGGTCTTACAACGCAAGTCCAAACAAACAGAATCCCGACTCAGGGATTGAAACGAGATTCCATCGGCACGGCCACCAGGTTAAGGTGTAGTCCAAACAAACAGAATCCCGACTCAGGGATTGAAACAACGATACGTCACGCACAAGCGGACGTATGACGCCAAGTCCAAACAAACAGAATCCCGACTCAGGGATTGAAACCGTTTCGACAGTGGCCTCGCCAGGGATGGGGGCATTGTCCAAACAAACAGAATCCCGACTCAGGGATTGAAACATCACTTGAGACGATCACAAGACTTATTCAGTGGTCAGGTCCAAACAAACAGAATCCCGACTCAGGGATTGAAACTTTCAGAAATGTTAAGGTTGCGCTGCCTTAACCTGAGTCCAAACAAACAGAATCCCGACTCAGGGATTGAAACTCATAATAAGAGGGAACATGAGCAAGAAAGTTGCAAAGTCCAAACAAACAGAATCCCGACTCAGGGATTGAAACTCCCCTGGTCGTCCTGGGCGCGGGGATAGGGGGTAGTGTCCAAACAAACAGAATCCCGACTCAGGGATTGAAACACTGCGCGGGGGAATGCGGGACTTAGAACGGCTGAGTCCAAACAAACAGAATCCCGACTCAGGGATTGAAACTGACACAGGCCGTCCGGGTCCTGGTGGCTGGTGGAGTCCAAACAAACAGAATCCCGACTCAGGGATTGAAACTCCGCTGCTGGATCCTCAGACACGACGCCCGGCAGAGTCCAAACAAACAGAATCCCGACTCAGGGATTGAAACGCGGTCTCGGTCGCCGCACTCTGGCCTGGTGGATTGGGTCCAAACAAACAGAATCCCGACTCAGGGATTGAAACGTTGTCAGGGATCGGGTACCCTGGCGCCGGCGCCCAGTCCAAACAAACAGAATCCCGACTCAGGGATTGAAACTTCGACCAGGACTACCTGGAGGCGACGGTCACGGACGCGTCCAAACAAACAGAATCCCGACTCAGGGATTGAAACTGCCTTCGAGGCCAGTTCCCTCGAGAACGCCGCCCGGTCCAAACAAACAGAATCCCGACTCAGGGATTGAAACCCGACCAGACCGTCGCCGGGGGTGAAGACCCGCTCCGTCCAAACAAACAGAATCCCGACTCAGGGATTGAAACACTCTTACCCGTGCCCCTGGACCCGCTCAACACCAGGTCCAAACAAACAGAATCCCGACTCAGGGATTGAAACCGTCATGTATTGTCCCTACAACTGCCGCCGATGCGGTCCAAACAAACAGAATCCCGACTCAGGGATTGAAACTCGATGTTGATTCGCCTGGCGTCGAGGAGGCTCCACGGTCCAAACAAACAGAATCCCGACTCAGGGATTGAAACACGATTACGGCGGGGGCTGGGCTCACCGGGGGCGGGGTCCAAACAAACAGAATCCCGACTCAGGGATTGAAACGTGAGCTGGGCCAGATAGCGCGCGGGACGGCAGAGGGTCCAAACAAACAGAATCCCGACTCAGGGATTGAAACATCCCATGCGCGCATTCCACCGCCTTGAACGCCATGTCCAAACAAACAGAATCCCGACTCAGGGATTGAAACCGCGACGGCGGCGGTGATGCTGGGGATCAACCTGGGTCCAAACAAACAGAATCCCGACTCAGGGATTGAAACCTCGTCGGCCAGCGGCGTCGAGATCCCCGGGTAGCGGTCCAAACAAACAGAATCCCGACTCAGGGATTGAAACTCGAGCGAGCGCAACCCCCTGACGATCTCCTGCTCCAGTCCAAACAAACAGAATCCCGACTCAGGGATTGAAACGTTCTCCTGGACAGCGCGGGGATCATCACGGTGGGGTCCAAACAAACAGAATCCCGACTCAGGGATTGAAACTTCAAGTACGGCGAGGTGCACGCGCAGGCGGGGCAGGTCCAAACAAACAGAATCCCGACTCAGGGATTGAAACCAGTACTCGTTGTAGCGCGCCTGCTCTCCCGGCGTCGTCCAAACAAACAGAATCCCGACTCAGGGATTGAAACACCATCGGAAAATGGCTCAAAGGTACCTACACGCCCAGTCCAAACAAACAGAATCCCGACTCAGGGATTGAAACTGCTCCTTCTGCAACTCCAGTTCGCGAACCTCGCGGTCCAAACAAACAGAATCCCGACTCAGGGATTGAAACTCAGTATGACACTGCTACCGGCCTGGTAGAAGTCGAGGTCCAAACAAACAGAATCCCGACTCAGGGATTGAAACATTGTGAATCCCTATCTTGCACGGCATAAACCTGTGGTCCAAACAAACAGAATCCCGACTCAGGGATTGAAACCGGCATTGCAGCCCATACGCCAGCACCCGGCTGCGCGTCCAAACAAACAGAATCCCGACTCAGGGATTGAAACTGCCCGATGACGTTGGAGATGGGACGCGCCATAGTAGTCCAAACAAACAGAATCCCGACTCAGGGATTGAAACTGGGTGGCCGGGCAGCGGGTGGTGGAGGTGGCTCCAGTCCAAACAAACAGAATCCCGACTCAGGGATTGAAACTCAATCCCATTCGTCTGGTCTGGCGTGTTGGGAGTAGGTCCAAACAAACAGAATCCCGACTCAGGGATTGAAACCCTCATGGCACTGTTGAACAACCTCGCGCGATAACAAGTCCAAACAAACAGAATCCCGACTCAGGGATTGAAACATAGTATCTTGCGAGGCTCACTAATGCTGAGGTTGAAGTCCAAACAAACAGAATCCCGACTCAGGGATTGAAACTTTCCGTTACATACCGGGCGTGCGAAAATGGTACGAGTCCAAACAAACAGAATCCCGACTCAGGGATTGAAACCACCAATTGCGGCTCTATGCCGGTGGCCTGGTGGAGTCCAAACAAACAGAATCCCGACTCAGGGATTGAAACCAGCATGTGCTTAGACATGCACACCAGGCCGTCTAGTCCAAACAAACAGAATCCCGACTCAGGGATTGAAACCACATGCCGGAATGGTGGGGCGGTTCGTTTTGGCAGCGGTCCAAACAAACAGAATCCCGACTCAGGGATTGAAACGTCCATCAGTTCACCGACCGGGCAGTCCGGGCGGTAGTCCAAACAAACAGAATCCCGACTCAGGGATTGAAACTACTCACCTGGCAACGCTACCGGGCAGACCAGCCCCGTCCAAACAAACAGAATCCCGACTCAGGGATTGAAACACTAACCTTATAGAACTCTTCGCTGACCTCGGCCAAGTCCAAACAAACAGAATCCCGACTCAGGGATTGAAACATCAGTACCGATGGCGAAATCGAGTCCGAGGTCAAGGTCCAAACAAACAGAATCCCGACTCAGGGATTGAAACACAACCGCGCCTGGTCCCGCTTCGTGGCCACGGAAGTCCAAACAAACAGAATCCCGACTCAGGGATTGAAACCGTCGTCGTCGGTGACCACGCAGCCGCCCTGGCCGGGTCCAAACAAACAGAATCCCGACTCAGGGATTGAAACTACCACATTCCCATTATCCTGTCAACCCCTGCTTATGTCCAAACAAACAGAATCCCGACTCAGGGATTGAAACGACGATGGATAGCAACCACTGCAACCACGCAGCACTGAGTCCAAACAAACAGAATCCCGACTCAGGGATTGAAACACGAGACAACTAGGCTGGCCGTATGTAGACGAGTGTGGTCCAAACAAACAGAATCCCGACTCAGAGGGTTGGAGGAGTCCCGACTGCTTACGCTGTGATTACGTTTTAGCGTAAGCAGTCAAATCACTGCTTACGGTTGCGGCGATCTGAAAACACAGTGCGAGCGGACTGCTTACGCTGGTGCAGCAGAAAGCGTAAGCAGTCAAATGACTCCTTACGCTTGCGGGACCTGACGGCACATTAACAAATCACGGCGACTCTGGCAGACGCTGGCGAACACGCTGCAAGAAGCGCAGGTTGATGAGGATGTAGATCAGCGTGTTGCGGTTGGCGATGGCCTGCTGGTTGCGGAGGTGCGGGCGTTCGATACCCAGTGCGACAGCCTGGGAGTTGATGCGCTCGGTGGCGGTGCGCTGTTTGTAGATGTCCTTGTAAGCCTGCCCTTCACGGTCGAGTTGGTAGCGGATGCGGGCGCCGATGCTGGTGGGCATCATGGCCGTGCAGCCCTTGGGCCAGTTCTTGTGGTTGATGGGGCAGACAGATGTGGCTGGTGCATCCGGGGTGCGTAACGGGCAGATGTATTTGGCGCGTTCGTGTTCGATGATCGCGGAGGTGCGATCGGTGTAGGTGAACGCGAGCGGCATGGGGAGTCCGGCCTGGCAC
>Ga0307380_10013600_pt1 | contig 10043 bp, 3 predicted proteins | sample UN3MG_FD_202239 | JGI IMG/M metagenome (GOLD analysis project Ga0307380, IMG submission 202239) | Soil microbial communities from Risofladan, Vaasa, Finland - UN-3 | ecosystem: Environmental > Terrestrial > Soil > Coastal area > Acid sulfate soil | place: Finland: Risofladan, Vaasa | collected...
CTGGACCGGGTGGGCCGGGAACCGCGGCATCTGCCCGCAACCGCCCAGCAGAAGCCCAAGCAGCAGGCCGGCAGCAGCCAGGGGGGCGTTCACCGGCAGGCGAGCCACCCGCATGCCCGCGGCAAACCGGCGGTGGGTTCTTTCGGCGCTCGCAACGGTCATTCCTTCGTCTCCGCGTGGACCCTCAGCATCGTCGGCAGGTGCCCAGTCCTGGTCAGGTCGTGGGCGCCCCCGAGAGGTTATCGGCCCGAGCCGCTATGAGCCAGCCTGGGGCAGGTCGGGGTCTGTCGGAATGTGTGCGGAGGACCCGGACAGACGGGTTTTCGGGAAGATCGGCCATTCGCCGGGTGTCGTCCTATAGTAGATTACGCCGCCGGCCGGAGGCGAGACCGGGAGAGGCATGAGGCGCGTGTTGCGTCGGGCACCCCGGGCTCTCGACCGACTCACAGCGAATGCGAACGGAGAACGGATGATGAAGTTGTCGGCGATGTTGGCGGGATGCGGCCTGGCCCTGTTGGCCACTACCGGTTCCGCCGCAGGGCTGGAACTGGGCGACCGAGCCCCGACGCTGAAGATCAAGGAGTGGGTCAAGGGCGCGAGCTTCGACCTGGAGCGGGTCCGCGGGCAGAAGGTGGTCGCGCTGGAGTTCTGGGCCACCTGGTGTGCCCCCTGCATCACGCACATCCCCCACCTGACCGAGTTGCAGGCCAAACACAAGAAGGATCTGGTCGTTGTCGGCGTGACGGCGGAGGACCCGGCGAACTCGCTCGAAGCGGTACGGAAGTTCGTGGATGGCCAGGGCCGGAAGATGGGCTACACGGTGGCCTTCGACGACGGTACGGCCACCCAGAAGGCGTACATGGACGCTATGGGGATGGAGCACCTGCCAAGCGCGTACATCATCGACCGGTCGGGGCGGCTGGTCTGGGCGGGGTACCCCGACAACGAGATGGACCGGGCGCTCGAGCGGGCACTGGCGGGAACGCTCGATGTGGAGCAGGTCAAACGCCGGTTCAAGGCCAGGCAGGGCATCGACGCCGCGATGGCGAAGGAGGATTGGCCCGCCGCGCTGAAGAGGATCGACGAGTACCTTCGGTCGGCGAAGCTTTCAGCGGATGAGCGGGTCCCGTTGGACTGGCTGCGGTTTGAGTGTCTGGCGCGGAACTCGGCCTCAGCGTCTGAGGCCAATCGCGTCGGCGCGGCGGTCGTGGGCGCGGACCAGCTCTTGGAACGGCTGGACAGTTACGCCTGGCAGATGCTGACGGACGAGGCTTATGGCGGGCGGTTCAACTCATTGGCCCTGGCGGCGGCGAAACGGGCGAACGAGTTGGCCGGCGGCAGGAACGCCAGCGTCCTGGACACGCTGGCCCGGGCGCATTTCGCGGCCGGCCAAGTGGAGCGAGCCATCGAACTGGCTAGGCAGGCGATCGACACCGCCGAGGGGCCAGAAAAGGAGTTCTACAGACAGTCGCTGGCGGAGTATCAGGCCGCATCGCATAAAGGCGGGTAACACCCGGCCGGCGGACCACCGGCGGATGCGTCGCCGGGATGAGGGTGTGGCGCCAGCGTGACACCACCGATGCCGGGGGCCGCGGCGGGCTCCGGCCTCGAGGAATACGGTCTGGTCCTTCGACGGCCACACGGGACAGTCGAAACATCCGTCGTCTTGACAGCTCTTATCGGGCCTGGCGCGGGGGTCGGGCGTTCGGTAACGGGCGGCTTGGACAAGGGACGCGGTTGCCGGACTTCACTTCGAGTTCGCAGGAGACCGAGCCGATAAAAAAGAGACAGCCAGGGCCATACCCGCGTGACAGCCAACGGTCTGGACCATCGGACCAACAGGGAGAGGTGGCCATGAACGCGACGCGTCACCACGGTCTACGGGGAGAGCTGCGGGACATTTTTGTCAGGGCCAAGATGCCCAGCAGTCCGGCGCTGGCCGCGCGCATTCTCGAGCTGATCAACGTTCCGACGTCGTCTGCGGCGGATTTCGGCGAGATCATTCGGTCTGACCCCGCCCTGTCGACGCGTCTGCTGAAGATGGCCAATTCGGCGCACTTCGCACAGCGGACTCCAGCCACAACGATCGATCGGGCGGTCGCCATTCTGGGGCTGAACCGCGTAAGGACCATCGCCCTGGGCTTCCAACTGGTGACACACCTGAACCGCCTGGGCGGTGCGCCGTTCGACATGAAGGCGTTCTGGCAGCACTCGCTGCTGCGGGCCTGTCTGGCCCGGGCAATCGCGCAGCAGATCATCCCTCACCGCAAGGAAGAAGCGTTCCTGGTGGGCCTGCTGCAGGACTGTGGGGTGTTGCTGCTGGTGCAGGTCCTGGGGCCGGCCTACTCAGCCCTGTATCGTTCGAACCTGTCGCCGATCGCGTTCCATGAGGTTGAGAGGACCTCTTTCCCACACGACCACGTGGAGGCGATCTCGGCGCTGACTTCAGAATGGAACTTTCCGGAGATCATCGCGGTCCCCATCAGCCAACACCACCAACCGGTGCTGTTGTCAGCCGAGCCATCGGACACCGAACGGCTGAGCGCGGTCAGCTACTTCGTCGGTGGCCTTCGGTTTGTCGGCGACGCCACCGTTGACCGCGGGGAGCGACAGCTTCAGCAAATCGGAGAGGCCACCCTGAGGCTGGACGAGGCGGCGTGGACAAGAGCGCAGCAGTCAGCGGGTGAGGAGTACCGGCGAATCTCAACGCTGTACGGCGATCTGCTTCCCGACGACATCGACGTAGCCGATCTGCTCAGCGAGGCAAACCGACAGCTCAGTTGCGTGCTCGACGATGCGGATCAGCGTCTTCTCGATGTCAAGGCCGAGCGCGACGCCATCCATCGCGAACAGCGTCGTCTGGCGTACGCGTTGAGCGCCTATCGCGAGCGAGCGGCCCTTGACCCGCTGACCAACGTGCTGAATCGCGGAGCCCTCTCGGAGGCCGCCCGCAGAGCCGTCCAGCAGAACCTCGACCAGGGGGCGCCGGTCGGGGCGCTGTTTCTGGACCTGGACAACTTCAAACGGGTCAACGACGCTTACGGGCACGACAGCGGCGATAGGGTCCTGAAATCGGTCGCGACGCTGCTGGTCGAGGAGGTTGGACACACCGGCAGCATCGGGCGCTATGGCGGCGAGGAATTCGTGGTCATCCTGCAAGGCGCCGCCGCCGACTCCGTACGGGAACTCGGTGAGCGGATCGTACGACAGATCCGGTTTCTCGACATGCAGGCGTGCGGTGCGTCCGGGACGCTCACGTGCAGCGTGGGCGCCATCTGGTGTGAGCGCGCCCTGATGGGTTCGGCCGAGGAACTGATCGCCCGGGCCGACCAGTTGATGTACAAGGCCAAGCGGAGCGGGAAAGATCGCTGCCGCTTCGAGGGCCTGACCGAACCCGGTACCGCCGATGAACGCGACCGTAGCGGCAACTCGGGGCCAGCGGAGCATTCGCCGGCGGTCGAGACGGGCGAGGGCAAGACGGCCGACACGCATCTGAGGAAACTCCAGAGCATCGCGACCCGGCTGAACGCCGATGAAGTGAAGGGGTTCGTCGGCATTCGGAAGCAAACGCGACAGGCACTGGTCCTGCCGTGCGTGCTGCACTATTTCTCCGGGATCGACGTGACGATGAGGACCGAGCCGGCCGTGACACGCAACCTCTCGGGGGGCGGCATCGGGCTTCTGGTGGGCCGCCCGCTGGTCCGCGGCGAGCCCGTCGAGGTGGTCCTGGGCACGGATCGCTCTCAGCTCTTCCTGGCCGGGCTGGTCTCTTTCTGTAGGCACATCGATGCGACCGTACATGAGATCGGGATACAGTTTGTCGTGCACTCCGTGACGCCGATCATCTCAGGGAACCCGCCGGACGCCCTGCAGAAATACGATTGGGTGGCCCAGGCCGTCACGGCCAAGCAGAGTGGCGGACTGCAACCCCAGGTGGCTGGGTGACCAAGGACCGGATGCCACTCGCCCGAGCGCCCCAACGTTGATCCGTGTTGACGAGTCGTTTGGACGCGCAGTCCGAGAACGTGCGAGTCAGGATGCTGCACCCACATCAACGCAGACAACAGCTTGCGGCCAAACCTGACCCAACATCCGAACGCAAGACGCACGCTTTAATTTCCAATCAAAGAAGGAAAGCGACGCTTTGGGGCCCCGCATACTTCCAACACCCACAACCTGATCCTTACCCGGTGCTAGAAACGGACTAGCCGATCTGGTACTATATAAACGGAGCGGATGGAAGCGGGTCTGTGGGCGCGCTGCGCCTGGATTGACACGAAGAATCCCCGCCCTCTGACAACTGAATGAGTAGCCGAGTCGCTTGCCCTGTGCCAAGAGGAGGTTGTTGCGCGATGGACATTTGCAGCCGCTACGTTTCCAAAACATCCGCCGGTCGGATTCTTGCATTCGGCATCATACTTCTGTTGTTCGCTTCCACCCCCCGGGCTGCGCTGGGCCAGGTCGGGATCATCCAACAGGCGGAAGCCCACCAGATCGCCAAGGAAAGAGGATGGCCCATCCGCACGGAGACGAGCCACGGGGTGATCGAGCTTCAAGCCATCGTCAACGGCGTGCCCAAGTACTACATGACCACCAACGCCGCGGCGGCCGACAGCATCAGCACCGATGAGGTTCTGCCCGGCGGTTCCAGCGGCCTGAACCTGACCGGCTCGGGCGTCACGCTCGGCATTTGGGACGGCGGCGGCGTACGGACCTCCCACCAGGAATACGGGGGGCGGGCGACGCAGATCGACTCGCCGAGTGGCACGCACTATCACTCCACGCACGTGGCCGGAACCATGATCGCTTCGGGCGTAGTCAGTTCGGCCAAGGGCATGTCGCCGTCGGCCGACCTGGACTGTTACGACTGGAACAGCGACACCAGCGAGATGATCTCGGCCGCCGCCGCCGGGCTGCTGGTCTCGAATCACTCGTACAGCTACATCACCGGCTGGTATTACAACTGGAGCTATTATGAGTGGTTCTGGTACGGTGACGTGACCGTCAGCACAACCGAGGACAACTGGTTCGGGCTGTACTCGTCGTACTCCGAGGAGCTGGACGAAATCGCCTACGACTACCCGCATTACCTGATGTGCAGATCGGGAGGCAACGAGCGAACCGACGACGGTCCGGGCCCGGGCGGCGGACACTACTACTACAACCCCAGCAGTGGTTGGGAGTGGAGCACGGATACGCGGGACCCCGACGGCCCGTGGGACTGCATCGGGACGACGGCTATCGCCAAGAACCTTCTCGCCGTGGCGGCCGTGGAAGACGTCTCCGGGGGATACTCGGGCCCGGGGAGCGTCTCGATGAGTTCATTCTCGAGCTGGGGGCCCGCCGACGACGGCCGGATCAAACCGGACATCTCCGCAAACGGCATTGGGCTGTATTCGACCTTTGATGGGTCCGACAGCGATTATGACAGCATATCCGGAACCTCGATGTCCACGCCGAATCTCAGCGGTTCGCTGGGTGTGCTGATCGAGTACTGGCGCGACACACACCCCAGCGACGGTGACATGCGCTCGGCCACACTGAAAGGTCTGGTTCTGCACACCGCGGATGAGACGGGGTCGGCCAACGGGCCGGACTACAAGTTCGGCTGGGGGCTGATGAATACGCTCACGGCGGCGAACACCATCTCCGCCGACGTGACCGAGCCGGTCACCATCAGCGAGCAGACGCTGGCCAACAGCGGCACCTATGAAGTGACAGTCTACACCGATGGAACGAGCGAACTGCGGGCCAGCATCTGCTGGACCGACCCGCCGGGAACGCCGCCCGGGAACGTGCTGAACCCGACGACTAAGATGCTGGTGAACGACCTGGACCTGCGCATCGAGAAGAGTTCACCCACTACGACGTACTACCCCTGGGTGCTGAACCCGGCCAGTCCGGACTCGGCCGCGACCACCGCCGACAACAACACCGACAACGTCGAGCAGGTGGTCGTGTCTTCGCCCGGAACGAACCAATACACGGTGCGGGTGACGCACAAGGGCACGCTGTCGGGCGGGAGCCAGGATTTCTCGCTGATCGTCACCGGCGTCTCCTCGGGGTGCCAGGGTGACCCGGACTGCGACGACGGCCTGTGGTGCAATGGCGCCGAGACATGTGTCGCGAGTCAATGTCAGGCCGGCACGGCCCCTGACTGCAACGACAGCGTGGGCTGTACCGACGATTCATGTAACGAGGCAACCGATTCCTGCGACCACGTGCCCAACAACGGACTGTGCGACAACGGCCTGTATTGCGACGGCAGCGAGACGTGCGACGCCCAGCTCGACTGCCAGGCCGGGACGGCCGTCGATTGCAACGACGGCGTCGGTTGTACCGACGATTCCTGCAACGAAGGTGCTGACTCCTGCGACAACATCCCCAACAGTAGTCTGTGCGACAACGGGTTGTACTGCGATGGGGACGAGACCTGCGACGCTCTGCTCGATTGCCAGGCCGGGACAACCGTGGACTGCAACGACGGCGTCGGGTGCACCGACGACTCGTGCAACGAGGGCACCGACTCGTGCGATAACGTTCCCAACAACGGTCTGTGCGACAACGGGCTGTACTGTGACGGGGCCGAGACGTGCAACTCCGTGAGCGACTGCCAGCCGGGCACGGCCGTCGACTGCAACGACGGCGTGGGCTGCACCGACGATTCCTGCAACGAAGGCGCCGACTCCTGCGACAACCTACCCAATAACGGACTGTGCGACAACGGGTTGTACTGTGACGGGGCCGAGACGTGCGATGCGCTGCTCGACTGTCAAGCCGGCACGACCGTGGACTGCGACGACGAGGTCGGCTGCACGGACGACTCCTGCAACGAGGGCGCCGACTCGTGCGACAACCTGCCCAACAACGGTCTGTGCGACAACGGCCTGTATTGCGACGGGGTCGAGACGTGCGATGCCCTGCTCGATTGCCAAACCGGCACCGACCCCTGCCCGGGGCAGCTCTGTCGCGAGAGCGATGACACCTGCGTGGATTGCCTCGGCGACGGTGACTGCGACGACGGACTGTACTGCAACGGGGCCGAAACGTGCGATACCAGCGGGCTCTGTCAGTCGGGAAGCGATCCATGCCCGGGGCAGCTCTGTCGGGAAAGCGACGACACCTGCGTTGATTGCCTTGGCGACGGTGACTGCACCGACGCGCTGTTCTGCAACGGCGTGGAAACGTGCGACCTGCCGTCCGGAACGTGTCAGCCGGGCAGCGATCCATGTGCCGGATTGATCTGCGATGAAGAGGAAGACCGCTGCGTCGATTGCCTCAGCGACGGCGACTGCGCCGACGGCCTGTTCTGCAACGGCATCGAAACCTGCGACACGAACGGTGTCTGCCAGCCGGGGACGGCCGTCGATTGCAACGACGGCGTCGGCTGTACCGACGATTCGTGCAACGAAGGCGCTGATTCCTGCGACAACATCCCCAACGACAGTCTGTGCGACAACGGCCTGTACTGCGACGGGGCCGAAACCTGCGATGCCCTGCTCGACTGCCAGGCCGGCACGGCCGTCGATTGCAACGACGGCGTCGGCTGTACCGACGATTCGTGCAACGAAGGCGCTGATTCCTGCGACAACATCCCCAACGACAGTCTGTGCGACAACGGCCTGTACTGCGACGGCGCCGAAACCTGCGATGCGCTGCTCGATTGCCAGGCCGGCACAGCGGTGGACTGCGACGACGGCGTCGGCTGCACGGACGATTCCTGCAACGAGGGCACCGATTCGTGCGATAACGTGCCGAACGACGGTCTGTGCGACAACGGCCTGTACTGCGACGGGGCCGAGACCTGCGATCCGGTCAGCGACTGCCAGGCGGGCACGCCGGTCGACTGCCCGGACGACGGCCTGTTCTGCACCGGCGACGAGTTCTGCGACGAGGAGGCCGACGCGTGCGGGCATACCGGGAACCCATGCGATCCCCCGGAGAGCTGCAACGAGATCGCCGGTACCTGCGGTTTCGGCAGCGTGAACATCGTCAGCGCGGAGACCTGCTACGATCACGGTGCCGGCTGCCCGGATCAGTGTCTGCCGCTCGAGTGCGACACGGTCAGCCCGTATGACAACATTGAGCCGCGTCTGCAGTTGGCGATCCCGCCGATCGTGAAGGTCCACCTCGAGGCCGTGCCCGCTGATGGCACGGTGACGGTGTCCGGCTGCAGCTATGCCGGCACGGCCAGCGTCATCACCGACGGCACCACGACCGCAGAGGTCGTCTTCAGCGGTCCGTTGCCGGAGGGCGAGTGCTGCACGCTGAGCTTCTCGAACGGGATCGTCGGCGTCCGGACGATCATCATGCTGGAGGGTGACGTGAACAAGGACGGTGCGGTCAACACGGCGGACGCATCGTCGGTGAAGTCGCGTCTCGGACAGTCGGGAGCGGGGGCCAACGTCCCGTACGATATCGACCGCGATTGCAGCATCACGACGGCCGACCAGTCGTCGGTGAAGGGCCGCCTGGGTAACCTGGCGCCGGCCCCGTGCGAGTGCCCGTGACCCTCCCCGGCCGGTGGATTGAGCCAGCCTTAACGACCGCCGGCGCCTTTGCTTAAAGCGACCTGCGGGCGTCAATCATGTCCCTGGGCTCGCCTGGGAGCCCCCCGTAATCACGCTCGCAGCAGCCGGGTGAGGGAGTTCGTACCGTATCTTCACTGGCGAGGATGTTCTCCAAACGTCGGCGACCGCCGTATCGGTTCGCAGGCGTTAGTCCGATAATCAGACTTCCGACCTTCTCCAATGTTACTTGCATAAAGTGCGGCGCGCGTCGGCTTACAAGCCGATAATCGCCGCGCGGGCGGATGTGGTTTTTGAGAACGATCAGTCTTGATTTATTCAAGCTGTTTCGCTAGAGTTACTGACCAGGAGCCAGCGATGTCAGGTCGGGCCTGACATCAGAGGTTGGCCAAGTCTCATTCTTTGCGGCGAGCAGGCCCGGGGGACTCTAGCAGACCAAGCCGTCCTTGCCGGTCACGTGTCGGCTTTCTCGCCCGGAGAATGCGATACATCTCACGTACGCCTGTCAAGGCGCAGGATCTCACGGAGGGGACACCGCTTCCGTGAACTGAGTCGGCATGTCCAGGAGGAGGGGAAAGATGAAACGGTCATTGACCATCACATTGGTTCTTGCGCTGACGTCCTTGTGCAGCGCTCAGCAGAGCGCGGGCGATCTACGAGGCGTCTCGGGGCACAATCCAGGCGAGTTGGACGGACTTCCGCGGTACATGACCGCGGAGGAGAAGCTCCTCCCGCTGCCGCTGTCGTCCGGGCTGCGCGCTGCGCCCACAGGGACGGTGTTCACGCCGGGCGAGTACGAACCGGTGCAGGGCGCGCTGGTCAACTGGGGCAACTACAACGCTCTGCTTACCGAGTTCGTTGTTGGCATGACCAACGGTGATCCGGGTGCCATCGCCTACATCGTGGTGAGCGGATCCTCCGAGCAATCCAGCGCCACCTCCACGCTTACGACGGCCGGTGCCGATATGGACCGGGTCGAGTGGCTCACGGTCACGACGGATACCGTCTGGATTCGCGACTACGGCCCGCGCTTTATCTACGAGGACTCCGATCGGGCCATCATCGACCACACCTACAACCGTCCCCGCTATAACGATAATGCTTTCCCCTCGTGGCTCGGCGCCCAGTGGGGCGTGGCGGTCTACCTGATGGACCTGACGCACGGTGGAGGCAACTTCCATTGCGTCTCCACGGGCGATGCGTTCATGAGCACGCTGATTCTTGAGGAGAACACCGACAAGACCGAGGCAGAGATTACCACGATCATTGAAAGCCATTTCAACGTCAACCTGACCATCTACGAGCGTCTGGCGTCCAACGTCGACGCGACCGGCCACATCGACATGTGGATGGTGCCTCTCTCTGACACCAAGATACTGGTATCGGAGTTTGGCTCGGGCCTGCCCGGCTACACGCAGACCGAGGCGGCGGTGACCGACCTCGAAAACCGCGGCTATACGGTCTATCGCACGCCGGGCTGGAACAGTGGCGCCGGCGGGACGGGGGGAACCCACT
>Ga0307380_10013601_pt1 | contig 10042 bp, 5 predicted proteins | sample UN3MG_FD_202239 | JGI IMG/M metagenome (GOLD analysis project Ga0307380, IMG submission 202239) | Soil microbial communities from Risofladan, Vaasa, Finland - UN-3 | ecosystem: Environmental > Terrestrial > Soil > Coastal area > Acid sulfate soil | place: Finland: Risofladan, Vaasa | collected...
AACGACCCGCGGGTCAAATTGTCGCCGCCACGGCATCCAGCAGATGCACCTGCTCGCCGCCAGCATCGCGATGAACGACCGCAAGCCGGCCGTCGAGCCGGTAGCTGCGCCCGTCGATATCCACCTGCGCACCTGCGTCGCCTTTCGCATACAGGATGTGGTCATCAAACTCGACGCCGTGCAAGTCTCTGCCGCCGATGCTGACAACGCCGGGGTGGGCGCTCACTGCAAATTCCGCCTCGCCCGGCCCCACGGGCTGGCACACCCACAGGTAGTCGAGTTCGCAGTCGTTTTCACAAAGCAGGTAGCGCGACGGCCCCACGATCCCCTCCGCAAATTCCGGCTGCACCGGCGCCAGCACCGTGGCCAGCAGGTCCACGCCGTCAAGCCCGCGGAAACGCGCCCGGCCGCCATCCACCTCCACGCTTTCAGCGAGGCAGTGAATGCGCAGTTGCGAGCGATACACGCTGTGCTGAATGCGGTCCCACACTAGCACGTACCGATTGTGGGCAAACAGCAGGTGCCTGAAATACTCGATCGGAGCTATATGCTGGATATTGCGCCAGTTGTTGTGGCGGACGTTGTTGAGGCTGAGGTCGCTGACGACATATTCGTAATCGCCGCCGAGCCTGATGACACGTTCGCTGCCGCGCCGCTCCATTCCCAGCCCGCCGTTCCAATCTGGCCCGAAAGTTACGACATTATGGACTTCAGTGGCGCTGCCGTGGACGAATTCGCCGCCGGAAGGCTCCGTGGTTCCATGGTAGCCGAAATCGGGCAGCAGCAGCGAGCCGCGCGTCGTGAGGCTGAAATGGCCGTGGTCGAAACCCCAATGATGCGTGGCTCGGCCGGACTGGCAGAATATGCTGGTCTCGCTGGGCGTGCCGGTGTCGGCCCGCATGACCACGCCCACGTTTGTGAACCGCCGCGATGCGAGCTTCAGCGGCTTGCGCTCCGGGGCCGCGTCCCTGATGTACATCCATTCGAACATCGGCGCGTGCCCGCCCCACAGCGGCCGCCCGCATTCGGCCCATGCAGCCAGAAGCCGGTCGGACAAGCTTTCATTGTGCTCGCGAACTTCCCACGCCGCGTGCGCCATCAGCGGCAGCACGCGCATCTCGGAGCAGTTGTGGCCGGTGTCGCCGATCGCCGGCCAGAAGCGCATCAGTCCGTCGGGCCAGGTTGCGTCGGGATGGACAATCCGCTCGATCGTCGCCCGCCGTGGCGCCGCCAGGTAATCCACCAGCGTGTTCATCGGCGCCTGGAAGCGGGCATCGGCGAAGAAATCACGCACGCCGCTGCGTTTCAGCACGCTGGCAAGCGACAGCATGTTGTGGAACAGGTGCGCGAAATACCCTATCGATTCTTCGTAAACGCCTCCCTCGTGGAAGTGGAAACCGAGCTGATCGTCGAGCTGCCGGGCGGCGTCTTCCAGCCAGGCGCGCGATCTCGGGTGCTTGCGGAAAACCGCGCCGTACAGGCCGAGGTTGTAGTAGACGTCTGTCTGGAAATTCGGCGTGCCGAACAGGTCGCTGTATTGCTCAAGCTCGGCCCAATTCCGAATCGAGTGCGGGTGGTCGGGCGGCAGATAGTTCTGGTGCGACGGAAACAGCGCGTCCTCCGCCGTGGCATGTGCGAAAAACAGCATGATCGCGGCGAGCCGCCGGGCCTGTAGATCGGTGAATGCCCCGGCCGCCACGCATGCCTCGTAATATACAGCGTCCGGGCCGAGGCCGCGATTAGCCACGGCCGAAACGGCGTCGGCCAGGAAGCCGCTGTTGAGCACCAGGGTGAGCTTCGCCTCGCTTTCATCCAGCACGTGCTGCGCGAGTGCGGCGGCGGCGTCCTTGTCGTGATCGAGCACCCATCGTGCGTACAGCGTGGCGGGCCTATCCTGGGCCTGTTCGTTCCGCATGAGGCGGGCGATATCGCGGAAGACACCGTCGAGCTTCGCCTCGTATTCTTCGCGCGTCAGCATTGAAAGCGGGAAGCTGCCTGCCTCCGGCGCGCCCGACGTCAGGTCCAGCCGGCGGAGCCAGTCGAGCGGAATGTCGTTGAGCTTGCGATGCCACAGGCAGAAGGCCGAGACCTCGCGCGGAGCGCCATAGTTGAACGCGTGCGAGGCCGTGGCCGTGGAGCGGTCGGTTATGAACATGCACCACGTCCGCATTCCGCGTCGGATCGGGCCGCGGGCGGTCACCGTGCGGCCTTCGTGGCAGTTGAACTGCAGCGCGACGTCGGAAGGATACTCCCACCGCCACGGCTGGTGCGCCATCAGCGTGATTGCGTCTTCGAACGGCTCGATGGCGGTGTCACAGATACCCCTGAACGAGCCTTGCGGGCGGTCCGACTGGCTGAAGCCCATCCACGCGTAGGCGGTGTGGCTTTGCGTGTGGTGGGGGCTTAGCGAGCCGAGGCGGTAGTCGTATGGCGGAATCGGCACCACATCAGGCCCACGCTTGCCCACGCCGCCGAAGAAATACTGATCGCAGCCGAAATTCTCCGATATGGAAAACTCGAGAGCACCGTCGCGCGCGAGGTCGGTCTGCTCGCGCACAAACAGCACCGGCTGGTGCGCATACAGCGTGGCCTGGAAACTGTAGCGGCGGCCGTCGAACATTTCCACGCTCAGCGAATAGCGGGCAAAAACCTCGCCCGCCTGCTCGATGGCGGCGCGGACGGTCGGCGGCGTCTCCTCCGCCGCAATCTTCGCCGCGTCCACACGGCCGATCGCCGCACGGTCATGCGCGAAATAACGCGACTTAGCGATCTCAAGCCGGCTGCCGCACCGGGGGATGCCGTCCGGCCCGACCACCGACACGATCGGCCCGGTCACGTGCCAGCGGTCGCCCGCGTCGGTTGCGCAAACGTCCGCCGCCAGCTTCACGCTGCAATAGCGATTGCGCAGTGCAAACGCCCCCGCAAGGCGCTCCACGCGCAGTCCGGTCGGCTCGGGCGCCTGATCGCTCGGGCGGAGAGCCTTGCTCTGCAGCGGTGCGAGGTCGATATTCACAGCGAGCGCGCTGCGTTGCGAGTCGAACTGCGCCGCCATCACGCTCGAGCCGTCGGTGACAGCCCCGATTGATGCGGCCTCGTCGGGTGCATCGAGGAACACGTATTCGTTTGTCCAGTGGAAATCCAGCGGTTCGGTTATCTGCCAGCTCAGGTTGTCCATTGCAGCCTCGCGCCTGTGGCCCGTATTGTTTCGCTGTTTCGGCCGTTGCGCAGATTATAGCGGCCGCCGCGCGCGTTTCAAGGGTATGCGGCCGGCGGGTGCGGCAGGATTCTGTGGTTTCGTAGCGGTTCTGCATCCTCATCATCCGTCTCCATACAAGCCCGTCAGGGCGACAGACTTTAGCCCACGGCGTCAGCCGTGGGAACACCGTTACCCCTTCATCATCAGCCCCCGCAGGGCGGCGACAGAAAACCTGCCTGGCCGGTGCCGCGCCCGCTTTGCCCTTGACTACACCCGGCCGTTTGCATACGATTAGATGTTGAACAGGTTCCCCGCAGATGTGCGCGGCATGCGCTGCCGCCGCAGTCGACAAAAAAGGACGAGACGTGATGAAGAGAAAACACTGGTTCTTGCTGGCCGTGGTTGCTGTTGTCGCCTTAGCCAGCTTAGTCATCGTGGTTGGTCGCAAGGATGAGCCGCTCGGCTTCAACCTCGACGACTATTGCACCAAGTCGTGGTATGGCGTGTATATCAACAACAACAAGAGCGGGCACGCCGTGGCCGAGATTTCCAAAATCACGCACAACGGAAGGCCCGCGTATAAGGCTGCGATGGCCATGACACTACAGGTGGCGATGATGGGCCAGACGCAGACGATCGAGCAGAGCGAATACCAGATATTCTACGCGTCGGGCGAGATGGCCGAATGTTTTACATCGCTGGGCGAGCAGTCGTACCACGCCGTGGTCAAGGGCGGGAACGTCGAGGTAACCACCATCACCGGCGGCCACAAGAGGACCAAAACGCAGCCTGCGCCCAATGTTACCCTGGCCGACCAGGTGGCCCCGCTCACGCTGTTGCTGTCGAATCCCGAGCCTGGCGATTCGTCGACCAATCCAGCATACGACCCGATGCTCGGCACCCTCACCACCACCACCGTGTTCAAGGGCAAGCGGACCGTCACTCATAACAACGCCGAGATGCTCGTCTACGACATCGAAAGCACGATCGTTGATACCAAGATGACTATCAAGATGTTGATGACAGAGAAAGGCGAGGTGCTCCAGCTTACGATCCCGGCGGGCCTTCTGACGGTGGTGGCCAAGATCGAAGACGAGAAAACCGCCAAGGACCTGTCGGCCGAATCTTCGGAAATGCTGGACGCTTCATTGATCAAGCCGACAGGCGAAGCTCCCCGGCCTTCGGCCGCGAAGGTGCGGATGAAGATTACGGGGCTGGCCGACGAGGATTCCATCATCAATAATGATCAGCAGACCTTCAAGAAGGTCGGCGAAGGCGAGTGGGAGGTGACGGTGCTGCGTGGAAAATATCCGCCCGACGCACCCGACGTGCCCGTTCGCGATCAGGCGGTGGCTGAGTTCCTGAAATCGACCGAGTTGTATCAGAGCGACCACCCCAAGATCGTCGCGAAGGCGCGCGAACTGACAGGCGAGATGAAAAACTCCGCCCGCATCACGCAAACATTTGCTCTGTGGGTGTTTACCAACGTGAAGAAAGAAGGGCTGGTAACCTTCTCAAACGCGCTCGAGACGCTCAACTCGATGACCGGCGACTGCGGCGAGCACGCGGCGCTTTTCGTGGCGCTGTGCCGGGCGGCAGGAGTGCCCGCGCGCGTGGCCAACGGCATCGCCTACGTAAAGGCATTGGGCGGCTTCGGCGGCCACGCCTGGGCGGAAGTCTACATCGGCCGCTGGGTCGCCGTCGATCCCACCTTCGGCGAACCAGTGGCCAACCCGCTGCGCGTCAAGCTTTCGTCCGACGACCTCCTCGAGGCCACCCGGCTGCTGACGGCGCTCCGCGACATGAAGATCGAATTCCTGCCGAATGAATGAACGGCCGGCACCGGCGAAAAAAAAAGCCGCGAATGAACGCAGCATAAGGACGCTGTCCCTTGTCATCCTTATCCGACGTTCATTCGCGGCTTTTACCCCTGGTGTTTGCTCCTGGTGTTCAGCATTTCAAACAGCGCCGGCAGCCAATTGCGCGCCAAATACTTCCCGCGCACCATATATTCAACTGCATCGCGATTGCCAATGCGAATTTCCGGACGTATTGCAGCCGTTAACGTTTACCTTTCCGCGTGCAGGCGCCGGCCGACGAAGTGTCGGGCGACGAAGCGTCGCCTTGCGGAATCGATCAAAGCCCCGGATGGGGCGGATCAATTTCTAGTGTAGTGTGTCATTCAGATGATAGATTATCGAGTGTCGCGCAGCTTGGAACGCCAGCTTGGGTGAAACGCACCAACGGTGCGTCGTATGATAGCCTATGGCAAGCGAACGCCCGAAGGGCGGAGCGCAGCCATAGGGAAGCGGCAAGAAAGGAGGAAGCCCTGAAGGGGCTTCGTAAGGGCCGTATTTCATATGTCGCAGTCGCTCGCGGGCATCCTCATACACATAGCCTTAAGCGCGAATTCGCACCGGCGATGGGCGGCGAGTTGAGCGAGAACGGTGTACGTCTGGGAGTGGATTTTCTTACGACGCTCCTACAGAGCGTCATGTTTTGTTTGGCACTGCCTTACCCTATGGCATCGCTCGGCGAAGCGCCTCGCTTAGCCATAGGCTATCATACGACGCACCGTTGGTGCGTAAGAAATTGTATATTCACCTGCAACTCCGGCGTACTACACTAGAAACTGAGCCGCCCCATCCGGGGCTTAAAAACCGAGCATTGCTCATTTGTCCACAGGCGCATAACACACTCAAGGTCCGCGGCTGTTTCAAAACGCATACCGGCCTTACAAGCACAGCCATGTCATCCTTGAACGGGAGTTCAATATTTGATGCTCCCGGTAGGACATAGCCGCTACGGCAAAGACCCGCCCCTGCACGAGCTGACCTAATTTCCTCAGTTGAAACTGCCATCATGCGGCAGGGCCGCCCAGGTTTGCCCGGGCGGCCCTGCTTACGCGGAGCAAGTATTCGCATTAAACTACTTGATCGCCAGGTCCGATTCGTCGGTGAACATTGCGGTGGGCGTGAAGGCGGCCACGTCGGGAATGACCGAAATCTCCACGCGCCGGTTCTTCGCTCGACCTTCGGCCGTGCTGTTCGTGTCGATGGGATAGTATTCCCCAAATCCGCGCGCGACCATCAGCTTGGGCGCCACTCCGCCTTCCTCGAGCACGCGATACACCGCCAAAGCCCGCGCCGCCGCAAGGCCGCGATTGTCGATGTATTTCTCAACCGTTTCCTGCCGCTTCACAGGCAGATTATCCGTATGGCCGTCGATGTAGGCCATATAGTTGGGCGGCATGCTTTTCAGCACTCCGGCGATCTGCTTGATGGCGCTCTTGTTCTCGGGCTGAATCGCAGCCTTGCCGAGGTCGAACTCCACGCTCACCAGCAGCTTGCGCGTGCCGGCATCCCATGTCATGTCGGTGCGCGAACCGGCAAGCGCCTCGAGACGATCCCATATCGCCTGAAGCTCCGGCATCTCCTTCGGCTTCTGCAGCTCCGAAATCCGCGCATCTTTGTCGGCAAATTGCTGCTTGAGCTGGTCGTATTCCGCCCGCGCCTGATCCAGTTCCGCCTGCTTGGCCGACTCGGAGGCCCGCACGTCGTCGATTGTCGCCTCCGTCATCGCCAACTTGTTCTGGAGGGCCTGGTAATCGGTCGCTCTCACCATGCAGCCCTGAGCCAACACGGCCACAAGCAAAACTCCAATAACCTTCACTGACCACATCTTAAGCATTTTTCCCTTAGCTCCTTTCACTGTGCTGCTGCCAACGCGGCATCGAGTTGCTAAACAAGCGCATATTCACGCGTGCCCTTTCTGCTGCAATAACATGCCCGCAAACCGGCCTACTGAGCATGCCACAACAACTGCCTTTTGCAGTCCTCGTGTACGCCATATATCGTCATATCCCGGCGCCACCTTTAACTCCCACGGAAAAATATACATGAAAAAAACAACATTCAACGCATCCGGCCGCCGCCGAACCGCCGCCGAACCGGCGCCGGGCATCCGCTATGACTCCTGCTGCAGCAAATGTTATATGCACCTGCAAGTCATGCGAGCCATTGCGACGCGGTTAGCCACAGGCGGCCATACGACCGCCACCCCAAGCCTGCCGGCTATGCTTCATATTTCACGCGGCTGTACCGCGGCGACGTTGGGTAAGCCCAACGCCGCAACGCTGCCCGTTTCCGCCCCGCAGCAGAATCAGGAAGATGAAATTTTTCACTGATTCGGCTTGACATCTGCACATTCCTGGGAAATAATCAGGTAAGGGGTGGAAACGCAGGCAATGGGCTTGCGAACCGCCTCGGCTGGAAACGTTCGGAAACGTTGTGCGAAAGGGGCACGGATATGAAGGTGATTGCGTTTGCGTTCGTGTACCATCACAATCGTGCCCGAGCCTGCGACGCTCGCACTGCTGGCGGTGGGTGTTGCCGGGCTGGCGTGCCGGCGCCGCAGGCGGTGAGATTCCCAGGAGCCTATCCGCCGGGAATGCACGGCCCCTCTGTGCCCGTCCGTGTCAGTCCGTGTTTATAGTCTTGAAATAGTAAAACCGCCGACTGCCCACCAGATCCCAGAAGGCGTTTCCCTTTTTTGGGCAGTCGGCGGCTATGCGCGGTTGCTTTGACGGGCGATCAGAAATCGCTATCTGCCGGCCTGCTTCCCGCGTGCAGTGCTCAAGTTCAGCATGCAGCGCCACGGCCAGTGCCGGCAGTTTGCTTCCGTGCGGCGTTGTGCGAGGTCGTTGCGGTGCGGTTGCCTCGCGCTGGTATAACGGCGGGGCGGGCGGAAGCTTGAGCGATTTTTGCGCTGCCATAAGAAATGCGCGCCGGTTTGCGCGGCGCGCATAGTGGAAAATCGCATCGTCGGCGTGCGGTTATGCGGTGAACAGGGCATCTACGAAGCGTTCGGCGTCGAATGTTTCGATGTCGCCCATCTGCTCGCCGATGCCGATGAATTTCACCGGGATGTTGAGCCGCCCTTGGCGGTGCCGTCGAGCTTCGACAGCACGATGCCGGTTATGCCGATCGCTTCGTTGAACAGCTTGGCCTGCGAAACGGCGTTCTGGCCGGTGGTGGCGTCGAGCACCATCAGCACTTCGTGAGGTGCGCTGGGGATTTTTTTCTGAAGCACGCGCTTGATCTTGCCAAGCTCCTGCATCAGGTTGCGCTGCGTGTGGAGGCGGCCTGCAGTGTCGACTATCAGCACGTCCACCTTCCTCGCGACGGCTGCTTCGATGGCATCGTATGCGACGGCTGCGGGGTCGGAGCCCATCTGGTGCTTGACGATGTCGACTCCGATGCGCTTGGACCAGATGTCGAGCTGCTCGACGGCGGCCGCGCGGAAGGTGTCGCTTGCGGCAAGCAGCACCTTCTTGCCGTCTTTGGTGAAATGGTAGGCGAGTTTGGCGATCGAGGTGGTCTTGCCGGAGCCGTTGACGCCGGCCACGAGGATGACGGTGGGGCCGGAATCGGCCAGTTGAACGCGGTTTTCCTCCTGGCGCAGGAGTTTTTTCATCGCGTTCTTGATGAACAGCTCGAGCGTTTCACCGTCGGGAATTGCGCCCTCCTTGTAAGCGGTGCGGGCGTCGTCGATTATCTGCCCGGCGGCGTCTACGCCCATGTCGGCGGAGATCATCGCCTCCTCGAGCTCGTCGAGGGCGTCGTCGTCGATCTTCCTGAACCGCTGGAACACGCTGCGCAGGCCGGACGACAGCCGGTCGCGCGTCTTCTGCAGGCCGCTTCTGAGTTTTTCTACCGGGGTGAATAATTTCTTGAACAGCATTCGGAAACGCACTCCTGTTGCGGCGCGGCCGGCTGATGGCAGCCGCGTCCTGACTGTATCATGGCGAGCCGTCCGGCGGTCGGGCGGCGCGCAGAGTCATCGGCCCACCGAACCTGGCAGCAGGTGCGCTATAGCCCTGATCCTCCCAACGCATTCGGCCGGCACCCGCACGCGGCCAAGGGCGTTTGCTCCGCCGCGCTTGCCGTGAAAATCGGAGCCGCCCGCCACCACCAGCCCGAGCCGCCTGGCCATATCCACATAATGCCTTGTCTGCACCCGGCTATATGCCGGGTAGTATGCCTCGAGGCCGTTGAGGCCCATATCGGCAAACAGCGGGATGTAGAGGTCGCGATCGGTGAGGCCGGGGTGCGCGAGTATCGAAACTCCGCCCGCCAGCCTGATCGCGGCGAGCGCGTCGGCCACGCTCATGAATCGTTTCGGCACGCAGGCGGGGCTTGAGTCGCCCAGGAAACGTACGAATGCGTCGTTGAGGTTCTCAACGAGGTCGTGGTCGAACATGACCTGGGCCACGTGCGCCCTTGTGGCGGTGCCGTGGCCGGCAAGCTCGAGCACTTCCTGCGCGCTGATCGAGACCCCGAGCGTTTCGAGGCGCTGCACGATCTTGAAGATGCGCTGGCGGCGCGCCCGGCGGATGCGCTCGAGCTGCTCGAGCAGGGCGGTGCTCATGATGTCTACGAACAGCCCGATGATGTGAAATTCCTCGGCGCCCTCGCAGGCCGATAGCTCGGTCCCCGCGATCACCTCAACTCCGGCTCGCTTGCCGGCCTGCTGGGCTTCAGCAACGCCCAGGAGCGTGTCGTGGTCGGTGATCGCGATCACGTTCAGCCCTACGGCCGCCGCCTGCTCCACGACCTCGGAAGGCGACAGCGTGCCGTCGGAATGCGTGGTATGCAGATGCAGGTCTGCCCGGATTGTCTTGGCCTTCGATGTATGCCTGATCATGCTTCTGCCTGGCGTGTTGTTACCTGTACCTTCGGCGGGTACTAGGTTATGATAGCAGAAATGCAGGGGGTATTCAACCATCAAAGCAGGCGTGAGGCTTGAGGCATGAGGCATGAGGCGGGCAGGCATGAGACAATGGGC
>Ga0307380_10013609_pt1 | contig 10037 bp, 6 predicted proteins | sample UN3MG_FD_202239 | JGI IMG/M metagenome (GOLD analysis project Ga0307380, IMG submission 202239) | Soil microbial communities from Risofladan, Vaasa, Finland - UN-3 | ecosystem: Environmental > Terrestrial > Soil > Coastal area > Acid sulfate soil | place: Finland: Risofladan, Vaasa | collected...
GCACACCCAGTTGATCGCACAGTCGGGTGATGTCCTTCCAGTTGGCCCGCAACAACTCCAGGAGGCCCACTACGATTTCCAGCCACCCATCATCACGACCACCCGCCGTGACCTCCGCCGCCGCCTCATCCAGGTATCGAGGCGCCATCATCTTCATGCTGTGCCATTTCTCATCAGACGGCGACAGCAGAGACACGTGGCCGATCTCCCGCAGGTACATCCGTACGGGATCGCTCGCCTCGCTTCCCTCTAGCTCCTGAAGAGAGTCAACGGACATCTCGACGTCCTCATCTCTGCCCATGGAGCCTTCATCCGAGGACACCTCCGCAAGCTCGTCTCCTGCCCCGGCGATCGGTTCTTCCCCTGACTCAGGGAGCTCCTCAGCAACTCCCTCCTCTGGGGCCCCCCTCCTCTCATCCAACCTTCGCTTACGGAGATCAGTCATCGTCGGCTCCACCACCTCCCCATGGCGTCACACCCATAACGTCCACTAAGTCGCGCCTCCATGGACTGCTTCACTCTTGCTTTGCCAGTGCCTCTGGCGCTCCCGAATCCTTTGCCTGAGGCCGTCCACCCTCTCCAGCAGCGCCGATCCATCGGTGCCGCTCTCCTGAGCGTCGCGGAGGAGACTCTCCAACTCCAGCAACTCCCTCCGGTCCTTGCGCTCCCGCAGCCTGGAGAGTGAGCGCTCTATCTCGCCAATCACCTCCTCCTCCGGCACGACAGGCCCTTTTCCCGCGGCCTCCAGCATCGAATTCAGGTGTTCCTCCAGCACCGGGTCTAACCCACTTCGAAACTCTTCAAGATCGAAGGCTGACTGTCGCTCGAGGGAGTTCTTCAAGGCGAGGAAGATAGACTGGTTCTCGATGCACAGGAAATCGTCTGCGGACAGATCCTGGACCCCCTGGCTGACCTTCGGCGCTCCCAGCAGCAGAGCCAGGCAATAGCTCTCCAACGCGGGCGCGCCCCGCACGAGGGATGCGGCTCGGCCATCGTCGGCGGGTTTCTCCGCCCCCCCTCGGGTCCTCGCCCGAGTCATCTCGGCCACCAGGATCCTCTCGTCTATTCTAATCAAGCGACCCAGTTTCTGCAAATAGTGCGCCCGCTCGATCCCATCTCCCAACTCACTGATCAAGGGCAGCAACTGGCGAACGAGTCCAGACTTGCCCTCCGCGGAGTCCAGGTCCCTGCCAGCGGTGGCCACCTGGAAGTAGTAGTCCATCAGCGGCAACGCGCCTTGCACGAGAGCCGCCCACTGACCCGGATCCGTCCTGATAACGTCATCGGGATCTAGCCCCTCCGGCATCGTGATCACCTTGATGTTCGCATCCACGTACCGCTTCAGCCAGATGTGGCGGTAGGACTCCCGAATCTCCGGGCTCTGACGGTGTTCGACACCATAGTGCTTCTTCACCACCTCCAGGCCCCTCAAGCTCGCCTGCTGTCCGGCGGCGTCAGCGTCCATGGCCAGCATGAAACTCTTGGTCAGCCTCCTCAACGCCTTCACCTGAACCTCCGTCAGGGCCGTCCCCATGGAAGCCACCACGTTCTTGAAGCCATGTTGATGCGCCATCAGCACGTCCATGTACCCTTCCACGATGATGGCTGTCCCCTCGTCGCGGATGGCCTGCCTGGCCAGGTGGACGCCGTACAGGATGCTACCTTTGTCGAAAATGGGGGTCTGGGGGGTGTTCACGTACTTCGCCAGGGAGTCGTCAAGGGCACGAGCACCAAAGCCCACCACGCCGCCCCTGGCATCATGAATGGGGAACACCAGCCGTCCCCGGAAACGATCGTAGTACCCGCCACCCTCACGCTCCACGGTCAGGCCGGCGGCGAAGACGTCCTCCTCGCTATATCCCTTCTCCGCCAGATGCCTGCTCAGGGCCTCCCATTCCGGCAGCGAATACCCCAACTGGAAGGTCCTCCACGTCTCCTTCAGCATCTGGCGCTTCTCCAGATACTCCCGGCCGGGCTGAGCCCGGGGCGAATCGACGAGGAGATGATGGAAGTAGTGGGCAGCGGCGGAGTTGATCTCACGCAGCAGAGTACGTCGCTCGTCTTGCTTCTGCTGTCCTTCCGTGCGCGGGGTCAGAGTTATCCCCGCTCGCTGTGCCAGGATGCCCAGTGCCTCGGAGAACTCCAGGTTCTCCTTCTTCATCAGAAACGTGAAGACATCCCCCCCCGTGGCACAGGCCCCGAAGCAATGCCAGCGCTGCCCGTCTGGGAAGACTACAAAGGAAGGCGTCGTGTCCGCGTGAAAGGGGCACAGCCCCTTGAAGTTGCGCCCTGCCTTTTGCAGGGGGACATACTGGGAGACGAACTCCACCACGTCCACCCTGTCTTTGATCTCGTCGACGACTCCCATGGCCTCAGCCGACCGCCTCTACTTGGCGTAGTCTACTGCTCTCGTCTCACGGATCACGGTCACCTTGATCTGCCCAGGATACTCCAGGTTCTCCTCGACCTTGCGGGCCACGTCCTTCGACAGGCGCAGGATACCCAGATCGTCGATCTGTTCGGGCTTGACCACGATGCGTATCTCGCGACCCGCCTGAATGGCATAGCACTCGCCGATTCCCTGGAAGGAACCCGCCACGTCTTCCAGCGCTCTAATGCGCTTGACATACCTCTCCAGGCTCTCACGCCGCGCCCCCGGGCGCGCGCCAGATATGGCGTCCGCAGCAGCCACCAGCACCGCCTCCACGCTCTGGGCCTCTTCCTCCGCGTGATGGGAGCCCACGGCGTTGACCAGGACAGGTGACTTGCTGTAGCGCCTGGCGATGTCAGCACCGATCAAGGCGTGCGGACCCTCTACCTCATGATCCACGGCCTTGCCGATGTCGTGGAGCAGCCCTGCCTCCTTGGCCAGCTGGATGTTGGCTCCCAGTTCGGCCGCCATCATCCCTGCCAGGTGAGCTGTTTGTATGGAGTGCTCCAGCTGGTTCTGCCCGTAGCTCCTCCTGTACTTCAATCTGCCAAGCAGTTTCACCAACTCGGGATGCATGCCCGTCACCCCGACGTCGAATACCGCTCTCTCCCCTTCCTCTTGAATGATGGCCTCGACCTCTCGCCGCGACTTGCTCACCACCTCTTCAATCCGACCGGGATGGATCCGCCCATCCACGATCAATTTGGTGAGGGCCAGCCGCGCCACTTCTCTCCTCACCGGATCAAAGCTGGAGATGGTCACCGCCTCTGGTGTGTCGTCGACGATCAAGTCCACCCCTGCGGCGTTCTCCAGAGCCCTGATGTTGCGTCCTCCACGCCCGATGATACGGCCCTTGAGCTCATCGCTGGGTAGATCCACCGTCGAGACTGTTATCTCCGCTACCGTGTCGGATGCATAACGCTGAATCGCCTCACTGATGATCTTGCGCGCCTTGCGATCTGCCGTCTCCCTGGCCTCCTGCTCAACCTCTCTTATCACCCGAGCCATGTCTTGACGGCTCTCTTCCTCAACCGCGTGCAAGACGAGTCCCTTGGCCTCTTCCCGGGTCAGGCAAGAAACCTTCTCCAACTCCTCCATCCGCCTGTGTTTCAGTTCCTCCAGTTCCGCCTCTCTCCGGCTGAGCCTTGCCTCTTGGGCCGCGATGTTCCTCTCACGCTTCTCCAGGGGCTCGATGCGACGCTCGACCGCATCCTGCCTCTTCTGCAACCGCTCCTCTTGATTCCGCGCCCTCCTGCGTTTCTGTTTCAACTCCTCCTCGCCCTCGCGCAGGATATGGAGAACCTCGTCCTTCCCTTCCAGAAGCATCTCCTTCTGCTTGCTCTCGGCCTCGGACACGATCCGATCCGCCTCCGCCTGAGCCCCTTTGATCTTCGAAGTGACCAGGTACTGCCTCAACACATAGCCCAGCGCAAAACCCAGAAGCACACATGCCAGCAATCCCAACACAACAACAGGTTCCATTTCCCGCTAGCTCCTTTCCAGCGCTCACCAAACAACGCGACTAGCCACGCGCTGTCCCTTCCCCGTTCCTCTGGAGGAGGAGACGCGCTATGGTCTCTCTTACAACCTCATAGTCGAAACCCCTACGCCTCAGGAAGCCGTACATCTTCTCTCGAAAGGCCTCGTCGTCCAACCGGGCATACCGGGCGGCGCGCTGGACTGCCGCTTGATATGCACTCCTGCCTTCCTCTACGTCAGTCAGGACCTCATCGATGAGCCCCTGGCCAATGCCTTTCGCTCGCAGTTCCTGCCGCAGTAGCCGTCGCCCTCGTGGCCTGAAACTCTCGCGATTCTCGACCCAGTACTGTGCAAAAGCAAGGTCGTCCAGCAGACTGGCTGACCGCAAACGGTCGAGAACGCGCTCGCTGACCCTCGCAGCAACCCCTTTCTCTCTCAAGTATCGTTTGACCTCGGCGCTGCTGCGAGGGCGATAGGCCAGAAACTTCAGCGTCCTGTCGAACGCGGTCTGGATCGAATCCTGCAACAGCAGCTCCTCGATCTCTTCGTCAGACAGAGTGTCGCCTCGGCTCAGCGGCGCCGCCACCAGCAACCCCAGGCTGAACCCGTACTCCCCGTCAAGGTAGACGTTGACCCGCTTCCGATTCCTCGCCTGTAGCTTGATCTCCGTGATCTGGCCTGCCACCCCTCGCCCACCAATTCAGTATAAAAAAAGGCCGCGGCGCACAGCCACAGCCCTGGTAGGCCCATCCACAGTGCCTACCCAAAGACTCAAGGGAGGAACGTACTCAAGAACCGTCCCTTCCGTCCGACGACTTATCCCTCAACGCCAGGTTCTACACGCAGTGTTCGCTGCGGTGAGTCCCCAGGTCTCACCCTCCGGGTCGGAGGACTGAGAACCACTCCTTGCAGTACCCTCAAGTTGTCATGGGCATCAAACTCGCCGCCCACTGCGCTTCTTCCTCTTCCAAGATCAATCGCCGAGGGAAAGGAACTGTCCCCCCTCTATCACGACAATCGGTGAATACGCACCTGTGGCTCTGTGCCTTAAGTAGATGCTCTAATCTTCCGCTGCCTCCGCCGACGGCTCTTCCAAGACACCCGCCGGTTTGGCACCTGCGTTCCCGCTCCTTTCGGCCGGTGCTTTGGCCGGCCAGGGCACCGGCGCCAGACCAGCCTTTTCGCGAACCCTGTCGCTGATCTCTTTCGCCAACTCAGGGTTCTCCCGAAGGAAGCCCTTGGCATTCTCGCGGCCCTGTCCCAACCTCAAGTCCCCATAGGAGAAATAGGCCCCTCTCTTGTCCACGAGATCCATGCCCACGGCTACATCAATCAGGTCGCCCACTCGAGAGATGCCCTCATCATACATGATATCGAATTCCACAGTCTTGAAGGGCGGGGCCACTTTGTTCTTCTTCACCCACACCTTGGTGCGGTTGCCGATGACCTCGGCCCCGGACTTGATCGACTGCACCCTGCGAATGTCCAATCGCACAGAGGAATAGAACTTCAGGGCCCGTCCCCCAGGCGTCGTCTCGGGGTTGCCAAACAGGACCCCCACCCTCATCCGCAACTGGTTGGTGAAGATCACGGCGGTCTTGGATCGCTTGATGGCCCCGGTCAGCTTCCTCAGCGCCTGGGACATCAAGCGCGCCTGCAACGCCACGTGCTGGTCGCCCATCTCCCCTTCGAGCTCGGCCCGGGGCACCAGCGCCGCCACCGAGTCGACCACCACCACGTCAATCGCGCCACTCCGCACCAGTGCTTCGGTAATCTCCAGTGCCTGCTCCGCGGTGTCGGGCTGGGAGATGAGCAACTCCTCGATGTCCACGCCGCATTTGGCGGCGTAGGTCGGATCGAGCACATGCTCCACGTCTATAAAGGCCGCGATGCCTCCATCGCGCTGCGCCTCAGCTATGATGTGCTGGCACAAGGTAGTCTTCCCCGACCCCTCGGGCCCGAAAATCTCGGCCACCCGACCCCTGGGTATGCCCCCCACACCGAGGGCGATGTCGAGGCCGATGGACCCCGTCGGTATGATCTCCACGTCCATACCAGGGGCTGACCCCAGCTTCATCACAGCGCCGTCACCATACCGCTTTGTGATCTGCGAGAGGGTTACCTCCAGCGCCTTCTCTCGACCTTCCTTCTCCCGCATGGGTACTCCTTCCGGGTTTCCCCCATTGTATGAGTTTACTACAAATGATGGCAGAACGCAAGCCAGTTAGAACTTATGTTCTATTGTATCACATCAGGCCCCGGTTTGCAAACTGTGATATACTCCACGCCAGAGGGCCGCTATGCACGAGATCGAGCACTTCATTCCTGCCAGGGAGTCCACTCCCCGAATCCCTCTGCAACGATACCTCGATCCCCTTCCCATCGACGTGCTAAGCCGGTACCTCACTTCCTACACCAGTCCGGGAGAGCTCGCCATCGACCCCGTGGCCCAGAGGCCAGCCCTGCCACTGGCTGCCGCTCGCCTCAAGCGAAAGGCGATTGCCAGCAACTTCAACCCCATCAATGACCTGCTGGTCCGCGGCATGCTCACACTCCCCGCGCCCGATGAGATGGATGCCGCCACCACGCGCCTCGGGGACAGTCTGAAGAGGGGAGTGCCGCTCCGCGACCATATCAACCAGTTGTACGCCACCACCTGCGATCACTGCTCCGGCACCGTCATCGCTCAGAGCTTCTTCTGGGATGGCGAGGAGAGCAGGCCCCTGGAGAAGCAGTACCACTGCTCTCACTGCGACTGCGATGGCCGGTTTCCCGTCGACGAGACCGACCTCCATACTCTCGACGGCATAGAAAGCCAGGGAATCCACTTCTGGTACCTCCTGGAAAGACTGGCTCAGCCTCACGAGCCAGAGCGAGGCCTGGCCCAGGAGCTACTCCAACTATACACACCCCGCAGCCTGTATGCCCTCACCGACCTCTCTATGAAGATGGAAGCGCTCTTCGCGGGTTCTGCGCTGCACACCGCCCTCAGCCTCATCCTCCTGTCATGCCTGGATACGTGCAGCAAGCTGGCTGCCGCGCCGTGTCCCAGAGCCACAGCGCTGCGGCTTCAGCCGCCGAGCAGGTTTGTGGAGCGCAACGTCTGGCTTGCCTTCGAGGAAGCCTACCGTCTCCTGCGCAGCCTGGCGCCGGCCGGCCAGGTGGCCTTGAGCTCGGGGGTCGACCGCCTCTTGGAGGAGCAAGAACCGCAAGCGCTGATCCTCAATGAGCCTCTTCGCAGGGTGGCAAGCTTGCTGCCCCCGGCCAGTCTGAGCCTGGTCATCGGCGCACCTCAAGCATACTACAGGCCGTTCTGGACCCTCTCCTATCTGTGGAGTGGATGGCTTTGGGGCAGGCAGAAAGCCGCCCTTCTGAAGCCTCTACTGAGAAGGAAGATCATGGGCTGGTCGTGGTACCGGCGCACTCTCACGACAGCCCTGGCAACCCTCCACCGGCCCCTGAGGCCGCACGGCAAGCTGGTCTTCCTCCTCGAAGACGCTGACCTGACCCACGTCACCAACCTCATACTGTCAGCTGTGGGTGCAGCCTTCAAGCTGGACAGGGTCCTGTACCAGCCTCACGATGCGAACCCACCACGACACCCCATGCAAGGCGTTTCTGGGGCCTACCGTCTCACCTTCTCCAGAGACGATCCCGACCAGCCAGAGCAGGGCCGGCTATCCTCCGAGAGCCTGGCTGCCGCCCTCCGCAAGGCGGCGACCAGGGCCATCAGAAGCTTGCTCCGAGAGCGCGGCGAGGCCCTGCACCTTAGCTGGCTGCATGGCGCGGTGTGCGAGCAGTGGGCCAGCGACGGCTTGCTGCGACAGGCACTGCTGGTGGACAAGGAGACCTCGGCGGCCGATTTCCTCCAGGAACAGCTACAGGCTGCACTGGAGGAGGGTCTGGAGAGGCGAGTGCTAGTACTCCTCCCAGAGGAACCGCCCGACCACGAGGGACCGCAACTGTGGTGGCTGGGAGGAAAGGGGTATCCTATCCGCCCCCTCGGCGACCGATTGGAGGTGGCAGTATGCCAGGCCCTCAGAGCGGAGCCTGACCTTTCCCAGGCTCAACTCGAAGACAGCATCTACTCCCGCTTCCCGGACCTCTTCACGCCCGGACCCGGGCTGCTCGAGAAGTGCCTCCAGTCCTACGCAGTACACGATGCCGTCTCAGGAAGGTGGTCTCCACGACCGCAAGACACCCCGGAAGGCCTCGCCCGGGAAAAAGAGGATGTACTGGAGTGCCTGGCCAGAGTGGGACGCCTTCTCGGATACGAGGTCTCGCCCCCAGGGGCAGGTTCGGAAGCACTCCAGCCCACTCAACCGGCCCGGCCGCGACGCGGGCAGCCCGCGGGAGTAGACGTGGTATGGGAAGAAGGAGATTCGTCTAGCCACCTCTTCGCCGTCAAACAGACCACCAGGTTTGGCGACATCCTAAGTGGCAGCAGGGGGAGCGGGGACGAGGTTCAACGATACATCGTGATCTGCGGTCGGCGCCTGGAGCTGCTGCGTTTCAGAATGGACACCGAGTTGCTGCTGCGCATCGCTCTGACCGACGGGCAGTGGCAATTCATCAAAATGAATCACCTGAGGGCGCTGTCTGAGCAGAGAGCACTGGACCGCCAGGATCTCAAACACATCGTCGGTCTGGAACCCCTCATTGAGAACCCCGACGCGCAGCTACCCCTCTTCTCCTGAGCGACCTCCAGGGGTAGCTGAGTAAGAGACCCAACTATGAAAGAGAAGGTCCTGCAATCCTGGAGCGGAGGCAAGGATGCCGCGCTCGCCCTCCACGAGCTACACGCCTCGAGCGAGTACGAGGTCACGGCCCTCCTGACCACGGTCACTGCGGAGTACGATCGCATCTCCATGCACGGCGTGAGGAGGGTCCTCCTGGAGCGCCAGGCCAGAGACCTGGGCCTGCCTCTCCACACTGTATTGATCTCCGCGGACACCACCGACGCAGAGTACCGAGTCAAGATGAGGGAGGAATTGCAGCGGCACGTCGACGCGGGCATTTCCTGCGTTGCCTTTGGAGACATCTTCCTCGAGGATGTGCGGAGCTACAGGGAAGAGAATCTGGCGCGGATGGACATGCACGCCCTATTCCCTCTCTGGGAGAGGGATTCCGGAGAGCTGAGCCGCTCCTTCATAGAAGCAGGCTTCAAAGCCATCGTCACTTGCGTGGACTCAAAGGCGCTGTCCGGCTCCTTCGTGGGAAGGCGCTTCGATACGAGCTTTCTGTCCGATCTCCCGCCCACGGTGGACCCCTGTGGGGAAAACGGGGAGTTTCACTCCTTCGTCTACGACGGACCTGTCTTCCGCCAGGCCGTCGAGTACAGAAAGGGCCGCGTGGTCCTCAAGGACCAGCGCTTCTACTTCTGCGACCTCCTCCCCCCACAGCAAACTGAGACCTCGGAGGTTTTGAAACCCTCCGAGGTGTTGCCAACCATTTAGTAGGGGCGACCCGGCGGGTCGCCCCTACAAGTGGCCTCGCGTGTGTTAGAGAGGAACCGAGTGCGGTCCTCGGCGGGTCGCCCCTGAACCCGCGCGCTAGGGCAGGACCTCCACGTGCATAGTGAGAATCCCGAACCCCGTCCCCGTTGGTGCGCTCACCACCGGCATCCAGTAGTCTCCCGTGGCCACATCTGCGGCAAGGATAGTCTTCGTTCCACCCAGCGTCAGATGGTAGCTCCCTCCCGGCCAGGGTGGGTCCCAATCCAGGATCGCCATGCCGATGGTGAGGTTCTCTCCGGGATCCAGTTCCACGGTGACCGTATCGTTTCCCCAGAACAGATCGGCCACGGGGATTACGCTGTAGCTTTCGATGTCTGGCGCCCCGAGCGGGATCAGCCGATTGTAATACTGGTCGTTGGCCGCCACGGCGCCGATCCACGACGGCAGCTTGCAGGTGGTGCAGGTGGGATCGCCGCAAGGATCAGGGCGAATGCACCCGGTATGTAGATTCTTGAGAGTCACCACCACCGACGTCGTACACGCTGGACCCGCGAAGCTCTCCGCGTTGGACTGGTCCGACTCCACACCTATCCCGGGCGGCCCGTCGTAGGCGGTGAGCTCATAATCCCACGTCTCCCCGCACGGTGGATCTACGAAGGCTGACGGGACCA
>Ga0307380_10013610_pt1 | contig 10036 bp, 13 predicted proteins | sample UN3MG_FD_202239 | JGI IMG/M metagenome (GOLD analysis project Ga0307380, IMG submission 202239) | Soil microbial communities from Risofladan, Vaasa, Finland - UN-3 | ecosystem: Environmental > Terrestrial > Soil > Coastal area > Acid sulfate soil | place: Finland: Risofladan, Vaasa | collected...
ATGCCGAGATCAAGGAACTGAGCAGCCATTTCGCGCCTGTTCTGCGCGCCGATCAGCCTTGCCACCTCGCGGTCTGGGGAAAGTCCGGCACGGGAAAAACACTGACCTTGACCTACTTCCTCAACCTCCTGGTTGAGATGTGCCGCGCCAGGAAGATCCCGATCAGGCATGAGCACCTCGACCTTTCGACGCCGAGGCCGTGCTTCCGAGCCCTGAACGACCTGGCGTGCCTGCTCAACGCAAGCAAACGCTACAGGAAAGGAATTTCCCTGGAAGAGCTGATGCTGCGCATCGAGGCCAGCCTGGCGGAATACCGCGGCTACCTGGTCCTCTTCATCGACGAGATCGACAACATCCGCCGCGACAAGGACACCTTCATGACCTTCCTCGTACGGAGGCTGCCCCAGAAGATCCCTGCCAAGCTCATCCTGGTCTTCGCCTCAAACCGCCTGGACTGGACCGACAACTTGGATCCACGGGTAAAATCTTTTCTCAAAGTCAACGAATTGGTTTTCAAGCCCTACGATGCCCTCGACCTGCAGCGGATCCTCGCCATCCGTGTCCAGAAAGCCCTTCATCCCGGCGCCATCCAGCATGGTGTTATCGAGAAGGTCGCTGGTCTTGCAAGCCGCGACCATGGAGACGCCAGGCAGGCTGTAGCACTCCTGGCCAAGAGCGCCTATCTCGCAGAGAAGGCCGGCTCCAAGGTCACGCTCGAGCTTGTGGACGAGGCATCCTGCCAGATCGAGCAGGACAAGTACCTGACCCTCATCCGGACAGCGCCGCCGCAGCTCCAGGCTGCCCTGGCGGCAGTCCTCCAGGCCGAGAAGCAGAACTCGGGCCGGGCCCTTGCCACAGGCGAGGCCTATGACAGCTACCTCGACTTCTGCCGCAAAACGGGCCTGCGTGCCCTCACGGCCCGCGCCTTCGGCGACCTTCTCACAGAGCTCGATATGTACTCTTTCCTTAGAAGCCGTGTCCTGTCGCGGGGCCGATACGGCCGCACACGCGAGATCGTCCTGGACCTGCCGGCAGACGTCCTTGAGAAGATCCGAAGCATCATCCGCGTCAATTTTGACCTGCAGTGAACCTCACCCGCCGTACTCGTCCTCAAACTGGACTCGATGCTCCTTGAGGAACTCCCTGAACTTCCCGAGCAACCTGACCGGGATGTCGATCCTGCCGTCCTTGCCCCACACCGTGAAAAAGGTCCCTTCGTCCTTGATGTAGACAGGCTTCACCAACTCGCCAAGGTTGACCTCGAACTCCTCGTAACAGTACTCTTTCTTCTCCTCTTTGTTCAGCCGAACCAGGAACGCCGGCGCCAGGAGCGCCTTCAGCTCCTCCAGCGTGAAGGACGCGTCATCGCCAATGTTCTCTTCCAGATACTCCAGATAGCCTTCATACCTGGTGCCTAACTCTCGGTTCAGGGCCTTGATTTGCTTGTCCTGCTCCTGAATGAACCGCTGGACTCCTGCCTCACTCTCATGCGCCTTCAGGAACGCCAGGACTGTTTCATTATGGATGTGCTCCATCTCCCATCACCTCTGCCTGCTTCTCCAGTACAACCATGGTCTGTCCTTGCCGTACTTTTTCGTCAGGGCTGCTTCCCTGTACCACTGCCTTCTGAACCATTTGCCGAACTCGGTTCGACGCTTGCCAGGAACCATGCCCATCTTCACGTTGTCGATTGCCCGCTCGATCTCCGCTTTCCAGACCGCCGGCAAGCCCTTTGCTGCAAGTTCTATGCTGTTCATCTTGACCTCCACGAAAGCCACAAGGCGGCTCTCCGAGAAACAAGAGCCGCCTTCCAAGCGATGTCCTGCCAGCAGCGCACTTTCTTCACCCATCGTACCCCTCGTACTCGGGATACTGCTCCGGGTGGTTGCACTTCACGCAGTTCCTGTTCGTGATGTCGCCGTCATGCCGCTTGACGATCTCCTCTCCCACAAAGACCAGCGTGTCCGTCACATCCGCGAACGAGACCTTGCTGCCGCACTCCAGGCACCGCCCTTTGTCATCGAAGGCCGGCTTTTGCCTAGCCTTCTGGGCCCGCAGCCACTCATCCAGCATCACTGCCTGCTCGTGATGCTCCGCGACGTTTTCCTGGTCGTTCAGATGGATCTCGTTGGCATCATGGATCAACTGCAAATCGAGGGCCGTCAACTCTTCGCCAGCCTCGACCTTCCGGATGATTTTCTCGTGCTCCTGGATCAGATCCCGGTTCATCTCCTTGTTCTCCTCGTCCAGATCGCTGTCCAGGGCTGCGGCCATGAGCTCGTTGTCATCCTCGAGCACAAAAAGGATCTGGCCCTTGATTACCTTCTTCACGCTGCATCACCGTCCTGCCTTTGCATGGCTTCGGCCGTGCACTCATACAGGATTTGCCAGTCCGTATGGCCGTTCAGCAGACCCTTCTCTGCCAGATAAGCCCATTCGTCGAACTCTTCCTGGCTCCTCGGCTTTCTAGCCATCGAGGCCTCAAAGTCACCGGCACACAGAGTAACCACGATCTTGTGCTCCTTGATTCTTTCGTCCGCCATGTTTCCACCTCCAAGCGGTTGGCTCACCCGGAAGCCAACCGCTTGCTCATTCCATGACCACGACCTTGCCTTCATCCAACATCGCTGGGTTTTGGTGAAGTTGCAGAGAGCCTGGCTGCGATGCTCGGGCAAGTGTGGGCGGCGCTGGGCCGTGGAACGTCAGGACCACTCTGTAGCCCGCAAGTGATTGCCGTCTGGCCCATTGCTGAGTCGAGTGAGACTGTGATACTGGTCACTCAGATAGTCGCAGGTTGCCCATATCAGGCTCCCACAGGCACTATGTGTCCCCAGGGAACAGGTGCGCCGTCAATTCGGTTACCTTAAGGCCCCTGCTCCAGAAGGATCGCGCATGCAACGAGCCCTGCCACAGTGTGGGCTGCCAGACTTCGCCAAGGCTCAGAACTAGCATGATAGGGAACTCAACGCGAGCTGAGCGGCACCTGGCGATACGCCGCAGAGTCCTCTTATCTCGCTTGCTCAAGTGGCTTACAGGGGACGGGTGGGTGTGCCAATCGCCAAGGTAAATGGTCTTCCGGCCCGACTTCTCGTAGTAGAGGGCTACCTGTGACTCATCGAACTCGACATCCGGGCTGTAGTACCAACGCCGGTGAACTGCGCGGGGGCCTGCTCCTATGGCCTGGAGTATCACCGGCACATTGCCGGGCTGCCCAAAGTACCCCAGGAGAACACCCCCAGTCTCACGCGGGGCCCAAGTCTCGGCCTCGGCAACCAGAAACTCCACCACGGACCTGTGGAGCCAAGCCGCACTGTTACGCCGGTTTTCCATGGCACAGCGGACATTTCTCATGGGTCGTTAGGTCGTAGGCCTGGAACATAGGGGTGATCAGACCCCCATCACTGTCGCGGAATCTCATGTGCACCACATCACTACCATAGGATGGGTAAGCACTCGAGCCCTCACAGAGGGTCGACACGGCCATGCGTACACCCATCAAGGCAACCTGAAGCATGTCAAAGCCTGCCCCCGTAAAGGTAGGGTCGGCGCAACCTATGGGCTGGACAGTGCCTTCCTGGTCCGGCGCCGAAGGAGGTTCTGGAATGGTACCATCGTCACACGCGTGCCTGTAGCAGTACCAACAAGGGCTTCCTGTCTGGGGTCGGATGCGGAATACCTTTCCTCCCCATGCTCCGAGGGTACCCGACACCCCGATGTAGGTAAGACTGTGTGCCCGTGCGTAGTCGGTCAGATAGTTCTGGACGCCCAGCTCGGCGGTCGTGTCGTAGATGAGATCAGCGCCCCGCGTGACTTGCTCAATGACGGCTTGGTCGGACGGCCTGTCGAGTCTCTCCCGCACAGTTCCAATTTTCAGGTCAAACGGCTCTGACCTTGTGAACGGGTAGTTCCGGCATATGTATGAATGCAACCCGTTCACTTTCTTCAAACCCGCTGCTGCGAAGCCCAGCGGCCATCGAACCGCCGTGGCCGGGTCAGCAACGTCGTAGTCGACAAACCGCAGACATCGGGCGCCAGCTCGCGCGAACTCAAACACACTCGGCGCACCCAAGCAGCCAACTCCGAACACGGCAATCGTCTTCGTTCGGAGTGGCCGCAACTCGGGCACGCGAGCGGCTAGGTCCTCGGGACCAGCGCGAAATACCTTTGCCAGACAGTGATTCACCGGAACCGATTCTTTCGCCACGTTTTTGGACTCCGCCCCTTCGGCCGCGCGCGTCCCGGGCGATTGGACTCAAGACGGCACGCAAAGGCCCAGCCATCGCCCCTTTGCCACCATCCCACTTCCTCACGAAAGAGTGCAGCACGGATCTCGAGCCTTCCGCCGTCGGTCTCAACGGCAAATGGACTGCTGGGCTGTTGATCCCTCGCTTCCAGGTCAGCATAGAGCAAGCCCGGGTCTCTCTGCTTGGGGGGCTCGTTAAGACGCACCCATCGCGCAAACACGAACTGCGCGCTGTACAGTTCTCGTAGGCTCTTGTCTGCTTCTGCCAGGATCTCCCCTCCCTCGCCATGCACTTCAAGTACAGCTCCCCTCAGCGCGGGCCAAACAATCGGCTCCAAGCCAATACAGAGTTTACCTGAGGTGTGAAGCGGACCGATCGCCCACTGACCATCGATCACAATGGAACTCCCCTCGGCACAGACATAGTAGTCCGAGATGGGCTCGGCCTGATGCATCTCCAAGCCCGCCACCTCTTCGCGGTCTGTGCTCTCCCCTGCCTGCAGGACTCGGGGCAGTCGTTCAGTAAGAAAAGCGGCCAGCATGTCGGAGGTGTTCCACTGGTCGGTGGGTCGGCCGAGCAGACAGAGATTCTTCCCAAACGGATTCTGGTGATGTGGCAAATCCAACTCTGGAGCATAGATCTCGAAACGGAAGTACGGATAGAGGTCGGGGAAGATGACAAACAGATGGTGCGTCCGGCCACCAAGAGTGAGGTCAACATCCAGACGCATGGCCCCCTTCGCCAGGGCAGCCTGGTCTTGGCTGTATGCCACACCCGCCTTGTTTAAGGCCTCAAATTCATCCCTTAACCTGGCAGGATAGCGTTCCCACCAGTATTGCTGTGTCATCCGACATCCCGTCGCTTCGGGGGCCTGGGCGGGTTCGGCGGCCCAGGGGGCTCATGTGGCGGGCCCGGTGGTTCGTGCGGCGGCCCCGGCGGCTGGTGCGGAGGCTTGCCCGGCTGCCCCGGGTGATCGGGAGGGCCTTGCCCTGGCGTACCTTCCGGTTTTCCTTTTCCTTCCTTTGCCATGTGGTATCCCCTAAAAGATCCGGCCACAGTGTACCTCGATTATCGACGCACGTCAAGACAGTAGAACCCACCACGAGGACAGCGGACAACTCAGGCAGGAATATCACGGACCGTGCCCAAGCGCTCACTCCATCACCACAACCTTGCCCTCATCCACGATGCACCTCTTGAGGTCGCGGTTCAGCCAGTAGCGCTGGGTCTCGATGAGGTCGTACCGCCTGAAGAACAGGAACCGCTCGACCTCGCTCTGGAGGCACTCGAGGGCCTCGTCGATGGTCTTGCCTGCCGGGACAGAATCCTCGATGGGATCCAGTTCTGCGGGTAGGTCCGGGTACCGGAAGGCCCGGTCAACGAAGAACTGCCGCTTGGTCTGCTTCTCCCGGCTGTTCCATTTCTCGCGGATCCTGCCCTGAAGCCTGACCTCGAACTCGCCGACCTTGTAGGTCTCGGGCATGATGAAAGGCACGCCAGGGATGCGGTAGGCCTTCCGCTCAAAGGCCTTCATCTTCTCGAAGTCAGGGCTGTGGTCAAAGTCCACACCATCCACAGCCTTGATGTCGTTCTTCCGAATGAACTCAACCAGGTTCACAAGGCACCACCTCAGTCACTTCCTTGATCTCTGCGTGCAGGTCCCGGACATGCCGGCCGTTGTCGTCGCAGCCGAAGGGACAGCCGAAGTCCAGGTCAAGGCTGCTCCTGTCCATGCCGTTGATGTAGAAGAGCCTGCCGCACCTCCTGCACTGGTACTGCTCCAGGTCAAGGTTGTTCTGACCAACTGGTTCATGCTGCATCACCTCAAAAATGAAAAAGGCGGCTCCAAAACACCGGAGCCGTCCGAAAACACGCAGGCAGGCCAGGCCTACATAATCACTTCTTCCTCTACCTCGTTGTTGCTGTCGCCGTTAGTGCCCTGCTCGCCAACCATGACCTCGAATGCCTTCTCAAGGCAGTAGATGGCCAAGGGGATCTCGTTGCGACTAAATGATGTACTTGACTGCCAGTCGCCATTCTTGTCCTTGTACCGCCTCTGAATGCTCGCCTTCAAAATGGTCTTTGTTGTCCCGTTCACGGGGATGTCGTTTTCAAACAGCGCACAAGACACGCTGCCGGCTCTGACTTTATGTATGGGCTTCGCCATTTGTATCACCTTGGGCTTGTCATCAGACGTGACAGGCCCTCTTCTCAGGAAGAGGAAGAGGGCCGGAGGGCATATGGCCACCCCTCTGAACCGATAGCCCCCTCACAGGCGCCCCTTCTCATGCCATTCCTTCAAGGCTTGATATACCAAACTGCCATAGAACCCGTCATCCCGCATCTTCGTGAAGACCCGGATCTCTTCATCACGCAAGGCACCCCGCCAGAACCACGGCAAATAGAAGGACACGTCGCCTTCGCGAATCCCCCCGGATTCCAACCTTCGCAACGCCCAACGCCGATCCGCCTCTTCCACGTATGACACCAACCCGGAAATATCGGCGCCTGGGCCGCCGGCCTTCTGCCACGTATCCAGCGGCGTGCGCAGCAGTGCATGCACCTGTTTCTTGGTCATCTTGTTTAACACAAACGAGCATGCATTGAGAACCGGGCCCTTATTCTCTGCCCTCTGATGCCACCGCACAAGTGCGTTGACATCAGCGCGTTCCGCGTACGGAGCCAGGAAACCAACCGCGCGAAGCAGTGCATAGTCATAGGCCTCCATCCTATCCGTCTTATCCGCCCATGCAGTGCCGCGATCTCGCACCTTCGCGAGGATCGCTCTCCTCTCTCCAGAACTCAGGTAGGAATGATGTCGAGCCAGGAGGCTCAGTGCTCTAGGACTGATCTCCCACTTCGCGAGGCGTGGTTTAATCCGGCAGAAGCACTCTGGATCGACCAGCTGCTCCGAGAGGTCCAGTAGTTCTATTGCACTGTCTTCCATGCCTGAAGTCTCTATGCAGCCCGCTACTCGGCGCACTTGCTCAGCCGTGAACCTTCGGGCAACACTCCCGAGCAAGTCGAACAATCGCTGGCGCTGCTCCGCCACATACATATCAAGAAGTGCGTCGACCTCACAAGGCTGATACAAAGCTGAGTGCATCTTCAGTACACAGATTATGTCTTCCCCAAGTGCGGCTGAGCATGTGCAAGCGAAATCTGTTAACCATAGTCTTTGCTCTCTATCGAGCGCCCCAGCCATTCCTGTGAGCGCGCACACCACGTATTCTGGTACCTTTCTCTGCTGTCGGTCGACTCTTCCCGCCTTCTGTGTCTCTTCCTCCAACTGGCGGAGTTTCGCAAGAAGCGCCTCAATATGGTGGCGCCGGATCCTTGAGATCAGAGCCCGCATGAGGCCGATGACAGCCCTGCTCTCTTCCGGGTCTTCGGAAAGCGCCAAGTGTACCAGTTTGTCAACATACGAATCTGACAACGCCCGTGACCATGCATGCAAGCACATCTGTAGACACCCGGACAAAGCATCGTCTCTGTTGGAAGCCGGCAGGAGTTGAGTTTGGACCCAAGCCAACCGGTCCGGAGCAAAAAGGCGCTGCAAGAGATGATCAGGCAGTCCTACATTGCGGGTGGCTTGCAGACACTGCCACGCTCGGTCAAGCGCACTCGGCACGCCGGTAAGGACCAAGGCACTTGCCGCATCGCTTTCAAAAGGTGAGCAGTCCGTCAATTTCGAGAGGTGCGATATGACCTTATCACTCACGTGCGTCTCAATGCCCATCTCTCCCACGCACTCCGCCGCGAAGAACAGCCTTGAGTGAATCACATTGTCATGCTCAGGCCCGGGGTAGAGTCGTCGAATCAACTCCTCCCCCTCCTTCCCCGCCTTCCCCGCCAGAAACTTGATCACTTCCTTCCACTTCGGATTCCAGTACTCATCGATCACATGTGACTTCTGCTCTTCACTCTCGCTGGCCCATTCGGCCGCCAGGTACTCCTGGAATGACTTGTGGGTGAAGACCAGGGCAGGGCCGCGAGGGTTCCGGGATATGGCCAGAACGTCTGCGAGCCCTGCTGAACGCAACAGGCCGAGGCCCAAATTCTTCCTCTTTCGCCCAACGATCTTCCGAACAACCGCTGATGGGATCACTTCGAGCAAATGAACCTGCCTGTCGATGGCACGGTACGACACCATCGCTAGGCCATCGAACACGTCATGGGCCCACTCGTCGTGATCCTCAAGATGCCAGTTGGCCGGGTGATCATAGAGTACGTGATGCACGAACCTCTCGTATAGCCCACATCTATTCCGTATGTCCTTGTCCTCGCCGATCCGAATGAGCTTCCTGACCATGTACGCCAGCATGGGCGTGCCCATGAGTTCCCAAGAATCCCGGCAGATCTCTTTGGCACGGCCGTAACTGTCTCCGAAAAACGTCCTGCATGCAAGATCGTCGAACTGTTCCAGCCTAAGGAGTACAATGCCGTGTCTGTCCTCCACCCATCTTGCTGCAGAAGGCCTGCCAGCCATCACCACAGGACAGCCGACAGAAGAGCTCGTGATCTCCTCCACAAGTTCAGAGCAATTCATGCCGATCTCGCCCAAGTTGTCCAGCGCATCAACCAGCAGAACCACGTTGCCGTCCCTATGAGCCCTATCCAGGGCCCGCCGCGTTGCCTTTGTGGTAAGAGCCAGATCTTCCAGGATTACACGCCGGACGAAGGGCCATGTCACGCGGCGCTTGCGTATGAGGTCGCGTGCCTCCACGTAGATGGGTAGTACGCCGTCAGGCTTAAGCATCTTGCATTGGAGGTGTCGAAGAAAGGTGGACTTCCCTGCACCGGACACGGAACTCAGGAAGTAGTTCTCGCGGGGCGGCTTGAGAAGGGATATGCTGCATGGCCCCCAGACGCGCCCCATCTCCAGCGGCTTCTGGCCAATCGCATCGCCGGCGGCCTCGCGCTCCTCCCTCGTAGGGAAATGCCCAACACTCAACTGGAGTTCAACGTACGCGGCCGTGGTGTCGGAGCGCAAAGCGTTCTTGAGGGCGCGCTCCGCTTCTTCTCTCAAGCGCCGGCGAAGGTTTTCTATGGCCTCAGCAGTCCTCTTCTTCCCTGCGACCGCGGCGTGATGGGGAGAATCGGCGACCTTCCCCGGCTCTTCCGCGAGACTGAGAACGGTTGCCCTTAACCTCTCGAAATTGTCCGCATCTTCCTGGCTCCGACATGGAACGAATCTGATAGACCAAAGGGGCTGCGTTCCGTCCTTTGCTTCCCTTCCTGGACCGAGGACTGGGCCGTCGGCCCACTTAAACAGCTCCCATGCTACTCCAAATTCCTTCCTCTCGCCCTCAATGGTCGTGAAAACACGGGTCAGTTTCTGTTTGGCCCTGCTTCCAGCGCAACAGGCTGACCAATATGTACGAAGCGAGCTAGGTTTAGCGTTCCAGCCGAATTCGGCGCTCAGCCGGCGGAGAAAACTATTGCTCACGCCTCGCCAATTATCAACTTGTCTAGCCTGCATGACACCATCTTGTACTATCGCAACGGAGCAGGCCACGAGAAACATATCGACGCCGGTTTTTTCGCGAAACTCGACATCCACTCTTCGACCTTGGGGATCGCGATAGGAAATCCGACGCTTCGAGCAGTCGATCTCTTCGATTCCGCGGGGCAGGCATGTCTCTTCTACGTTCACCGCTGGCATCCCTCTCCTCTTCCTGTACGAAAGCCGAGCGTACTGGCAAAGGCAAGCCTCGGGGGGAACCACCCCTTCAACGTGTTAGCAGACCTTCGGTGGCCTCCCCAGCGGCCTGCCATGGCATATGATGCCT
>Ga0307380_10013612_pt1 | contig 10036 bp, 5 predicted proteins | sample UN3MG_FD_202239 | JGI IMG/M metagenome (GOLD analysis project Ga0307380, IMG submission 202239) | Soil microbial communities from Risofladan, Vaasa, Finland - UN-3 | ecosystem: Environmental > Terrestrial > Soil > Coastal area > Acid sulfate soil | place: Finland: Risofladan, Vaasa | collected...
ACGTCACGGCCGTCGCCGACACCGGTGCCCCGCGACTCCAGGTGCACGCAGACCTGGTTGATCTCCGGCATATCCACCCGCAAGTCCTCTTCGATGTGGCTGGCTATTTTGTGAGCCTGCTCAAGTGAGAGGTGGTCATCGACCTCGAGATGAAGGTCCATGAAGACATGGCCCTTATCCTCGTGCAGGGAGATGTTGTGGACGGCCATCTGGTCCCGGTAGGCCACGGCCCGGATCCTCTTGGCCAGGGCCTCGCGCTCCACTTCCCGCGGGTCGGTGTGGACGACGACGTCGGCTCCCGGGGCGATGCTCTGGACGTGGGCCTCGACATCCTCGGCGATGGCGTGGGTGCGCTCGAAGGATAGGTTCCGGTCCACATCCACCGTCATGTCGACGAAAAATGTCGGCCCGGACCGGCGCACCCGGACCTGGCCGACGCGCAGGACTCCCTCGACCTCGGCCGCCGCCTCCCGGAGTCTCTGGGGAATTCCGTCGGGCGCCCGGTCAAGGAGGACGTCCATCGTCCTTCGCCCGAGCCGGTAGCTCACGAAAAAGACGATTCCAGCCACACCCAGGGCGGCCAGGGCATCGGCCCGATGGAGGACGTGGGCGGCCGCCGGGAAGACGTTCCGGCCGAGCCAGACAAGGACGAGGCCGACGATGACCACGGAGGAACTCCAGATGTCGGTTGAGAAATGGAGGGCGTCGGCCTCGAGGGCCTGGGATCGGTGCTTCCTTGCCGCTCTGTAGAGTATCCGGGACCGGCTGACGTCAACGCCGATGGAGACGGCCATGACTAGGAAGGCCCAGACGCTGGGGTTGACCTCGACGGAGGCGAAGAAGATCCGGCGGACCGATTCATAAACGATCCAGGCGCAGGTGGCGAAAAGAAGCCCGGTCTCGATGAGGGCGGAGAAATTCTCGACCTTGCCGTGACCGTAGGGATGCTCGTAATCGGCCGGCTTGCCCGAGACGCGAACAGCCAGATAGGTGATCACGGCGGCCACCAGGTCGAGGAGCGAGTGGGCGGCTTCGGCCAAGATTCCCAGGCTTCCTGTGCCCAGGCCGACGATCAGTTTCAGAACGGTCAGGAATACGGCCGCGATGACGGAGCTTCCTGCCGCAGCCCTTTTCTCTTTTTCGGCCGAAAGCTTTGGGTGTGCCGGCTCAGCCACCATCAGCGGATTTCTCTCTCCCTATTTTTTCATCTTCTCGATGGTCTCGATGATGCTCTTGACCTGGGCGGCTTCGGGGTTCCCGGGGTCGAGAGTGAGGAAGGTGTTGAAATTCTCCAATGCTTTGGCGAAGTCGCCCTTGTTTAAATAGACATAGCCGAGCTTCATGTACGGCTTCGGCCAGTCTTTCTTGATCTGCGTGGCCAGCTCGAGGTAGCGGATGGCCTCGTCGATCTTCTGGTTCAAGAACAGAAGCTCGCCGACGTTATAGGCGGCCGCTTCGTCCTGCGGCGAGATATCGACGGCTTGGGCGAGATATTTCTGAGCGGCCTCGAAATCGCCGCGGCGCAGGAACACCTCGCCCAATCCGGTGGAGGCCCGGAGGGAGGCGTCGGCGTCTGTCTTCAGGTCACCGTGTGTTTCCATCACCTTGTCCAGGACGAGCTTGAACTCGGACTCGGCCTTTTCAAGTTCCTCTTTTTTGAGATAGCAAGTGCCGATGTTGAGATGGACCTGGTAGATCTCGGGATGTTTGGCTGCAAAGTCTTCGAACATCTGCAGCGCCTCGTCATAGTTTCCCTGACTGAGAAGGGTATTCCCCCTATCGAAAAGGGCCAGGGCCTCCTTGTCGGCGGCAAAAGCGGCCATGCCGGATAGCTTCTTCAGGGTAAAAGAGATCGGCGGGTTTTGCGAGAGCTGGCGGACACTCATTTCGACGCTCGAGCCCTGGTAGCCGTCTATCGAGGCTGTCACCCGCCAGCTCCCCGTCCCCAACCCGGCGATGGCGAACCGGCCTTTGTCGTCCGACCGGCCTTCCAGCTTGGTCTCGCTCCGCGTGCTCTGGGCAACGACCAGCGCGCCCTCGAGCGGCGCTCCGGCCTCGTCTGTGACCGTACCGGTGATCCGTCCTCTTCCTATCTCCTCCTGGGCGGCGACAGACACGCACAGGACTCCGATACACAGCCCGATGATAATGAGGTGTCTTTTCATTGCTTTCCCCTGGTATTCTTCACGTCGGTTCTCTCCACGCGGTTGCGGCCGAATTTCGTCTTTAAAGATAGTCCCTTGGACCATTAAAAGCAAGAAAGAAGATGCAAACAAAACTTGACAACATCGCCGTTTATGGAGATAAATGTGGCATTAACACTCAATGTGATTCAGCCGAAGGACCGCGCATTCATATGCTCTGGTCCCGCAAATTACGCATGAGCGCCAGGACTAGATTTTTGCAAGCCGGCAATCTTAATGTCTTAATCTCAATCAAGGAGGGTATATGCGTCTCAAGAACGGCCTTCTGAAATGCGCAACAGTGGCAGCGGCCTGCCTTCTGCTGACCGCCGGCCTCCTCCAGGCCCAGCGCCTAACGGGAAGGATTATCGGCAATGTCACGGATGAGCAAGGCGCGCCGCTGCCTGGAGTGATGGCGGAGATCTCGGGTCCCGCCCTATTGGGCGGCCCCCGCTCACAGGTCACTTCCGATGAAGGCTTTTATCGATTTGCCAACCTCTCCCCGGGGACTTACAAAATCGTCTTCAAGCTGGACGGCTTCCAGTCGGTCGAGCAGCAGAACCTCACCGTCAGCCTGAACAGCACGGTGACCCAGGACGTCGTTCTCAAACAGGCCACTTTGGAAGAGCAGGTGACCGTGACGGCGGCTCCTCCAACGGTCGATGTAACCCAATCCGGAGTGTCCACGACCTATGCGAAGGACCAGCTCGAGAAACTGCCGTTCAACCGCTCCACCTATTTCGACATCGTCAACCAGACGGCCGGCTTTGCCACAAGCCACGGTGAATCTTCCTCCCGGTTCATGGCCTACGGCTCCAACTCGGAGGAGAACGCCATGTACATGGACGGGGTCGACCTGAGCAACCCGGAGATCGGGACGGCCTGGTCCTGGCCCGTCCCCGACATGTTCGAGGAGGTCGAGATCACAGGCATCGGGGCTCAGGCGGAGTACGGCAATTTTTCCGGCGCGGTAGTGAACATCGTCACGAAATCGGGGGGGAACAATTTCTCGGGAAGCGCGAGCTATTACGGCCAATACAAAGGCCTGACCGGGGACAATAACCCGATCCCTTACAATGAGCAGACCGGCGAGGGCTCTTATTCCTTCAACAGGGTCAAATGGTACGACTATGCCTTCACTCTGGGCGGCCCGATATTGAAAGACAAGATCTGGTTCTTCGGCATTTACAACAGGAACTTGGATAAGGCATCCGATTTCGGCGACGACCCGGAGTACCCTTACAGGGGGACTCACAACGAGCAATTCATCAAAATCTCCTCCCAAATCTCCAAGTCCCATAAGCTCGTTCTCATGTACAATCGCCAAAAAGACTACTGGGCCGGCGCCGCCGATCCTTACAACTTACCAGAGACCATCGCGGCCGAGACTGACCTGGTCCATATCTGGACCGGCATGTGGACCTGGCTGATCAGCAACAACACTTTCTTCGAGCTCAAGTATTCGGGCTATTACAGCCCCAATGATTATCTCCCGGCATTCGGCCCCGAGAGCGACATCTACAATCCCGTCCACTACGACGGGACGACGGGAGTCTCCTCCGGAGGGCAGTGGTGGCCTTGGTACTATAAAGTGACCCGCAATCAGGTCAACGCGACTTTGACCCATTTCGCCGACGACCTCTTGGCCGGAGATCACGAGTTCAAGTTCGGCGTCCAGTATAACCGCGGGACGAGCGACACCTACGGAGGCTACGGCGGAGGCAAGTACTATTATGATTATGCCGGCGAGCCCTACTACCTCTTTATGCAGGACACGAACAGGTACGGTGGAACGGTCAAAAATATCGGCGGGTTCATCGACGATTCCTGGAAGATCGGCGACCGGCTGACTATAAACATCGGGCTCCGCTACGACCACCACAACGCCTATATCCCCGATTTCCCCCTCATGAGCAACTTTAAAGAAACAGGTGAGATGGGGAAAGGGATCAAAGACCTGATCGTCTGGAACTCTTTCTCACCCCGGATCGGGTTCGCCTACCAGCTGACCTCAGACCAGAAAACAGTCCTCAAAGCGTCGTACGGCCGGTATTACCTCTATCCTTACATGGCGAACTGGGAATGGCCCGGGCCTAACGCCCCAACCTTTTACACCTACTGGTGGAACGGCGAAGATTGGGAATACGTTAACGAGATTCCGGGAGCAGCGGGCTATAACATGGACCCCAAGATTAAGAACCCGTACTACGACCAATTCTCGGTCGGATTGACACGGGAGCTCGCCGCTAACCTCTCTCTGGGAGCGACTTATATATACAAGAGCGGCAAAGATCCCTTCGGCTATGAGGACCGGGGCGGCGTCTACGAGGAGGTCACCCGGGTCTCCCAAGACAACGGGCAGACGTACACAGTCTGGAACTGGGTCGACGGGGATTTCGAGTACTGGCTGACCAACCCCGACGGCTGGGGACAAACCTACCACGGCGTCATCGTCGAGTTCAACAAGCGGTATGCCAATAACTGGCTGCTGAACGCCTCGGTGACCTGGTCCAAGGCGGAGGGATTAAACCTAAGCGCCCGGTCAACCGGCAGCTACGGCATGAGCCAATCTCTGACCTGGTACACTGGGCAGTTCGGTGCCGACCCTAATGACCTGATCAACGCCAACGGCCCCCTGAACCTGGACAAACGCTGGCTGGCCAAGGTCTCCTTGGGCTACAATTTCCCGTTTGACATCCTGTTCAGTGTCAACTACCTTTTCCAGAGCGGGAGGCCGACGCTCCAGGCGGTCAGAATCCCCGACCTCAATCAGCCAGGGACGGTCAAGATCCAAGCCGTGCCCAAAGGTGAGGAGCGACACGACAGCCAGCACCTCGTCAATCTCAGGGTGGAGAAGTCCTTCAACATCTACAAGACCGCTCGGATCAGTGTTCTCGGAGATATTTTCAACGTCTTCAACGACGACGCCGTGACCCTGTGGAGATCGTATGATGTTTGGAGTAATTCGTATAAGGTGCCTAACTGGATCCCCTACCCGAGGAGATTCCAGCTCGGCGTCAAGTTCCAGTTCTAGCCCGCTGCAATCGTCGGGCCGTCTCGAGATGGCGGCCCGACTTCTCGGACTGGCCGAGCCGGCTATAGATATCGGCCAGGACAAAATGTCCTAGGATTTCGGTTGCGCTGTCAGGGCCGAGACTCAAACCTTTTAAGGTCAGGGTCTCGGCCTCGTCTAAATCTCCGCCCGCATCCATTATAGCTTTGGCCAGAAAGATGTGGGCCGGCGCGTAATCCTCGCTTTTCGTGAGGCAGCTCCTGAATTCTTTCTCCGCCGCGTCAAGCTGTTTCCCGTTCAGAAGCAGAAGCCCCAGGTTAAAATCCGGCTTGTAATTAAAGGGCGCCGTCTCCTGCTCTTGGCGGTATTCCGCCGCCGCCGCGTCGAATTCTCCCCTGGCCTCATGGATGAGCGCCAGGTTGAAGTGGGCGTTCTGAAGCGGCTGGCTGCGCTCGACGACCAGGGCGGCCCGGATCTCGTTCTCGGCCTCTTCGTATCTTTTCATTTCCAGGTAGATGGCGCCCAGGCGGTTTCGGAAAAAGACGGACTCGGGGTCGAGGTCCAGGGCGGTCCTGACGCAGCGCAGTGCCCCCTCCAGGTCTCCGCGGTCCTGGTAGATATCGGTCAGATGAAAATAGGGTTTCGTGTCTTTCGGGTCGAGCTCCTGACATCTCTGGAAACCGATGATGGATTCTTCGATTTGGTTGTTTTCTTTATAGACCATGGCGAGCCCGAAGATCGCTTCATAATAGTCCGGGTCGACTTCGAGCGCGCTCCGGTATTCCCGGGCCGCCTCTTCATACCGTTCCTGCTTGAAACAGATATTCCCCGCCACGTAGCGGGCTTCAAGAATGGTGGGATCTTTCTCCAGGACCGCTCGTATTTTTTTCTCCGCCGGCTCGTATTTTTCCTCGGAGGTCAGGAACTGGGCCAACTTGATCTCGTTGTAGAGCTCGATCTTGTCCTTGGGATCAGCCAGGTTCCGTCCGGGCTTCTGGACAGAGGATGAATGGAAGGCCCCGATATAGCCGAGCGCCTGCAGCTTGACCAGGGAATCATGGTCGATATTCTGCGGCCCGGCCAGCTCTTCCTCTGGCGCGGAGTATTGGGCGACGAGGCCGTCCAGATCTCTTTTCATATCATGGCCCAGTGAAGCTTTCTCGTTGATGAGGTTTTGAAGCTCTCCCGGGTCGAGGGAGACATCATAAAGCTCGGGGCGGGGAGCGTCGATGAATTTGAACCGGCCCTGCCGTAGGCTTCTCAATTCGCTCCATCCGTAATGAAACCGTGGGAAAAAGGTTTCGCTATAAGCGACGGGCTCAGCCTCCGCTTCACTTCCCTGGAGAAGAGAAACCAGGCTTCGGCCCTGGACGGCCGGAGGCGCATCGGCCCCGATCAGATCGAGCACTGTCGGCATAAGGTCGATGCTCTGGGCCTGCCGCGAAACCTCCCCGCCGCGTGCCCCGGCCAGGCCGGGGAGTCTGATGATCAGGGGGACGCGGACGGCCGCGTCATAGACGAAAAAGCCGTGGGCACTCTCTTTATGCTCGCCGAGCGATTCCCCATGATCGCCGGTCAAGATGATCAAAGTGTTGTCGGCGACGCCTTGGTTCAATAGGAATTCCAGAAACCCGCCGATGAGTCCGTCCACGTAGGCGATCTCGCCGTCATAGAGGCTGTAGGGTCCCCCCCCATATTCGGACCGAAAGGGTTCGGGGGGTTCATAAGGAGTATGCGGGTCATAGAGATGGATCCAGGCGAAAAATTTCCCCTGATCGTTCCGGCCGATCCAGTTTCGCGCTTCCTCCAGGACCTCGTCTCCCCTTCTCTGGACTGAGTCCAGGCTGATCTTTCTGTACTTTGTGAGGTCGAAATTATCGAAGTAATAATCAAAGCCCTGGTCGACGCCCCAACGGCTGTCGAGGACGAAAGCGCCGACAAAGGCGCCTGTCTGGTACCCCTTTTCCTTCAAGACTTCGGCCAGGGTGACGTGCTTGGGGTCCAGGTAGAATCCGCCGTTGTCCCGGACGCCGTGGAAAAGCGGATAGGTGCCGGTGAAAATCGAGGAGTGAGCGGGCAGGGTGAGGGGCGTCGGAGAGATGACATCCCGAAAGAGCGTTCCCTCTGCCGCCAGCCGGTTGATATGGGGAGTCTTGACCTTATCGTAGCCATAGCATTCGAGATGGTCGGCCCGGAGCGTGTCGATCGTGAAGAGGACGATGTTGAGAGACTCCCTGAGATCCGGCGCGATGAGATCCTTGCCGACTTTGGCCTTGCGCAAGACGAAATAGAGAGGGATCATGAACAGCCCCACAATGAGGATGAGAAGGAGTTTCTTTTTCACAGCTTCGTGCCTGCTTCAGCCTTTTCGTCCCGGCCCCAAGAGAAATTTTCCGGGCAGCGCTCCCGTATGGCGGTCATGGTCGACGACGACCCGGCCGTTGACTATGACATAATCGATCCCCGTTGGATATTTCTCCGGCTCGGTGTAAGTGGCCCTATCCAAGATCCGCTCGGCGTCAAAAACCACCAGGTCGGCGAACGCTCCTTTTCGAATGACCCCTCTGTCTTTGAGTCCCAATTTCGCGGCCGGCATAGAGGAAACCTTTTTGACGGCCCCGGGGAGAGTGAGGATCTTCTTTTCCCGGACATAGTGACCGAGGAAGCGCGGATAGGTGCCATAATTCCGGGGGTGTGGGATCCCGGAACGGAGCGGCCCGTAGGGAGCCAATGCGGAGCCGTCCGAGGCGATCATCACCTGGGGATGGCGGAGGACACGGACGGTGTTCTCCTCGCTCATGCCGAACCCGATAATCGAGACATCCCCGCCTTCCTGGATGAGAAGGTCGCAGGCGAATTCGTAGGGGTCCTGGTTCTTGGCCGCGGCGGCCTGGCCGACGGTCTGGCCGAGGAGGCGCTTGTTCTCTTTGGCCTCCAGGTCGACGAGCAGGATATTCTCCCAGGGAGTGCCCTCGAGTTTCTCCATGGCCTCGGGCCTCATCCGGCGCCGCGTCTCGGGCGATTTGAGCCTGGCAACGAAGGCTTCGTCGCCGCCGTCGAGCGCCCATTGCGGGAAGAAGACGCTGAGCCCGGTGTTGTAGGCCAAGTACGGATAGGCATCGGCGGTGACCTCGAGCCCCCTTTCTTTGGCCCGCTCGATGAGGTCGAACATCATCGTCATCTTCCACCAGTTGGTCGTCCCGCAGACCTTGAAGTGGGAGATCTGGAGGGGAAGACCGGCCGTTTCGGCGATGGCGACGGCCTCGGCCACCGCCTCGACCGCGCGGCTGTCCTCGCTCCGGATATGAGTGGCGTAAAACCCACCGTATCCCGCGACCACCCGGCAGAGAGCGATCATCTCCTGGATGTCGGCGAACCCGCCGGGAGTGTACTCCAGACCGCTGGAGAGGCCGAAAGCACCCTGTTCCATGGCCTCGGCGATGACCGCCTTCATCCGGTCCAGTTCGGCGGGGGTAGGCGGCCGCTTCTCCTCGCCCATGACATAGGCTCTGACCGTGCCGTGTCCTACGAGGGTGGCATGGTTGAGCCCGATGCCCTCCCGCGACAGGCGGTCCCGGTAGCCTCCAAGGTCCACCCAACCTAGCTTGAGGTTCAGCTTTTCCAGGGACTCCAATTCCCCGGCGCTGAGCTCCTTTTCCCGGGGGAACTCCGAGCCGCCGCAGTTGCCGCTCAGCTCGGTGGTCACACCCTGGCGGATCTTGCTCTCTCCCTTGGGATTGACCAGGAGCTCGATCCCGGTATGGGTGTGGATGTCGATGAAGCCCGGCGTGACGACCCGCCCGGACGCCTCGATCGTCGCGGGGGCCCGGGCGGCCTGGAGGTCGCCGACGGCGACGATTCTTTCGCCGGCGATCGCGACATCCGCCCGGAAAGGGCTGTCGGCTATCCCGTCGATGACCGTTCCGTTCTTGATGATGAGGTCAAAAACGGCGCGATCTTGAGGGAAAAGCCTGTCGGCCCGCAGGCTTTTCGCCAAGCCGAGCCACAGCGCCGCCTGGGCGCTTGACTTCAGGAATTCCCGCCTCTTCATCGAGGTCGGCCTTCTCCTCTACCCTCGGACATTTTCCAATGATTAGCACCAACTCCGCTAAAAGTCTATTCCAGTGGATTCCCGTCGGCATCGATCAAACGGACCTGGTCGAAGCCTAGCTTGCTGAGCGGCTCCTCGATCTTGGCCCGGTCACCGACGACGATCCAGACGATGTTGTCCGGCCGGAGAACATCCGCAGCCGCCTTGGCCACATGTCCGGTGTCCAGGCTGCGAACCTTTCCCGGGTAGGTCTGGAAATAGTCGTCGGGGAGGCCGTAGGCGACGATTTCCACGATCGATGCGGCCACGGCGTCGTTGGTCTCCCACCGGCCGGGCATGCTGAGGACCTGGTTGCTCTTGTTGCGCTCCAGTTCCTCCGCCGTCGGCGGGCGGGTGCCCAGGATCTCGCGCATTTCCTTCAGCATCTCGGACACCGCTTCTGCGGTCTTCGTCCCCTCGACGACTCCATAGGCGATGAAGGGGCGCTGGCCGCGGGCGTCGACAAGCACGCTCCCCGCGCCGTATGACCAGTGCTTGTCCTCCCTGAGGTTCATGTTGATCCGGGAGGTGAAGGCGCCGCCGAGAATGTTGTTCATCGTCTCGATGGCGATCTCGTCCGGGTTGGCCTTGGGAAGAGCCACATGCCCAGCCAGGATGATGGACGAGGGGGCCTGGGGCTTGTCGATCAGGTATAGGGATGATTTCTCCGGGAGCTTGACGGCGCTGATGTTCTTCTCCGGGACATCACCCTTCTTCCAGCCGCTGAATAGCTTCTCCAGCTTGGGCTTA
>Ga0307380_10013613_pt1 | contig 10036 bp, 8 predicted proteins | sample UN3MG_FD_202239 | JGI IMG/M metagenome (GOLD analysis project Ga0307380, IMG submission 202239) | Soil microbial communities from Risofladan, Vaasa, Finland - UN-3 | ecosystem: Environmental > Terrestrial > Soil > Coastal area > Acid sulfate soil | place: Finland: Risofladan, Vaasa | collected...
CCGGTGGATGGAGAATTAACAATTGTCGTATCGAGAATACAACAACTATGTCAAGAGTTGGAGTTTATGTCAGGTTTAACTCAACTGACGGACAGCCTGTAGGATTGATTGATAACAACATATTTGAAAACTGCCGGGTCTATGTCCAATCCGGTTTAATAACTGCCTATAACACCTTAATGGATGAATCGAGCCTTTTAGGCACTGGAAATACTGTTTATATTGAAGATAATGTAATGGACAGAACCGGGTATGCTTCTGTTGGCGGGTCTGGGAATGTTATTGATTCACAGTATGGTGGTAGCTTTGTTTTCAGGTTTAATACTGTAACGAATGCACATCTGGAAGTCCACGCTCCAGGCGGTGGTAACACTCCTGCACGTGGTGGAAGATATTGGGAAATATATGGAAATAGCATGTCTCATCCATCCTCAGCGTGGGACAGGGCAATATTTATTAGGGGTGGAACAGGGGTTATATTCAATAACGAAATAACGGATGCGGGGTTTGAGCGGAACAATATTGACCTTGATATACACAATCAAAGAAATGATACTTGTAATGGTAGTAGCTCTGCTGATGGCAATCTTGGATCAAAGGATAACGCAGGGTGGCCCTGCCGTGACCAGATTGGTCGAGCGACAGATTCATTTCTCTGGCAAAGTGGTGGATCGGTTCCGAGTCAAAAATCCGAACCAGCCTATTTTTGGGGTAATGCAGGCTTTGACAGCGCACAAATATATAGTGGTGATGGTAGCTATATAGTTCAAGGTCGGGATTATTATGAAGACGACGACATCCACATGAAAAGTGGTGTCTGGGCTGATCGGCCAGAAACGTGTGACGAAGGGGATGGATATTGGGCAACAGATTTAGGAGAATGGAACTCCAATAATGCGGGTAACGATGGGGCTTTATATATCTGCAATGACTCGAATAGGTTTGTACTTTATTACACCCCCTACACATATCCGCATCCACTGAGGCAAACTTCAGGTGGTCTTGAACAACTACAACCACCAAAAAACTTGCAGATTATTAATTGATCGATATCCCACGATCAGGGTAAAAAACAGGTTTAGATATTTAAATAAAATTTAATGAGATTGTTTCATTAAATTTATGGAAGCGATGATTTGCAAATTTTATTGACCGAATTCGATATGTGATGACTTTAGAACTCGGGTTTTTTTTACTGATTTCAGATCCTTTTACCTGTCAAATATTCCCTAAACTTATTCAACATTTTTTAGATGTTAGGTAAGTTTTAAACAGTTTCATTATCTAACGTGTAATTTCCCCAGCACTAAAATCTATATCAATGAATTTTAACAATATTTATTTAAAAGTATGCCCCGTCAACTTTCAGCTATAATCTGTATCCTCTTCATTTTTTACCTTTTTTGGGTGGATCGAAATAAGAGCGATATCGTTTCTAAGGCAGTATGGATACCCCAAATCTGGATGTTCATTGCCGGGTCCCGCTTTGTCTCCCAGTGGTTGAACCTTGGTGCACCAAAAGTCGCGGATATTTATCTTGAAGGCAACCCTGTAGATCGTATCGTTTTCCTGATTCTTATTCTTGCCGGCACAATTATACTGGTGCAACGGAGGCCCAACTGGAGCGATCTGATCACTAAGAATGCCTGGATTTGGCTGTTTTTTATATTTGGTGCAATCAGCATTCTCTGGTCCGATTTCCCGTTTGTCTCCTTTAAAAGGTGGATCAAGGCTTTGGGGAATGTGATCATGGCACTGGTCATTTTGACCGAGGAACGTCCATACGAGGCGATTGGAGTCATTCTTAGGCGGCTTACTTTTCTGCTGATACCCCTATCGGTCCTCTTCATAAAGTATTATCCGGACTTGGGAAGAGCGTATCACTGGGATGGTACACAGATGTTCACCGGGGTGACTTCTCAGAAGAATAGTCTTGGGCAAATCTGCCTTATCTCCGGAACCTACTTCTGCTGGAGTTTACTCCTATATCAACGAGAATGGATTGCGTTAAGACAAAGACTGCACTTATCTGCATGCCTCATACTTATATCCATGATTGTTTGGCTGTTCTACAAGGCTAACAGCGCAACGTCTTTTGTTTGTATGGCTGTTGCAATCGGTCTCTTTCTTTTCAGCCGAAAGTTTAGGGTGGATAGTAAACCCCGAAGAATTCTTCACTTTGGCATTGCGTGCATCCTTCTTTTCGGATTATTGGAACTCACTTTTGACGTAACAGCGGCAGTGATTACCATGCTGGGTCGTGACTCGACCTTGACCACCAGGGTTCCTATGTGGAATCAACTTCTATCCATGGTTAAAAATCCTATATTCGGTTTTGGTTACGAAAGTTTTTGGTTAGGTGATCGCCAGCAAATTATTCGGAAAACATGGGGAATAGCATTTAACGCACACAATGGCTATCTGGAAATGTACTTGAATTTGGGTCTTATCGGGGTTTCTTTTATGTTAATTTGGATTTTGTCAGGATTAAGAAAAGTCGCGCGCCATCTTGAAATTGACTATCCGTCTGCAATGCTCAGACTATGTTTGATAGTAGTTATTGCCCTCTATAACTGGACAGAAGCTACTTTCTACGGGGTAAGCAACATGTGGGTACTATTCCTTTTTGCTGTTATAGAAATATCAAACCAGCAGCACCGGGCCGAACCAATAGCGGCAGCAGGCGCCAAAAACAAAGCTGAACCTTAACTCCATCTATTAGAGCAGGACAAATTTAGAGACGCTATATTTTACAGTCTGAAAAGAAATGAAACAGCTTGTCTCCATCCTTATTCCGGCTTTTAATTCTGAGAAGTGGATTAGTGATTGCATCGAATCTGCTCTCGCTCAAACGTGGCGCTGGAAGGAAATCATTGTCGTTGATGATGGATCGACAGATTCGACCCTCAAGATAGCAAGCTCGTATGCCTCGCCAGACGTACAGGTGACAACACAAAACAACTGTGGAGCCAGCGCAGCGCGTAACCGCGCTTTATCGTTGGCTCAAGGCGACTATATTCAATGGCTGGATGCCGACGATCTGCTGGCACCGGACAAGGTAGCCAGGCAGTTGGAAGGTGCAGAGCCCGGGCAGAGTTCCCTGATTCTGATTTCAGGTGCGTGGGGTAAGTTCTACTGTCGGCCTGAGAGGGCTCGATTCGAGCCAAATTCACTTTGGGAGGATTTAGATCCGCTTGAATGGCTGTATCGAAAAATAAACGAAAATTTGTGGATGGCAATCGAATCCTGGATAGTTAGCCGCAGGCTGACTGAGACAGCCGGTCCGTGGAATGAAAGCTTGAGCCTCGATGACGACGGGGAATACTTTTGCAGAATTCTTTCCTGTTCATGTGGGACACGCTTTATCTCCGAGGCCCGCTGTTTCTGCCGGAGAGCAAATTTTGGTATCAGCCACGGCCTTACCCTGAACAACAGGAAACTGGACTCCTTGTTAATCTCTCTCCTATCATACATTCAAAGGCTGAAATCCATGGAGGACAGCCCAAGAACCCGGAATGCCTGTCTAAAGTTTCTTGAACGTTGGGCTATCTACTTTTATCCGGAACGACCGGATCTTTTTCAGAAAATGCAGTTGATGGCCATTGATCTCGGCGGCCAACTCTACCCGCCAAAACTTCGAGCGAAGTACCGATGGCTACAAGCGCTTTTCGGTTGGCGCATCGCCAAAAAAACGCAGGCAACCCTCCCAACTCTCCGGTCGCTTGCGCATAAGTGGCTGGAGCGTTTTTATGATTCTGATCCTCCAAAAAATGGGGCATGACGTTCCTGTGAATAGCGCAAAGAACTATCTATCGCAGTAATCATTCTTACTTTGCCAAGAGAGAATCCCATGAGTTCTCCGTTAGTAAGCATTATCATACCGTGTTACAACGCAGAAGATTTTGTGAGTGAGGCAATCGATAGTGCCTTGGGGCAGTCTTACCCTTTCAAGGAAGTAATCGTAATTGACGACGGATCGAAGGATGACAGCTTGTCTGCCATTAAGAGGTTCGGCAACAAAATTCGATGGGAATCTGGTCCCAACAAGGGCGGAGGTGCGGCTAGGAACAGAGGCCTTAGCTTAGCGAATGGAGACTATATTCAGTTCCTTGACGCCGATGATTTTCTTGATATGGAAAAACTGGAAAAGCAGGTACCTCTTTTATTGGAAACTGGGGCTGATCTTGTCTATTCTGACTGGAGGCAATATAATATTGCTCGACCGGACAGAGTGTGGATCTGTAGAGTCATCCCAAAATGCGAGGATCCAGTAATCCTAACTCTCCAGAAGCAAAATATTCAGACTAACGCGCCGCTTCATAAAAAAAAGACCCTAATGGATGTTAAAGGGTTTCGCGAAGACTTGCCATGCTGCCAGGAACGGGATTTGTACATCCGTCTGGCTTGCAGTGCTGCTCAATTTTTTTATTTTCCAGCTGTCTTCCATACTGTCAGAAATCGACGAGGCAGCGTTTCCTCAGATGAGGTGCGAGTCCGCTGGTGGCTACATAAGCTGTTATCGGAAATATATGATGAACTGGACCAAAATGGCGATTTAAGTGATGAGAGAAAGCGAGCTTTTGCGACCCTCGTCGCCAGTAGTGCCCGGAGGCTCCTGCGTTTTGGCGACAGTAAGAATGCGATGGAGCAATTCGGTACGGCTTATAGGATGCACCCAAGTGGTGGACTTGCGGGGGCCTACAGTCGTTTTGGGTACTACTTGGCAAGGTTAGCAGGCCCGGAACTTGCAGAGCCGATTCTTGTATGGCTCAAGAATATGGCTGCAGCGTTAAAATGATTACAAGTTTAAGGCGTGATAGATTTGAAGGCGATTGATCAGCAAAAAGAGAACCGGTTGTTTCAAACTTGTCGGAAAGCAGAGAGCTTTGAATTAAGGGTCAATATTCGTCTTTATCGCTTTTTGGACAAAATTTTAATAAGAATGGGGATATCAAAAATTAAAAGCGATTTTTCAATGAAATAGTCATTGGATCAAATACATTCCAGCCCTGTTCGAGGGCTTGTTTTGAGGTTGTCAATCGGATTTTTAAGTCCGAGCGCACCTCTGCTATGGGTCACGTGGTCCCCAGCAAGTTTGAACTTCTTTTAAGATTGAAAGCAAATTGTCTAAACATTGCATCGATCGTATTTTTAATGATGGTTGTAAATTTTGCTCTCTTGGCTCTGTCATGGAGGTGGCTGAGCCCAAAGTACTGTTCAACGATATAGCGTTTTTTGGAGATCTTTTTATTTCGCTCTTTTTCATACTCGGTTAATTTGGCAGTAGATGTGTCCTTTCTCATGATGCCGTCTTCAATTTTATTAAGGGTAAAAAAATCGCGATTTGGCTCTCCGAAGTAGCCTTTATCCGCGTAACCTTTTCAAGGTTCTGATCAGTATGAAGACTATAGATCGTACACCATGGCAGATATGGAGAATCATGATGGGAAGCCGGCGTCATCATGGTGGCGAGGACAAAGCCGTTATTCACATCGACGGATGCATGTACTTTAAGACCGTAATGAGGGACATCATTTTTAACAGTCCAATCTGATTCCAGGTCTCGATGATACTTAAGGGGATTGCCATTTTTATCCAGCTGGCCTTCAGGAGAGTTTGTTTTAACAGGAGTTTTTCTATTTTGGACCAATGGATGACAGCATTCATGTTCATGAGGGTATCCAAGCTTCGGTTTTTTTCCATTGAAGATGCGAGAGCAATTTCACCCTGCCTCGTGAAATGCGCAGCCTATTTCACTGGGGCGAAAGTGAGTTTAGGGTCGATTTTTTTGAAGCCCATGTTTTCCTCCTGCCATTTTGTATTTATAGAAGAAAAACTATCAAATAGGATAATAATAGTCAAGTAAAAACAAACATTTAAACTATTTTTTGATGAAATTTTAACTGATTTTTAACCGATTGAGGCGCAACTTCAAAACAAAATCTCCATTCCATGCGATTTTGGAGAGGTTGTGCAAAGGTCTCATGAGAAAACCAGACTCAAACCCTATGCCTGATATTCAGATAGAAACTAAACCATTCGTTCGTTCGCCTTTTGATACAGAACATCTCACCACCGATCTTAAGGGACGATCCGTGCGTGGTGGGGCGGCGACGATGCTGGGGCAGGGTGCGGATTTTGTCATTCGAACCGCTTCGACCGTGGTACTCGCTCGGTTGTTAGTGCCTGCCGATTTTGGCCTGATTGCCATGGTGACGGCGGTCACGGGTTTTGCAGCCCTTTTCAGTGATATCGGCCTTTCCATGGCGACGGTTCAGAAGGCCGAAATCAGCCATGAACAGATCAGTACGCTTTTTTGGGTCAATGTTGCCGCTAGCGCCCTGATCGCAATGGTAACAGCGGCGTTGGCTCCGATCATAGCGTGGTTTTACGGCGAACCCCGCCTGACCATGATCACCGTTGCCTTGGCCCTTATCTTTTTGTTCGGAGGATTGACGGTTCAGCATCGGGCCCTTCTGCAACGACAGATGCGGTTCACTGCCCTGGCATCCATTCAGGTTGTTTCTGTGCTAACCGGCGTTGGTGTTGCTATCGTTTCCGCTCTGCTGGGGGTCGGCTACTGGGCGCTGGTGATGATGCAAGGAACCTCGGCTTTGTCTATCGCAGTTGGAGTATGGTTACTCTGCGATTGGCGTCCGGGTCGCCCGGTGAGGCATGCTGGTGTGAGAAGTATGCTGGTCTTTGGAGGCAATATTACCGTCTTCAATGTGGTGAACTATTTTGCTCGCAATGTAGATAACATCCTCATTGGCCGTTTCTGGGGAGTAGCTCCATTGGGCTTTTACAGTAAGGCGTATGGTCTGCTAATGATGCCTTTAAGGCAGATCAACATGCCGCTTGCTGCAGTCGCAGTCCCGGCGCTAAGCAGGTTGTACGGTGACCCTCTAAAATACGAAGCATACTATCTCAAAACGATATCTTTAATTACCCTCGTTTCAACTCCGCTTGTCGGCTTCTTTATCGTTTGCTCTGATAGTCTGATATTGCTAGTTCTGGGTCCACAGTGGGCCGCAGCCAGCGATATTTTTTTGGTGTTGGGGGTTTCGGCATTGATCCAACCCCTGTATTTTACACAAGGTTGGCTGCACATCTCCGCAGGCCGAAGCGACAGGTTTTTGCGATGGGGCCTTGTTAGTTCTCTCGTCATCGTGCTTGGATTTGTAGTTGGGCTGCCCTACGGACCTAAAGGAGTCGCGGCAGCTTATACTGCTGTAACGTGGGCGATCATCGTTCCTTGTATGTGGTATGCTGGCCGCTCTGCAGGAATAAGAGTGAGTTATATTTTCGCTGCTGTCGGCAAGAATATTGCAGCCGGACTGGCAAGCATTGTCATATCATTCGTTTTGATTGAAAATGTTCAAATTTTCAAAACCACATTGGGCAATCTCATCGGCGGCTTATGTTGTATTTTCTTGACGTACAGCGTGTTTCTCCTAATATTTTACCGAAATCTGAATCCATGGCGCCAAGTTTTTGATGTTGCAAAGACTTTTATTCGGCCTATCGTGAGCAACCGTTCGTGACAGGATTAGATCATAGGAGATTATCCCAAGATCTTTGGGAAATGAGGGCTTTTTCCCTGGGAAAAAGGATGTCAAGAGTAGTGGAAAGGCAATCCCTAATTTATAGGCCACATCATGGTGGTGAATGAACCATGTCCGATAGGAACATACCACGGACTTTGCAACGGGATCACATTTCCGTATGCATTTGCACCTATAAAAGACCGGAGCTGCTTGCGCGTGCCTTGGAAGGAATAACCACTCTTGTTACAGAAAACAAATTTTCATTCGAGGTGGTTGTGGTGGATAATGACGGCAGCCGTTCTGCGGAAACTGTGGTTAAATTATTTCAGGAAAATAAGGATCTGATGATCGGTTACGACTGTGAGCCTGATCAGAACATTTCCCTTGCCAGAAATAGGGCTATCCGGAACTCAAGTGGAAATCTTATCGCTTTTATTGATGATGATGAGACACCGGTGAAGGACTGGTTGTATAAATTATATAACGCTATGCAGGAATTTAATGCCGATGGCGTGTTGGGACCCGTCTTGCCTTTTTATCCGAAAGGTGCACCTGAATGGCTTAAAAAGGCAAATATTTTCGACAGACGGCGCTTTCGCACCGGAAGCAGACTGACGGTCCGTAATACCCGTACCGGAAATGTGTTGCTGACACGGGCCATTTTGACTGAAGGACCCATGTGGTTTGACCCCGCTTTCGGACGGACCGGCGGTGAAGATGTTGATTTCTTCCGAAAGCAGCTTGGACAGGGCCGGGTATTTGTATGGTGTGATGAAGCCGTGACCTTTGAAACGATATCTCCGGAACGGTGGCGCATTTCATTCCACTTGAAAAAGTATTTCAGAATAGGTACGCTGAATGGTGAACGTCTTCGGAGAAGCAGTATCGCGGGCCTGATGGGACTGATTAAAACGATTGCTGCAGTGCCGGCCTGGTTCATTGTATTGCTGCTTTTTCTCTCATTTGGCAAACACTTATGGATTAGGCCGGCGCTGAAGCTTGCATATTCCGGAAGTTGCATTCTTGCTTATTGTGGACTTTCGCTTCTAAGGTACCGGGGTTGAAACATGGTCCTATATAATAGAACTCACTTCACTTACATGGATGGCACGTATTCAGAGTGCATAAGGCCAAAAGCTAACCGTCTAAATTTACTGCAAACTTGAACAACTTGCACCATGTTGATTTAATTGTAAAAGAATAAAGGCTTTTAAATTTTTGCATGGTATGCTTCCAGCATGGAATCAAAAAGGCCATTTTCCCAGCTCGACTGGTTATCTACGCTTGAACCGGTTAGGGCCTACATTGTCCATTCTGATCAGGTAATCGGGCAGATGCAGCAGCTTTGCCACTGGTCTAAAAAACCTCCGAATGAGAAACAGTGGACCGATTTTTATTCAAGGCTCCTTTTGCTTTTGATTCTCCATGAAGGCGTTGATGACAAAGCAGGCCAGCTTGCACGTTCCATCGGCAAAGAACTTGAGTCTCTCCGGGTTTTTCTTGAGAGAAATGGTGCAGATCCTACCAATGACCGGTCCGAAAGAGCATTAAGGTTTGCCGTATTGTGGCGCAAGCGCAGCAATGGAACCCAGGGCGGCAAAGTCAACCGTTGGGTAGAACGCATCCTATCTTTAAAGCAAACCTGCCGTATGAGAGCATTACCAGTATTAATGCTATTGATGCCTATTTCAAAGATCAAACGCCTGATTTACAGTGGGTTGCTGCAAATTAATAGCTATAACCTCTTAACATTTAAGTTTTTTTGTTTTCAACGACACTCATGGCTTGCTCCTTTCATCTCGGCGGCCGCTCATGGGGTAACTCCGGTCGCCCATGAGTGGTGATTATACCATGTAGTGTATTTCAGTTAAACTTTTGAGTCATAAACTCAGAAACGGCGGGCTATATCTATCATAACCTCAACAAAAGGTTATAAAATCAAGAAATATCCCGATCAAGGAGATGACAACTTATATTCCAGTGAGCATTTCTAAAATCATTGAAAAATGTCCCTTGAAATAGAAAACATAAATCCCCTGGCTCAGGCACAGTGGGACAAACTCATATTGGAAAGCAACCTATACTCTTTTTTTCATTCATATGCATGGATTAAGGTTCTCTGGGAAAGCTACGGGTACAAGCCTAATTTTTTCATTTTAAAAAACAAAAGGGGCCTTCCTTCGTTGTTGCCGTTCATGGAGGTGAACAGTTGCTATACGGGGCGGCGAGGTGTTTCACTGCCTTTCAGTGATTACTGCGATCCCATAATAAGAGAAGAGATCGCTGCCCGGAGGCTATTGGAACACGCCATCGATTTTGGAAAAACGTCCAACTGGAAGTATTTGGATCTGCATGGCGGAGACATAATTTTTCCGGGTAAAAATCCTTCCAGAGAGTTTTACGGTCATTTATTAACGCTGAACCCTGAACCGAATAAAATGCTCAAACAATTTCGGGACAGTACGAGGAGAAGTATCAAAAAAGCCGTT
>Ga0307380_10013615_pt1 | contig 10035 bp, 7 predicted proteins | sample UN3MG_FD_202239 | JGI IMG/M metagenome (GOLD analysis project Ga0307380, IMG submission 202239) | Soil microbial communities from Risofladan, Vaasa, Finland - UN-3 | ecosystem: Environmental > Terrestrial > Soil > Coastal area > Acid sulfate soil | place: Finland: Risofladan, Vaasa | collected...
CGGCATCGACGGGGAGCGATCGATCAAACTCCTTCGCGAGGCGTTGGCGATCGACGACCAGCACGCGGGCCTGCATTACGAGCTGGCCAAGGAGCTGGACGCGATGGCGGACTACCGCGGGGCCTACGCGGAGTACCTTCGGGCCAAGGAGCTGGACATCTGCCCGCTGCGGATCCTGGAGCCGATGAACCGGGCGATCCTCGACATCGGCCGGGAGACCGGCACGCCGGTGGTGGACGTGCGGGAGTTGATCGAGACGTGCAGCCCGGACGCCATCCCCGGGGACATGTACCTCGCCGACCACGTGCATCCGAGGATCGCCGGCCACCGGCTGATCGCCGACGCGCTGGTGGATGAGCTGGCGCGGCAGGGCATCGTTCATCCCCAGCCGGGCTGGCGGGACAAGCAGGAGCAGCGGGCCCTGGATCACATCGCGTCGCTGGGCTACCTTTACTTCTCCGAGGGTGCCGAGCGCCTGGAGGCGTTGCGCGGCTGGGCTGCCGGGCGGGCCGAGTTGACGCCGCCCAAGCCCGAGCGCGAGAAGCGACAAGGGAGCGTCGTGCCTTGAGTACCCGCCCGAACGTGCTGCTGATCACCGCCGACCAGCTCCGCCGCGACGCGCTGGGCTGCTACGGCAGCGCCGTCTGCCGGACGCCGAACCTGGACCGTCTGGCGGCCGGGGGGGTGCTGTTTGAGAACTCCTTCACGCCGAACCCGATCTGCGTGCCTGGGCGGGCGAGCATCACGACGGGCAACTACCCCCACCGGGCGACGGGGGTCAAGGACAACGGCGGGTTCATCCGCGACGGCCAGCCGCGGATCGCCGAGCACTTCGCCGCGCACGGCTACGAGACCTACGCCTGCGGGAAGTTGCATTACGTGCCGTACGCCCCGCCGGACCGGCCGCGGCTGCTGCACGGCTTCGCTCACTGCGACCTGACCGAGAGCGGGCGGATGGTGCGGCAATTCGACCCGGCGGCAAGGCTGCGCGGCGTGGAGGACTACATCGACTACCTCCAGGACGTCGGCTGGGGCGGGTTCAGCCGGGCGCACGGCATCGGCAACAACGACGTCCGCCCGTGCCCGTCGCCCCTGCCGGCCGAGCACCACGTCGACCACTGGGTCGCCGACTGCACGATCCGGCGGCTGGGCGAGCACCTCGCGGGCAGGTCCGGCCGGCCGTTCTTCCTCTGGTGCAGCTTTCCCAAGCCGCACTCACCGTACGACCCGCCGTGGGAGTTTGCCCGGCTGTACGACCCGCGGACGGTGCCCCCGCCGGCGGGGGACGAGACGATGCTCGGCGATCGCGACCCGTCGCTGGACGCCCGGCGCTACACGCACGCGTTCGAGGCGCTCAGCCCGGAGGCGCGACGGGTGATCAAGGCGTACTACTACGGGCTGATCACGTTCCAGGACGAGCAGGTGGGGCGGGTGGTGGCGGCGATGGAGGAGGCGGGCGCCGCCGACGAGACGATCGTCGTCTACACCGCCGACCACGGCGACATGATGGGCGACTTCGGGACGTACTTCAAGTGCTGCCACCACGAGGGCTCGATCCGCGTGCCGATCCTGTTCCGCGGGCCGGGCGTGCCGGTGGGGCAGCGGCGCGGGCCGCTGGCCGGATTGCAGGACATCCTGCCCACTCTGGGGGCCCTGGCGGGCCTGCCGCTGGCCCACGAGGTCGACGGAATGGACATGACGGCGATCATGGCGGACGCCGGCGCCCCCTGGCGGGACACCTTTTACGCCCAGTCCATGGACGCCCCCCGTCAGACGGCGATGGTCTGCGACGGGCGATGGAAGTACTGCTACGCCCAGTGGGGCGCCGTCGAGGAGCTGTACGACCTGGCCGAGGACCCGCAGGAGTTGGCGAACCTGGCCAGCCGGGCGGGCAGCGGGCCGCTCGTCGCCGAGTGGCGGGCCCGCCTGATTGCCGAGGCCCGTCGCCTGGGGGACACAGCCATCCTGGACGAGTCCTCCCCCACCGGCCTGGCCGCCGCCCCGCTGGACCGCTCGACCTTCCCCGACCGGCCCGTCCACGGCATGGGGTGGCGATGGTATTGAAGTGGGGCGCGTCGCGGCAGCCGACGGCATGGGAGATCGGACGGGGGCCTTGTCCTTCAGCGGGGCGATGCCAATAATGACCTGGGACGGCCCGGGAGCGGTCCGGCATCGCGTTTCCCGGCAGGCAGCACCGGAGGCGACCAGGAATGATCACCCGGAAAGAGATCAACCAGAAGCCAAGCTACTGGCACCGGTATGCGCACGAATACTCGCCGAAGTGCGGCTGGATCGACTGGACGCACGCCCAGCCCGGCCGGACGGACCTGGAGAGCATCTGGTCGCAGCTTCCCCACAGCCTCAAGAAGGGGCACAAGGCCCTCGCGCCGAACAAGGTGAAGGTCAACGGCCAGGCGTACTACAAGGTGAAGTTCACCATCGACCAGAGCATCCTCCCCTCCGTGGTGACGGGGGCCCTGCGCCGGCCGAAGAACCTGACGTTCCTCGTCCGCGACGTGGGCAGCAACGAGCTGCACTATAAGCGGGCGGCGCTGCACATGTTCATGTGCGGCTGCATGCGCAGCGAGACCTACCAGTACCAGATCGCCGACTTCATCCACAAGAGCGGGTTCAGCATGGAGGACCTGGTGTCGAACTACCTCGCGTTCTTCATGCACGTCGAGGCGGTCTCGCCGGAGAAGGTCGTCCAGGCGGCCGGGGGATGGCAGGACTGCGAGGTCGCCAGGAAGAAGTCCGTTCAGGTCTTCGACGCGATGGCGCGCAAGAAGCTCTCCCAGCCGAAGTGCCCGTTCTGGTTCGTGGCGTGCCTGTTCAACCACGTCTGCGACCTGGGGATCTCCGACAAGAGCTCGGGCTGGCACGCCCTGCCGGACTTCTTCCTCCCGTACGAGCCGCTGGAGATCAAGCTCCACGAGGCCACGGCCCTGGTCCTGCCCGGCTCGGCCGAGGAGAAGCTTGCGCGGGACGAATCGCCCTTCGGCAAGCGGGGCGCAGCCGAGGAACAGCCGACGGGCCTGGCCATGGGTCAGGGGCGCCCCCCCGGCGTCTCCGGACTGACGTAAGCCGGTTGCGGGGCGGGTGCGGCCTACGCCTTCTCCCACAGCGTGAGGAGGGTCTGCTGCGCCCGGCGGCAGAAGGCGAGCAGGTCCTCGGCCGGCGGGAGGTGCACTTCCAGGTTCACGGTTCCGACATAACCGGAGCCCTTGATGGCGCCGAGGACCGTCGGCCAGTCCACTTCGCCCTCGCCGGGTAGGCGGTGCTGGTCGGCCCGGCCGTCGTTGTCGTGGAGGTGGGTGGCGATCAGACGGTCAAGGTAGCGGCGGAGCAGATCGGTCCGGCCGGCGATCAGCGCGTGGCCGGTGTCGTAGCAGAAGCCCAACTCGTCCGGGGCGAACTCGTCGAACAGGGCATCGAAGAAGGCCGGCACGTGGGCCGGGCCGACGAGGTTCTCCGCCGCCAGGCGAACGCCCAACTCGCGGCAGGGGGGCAGGAGCATTCGCACGGCGGCGAGGGCGGCCGGGGTAGCCTGGGCCGGGTCGGGAACGGGCCGAGGGGGCAAGTGCAGGACCAGCACACTGGCCCCGACGCGTGCGGCGAACTCCGCGCGGTTGACGTTGATCGCGGTGAAGAGCTCGTCGGGGAAGGGGACCCCCGTCTCGCCGGTCCCCCCGAAGCCGTGAATGTCGGCCACGTGCAGCGTGTGCTCCGCGGCCAACTCGCGGACCGTGGCGGCGAACGCCTCGTCGTAGAAGACCGGCTCGCCGGTCCAGTCCTGGCACCAGTGGACGGCCGCAAAGCCCGCCGCCGCGAAGGCCGGCAGCAGCCGGGCGGGGTCTTCCTTCTGCCCGGCCAGGTCTGTTGTGATGGAGAACGTCGCAGGCATCGCCGTGTCCCGTGGCTGGTGGCCCGGGGCCGGTGGGGGGCGCGGTTCTTCCGGCCGGGCGGTTTTCGCCGTCCGTCCTGCCGACCCATGTGGTTGTATAGCATGTACGTCGGCCGGTGACGGCCGTTCGCCTCAGTGGAAACGGACGCCTATGGACCGAACCAGGGAACCCAAACGCTCTTGTGGCGAGTGCGTCGTCTGGTGGGCCCTTGCGGCGGCGATGGCGGTTGCGGTCGGCCCCGCAGGCGCCGCCGACGGCGTGATCGCCTCGCGCGAGCCGGACTGGCCCCAGTGGCGCGGGCCTCGGCGCGACGGCATCTGCGATGAGAAGGGCCTGCTGCCCCGCTGGCCGGCTGCGGGACCGAAGCTGCTGTGGAAGGTCACCGGCCTGGGCCGGGGCTGGTCCAGCCCGATCGTCTGCCGCGGGACGCTCTACATCACCGGCGACGTGGGCACGACGCTGCGGATCTTCGCGTTCAGCCTGGACGGCAAGCCCAGGTGGGAGGCCGTCAACGGCCAGGCGTGGCGGCGCAGCTACGCGGGGGCACGCGCCTGCTGCCTCTATGACGCGGGGCGGCTCTACCACATGAACGCCCACGGGCGCGTCGCCTGCCTGGATCCCAACTCGGGCAAGGAGATCTGGTCGGTAGACACGCTGAACCGGTTCCAGGCGAAGCCCCTCCGCTGGGGCCACAGCGAGTGTCTCCTGGCCGACGGGGACAAGATCATCGTCACGCCCGGCGGGCGGAAGGCGATGATGGCCGCCCTGGACAAGACAACGGGCCAGACGGTCTGGTCGAGCGGCCCGCTGGGCAACGACGACGCCTCGTATGCCTCGCCGATCCTGTTCCGCCACGCCGGCCGGCGGCACCTGGTCACGTGCAGCTCCCAGCAGGCCTTCGGCGTGGACGCCGACACGGGCAAGATCCAATGGGGCAAGCCTCGCCCGACGCGCTATCAGGCCATCGCCACCACACCGCTGTATCACGACGGGCACGTGCTCGTCGGCAGCCCCGACGGGCGGCTGAGCGAGCTGTTCCGCCTGATCGTCGAGGCCGACGCCACGCGCGTCGAGCCGGTCTGGCTGAGCGAGATGGAGGAGATGAGCGGGGCCTTTGTCCACCTCGACGGGCGGCTGTACGGCTCGGGCTACCGGCAGGTCCGCGGCTGGCGCTGCCTGGACTTCCGTAGCGGCAAGGTCCTCTACCAGAAGGAGGACCTCGACCGCGGCGCCCACGTGCTGGCCGAGGGGCTGCTCTACTGCGTCAGCCAGGAGGGGGAGGTGGCCCTGCTGAAGCCGGGCGAGTCGGCCTTCGAGATGGTGGGCCGCTTCCGCCTGGTCGAGGGGCGGGTCCGCGACTGCTGGGCCCACCCGGTGATCCACCACGGCAGGCTGTACCTCCGCTACCACGACGCGCTGTGGTGCTTTGACGTCCGCGCGGAGGGCAAGGGCAAGCCGGCCGAACGCCCCGCCGCGCGTCCATGAGCGTCTGCGCAAACCGGCTTTGACGTGGCACGGGCATCTTGCCCGTGCGTCGCAGGGCCATCCTGGCCCTGCTCTAACGGCCCGGATCCACGGGCAAGATGCCCGTGGGACGCATGGGCGGGACGCCCATGCCACGTTCTATGAGATGGGGGGCCAGAGGCCCAGCAGCAGGGCACCCGTCGCCACCGCCACGCCGAACACGACCGCGACGCGGTTTCGCAGCTCCCGGTGCCCCAGCAGCGCGACGGCAGCGCCCTTGAAGACGAGGTTCGACAGCCCCGCCAGGAGGACCATCCGCCAGCCGGTGTCCAGCTCCAGCCGCCCGGCCTTGACGAGCTGGGCCGTCGAGAGCGTGATGGCGTCCATGTCCGTCAGCCCGCTCAGGCCGGCTACGACGTACAGCCCGCGGTCGCCGAAGTGCGCCTTGGCGGCCGCGACGCCGAACAGGATGCCCGCGTAGAGCAGCCCGAAGACGATGGCCGCCTTCAACTCGGCGGGGTCTTCGCTGACGGTCAGCTCAGGCGACTTGCCGCGCCCGAGGAAGCCCAGCACCGCGCACGACGCAGCCATCACGCCCAGCAGGACGGCGAAAGGCGGGGCGATCTTCGGCAGGACGCTCGGCGCGACGACGGCGATTTCCACGCCGACGCGGACCAGGGCGATGGTCGACGCGATCGCGATCACCAGCGTCGCCATGGTCGCCCCCTGCGGCGCTTTGCGGCTGCGGCGGGCGTAGCTGACCGTCGTGGCCGTGCTGGAGATCAGCCCGCCGAGGATGCCCCCGAGCAGCGCCCCGGCCTTGGCGCCAAGGAACCTGTAGGCGATGTAGCTGCCCAGGCTGATGCCCACGATCAGCACGACCATCAGCCAGATGTGCTGGGGGTTCAGGACGTCGTACGGCCCGTAGGTCCGGTTCGGCAGGACCGGCAGGATCACCAGCGCGATCAGCACCAGCGTGATGATCCCGCGGACTTCCCTCTCGCCCAACCGCCGAACGACGCCCAGCAGTTGCTTCTTCCAGTGCAGCAGCACGGCCACGCCCCCGCCGACCATCACCGCGGCCGGGATGTGCGTCAGGACCACCGCGGCCCCCACGGCGTACATGACCAGCGCGGCGATCTCGGTCGTCAGTCCGGGGTCGATCCGCCCGGCGCGGACCTTGACGAACCCGCCGACGATGACCATGGCGGCCACGGCCAGCATCCCCGCGGCCACGACCCAGCCCCCCACGGGCTGGGAAAGCTGCGCGCAGACGGCCCCGAAGACGGTGACCATCGCGAAGGTGCGGATGCCCGCGACGTGCGGCTCGCCCCACTCCCGCTGGAAGCCCACCAGCAGCCCCAGCCCCAGGGCGACGCCGAGTTGTTGGTAGACGATCGGGTCCATCGCATTCTGCACGCCGCGCCCTGGCTGCGGGGCCTGGGCGCCGGGTCACTTGGCCAGACGCACCGCTCCGCCGTCGTGTCGGATCGCCACGAGCAGGGCATCGCCATAGAGTCGCCACAGGCCCGCGGGGCTCAACTCGGTTGCGCTTCGAGGCAGCTCGAGCGTCACGATGGCCACCTGCCGGTCCACGCCGGCGTAGGAGCCGAGCGACCCGGCCTGCGCGCCCAGCTTCCGGGCCGGCAGGCGGCATGCCCGGGCCATCGCGGCGGCCAGCTCCTGCCCCGGGCCGTCCCAGTCCACGCAGGCCAGCGGCTGGTGCACCGTGACGATCCGCGCCGGCCGATAGCGCTCGACCAGCCCGGCGAGGAAACGCGACTCCGGCTCGGACATGGCCGCCTGCCCGTGGCGCCCGCTCGCCTGGCGGTTGGCGGTGTCGAAGTTGCGGTTGAGGTCCACGCCGCGGGAGTTGGTCCGCCGGCCGGCGGCCAGGCCGTCAGGATTCACCGCCGGTGCGATCACCACCCGCCTGCCGTTCAGCTCGACCGGCTCGGACTCGAGGTAGGCCGACAACTGCTCGCAAAGCGGCACGCCGGCCGGCTCGTTGCCGTGGACCCCGCCCAGGATCAGCACCGTCTCATCGCCGGAGCCGTGAACGTAGCAGTGAATGGGCCTTCCCTGGACGCTTCGCCCGGCCGGCGGGCGCTCGAAGGCCGCGGGCGCCGCGGATACCGGCGGGGCGGTGAGGAGCGGCGGGGGCGGCGGGAGGCTCGCCGCCGGCATGGGCACGGCGATCTCCGGCGGCTGGGGCTGCTCGCACCCGGCGACGGCCAGCACGCAAGCCAGCCAGGCTGTTACCAGAACAGGCGGACGCATCCGCTCGGTCCTCCTTGGCGTTTTCCCAGATGGTGACCTGACAACTTATCGGCCAGGCGCTTCGGCGGGAAGTGGGAAATCCCGCCGTCGCGCGGGCAGCCGTCCGATGAACGCGCAGCAGTCGCCTCGATTGGGGTGAAGCCCGTCCGCTTCCTCCGGCCTGAGCTTGTCGAAGGCAGCGGGCAGGCGGCGCTTCCCGGACCCGAACAACGGTCAGTCGATCAGCACCATGCCGAAGTAGTGCTGCGGGTCGTCGCGGGTGCGGACGACGTCGATCTCGAAGCCGTGCCTGCGGACCGTCGCGAAGACGTCGATTCCGCACGCCTCCATCGCCGGGCGGGCCCGGTGCGGGTGGCGGCAGCCTTCGTCGAACGCGCACGTCTCGCACAGCATGCACGGCCCGGCGCCGAGGCCGAGGGCCTTGTAGCAGCCGGCCAGGAACAGCTCGGTCTCCAGCGCGACGGCGATTTCCTTGGCCTTGTCCGGCGGGGCCTCGAACAGCACGGCGCGGCGGTAGCCGTCCAGCAGGGCGCGCGTCTCGGCGGGCGCCGGCGAGTGCGGCGGGCAGACGCGGCTCGAGCCGTAGCACCCGCAGCCGTAGCGGCACTTCCAACGGACCCACTCGGCCGTCTCCACGTCGGCCGGTGAGACGATCCTCGCGCCCAGCGTGCCGAGTTTCCGGGCCATCTCCAGGGCCCGGCCGTCGGAGACCCGCGATGAGGCCCTCTTCGACTTGCTCTGCTTTGCCATGGCTGCAACTCCCGTCCGGCCGACGCCCGAGGGCCGGCTGGCAGCCTCTTGTACCGCTCGGCTGGGCCCGACGCAAACGCCCAAGCCTCGCTGCGCCCGCAACTGGCCGCGAGGTCCGGGGTTTCTATCGAGGACCCCGCTGGACCTCTCAGGGACGTCAGATGAACGCATTCCGAAACCGTCGGCCGGGCGTATGGGCGATCGCCGCCGCGCTGCTGGCCGCCGCGGCTTCCAACGCCCCGGCTCGGATCGACCCCAACTTCACCCCCGTGCACCTGGTCGAGCAGTCCGACCGGATCGCCTCGCTGGAGCTGCACCTCGCCGACGGCCAGGTCGCGGCCCGGCTTCTGAAGTGTCTCAAGGGCGACGCGCCCGACGGGGCGATCGAGCTGGACGTCAGCAAGGCCGGCAAGCCGCAGGCCGATGCGCTGCGTGGGGCCATCGGGCCCGATCGGAAGGTGCTGGCGCTTCTGTTCGTGGGCACGTACCGCGAGGAGGGCCCCGAGGGCGGCGAGCCGGACCCCGCCGCCGGGCCGGAGGGGATGCTCCACGTCCGGGGGCGGTGGTTTCGCGTCTTCCAGCGGGCCGGGCAGAAGGCCTGGCTGCTGGACCTCCTCGACGAGGGCCTCCAGGCCACCTGGGCCGGCGGCTCCGACATGCTCGCCCGCGCCGTGGCGTACGTCCTGGCCAGCAGCGACCCGATCGTGCCCGTCCGCACCGGCGCGAGCTGGGCGGAGAAGACGCTGGTCGCCCGCCTGGAAGGCAAGGTCCGCGGCGCGGTGGCGGTCGACCTCGACGGCGACGGCGCGCCGGCCGTGCACCTGCTCTGCGACGCCGGCGACCGCGTGCTCCGCTGGGACGCGAAGAAGCGGGCGTTCGCCGACCTGGCGTCGGGGCTCGCGCTGGATGCCCGGTCGCACGCGGCCGCCTGGGCAGACTTCAACGCCGACGGGCGCCTCGACCTGGCATGGTGGGACGGGGCGCTGCTGCGGGTCCGTTTCCGGTCGGCAACCGGGGCACTCGAGCCGCGGGCCTGGAGCACGAAGCTCCCGCACGCCTGCACCGGCCTGGCGGTCCTCGACGTGGGCGTCCGCGGCCGGGCGGGGCTTCTCGTCAGCACGGACGCCGGGCCGCTGCTGCTGGGCCCCGACGCCGACGGAGGCTTCGCGCTGAAGGACCTGCTGCCGCCGATCGCCGGCAAGGGCCACTCCGCCGGGCTGGGCGAGGGGCGGGCGTGCCTCGTGGCCGACTTCGACGGCGACGCCAACGCCGACGTGCTCCAGCCGTTCGCCGAAGGGATGCTGCTGCTGGCGGGCAAGGGGCGCGGCGCGTTCGCGGCGCCGCGGCGGTGGGCGAACGTCCGCACGGGCAAGGGCCCTGGCGGGGCGTTCGTGGGCGACTTCGACGCCGACGGCCTGCCCGACGTGTTCGTCGCCGCCGACGAGCGGTGCTTCCTCTGGCAGAACGCCGGCGGCGGGCGGTTCGTGGAGGCGCTGGAGCTGGCCGGAGAGGCGGCGTACATCTCCAAGGCGGGCGGCATCGGCGGGGGCACGTGCGACGTGAACAACGACGGCCGGCAGGACGTGATGGTCCTCTACGCCGACCGACCGCCGCAGCTCTTCTTCAACCGAGGCTT
>Ga0307380_10013616_pt1 | contig 10035 bp, 6 predicted proteins | sample UN3MG_FD_202239 | JGI IMG/M metagenome (GOLD analysis project Ga0307380, IMG submission 202239) | Soil microbial communities from Risofladan, Vaasa, Finland - UN-3 | ecosystem: Environmental > Terrestrial > Soil > Coastal area > Acid sulfate soil | place: Finland: Risofladan, Vaasa | collected...
GTATATGATGTGCTCCACGAGAAAAAATATCCAGCTAATACTGACTGGAGTGGATTATTTAAATTGTTTGCTGAAATAGTCGATTCTGCAAAGGCGCGTGAGTTCATTCCTGGTGTACGCGAGCGAGAAATATCTGATACTTGGCTTGTGGGGTGGGATGGGGTCCATAATGTAATGGCCGATGTTCTCCAAGAACTTTTAAAGGGAAATGGAGATCAGCCGGTTATAGACTTTTCTTCGTTTCGAAGCGCGCTGCTGAGAATATTAAACTATTTGCTTATATATCCTGATCCAGAACCAGAGACGGAACTGAAAAAGGTAGACACAATAGAGAGAGATCCGCAAACTGGTGTCGAGCGGCATACCGGAAGCGATCCATTCACTGCCGCTATTAACTCTGCTCGAGGGCGAGCGTTTCAAGTGTTTGTATATTTTACTGAAAAGGATGGACTGTCATTACCTAAAAATACGATGCCGAAGTTGTCGGCTGATGTAAAAGAACTTTATAAAAAGTGCTTAGATGCAGAAAAGACGCAAGCGGTTATGTGCCTCTTTGGTCATTATTTGGCATTTTTCTATTATCGTGATCGCGATTGGATTAGTGGTATTGTGCCCCAAATCTTTCCGGGTGATCCGACAAAGAATGATCTTTATCTTGCAGCTTGGGAGGGGTATCTCACAGGAAGTCTATACAAAGAGCTTTTTGAAGAGCTTAGTGATTATTATAGACGAGCGATAATATTGGACCCTGCCCAATATACGCCAAGAAGATATTTTAAGGATCTTGATAAGGGACTTGCAACACATCTTGCCTTGGCATTCATTCATTTTTCTAACTTCGACTTTAACTCCGACTTATTCAAACTATTTTGGAAGACGAAAAATGCCAAACGATATAAGGAATTTATATCATTTATCGGCCGCTCGTGCATTTCGCGTGATAATGCTAGGAAATTGATTGAAAACCACAATATTGATATTGAAAAACTAAAAAAGTTCTGGAATTGGGCGTTGAAAAATTGTCCCGATACAGAATCTATAGCAGGATTTTCTTTCTGGATAGAAGCGGAGCGGAACGTTTTTGATCCTGTGTGGCTTGGCGAACATGTCCGCATGACTCTCGAAAAGACCGGAGGCAAGGTCGAATGGGATTACGGCATGATGCAATCGTTGGCTATCATGGCAGAGAGCGCTCCTGATAATACTCTAAAAATTCTAAAGCTCTATCTTTTAGGTACTAAGGGATTGTTCAGCCATCGTCCTTTGTTTTATATGGATGATGAGTTGATGGGCATATTTAAGACGCTATACAATAATCCGGTTACAAAAGAAGGTACATGCAGACTTATTAATGAATTATTGCCAATTGGCAGTGGACAGTTTTGGAAATTAAAAGATGTAATTAATAAAACTTCAATAAAATAGTTTTTAGTCAAAATTCTGCAAGAACGACTTAAGCATTGAAGTTCCGGGGACACAGTACTAAATTAAAGAAACACCAGATATCCTGTATTATTAATTGTATTGGGAAAATTGTGGTCATAAGCTTATGGTAAGATTTGCTCGTGAGGCAATAAGGCAAAAAAATTGTTGACGTTGGTCAAATAGATGTGCATTTAGTAAGAAAGTCAAGAATAAAATAATTTTTTCTAACTCTTTAAAAATATATCTTTTAAAAAACCTTTGCTTTCATAAATAAAATTTAATTTTACTTGTCTAGAATGGTAGAATAGATGTGTGCCCAATGGAAAAGAAATTATTTACTGAATCACCATTAAAGGCAAGACCTTTCCTTAAATGGGCCGGGGGAAAAACTCAGTTATTAGATGAACTAAGCAAGAGGCTTCCCAAATACATAAAGCAATCCCAAACAATAAAGAGATACTGTGAACCATTCGTCGGAGGTGGGGCTTTTTTCTTCTTTTTGAAAAACCATTATGAAATTAAAGAATCCATTCTTATTGATTTAAATGAAGAGCTTATTTTAGCCTACAAAGTCATTCAATTCCAACATGAAAAGTTAATCGATTTATTAAAGAAAATAGAAAAAAACTATCTAGAAAAAAATGATGAAGAGAGAAAAAAATTCTATTATAAAATTCGCTCCTTATACAACAAACAGATGCACAACTTTGACTACAAAAGAGAAAATAAACAATGGGTAGAGAGAACAAAATACCTCATATTCTTAAATAAAACCTGTTTTAATGGTCTTTTCCGCCTTAACAGCAAAGGTGAATTCAATGTGCCATTCGGAAGGTATAAAAATCCAACCATATGCGATGAAAAAAACCTTAAAGAAGTCCACAGAGCCCTTAAGGGTGTTACAGTCATTTCCGATGACTTTGAAAAAGCTAATATGTATATAAAAAAAGAGACCTTTGTTTATTTTGATCCCCCTTATAAGCCCATAAGCAATTCTTCTTATTTCACATCTTATTCTAAGGAAGGATTCACTGACTCAGATCAGAAAAGGCTTTCTCAGTTTTATAAAAAAATGGACAAAGGAAATGCTTATTTGTTGTTAAGCAATTCAGACCCTAAAAATGAAGACCCAGAAAATAACTTTTTTGATAAATTATATAAAAAGTTTACAATTGAGAGAGTCGATGCCAACAGATTCATTAACTGTGACCCTAAAGGAAGAGGTTCCATAAAAGAGCTAATAATAAAAAATTACTAAAGTGAGAAAAAGCAATGAAAATTGACGTTTATTCTAAGTACTTAAACATGGACAAATTTGATAAGATTGTAGAACATTTTTATGACACCATAATAGATACCAATAGAGACCATAAATTTTTTGTCGATTGGGAAAAAATAAAAAACAAAGTAGATAAGCACAGAATAGAATTCAATATTTTAAACTCTTTAATCGGAAGTAAAGATTTTGACAATGACTTAATTCATATTCTGTCAAAATACACTGATGTGATTCCATGCATTCCTATTCTCATTGCCTTAAGAGACATGAAGCTTAAGGTCATAGATGACTTTTATTGCACTGACACAGAGATTGTTGAATATGACTTTGAAAAGAGAAAGCTGTCTCCAACTGAAATAGACGACTTTGTTGAATTCTTTGATAAAACAGGCTTGAAACACTTTTTTACTCATTTATCTTCCCGGAGTATTGAGGACTATGTAACCGGAGTTGAAGTGGGTATGGACACCCATGCTAGAAAAAACAGAAGCGGGAATGCCATGGAAGTGGTTTTAAAACCGCTTATAGAGGAAATCAATCACAAGCTGGGAATTCGTCATATGCTCTTCCAGAAGCAGTTTAAAAAATTAAACAAAGAATTTGGCGTTAATGTCTCACCTTCGTTAAAAAACAGAAAAGCAGATTTCATCATTCTTAAAAGCAAAGACAATGTTGTTAATATTGAAGTCAATTTCTACTCCGGCACCGGATCAAAGCCTCAAGAAATTGTGGACTCTTATATAAACCGCCAGGAAGAATTAAGAGAAAACGGTTTTAAATTTATTTGGATAACTGATGGATATGGATGGAAAGGACAAAAAAACCAGATCCGAAAAGGTTTTGAAAAAATTGATTATCTATTAAATTTAAATTTTGTAAGAAAAGGTATATTAGAGGATATATTATGCAAAATTTAGACAATTTCGAAAAAGAAATTACAACATTATGGTCTTTTCCAGAAAGAGGAAATTGGTCAACGCATAATCCAAAATTTAGAGGAAATTTTGCGCCACAGATCGCTCGAAACATAATTTTAAAGTATTCAAAAGAAGGAGATGTTGTATTAGATCCTATGGTGGGAGGCGGCACTACTTTAATTGAGACAAAGTTATTAAATAGAAAAGGCATAGGTTATGATATAAATCCTGAAGCAGTAAAGCTTACAAAAAAATGTCTTCAATTCGACGGTAGTAATGAATCCCAAAAAGTAGAAGTAGGAGATGCTAGAAATTTAAATAGAGTCAAGGATGAGTCTATAGACTTAATTTTAACTCATCCCCCTTACATAAATATAATTAAATATTCTAACGGAAAAATAAAACAAGACCTTTCAAATATATCAAGTCCCATAAAATTCTGTAATGAATTTAAATATGCAATCCGTGAATTTTACAGAGTATTAAAACCAGGGAAATACTGCACAATATTAATAGGTGACACAAGAAAAAGCAGACATTATGTTCCTTTGGCTTTTTATGTCATGCAAAGATTTTTAAAAAACAACTTTATACTAAAAGAAGATATTATAAAATTTCAGCACAATTGTGAATCAACACCATACTGGAAAGCAGAAGCGGAAAAATACAATATTTATCTTATTATGCATGAGCATTTATTTATTTTCCGCAAACCAGAACAAGATGAGCAAGTGAGTAAGTTTAGATATAGCAAAGGGCTATTCTGAATAAATTAATAATTTCCTCAATATAACATCTTCTTTCTAGCTATCATCACTTCTCCTTACAAAAACTTTTTGTCAAACTTATGTCGAATATAATAAATGGATTATATTTAAAAGTTTATATTATATTATCAAAATTTGGTGGGCTTACTTATTTTCTAAATTGAAATGTCAAAAATACTAGAAAATATTTGTTTATTACGAAAATGGCCTTTGGGAAATGAAAATGATAGAAGAATATAGAAAATCAAAGGATTTAATTTCAGCTAACGAAATCAATGTATAAGATTCTTTCGGTAATGCTTGCTCATTTTACTCGTGAGACTATCGAAAGAATCTTATACATTACCATCCTGATAGGAACTCCGTTTACCATTTCCAACATCCTAAAGATCAGCTTAACATCGCAGCTGAGGAAAGATCAGAATATCTATGAAAGTCGAAGTCCTAAATCAGAAATTAAGGATGAACTCTATTCTTTATGTGCTTTTTACAAGCAAATTCTATGAAATTTTCTATTTACTTAGGATTTCTTATTGACTGAGTATGTTTCATCCAGTATTGTTGTGAATGCAGCAGCGCAGAGGGTGAAAAAACGAAATATTTATAAATAGTTTATTTTCATGCTTGTCAACAAAAATAATAAATAATATAAGATTTAAAGGTAATGATTATTATGTTCAAATAAATATAAACAAATCTTATGAAATATCAAAATTTTAAAAACTTTCTTAAACAAAGGAAATTCTATGAAGCTTTAAAAATATTACAATCTAACCAAGGACTTGTATTAGATAAGAGCGTTTCATTTAGTTCTTCTTTTAGCCAAATAGAGTCAAAACAAATCGTTGGTTTGCTCCCTAAAAATGAAAAGGAATATTCTAATTTTTTGGATTTTATTGAATTCCTATTTAATGAAAAAAAGGAGGTAAATCTTGGATATAATCTTTCAAAAGGTTTAGTGATAAAATTTCCAGATGATTTATACGCAAATTTCATTTTTAGCAGTTTCAATGCTAATCTAAAAAATTTATCTTTAGCTGAAAAGCATATTAAAAAAGTTATTTCTATTGATTCTAATTGTGCAGAAGCCCATGTAAACTATGGAAACATCTTATCTTCAAAACCTGATTATGAAGGAGCAAAAGCTGAATATAAATATGCAATTAAAATAGATCCCAATTTGGCTCAAGCTCATTATGGTTTAACCAGTATATATATGCAATTTTCTGAATACGAAAAAGTTGAGGATCATTATAAGAGGGCATTAGAAATCGATCCTTATTATTTATTGGCTTATATAGAATATGCAAGATATCTTATTTCTATTAAAAAAGATAAAAAAGAATTTAATGTTGTTTTAAAGGAAATTGAAAAGAAGTTCCCTAATTCTCCCTATTTAAATTATATTTATTATGTTAAAGAACTACAAAAAAATAAAAAAAAAGCTTTTTCCTATTTTCATAAATATTCTAAATATTTAAAAGATCAATTTATTTTACCTGAACTAGGATTCTATGGAGAACGAGATTCTAAAAATTATGAAAAATCTATAAATGGACTTATTAAAAAAATAGGTAATCCATCTTTTTTAAATGAAAAAGCAAATATTCTAATTCGGAAAGGAAAAATAGAAGAAGCAGAAAGTTATATAGAAAAAACTCTTAATATTTCCCCAAATTATATAGAGGCTAAGATAAATTATATTATCATTCTTTTATCAAGAAATAAATTAGAAGAGACAAAAAAAATTTGTTATGAAATATTAAAGATTTCACCTAATTCTATAAGACCAAGGTTATTCTTATCTTATATTTATCTCCGACAAAATAATTTAGCAAAAGCTAGATGTTTACTAAATAAGATATTAAAATTAGAAAAGAATGTTACACAAGCAAATTATTTGCTAGCTAATTCCTATATTTTGGAAAATAGATATGTTGATGCTGAGATTTATGCTAGAAAATCTTTAAGTAATAGATTAGGTAATGAATTTTGTTATCTTCTTTATGGGAAGATCCTATTTATTAATAAAAAATATAAAGAAACAAAAGAAAATTTTGAGTATTTTTTAAAGAAGACAAATAAAAGAAAAAAAATATTTTCAAAAGAAATCTCTGAGGCGTACTATTTTATTGCCAATATCTATCAAGAAGTCAAAGATTATAAAAAATCTAAAAAATTTCTAAAAAAAGCATTAAGGCATTATAAAGATAAGAAATATTATAATGATATTGCTGTTATTATGATTAGATTAAAAAGTTTTATTAAAGCAAATAAATATTTGAATAAATCCTTGAGGCTTGATAATTTTTACAAATGCTCGATTTATAATAAAAATCAATTAATTCTGCCTTTGAAAAGATTGAAAAAAAAATATTCTCTATTAATTTTACTGTTATTAGTTGATTATACTACTTATATCTTAGGAAAAGAGTTTTATAAATATACAATTTCAATAGTTATAGTTATTATAATTTTGTTTTTTTCAACTAAACCAAAATTGACATTCGAAATTTCATTTAAAATCCTAAAATTGAAATTATCAGAAGAATATGATTTTAGTATTGATGAGACGAAAATCCCATTACTTCTATCTATGTATGAAGAAAAACAAGATGAAAACAAAAATGCTTATGTCTGATTATCAATCTATAATGCTTCCACGAAAAAGACAAAGCAGAAAATCACCCCTAGATTCACCTTAAGAGGCTATTGAAGTAACCTAGTTATTATTGATACATTTTTATCCTGAACCAAATTTTTAGAGATTTGGGGGGTGTAATAAAACATCAGAAGAATAGAAAAAAAAATTAATATTGAATAATTATATCATCAAAAATGCCATCATCATTTAAATGGGTTGATTTTGCGGAGGACGACCGTCAGAAAATGATGGAGATTCTCCATCTATTCAGCGAGAAAGAAATTCGGGAAGAGCTAGGTATAGGGACGGTTCGAGATGCCTTTTCGGATATTTTGTTCCCAGGAACTAGTACGCTTCATACCAGGGCGAAATACATACTCTTTGTACCATGGATATTTATGAAGCATGAGCGGAAACAGACTCATTCAAAGGATATTGAGGAATATTCTAGGGAAACTGAAATAAAGCTTATCAGGGAGCTTCTAAAAAGTGGAGAAGAAGATGGGGTCATTGGCAGAGTTGCTCTTGATAATCTCAAAATCCTTCCAAGCTATATGTATTGGTCAGGATTAGGTCAATGGGGAATCCGTAGGTTTAACGGTTCTTTGTATCAGTATTTCCGATCATTAGATAGTTATTATTTTTACAGGAAAAACATTGTTAAATCTGATGACAATGAGTTGGTTTCATCTGCCGCCTATAGTTGGGATCCGAATATAGTTTCACCAACCAAGAATTTTCCCGAGGGAGCAAATTTTGCACTTTCTAGACAAGAAGCGGAATATCTTCATGATAGAATATTAGCAAGTTGTTCTGGCAGTTTATTGGCTTGTCTTGTTGATAAAACTAAAATCACTAATGTTAATTTTGTCTGGCAGCACCCGCAATTTGCTCTATTTTCGAAGGAACATCAAAAGATAATCTGGCATGCCAGGAATTTTTCCGAGTCAATTCATGGAGCTATCTTAGTCTATAATCTAATGCTCTCTGAAAAAGTTAAAAATCAAGGACTGATTGAAAAGTATAGAGAGAAAATTAAAAGATGGGCAGATGAACTAAAAAAGCGTTTTTATGAGATAAAAACCTGGGATCTGAATGAATTCTGGGAGATCGTTTTTAGTGAAAACAGCCATATCCCTATTCAAACACGGAGGTTCATAGAACATTGGATTTATTTGGTAAAGGAGAATAAAAATTTGAGCCGGCTAAGCGAAAATGAGCAGGCACGTAGTCTTATTTATCGAAGAGAATTGCGTATAAAAGGAAAGAGATCGAGACTTAAAAATAAGCGCATGCTTGAGCTCTGGTCCGGAGAATCCGGTGTTTATTATCTTGGTTTCAGATGGACGGTGTCAAAGCGGATTCTTAATGATATATTACAAGGATTAGGGAGGAGTTGACACTTAATCATGCTTGATCCGAATGATAGACAGTTATATATAAATGCTCTCCGTCCTCCTTTTGGTTTTGAATTCGACCGTGCTGTAGCCACAACTTATACCTTGAACTTGTTGACTCTACTTGCTGTTCCCTTATTTTTTGCCAAGTTCGAGATCGGGAAAAAGGAGGAAATCTATAAAGATCCGATATCTATTTTAGAAGCCACTCGAAGGATGACAGGTAAGTTTTATGTTTTTTGTCAGAACGGAGCTATAAAAGTGCCTGCTTTGCCTAATCCGCTTTTTAATTATCTTGAAGATATGATAATCGAAGTATTGCCGCCCAATCCTGAAGGTGTTTTTCATCCGAAAATCTGGGTTCTGCGTTTTATTGATAAAAAAGGGAAAAGAGTTTTTTATCGTTTTTTGTGTTTGTCTAGAAATATTACTTTTGATAAATCCTGGGATACTATTTTGACTCTTGAGGGTGAGGTGAAGGGCCGTTTATTTGCAAGAAACATGGCATTATCAGATTTTATAAATGCGTTGTCTGGCTTAGCAAAAAAACCGATTAAAAAAAGAATTATGAAAAATATTGATTCAATAGCTGAGGAAATCAGGCATGTCGATTTTAAGGCACCTACGTATTATGATGATTTCCGCTTCTGGCCATTGGGAATATCTGGGTATAATAAGTTCCCGATTCGCGAGGATTATTGGCGTATGTTGGTGGTTTCTCCATTCGTGACTAATAGTCTTTTACAGCGACTAGCCAATGACAAATCAGAGAATATCCTTGTTTCGCGAAATGAGGAATTGGATTTGTTAAATCCTGAGACATTGGAAAAATTCGATAGTAAATATGTTATGGATGAGGCTGCGGGTGAGGAAGAAGATATACAGATAGAAATTTCCAGTGAGTCTGCAAAGAAATCTCCAATTGATAAGGAGAGTGATTTATCTGGATTGCATGCTAAACTTTTTTTGGCTGAATTAGGTTGGGATGCCTATCTTTGGACTGGTTCAGCAAATGCTACAAATGCTGCTTTTGACAATTGTAATGTTGAGTTTATGGTTGAGTTGAAAGGGAAAAAAAGTAGGGTAGGGATTAACAAATTTATTTATGAGAAAAATGAAGAAAAGAAAGGGCCCACGACATTTATGGACCTATTAAGAGAATACATCCCACCGGAAAAGGTTATTGTGAAAGATGAAGCAAAAAGAGCGTTGAAAAAGCAACTTGAAAGATTACAGAGAAGTCTTGCTAAATCAGCTTTATTCGTAAAAGTTTTACCATCGAAAAGCAGGAATTATTATAATTTAGAGCTGCATTTTTCGCCGAGATTGAAATTTCCGGATGCTAGAGACATTGAAGGACTGGTTTGGCCCATTAGTTTGAGAAAAAGATCTGCATTAAGTCTTAAATTTCCAGGACCATTTTTGCCTTTTATTTTTAATGATGTTTGTGTAGATAAAATTACGGGTCTGTTTGCGATTGAGTTAAATTGTAAACCACTTAAAAAAACTATAAGTTTTGTTCTTAATCTACCTGTGAAGGGGATGCCTACAAATCGGGATGAAAAAATAATGCAGATGATTGTATCAAATCAGGAGAATTTTCTGC
>Ga0307380_10013617_pt1 | contig 10035 bp, 20 predicted proteins | sample UN3MG_FD_202239 | JGI IMG/M metagenome (GOLD analysis project Ga0307380, IMG submission 202239) | Soil microbial communities from Risofladan, Vaasa, Finland - UN-3 | ecosystem: Environmental > Terrestrial > Soil > Coastal area > Acid sulfate soil | place: Finland: Risofladan, Vaasa | collected...
GCGTTATCATCCTCTGCTATCTGCTCAAGACTCTTTCCCTTGTGTTTGCCAAACTCGACAACAAACTCGGGCGAACAAGGCGTTGAAATCAATTTCGTTTCACTCATGATTTAACTTGGTCGTTCGCCTCGCTTGGCATCGCGTTCTCTGGCTCGTAGGTTTTCCAGAAGATGTCCGGTTTGCATGGGTATCTTTCGCCGTGGACTCCTGTGATGATGATGTCGCCGGGGCAGACGATGTGCCCACCCTCCAGCGTGTCTATCCACCCGTGCTTGTGCATAGTTTCGCCGCATTGCACACATCGGTTGTTCCCGCTGTTCTCCGGGTTGCGGTAGTATCTGACCACCTTGCCCTCGCCGGGATAGTCCATCATTTTCCCGTTTTGTCCCGTGGGGCGCTGGAAGATGTCGCAATCATCGTTTGGATGGTCGCCATTCTTTCGCCACTCGGCAGCATCGACCACAACGGGTCGTTTGCGGAATCTCCCACGGACGCAAGGCGAACAAGGCGCGGTAGCCAACCCCTGGGGCTGGTCTGTCGTAGTTTTGAGTTTTGTTTCTTCGGTCATGTCTTTCGTTGGTTTGAGTTTTCTCCGGTATCAGCCCTAGAGGTGGCTACGCTTGGTCGTTAGGGCAGAGGCGAAACTTGTGCCAGCCTTTGAGGTGGCGTTCACGGGCAAGAGCCTTGCGGTCCTTGTGGTCTTGGAGCATGGCTTGATGCCGCTCATGGCGTTCCCTCCGGGAGTGGTATGGCTCCTCTACGGGCGCGGTTGGTGTGTCGATTTCTGTTGTCATTTTATGGTTCTGATTTAGCCATGCCGGGTTGGGCATGAAGCGTTTCCAGAGAGTGTCTCTTTTTCTCCATGCTGTCAATAATCTTTTCTTCAATAGTTTGCGAAGCGACCAAAACCCTTTGCAGGGCGGGGGTTTTTCCAGTGGCGCGGTGGATGCGGCCGAGGGTTTGGACGTATGATTTCACGTCATAGGTGGGGGAGATCAGGCTCATGCGCGGGTGTCCGCCGTGAATGTCATGGAGTGATACGCCGACACCGCCAGCAGCCATGTTGCAGAGGATAACGCGGGTCTGATTGGTCTGGAACCGCTGCACGTTGGCTTCACGAACCATAGCTGACTGGCCACCGACAACGCACGACGCATCAGGAAACAATGCGGCCAGTGCTTTGACCGTATCCACAAAGTTGACAAACACAGCCACGCTGAACCCTTCGTCTACCGCGTCGTTCACCATGCTGATGATGTCTGGCACTTTTGCAGCCTCCGCAAGTTGACGGGCACGGAGGATGTCAGTGAGCACGTTTGCCCCGAGACCCGCTCCACCGTGTTCTAGGAAACGATCCACGACTTCGGGGGTGGCGCCGTGCTGTTTGTAGAATCGGGCGATGTCGGAGAGTGCGCTGAACGCAAGCGGTTCGGTGATCACTTGGTTGGCTGTGAATGCCCCCGGAAGGTCGTCGGGGGTGAGCCGCACGCAGTTGGTGGAATAGAGACGCTGGTTGAGCGGCACGAGATGTTTCGCGTTGCCTGCCACCCAGTTATTCCACGGATCTTTGCGACAGCCGTGCTGCTTCATCCACGAGAACCAACTAGCCAACCCTCTCTCCGCCGCATTAAGAGAGTGAACCCCGAGCACGTAGCCGATGGATCGCATCTCAGTAGGGTCTTGGCAGGCGGTGGCGGAGAGCAGGAGGTTGAGGTAGCCTTGCTTTTTAGCCGCAACAAGCATCTGCGTGTTCTGGCTGAAGGGTGCTTTACAGCGATGGCACTCGTCCCATATCAGGAGAGTCTCCAGCGGGAGGTTCCATGTGAACAGAGTCTTACCTTTTTTGGTCACAAACGAATTACCGCGCCGAATCTTTTCGTAGTTGGTCACGAAGATCGGCTCGATTCCCACCTCTCTGAGCTCCCGCTCCCAGTGAGGGATCACGATCTTGGGGCAGATGACGGCTACTGGAACCCCCATTTCCGCAGCGGTGCGGCAGGCGATCACGGTTTTTCCGACTCCGGTGTGGGAGCTATCCAGTGCACCCCCGCGAGTGATGAGTGCACGCTTGAGGAAGTCAACGGACTCCCGTTGCTTGGGGAATAGTGTTTTCATTTTTTTCGGTGTTGTTTGTTGTTCGCCAGCCTATCCCGCTGCCCCCGCGCCTCGGCAAGTTCGCGCTGGCATCGTTCAAGCAAGTCAATGGCGCTGAGTCCGCATGGATCGTTAGCCGAAGAAAGCGTCATTTGGTAGCCGCCCCCCATTATGTCTAGGGCGATTTCTTTGTCGTGGCAGCGTTTAGCCATGGCGAGGATACGAGATTCTGGACAATCCGTATCGGCTTCAATAATGATTTTTCGCGTCAACGGGAACTCATATACATTGCGAGTCTGCCCCTTTTTCCATGGGTGCGGGATGACTCGGGCAACGGCTAACAAGTCCGTGCTGGACAAGGCGCAGTCTGCGGTCTTTTCGGGAGTGGTATCTTGGGACATGGTTTCTAGGGGTTCGGAGTTTCGGGGTCGGCGGATGCCAGACGCTTGGCGTTCGGCAGACGGAATGGGGCGAGCGTCTCGGTGGTCAGGTGCTCGACGTGTTTCGGCACCAGTTCGCGCCCGCTTTGGAATGTCGCCCATGTGTGGATGATTTGGGTCGTTATCTTGCATTTGATGCAGTCCGCCAGCCCGGCCAGCGCGTCTTTTCGAGTCGCACCGATAGCGGCCATCCCGTCTTGGCTGGCCACCCACACGGCACCAAACCGCCGAACAAGTCGCTCCATGGAACGCCGAGGAGCGTCCTTCTTGGAGTCGGGAGATTTAGGGTCGGTGTCCATGAGCTAGGCGTTCTCCTTGGAAATTCCATCAAACCAGATCACCCATCCGTCCGCGTGGTCTAGTCTGTATGTATCCCCATTGTCAGCCAGACCCAAAAGCATTCCCTGCCAGTTTGAATCGTTGGGGGTGAGCAACAGTTGAACAATTTTAGGAGAACAAGCCGCGTCACGCAACGCGGACTCAGCCTCTAGTTTGTCGGAGTTTTTCCCCTCCGCTGGCATTGGTTTGGTTGTCATAGTGGTATATGGTTAATCGTCCGCGCACGTGCGCTTTGCGTTCGGGGTTAGGGATTGGAGGGGTAGTCGTCAGTGATCTTGGCTGTTCGGCAGAAATACAACGGTCGCGCTAGGGAATGGTGCTGAGTTCACATGCCCCCCGAATTTGAGTCGCCCACGGATGAAGGTCACTTGCCCTTTCGTCGCGTAGTCGTGCCACCATGCCGTGTCCGTCCGTGCAGGGACGAGGCAGACCACCAGCGCCCCGCGTTGGCTTTCATCATAGGCTTTCTTCATCCATTGGCCGATTGCCCTTCCGTATGGCGGGTTCATCCAGCATTTACCGTCCCACGCTTGCGCCAGCCCGTCATCGTCGCGAGTGTAGTAGCGCGGGCATTTGGCGTTCTCTGCCGAGGCGCACACGTCGAGTTCCAGCGGTCCATGCAGGGAGTTCATCCGGTCGAAGAAGTCCTGGGGCGTGGGCCAATCATCGGACGCGCTAGAGAAATGCACGGAAGAGGCCGAACAAGACGCTCCTGAGCAATCGCTGCCCGCTGTGTTTTCGATGTTATTTTCTGATTTCATAGTTGTGAGTGTTTTCAAAGTTCGCTCTCGGCAGCGATGCCAGAGCTAGGCGTTAGCATGTCCAGTTACCATAAATGTCTTGAACGGTTTCCTCCAGATTATCAACGAGGCGTTGCGTTCCACAGTCCCCATCCCATCCCCAGCTCGTTTTATCAAACTGGATGCAAAACTCCTTCACCTTTAGTTTCAAGGCAAGCAGCTCTTCGGATGCTAACAAATCGCTGGAATCAACTCCGGCACTCTGGCCGTCTCGGTTTTTTGTAGTCATAATTCGTGCCTCCGCGATTCAGCTTTAGCGTTCGTCTCAAAAGCGGTGCATCTGTTTCCGTGGTCTGGATCGGTAAACTTGTCGAAGATCGGACAATACCCGTCACCCATTCCGCTGTTCCGGCGCGGCTCCCAATTCGAGCAAGACGAACAAGACGCTGGACGAGAATCATTCGCCATCGGCCTTTTGCAGTTCCAGCAATGTGTATCGGTGGGCATCGCGTTCTCCATTTCGCAGTGTTTGCACATGCTCATGATCTGTCAGCTTTAGCGTTAGCCGAAGGGAATGGCTTCGGCAGTTCTGATCGCCCATACCACTTTTCTCGCGCAACCACCGCCTTGTCGTATGCGGCGAGGCAGTCCGTAAGATATTCAGCCAAGATGAAGTCTGGCGTATCGCTCCCGTTTTCAGCGGAGGCAGAGTTGATTGCTGATTCGATGTTTTTTCGTAGGTCGTTCATAATTCAAAGAAAGGCTAACAAGTGGATGCTGGCAACGGCGGGAGCTGCCTTATTGGTTTATTCGGAGTCCAGCGCCCGCCGCGCCAGATCCTTGTCGTTATGCAGAAAACCAAGTCAGCACGAATCCGTTTTGGATGCGCCGCTCCAGGGACAAGGCCGACCAGTTCACGCCGTTGTTAAAATTTTGGATCTCGAAGAAGCTTACGCGCCATCCGAGATTGTGTTTATATACTTTCAGTAGGTAAAATTCTATTTCGTTCATTCGAGTAATTGCGTTAGTTGTTGAAAATTTAGAGGCATAACAAGGCGGTCGAGGCAACGGCTAACGCCACGCCTCACCTTGAGCGTTCGGCAAAGACTTCCATGAGGCGATGTGATCGTGCGGATACTCGTTGGTTCCCCATTTTCCTTGTGGATACCAACCATATTGGCCGTGACTCCATACACCCGTTTTCCCGTCAATAGTGGTCGCCTCAACTTCGACCCCGTAATCAGGAAAAGAATGCCGAACAAAGGCATCTGTCTCAGGTGTGTCTGTGTTCATTTTTTTGGTTGGTGAATGGTCTCGGTGCCTCTTGACTGGCCACATCCTTTGCGTTCCGCCCCTCGGCAATGGACATCCAGCGGATCGTTTCCTCCCGCGCCTCGGCAAGTTCGCGTTCGAGTCGTTCTCGGACAAGTCTTACCTCTTTCGGTATCTCTTGCAAAAAATTTACGGAACAATCTGCCGTGCAGTTCCCGCTTTGTAGAGCGATAAGTATTTGTGGGAAAATATCTTTCAAAGCGTCCCGCTGCTCCCGCACCTCGTAGCGCTCGCGCAAAATTCGGTCTATCACTTCCCGTCCATCTAGGTTCTTGTCTGTCTCTGGTGTGTCAGTGTTCATGGTGTCAGTATTCGTATTCTGCTGTTGGTTGTCCACTTCCCAATCGTGCGAAGGAATGCTTCTGCGCGTTGTGCGGCGGTTGCTTCAGTTGCTTCGGAATACCCGTAAACTGAGATTGCTGCCGATACGACCAAACACAGGCACGCGAAGTATTCTGGTTTCATTTTTTGAGGGAGCGTTTTTACAGCTTCGTGCATCGCATTGAGGTCGTTTAGGTAGTCGGGAATAAAATCCCCCCACGGCTCAGTTGGGTGCTTGCCGTTGATTCCCCCCGCGCCCCAGTCGGATATTTCCGTCCATCCACACGCCTCGGCTATTGCTATTCTTTGTGCTTCTGGGGTCATGGTTTCCAAAGGTTAAGGGTTTTCAGGAAGGCTTCTGCACGTTGGTCTGCCTTTGCGGTCATTGGAGCAAAAACTGGTTGCTCCGACTGCCACGCTATTGATGTAAGTATTCTTGCATATTCTGCTGCTTGAATAGGGTTTAGCGTCTTCTCCGCTTCGTGCATCGCGTTTAGGTCGTTTAGGTAGTTGGGGATACGGTCAAGGTATTGCCATTCTCCATTGGGAGGCTTTGCATGATGCGTTGCTTTTTTGATTTGCCACCCACACGCCTCGGCGATGGCTATTCTTTGTTGTTCTGAGGTCATTGCCCATCCTCCCACTTTAGGCTTCGTTCCAATCTAGCCTCGATTGTTTCAAGGGCATCCAGATCGCTATAAAAGCCATCACAAATGCGGTTAAGTTTTTCGCACGTCCTGCGCTTGTCCTTAATCCTTGCTTTGATAATTTTGATCTCATTGCGGATTGTTTTATTTTCTGATGTTTTCATTCGTTCCAAAGTTTAATTTTTAGTTTCTTGGCGAGACCGACAAACTCGGCGCGACGACACCCAAGCAGACAACCTTATCCTCGTCAATTATTTTTTATGAATTATTTGAGACCGCTACCGTAAAGGGCGATCAGGGCGGCGTCGATTATGCCGTCGTGGGGTATTTTACACCGTGCAGAAGCGAGCCAGTCACGTTCAGGCCAACGGCGGCGGGCGTAAGCCAAGGCCAAGGGTTTGGTCATCCCCTTAGGGATCTTCTTTCCGAGCATCTCCCGTTGCCAATCCCGAACTTGCACACGTTCAACCCGGAATCCGGTAACCTCAAACGCTCCGACCATCTTGCCAAAAGAGATAGACATGGAGCGCATCGACGAGGAGGAAGGGGCGTGCTCCGGGGATTCCTCCACCACTACCTTGTCCACCAAGCGGTCAAGGCAGTTGAGCCAGTCCACAAGGGAGGCGGAACATATCTCACTGCGCCCTCCCGTCTTCTTCAGAGGCATGACCGCGACAGCGACCACGTTTCCGGATACCGGACACAGGGCGCACATGCCTCCGGTGAGTCCGTTGTCAATCCCCACTACCAGTCTCTCACTCGTCATCGTCTTCTTCCTCGTAGGGTTGCGCGTCAACTACAACTGCGCCCCTCACGGCCTTGGTTCCATTGAGGATGGAGATGTCGATTTGAAGCCCGCCCCCCGCACTGGAACCCCCCTTCGGGTTGAGTCCAAGGCTGCGGCGGATGAGCTGGTCAATTTCGCTCAGCTCACGCACGGTGCGTGGTCCGCGCACTTTCTCGATGTCATCACGCAAGAGCTTGATCGCGCTCGAAGCCATGAAAGCCTGATACTGGTCAGCGGGAGTGGAGTGACTGTCAGATACCGCAGCGATGTCGTCGCGCTCCTGTTGGCGCGCCAGTATCCGGTGCTCCACGGGGCTGAGCGGTTCGGGTTCAGGTGGGAGCGGTTCCTGCGGAAGTTTGGGGACGCGTGGGTTGGTCAGGCCTGCGCCACGAGCCCACGTGCGCACACGCGAGACTGGGATGCCGATCTCATCAGCTATTTTGACTTGCTTCCATCCCTGCTCCAGCAGCTCGAACACGCGGGTCTTGGCGGCCGCCCTTTCGCGGCGCAATGCGCTGGCTTTCTCTGCTTGCTTTAGCGCCTTGGATTTTTTCTTCGCGCGGGGTCTCGGTGTTTTTCTAACAGGCATGAGGTATTGATTGGGGTCCGGGTCATTGATGCGCCCAAAACAAATAGTTGTCAAACCGTTTTAGATGGATAGGGTAATCGCGACATCAAATGGGTAGACGTAAAAAACCAATAGAGCAGCAGGTTCGCCAGTCGGTGCTTGAGCCGCGAATTGATCCTGACTCCAACATGATGGATGTGGGCGGCTACCTGATCGGGGTGACGAGCACACTCACGGCGTTGTTGTGGGGCTTCGCCAACCACGACGCGCCACGCGCCCGTGAGTATTATTTTTGGCGTTGTGCCGACATGCTCTGGAACCGAGACGATTTGCCGGAGCACCTATTCATTAGGCACCCTTGGGCTGACAAGATCATTTGGGAGTGCCTCACCAACAAATACCTCGCCATCGGAGGCGCGGCCTCATCCGGGAAATCTCACACTCTCGCAGGCTACGGCATCATCACTTGGCTTGCCCGCCCACGGGACACGCTTGTCCTGATGACCTCGACAACCCTGCGCGAGGCACGTAAACGGGTATGGGGTTCGGTGATCTCTTTGCTCTCAGTGATTGAGGGTGCGCCCATCAACATCCGGGACTCGTTGGGTAGCGCGAACTATGTGGATGAGAACGGCCGAACTTTTGACCGCGCGGGGTTGTCCCTGATTGCGGCCGAGAAGAGTAGGACGCGGGAGGCGATCGGGAAGTTCATCGGCCTTAAACAGAAACACGTGTTGTTGATTGGGGACGAGCTCGGCGAGCTTAGCGAAGCGATTCAACAAGCAGCTCTTTCCAACCTTAGCAAGAACCCGCGTTTCGAGTTCAAGGGCGCGAGCAACCCGGCGTCTCGCTGGGACGCGTTCGGGGTCTGGTCAACGCCGCGAGACGGCTGGGATTCGGTAACTCCCGAGGTGGACGATGAGTGGGTCACCAAGTGGGGTGGGAAATACATCCGCCTCGATGGAGAGCGCAGCCCCAACGTCATGCTGGGGCACAACAAGTATCCGTTCCTTCCGACCGCTGAGAAGATTGAAGAGGACAAGGCGTTGCTCGGGGAGACCAGCCGCGCCTATTACCGAATGGTGCGTGCCGTGTTCTTTGACTCCGACGAGAACGAAGGGATCTACGGCGAGGCCGAGCTGATAAACTCCGGTGCAATGAACAGACTGGAGTTCTCCGGACCTACCACTCTCATAGCTGGTGTTGACCCCGCGTTCACCAACGGCGGCGACCGCACCGTTATGCAGGTGGCGCGAGTGGGCATCTTTGCAAATGGTCAGTATGGAGTCCGCTTCGAGGATACCATACAACTCAACGACGATACAGGGAACAAGGCTGTGCCTCGGACATATCAGATCGTCCACCAGATCCGCGACAAATGCCTGAAGCTCGGCATTGCACCGGAGAACGTAGCCATCGACGCCACGGGTGCGGGCAGCCCATTCTGTGACGTGCTTGCAGGTGAGTGGTCAAACCAGTTCCTGCGCGTGCAGTTCGGTGGCAAGGCTTCCGACCGGAGAGTGAGCATGAACAGCGCACTCACGGGCGAAGAGCTCTACACGAACCGCGTCGCTGAGCTGTGGTTCGTAGGCAAGGAACTGCTCCGATGCAAACAGATCTGTGGCGTCAACAACGAGCTGGCCAAAGAGATGTGCAACCGCCGTTTCGATATGGTCAAGTCCGGCGGACTCCGAGTGAAGGTGGAAACCAAGACAGAGCTCAAGTCCCGCACCGGGACATCTCCCGACTTAGGTGACGCCGCGTTCATCACCATCGACCTCGCGCGTGCCCGTCACGGATTAGTTGCCGTTGACCCGCCAAAAGATGGTGAGGCGGGGGGTATCGGCGGGAGGCAATACCGCACAATGCGCGACCTCGATGTGGTGTCGCGCACGTCTAGCGCCCACCTCTACGACGTGTAAAAAGTGACTTCTTACGGAAATCTCGTAAGAACTAAATGCGAATTTATTGCGGTTATTACACGGCGTGGAGAAATGAAAAGTTTTTCCAAAGGCACTAATGTCAATTATTCAGTTCATTCATTTTGGTGGTCTTAACTGAATGAACTGAAAGATTGACATTACCTAGGGGGAAAGAGTTTTATAGAGAAGAAGACGTAATTCATAAGGCCCGAGTTTAAGCGGTCGTTTGAACCCGGTATCCGGTGTCGTCGGCTTGCTTCCGATTCAGGGCTCCGCCCGGAGGGATTCTGCGACGCGAAAGTTTTTTGGTGTGGGCGTGATTTTACTACTTGCTTTATTCGGAAACCGGATACAGGATTCCGTCACTGATATGGCCTCAACCCCCGCAGAAAGAGAAGCGCGTCGTGTAAAAAGAGAAGCGCGTCGTGAATACAACTACCGAGTTTACGGGACGAACCTTCCGAGCCAAGAACAGAAACAGGCTGCGGTGTCTGCCCAACGCGACGCTGCTCGTTTTAAGGCTGCGAGTGACGCCGGATACTCCCCACCTACACCTGCCGCTAGTGGTGGACTTCTTACTGCGCGAAAAGACCTCTTTGCGCGGATGCAAGGTGCTGGGGCTTCTGAAGCTGCGAAGATGCGAGAAGAGGCTCGTAATCTGGGGGTCACGTCTGCTGGTTTTAACCAAGCTCTTGGTCGTGTAGGTCCCGCCCCCACTGCACCTCCTGCCCCTCCGGCACTGGGCGCACCTCCTGCACCTCCTGCACCTCCTGCACCTCCTGCACTGGGCGCACCTCCTGCCCCTCCTGCACTGGGCGCACCTCCTACGGCTGGCGTATCTTCTG
>Ga0307380_10013618_pt1 | contig 10034 bp, 9 predicted proteins | sample UN3MG_FD_202239 | JGI IMG/M metagenome (GOLD analysis project Ga0307380, IMG submission 202239) | Soil microbial communities from Risofladan, Vaasa, Finland - UN-3 | ecosystem: Environmental > Terrestrial > Soil > Coastal area > Acid sulfate soil | place: Finland: Risofladan, Vaasa | collected...
GAGGAAACCTATGAAAGCAATTGTATATGAAAAATACGGACCACCGGATGTTCTTAAGTTAAAAGATGTAGAAAAACCTACTCCCAAGGATAATGAAGTATTGGTAAAAGTATATGCGACAACAGTACATCGGGGGGACTCTAGAATTCGAAGTTTCACAGTCCCTGCCGGGGAACGGCTCTTCGCACGAATGTTTCTTGGTTTCAGAAAACCAAGAAGAGCTATACTAGGTTTTGAGCTCGCCGGGGAAGTTGAAGCAGTAGGTAAAGACGTAAAACTGTTTAAGAAAGGTGACCATGTTTTTGCATCTTGCGGTTTAAAATTTGGCGCTCATGCTGAGTACAAATGTCTGCCTGAAGACGGGATGGTGGCAATAATACCGGCCAGACCTATGATATTATTTTTGACGCGGTAGGCAAGACTTCGTTTTCACGTTGTAAAGGTTTGTTGAAGAAAAAAGGATTCTATCTTGGAACTTTCCCTACGCTGGCACTTATTCTTCAAAGGTTATGGACTTCAATGATAGGCAGCAAGAAAGTAATATATGCGACAGCACCCGACCGTGCTGAAGATTTAATTTTCCTCAAAGAGCTTGTTGAGGCGGGAAAGTTAAAAGCGGTCATAGATAGACGCTATCCGTTGGAACAAATTATCGAGGCTCACAGGTATGTTGACAAAGGGCACAAAAAGGGAAATGTAGTCATAACTGTGGAACATAATAACAAAACATAATAAGGTAAATGTACAGGACAATTTAAATAACAAATATTTGGATATATTCCTGGACGCAAGGTCCCATTGCTAACAACATGGGGGGGGAGAGCCGGGAATAACCATTGTTCCCAACCTTTTGGTAACAGGGATCCTCACAATCACTGTTTCTTTGCTCGTCATAATTTGGGCGACTGCCTTTATTCAGAGGAAAAACGGCGGTCGCATCCTACTTCTTCTTTCGGTCATCATGTTTCTTGTGGGTGGTGGTGTCGGTCCTCCAATTATCGGAATTTTGGCAGGCATGGCGGGAACTGGGATCAAGGCGCCATCAATCTGGTGGCGTAAACGTCTCTCAGCTAACCTTCAGCGCTTCCTTGCCACATTATGGCCGTGGATTTTTGCTATTACTGTAATAAACGGCGTGTTTTTAGTGATCGGCTCAGTCATCCTGGTGTATTTCTTCGATCTGAACAACCCGGATTTATTCACAAACAGCTTTTTCTTTGCTGTTGTCTCTCTGCTCTTAACTATTTTTACCGGAGTTGCATATGATATTCAGAGAGATTAGGAGATGTAACATGCCTAGATCGAAAGCGATCGCAGGATACCTAAGCATTAAATAAGAGCAGATAACTATTTTTATTGACTTCACCTATGAAAACACCCAAAATCTATATGCTAAGAATAGCCTGCAGGCAAGATAAGGACAGACACCTATTTTACACTTTTATCATCTTTTAAGAAATTACGATATGTCAAGTATGATTATCTGTCTCCCCCATCATTTATTCTGCATGGTCTAAAAATTCTATCACATGTCCTCATCCATCACATAGTTCAAGTTGTACAACCTTTTAAAGAAATAGTCTAATTTTAATAATTTATTTATCAGTACTACACAAATTAATTCAAGGGATAGGAAGAATTGAAAATGAAAATATTAGCAGTGGATTTTGACGGGGTCATTAGTGACAGTGATTTAAAATCTTAATTTGTAAGTCATAATGCCTATTGCAAATAAAGAGACATAGACCCCAACTTTCTATATAATTCAGGAAATACAAGATACGAGACTTTTATCTAATAACATTTGACAAAGTTTAATCTTTATTTTATAATATTTCTTATACGAAATATTATTATCATAAATATTATGATGCAAAATACAAAAGAAACCGGGAGGAAACTTTTAAATGTCGAAATTCGAAAGTATTTCACAAATCATTAGCCTGAATAGAAATTTTAATAGAACTTTGAGACATGAATTTCATGGTTTAATGCAGGATTCAGGTTTTACATTTCCCCAACTTTCTGTTATTTCTATATTGGCTAAAAACGGAGAACAAAAAGTAAGCGATATTAGTGAGAAAATGGGATTATCCGATAGTACTGTTTCAGGCATTTTAGATCGCCTCGAACAGAAGGGAATCATAGAGCGCAAACGCAACAAAGATGATAGAAGGGTAGTAAAGATTTACTTGAGCAAGGGGAGTCAAGAGATATGCCAAGAATTTCATCGGAAAAGGGAAGAATACTTTGCTCATTTACTTAAAGAACTTTCCGAGCAGGAAATAAATGATATTATTAAGGGTTTAGAGATTCTAAATCGTGTCGTTTTCGATAAAAAAAATACTGAAATTTGATGTTAAATGCTGAGTACGAATAAAATAATGAAGAAATTACAATAGGAGAAAATTTATGAAAGAAATGAGTACTAGACTGGGAAAAGAGAGGATTGGCAAACTTTTAGTCAGTCTATCTGTACCCGCAACCATGGGAATGACTGTTAATGCATTATATAATTTAGTAGATACTATTTTTGTAGGAAGGGGAGTAGGTGCAACAGCCATTGGTGCCTTAACTGTATCTTTCCCTATTCAAATGATCATTATGGCTTTTGCCATTATGATAGGGATGGGCTCGGCTTCCGCTATTTCAAGAAGCCTGGGAGCCAATAATGTTGAAAGGGCTGATAATATAACCGGCAACTCCTTCTTTTCTATCGTAGTTTTTAGTTCAATTATTGCGATATTGGGTTTAACTTTTACCGAACCTTTGCTAAGATTTGTCGGAGCAACCGATACAATATTACCTTATGCCAGGGATTATATCACCATTATATTTTACGGAAGCGTTTTCCGTTCTTTTGCTATGTCGACCAATAATTTGATCAGAGCAGAGGGAAACGCCAAAGTAGCCATGATTTCCATGATCATTGGCGCAGGGTCAAATATTGTTTTAGATCCGATATTTATCTTTATATTTAAAATGGGAGTAAAAGGCGCGGCACTGGCAACCATCATTGCTCAGTTTTTTGCCTTTCTTTACATTATGAGATATTTATATAGTGGTAAAAGTTCATTGAAGGTAAGGTTTCATCATCTAAAACCGAGGATATCCATCATTAAGGAAATTATTACTGTAGGTATGGCTTCATTTTTCAGGCATATCTCCGGCGGAATAGCCGGTGTTATTATCAATACCTCTTTAAGTTTTTTAGGAGGAGACATTGCTTTAATTATTGTCGGAATCCTTCAAAGAGTAACTATGTTTATATTTATGCCGCTGTTTGGCGTTGTTCAAGGAATGCAACCCATTATCGGATTTAATTATGGAGCTAAAAAATATGAACGGGTAAAAGAGACATTAAAAATATCCATCTTAGTTACTACAGTCATGGCAACAATCGGATGGTGTTTTATCGAATTATTCCCTTCGCTTGTTTTTAACGTCTTTACATCAGAAGGTGAAGTCATTGAAAAAGGTGCTCCGGTGATAAGAATTGTTATTTCCATGATTCCCTTAATCGGTATTCAAGTTGTTAGCGCTGCTCTTTTTCAATCATTAGGAAAAGCAGTTCCAACCTTGATATTATCCCTGCTTAGACAGGTATTACTTTTTATACCACTTGTCATTATTTTGCCAAGAGTCTTTGGATTAGGTCTTATGGGTATTTGGATTTCTTATCCGATTGCTGATGTTCTATCAGTTATCCTTACTGTCTTTTATTTAAGGCATGAATTAAAAAAGATGAATTTATGGTTTGACAGCAGTGTTGTAAGAGAAAAACTAGCTGATTCAATTTAAAAAATTTATAAAATTGTATTTTTAAGAGGCTGAAAGTCTTGTAAAATAAGGATTATAGCGAAATATTGTCGTAGCGGCGTTTTTTAAGATGGGTTAAGGTGATTGGTCATATTTTCTAAAATAGGCGCTTAAAATGGCTTAAAATGGGTTATTTTAGCTGTAGGTGAAAACCCTTATTATATAAGGCTTTCAAGAAGGTATTTCCCCACAAACTTTACACATTTTCCCCATTTTTAAGTAAATATTGTTAGTTTTAATCCCTCTGTAATCGTGTGCTTTCGAAGAAAGCACGGCAATCTTATCTCACAACTATTTTTTAAAAAAAGAAGGATTTTGTAAATCTTTTGTCGTATTGATATTAAGGTGAAGGAAAATTGAAAAATACTAATTCATTTAACCGCTGTCGGTGATTCAATAATATAAATATATATTCCTGAAGTGTGTCAAAGAACCGTCCCCTGACACAGGTTATCCTTCTATTGCCAAGCCGGGAGAGGAAGGCGTATTAAGCCTTTTTATGAATAGAACAATCTATTTTGATAACATCATCAATAAATCAAAAGATAAGGTAGACCAGTTTGTCATCATGGGAGCGGGTTTTGATACCAGATGTTACGGAGACCTTAAAAATAGCCATTTAAAGTTTTTTGAGCTTGATCAAACAAAGACTCAAAAATTAAAGAAAGAGTACTTAAAAAGGGCAGGTATCGACACATCCCATGTCACTTATGTTAAGGTAGATTTTAGAACAGAGCACTGGTACGAGAAACTTGAAAAGGCAGGTTACGACCCAGGCAAAAAATCTATCTTTTTATGGGAAGGGGTGACGCTTTACCTTTCCGAAAAAGAGGTTAGAAATACACTGAAAGAAATTAAAGAACATGCAGGTTCCGGTAGTATAATCGTTGCTGATTTATATGCTAAAAGTTTTGTAACCGGAGAAAACGCGCCGGGAATGAAAAAAGCAATGAAGGTACAAAAGATTACTGACGAAGAATTAGGATTTGGAATAGACTTTTCTTCTGACTACGAAAACGCTCTAAAAACATTTTTAGAGAGTGAAAATATGAAAGGTGGTGACACCTATTTTATGGGATCTAAAACTAAAAAAGGCACCTATATGGTCGTTGCTGAAATTAACCTATAGGAGTTTGGATTTCAAATACCCGGTTCCGCGTCCGTTGGTCGCTTCACCCAAATTATTCCCTTAAAAAATATCGGCTCGAACTTCATTTAGACCAGAAGCGGGCTTCCCTCTTTTTTAATTGAACTATTTTCATTTTATTTATTATCATATTTTTGAAGAGTTAAATAAGCACTAGCCTTTGTGCCCTGATGGGTGTGCTTGCATTTATCAGGTATAATATAAGAAAGTTGAGAGATAAATAAAAGGAAGGAGAAAAAGAATGAAGAACAGGAAGATACTTTCAATCGTTCAAATGAACGACAGCCATGCTTATTTTGATTTGCACCAGGAAATGTTTTGGCAGGGCGACCATGCGGTATACCGCCCCGCGGGAGGTTACGCACGCATCGCCACAATCGTAAAACAGATTCGGGCTGAGAGCCAAGGGCACATTCTCTTTTGCGACTGTGGTGATACCATGCACGGCACCTATCCTGCCTTGGACACACAGGGACAGGCCTTGATCCCTATCTTGAATTCATTGGGGCTTGATGCCATGACAGCACACTGGGAATTTGCTTATGGTCCAAAGGTATTTAACCAGCGGGTTGCTGAACTTAATTATCCAATGCTGGCCAACAATGTCTATGATAAAGAGACAAAAAAGCCAGTCTATCGGTCGTATACTATAAAAGAGGTTGGCGGATTACGGATCGGTCTGGTGGGGATAGCCTCAAATATTGTGGACAAGACCATGCCGCCTTCTTTCAGTGAAGGCATTTCCTTTACCCTGGGTAGGGATGAACTTCCACTAATTGTCGATAGGTTACGTACTCAGGAAAAGGTGGATTTGATCATTTTGGTTTCGCATCTTGGATTTCCCCAGGAGATGAAGCTTTTGTCCGAGGTGCATGGTATAGATATTTGTCTCAGCGGCCACACCCATAACCGTCTTTATAAACCGGTTCTCAATGGGAAAACGATTTTAATACAGTCAGGCTGCCATGGTTCTTTTTTGGGTCACCTGGATCTTGAAGTGGATGAAGGACAAATCGTCGATTACCGGCACCGGTTAATTGAGGTCAAAGTAGCAATACAACCTGACCCCACAGTAGATGAACTGATAAGACAGGCGCTCGCACTCTATAAGCATGATCTCGCAGAGGTTGTCGGTGAAACTGCCACAGCCCTCAACCGGGGAACAATCCTGGAGGCCACTACGGACAATTTTCTCCTTCAGGCTTTACTCGAAAGCACCGGTGCGCAGTTGGCATTTTCCAATGGTTGGCGTTACGGTGCACCGATAGTTCCAGGGAAGATAACCTTGAATGACCTTTACAACATTATTCCCATGAATCCACCTGTCTCAACCATAGAGTTGATAGGAGAGGAAATCAAGGAGATGTTGGAGGAGAATCTCGAAAGGACATTTTCATGCGATCCCTATCAACAGATGGGCGGGTATGTCAAGCGTTGTCTCGGTCTTCATGTCTACTTTAAAATAGAGAATTCCTCGGGAAATCGTATTCAAAAACTATTCATAGGCAATGAAGAGGTGCAACCCGACCGCTACTACACCGCGGCCTTCGTCACCATACAAGGGGTCCCTCAAAAATATGGCCGCAATCGTGAAAACCGGTCAGAACGGGTCATAGATGCGTTGCGGGCATACCTGGACAGACATCGCCCCCTTTACGCAGAACTCAAGGGAACTTTTGTGGCAGTGTAAGAAGAATTTCGACATTAAAGATATTTTTTTGGAAGGAAAGGTGCATCTAAAATGAAGTTATTATCCTGGAACGTGAATGGTCTTCGGGCTATTTATAAGAAGAATTTTATGGATTGGTTTATAGAAAAAAAAGCAGATATTTTTTGTGTTCAGGAAACCAAGGCATATCGAGAACAATTGCCAGATGATCTTATAGAAAGAGAGGGATATTCGAGCTATTTTGCCCAGGCAGAGAAAAAGGGCTATAGCGGAGTGGCTCTCTGGACCAGAAAAAGACCGGAAAGTACATCCTATCAGTTGAACATCCCTCGATTTGACCTTGAAGGCCGATTGATTCAAGCAGATTATTCTGAATTTACTTTATTTAATATTTATTTTCCTAATGGTAAAGTTTCCAAAGAAAGATTGCAATTCAAATTGGATTTTTACGAAACCATTCTAAAAAAAATGGATGACTTGTTAAAACAGGGAAAGAAGATTGTTATCTGTGGTGACTTCAATACGGCTCATCGCGAAATTGACCTGGCCCGACCCAAGGAAAATGAGAAAATTTCTGGCTTTTTACCTGAGGAACGTGCGTGGATCGATCGATTGATGGAACGTGGATTTATAGATACATTCAGAAAAATACATTCCGAAAGTGGTCATTACAGCTGGTGGGATTATAAGACAAAAGCCAGAGAACGGAATATCGGATGGAGAATTGATTATTTCTTTATCAGTACTAACCTAAAAGAACATTTAAAGTCTGCTTTTATTGAATCAGAGGTTTTGGGTTCCGACCATTGTCCCATTGGTATTGAATTGGATTTTAATCATTGATTTAATTGTCATGCATATATTTTAATTAACGGCGAACTTTTTAAGATGGATTATTCAGCGGTTTCCCAGGCTGCTAAAAGATTTGAACAAAAAAGCGAAGTGAATGATGAAATAAGAGAGAACATGCAAAAGGTGGTAAGGGCCTTAAAAGAAATATGAATGTCAAATGTTGAAACCAGACCTCGTTTATTTTATAAATAAGATGCTCTGCATTTCGCAAAGCCCGGGAGTATTATGCAATTAAGTTCGAACTAACCCGCAATGGAGCCATCCTTTAAAATATTCCCTCATAATCCACTTCTTTTATTTCCTCATTTTCCATTATAAATATTTAAATTCAAAATTTTTTGACATATAATATACAAGTATAATATAATATGTTTTATAATAATAATATAATAGGAGATGATATTATATGTCTTTGGAAAATGCTTTGTTGGGCTTATTAAATCATAGGCCGATGACCGGCTATGATTTGAAAAAAATCCTTGATTATCCCATGGGTTTTTTTTGGGCTGCCCAGATGAGCCAAATATACCGGGAGCTAAATAAACTGGAAAAAAAAGTATTAGTTAAATCTGAGGTTGAACCACAGGAGAAAAGACCCGCTCGCAAAGTTTATAAACTTACCAAAGAAGGCAAAGAAACTTTCTTAAACTGGCTGAATAAATTTCCTGATCAGCTCAGCGAGGTAAGTAGAAGTCGATTTATAATGCGAATATTTTTCTCATCAAAAATTAAATTAGATGAATTAGCCTTTGAAATAAAGAGGTATAAAAAGGAAAAAGAAGAACAGTTAAGATCTTTATATAAAGTTGAACAATGGATTAAGGATTATAGTCGGGAAGAAAAATTTAAAGATGATATTTTTTATTGGCATTTAATAGTTAAAAAGGAGTATAAGAGTATTACTGCCGGGATAGAGTGGGCTGATGAATGTTTGCAGTTGATTGAACAAAAGAAGAGAAAAAATGAACAAATTTAAATTTAAAGGAGGGAATTAAAATGAAAAAATCTATTAACATTCTGTTAATTTTAATTTTTTTATTTTTGTTAACTACCAATGCCTGGGCTGAACGGGTGGAGAAGGTCATAGAAGAGAGTTTTTTATTGCAGAAGACCGGTTCTTTCTCCCTTAATAACGTTGCCGGCAATATAGATGTCTATTCCTGGGACAAGGAGGAAGTGAAGATGGTTGCCACAAAATCCATCAGTTCCTGGGGAATCGGCGACCCGGAAGAAATGCTGGATAATATTGAGATTGAAATTGTAAGCCAACCCCAAAACCTTAAAATTAACACCCATTATCCTGCATTATCCTGGGTGAAGAATGCCCGGGTGGACTACCAGATATGGATTCCCAAGACCTGTTCTGTTGCATTAGAATCGGTAAGCGGATCCATTCAAATGGCTGATCATCTAAACCGCGTATATGCCGAAACTGTCAGTGGAAGCATAAAATTGAACAATATAGAAGGAAATGTAGAGCTTAAGACGGTGAGTGGCCCTATCAGCGCAGCTAAGATCAGCGGAGAGATAAGGGCGAGTTCAGTTAGTGGTAGCCTTATCTTCCGGGACTGCGAAGGAAGCTTACCTGATCTGCATTCCACAAGTGGGAGAATTGAAGCAGAGTTGGCAGTGATAGACCAGGATACTTCCGATATGTCACTTTCCACTGTTAGTGGAAATATAAACCTCTATTTACCTGATGATGCTTCTTTTGATTTGTATATAAAAACTGTTTCAGGTGAAATTAATACCAAATTTAAAGTATTAGTAGAAAGTATAAGCAAAAATCAATTACAGGGAGAAGTTGGTGTCGGAGGGATTAATATTGAATTAAGGACTATTTCCGGGGATATTTCTTTGAGTAAATTATAAGAGAAACTAAATAGATATTCACATCACCCTTTTGGCGAACTCGTGCATATAAGTTTAATATAGGAAATGTATGAGAATAGAAAATCAGACTGCAAGAATTGTTTCTTTAATTCTGTTAGTATTGGGAGTCGTGTTAATCTTAGCAGATCCGGCTTTTCGCCTGTTCCAGGACACTCCCGCTCTTTTTGCCGGTATAGAACTGAAGATTTAATTTTCCTTAAAGAGCTTATTGAGGCGGGAAAGATTAAAGCAGTCATAGACAGGGGCTATCCGTTGGAACAAATTATCGAGGCTCACCGGTATGTCGATAAAGGACACAAAAAAGGAAATGTAGTCATCACTTTGGAACATAATAAAAAATCTTAAACAAGGTAACTGTACAGGACAATTTAAATAATAATAAAAAAGGAGAAAAAAATGAATACAAACAGAAAGAGTGCAATCATAGTGGGAGTACTATATATAGCTGCGACAGTTGCAGGCGTGCTATCTATGGTTTCTTTGGGATCTCTGCTTGAAGGCCCAGACATTCTCATTAATGTTTCCGCGAATGAAAACCAAGTGATAATGGCAGCGCTCCTTGAGTTAATCATGGCTATTGCAGTTGCTGGTATTGCATTTATGATATATCCCATCTTAAAAAAGAACTCAGAAGTCAAAGAAGGTTTAGCTCGT
>Ga0307380_10013619_pt1 | contig 10034 bp, 12 predicted proteins | sample UN3MG_FD_202239 | JGI IMG/M metagenome (GOLD analysis project Ga0307380, IMG submission 202239) | Soil microbial communities from Risofladan, Vaasa, Finland - UN-3 | ecosystem: Environmental > Terrestrial > Soil > Coastal area > Acid sulfate soil | place: Finland: Risofladan, Vaasa | collected...
TCGGAGATTTCAGGATGGGGGTCCGAATCATACTAACGAATCAGGTTCTGCCTATGAAGGGACGACTTCGATCACGGGCTCTGGTAGCACGATTCGGATCGTACCAGAGCGGGCCTGCTCGCGGAGACGGCGTACCCGTTCCTGGGAGAGCCGCTGCAGGTCCTTTTCCCGGTCCAGTTTGATCTTGTAAAAGCCGGCCCACAAGGCAAAATCGTCGGTATGTTCTCCATCGTCCAACAGGCCTTGAGAATAGAGTTCGTAGAAATCGGCCGAACTGAGCCAGTAGCGCCGCTCGAAACGCCGGGTGATCTCGTCGGCAGCCCGCAGGTCGTCGAGGATTTCCGTGATTGTGACAGTTGCCATTCTACCTACCTCTGGGGAAGCGTATCCTGTATAGATTATATGCCAGAATGTGATTTGAGACAAGGAACTGATGCCCACCGGGTCGAGGCCCTGCTCGACGGGGCCATTCAGTCCGGCCTGTGCTCGGAGTTGCGCGGCTGCGCGTCGGCGACGGGCGAGGTGTTGCCCGCGCAGTACCTGCTCCTCGTGCACGACCAGCCCCGCGCGCGGGCGGTGCTGCGCCAGGCGGCGTTGGGCCTGCTGGCGCTCCTGGACACCGCTGAAGGAGCCTACGCCGACGGCAACGGAGACGGCTGCGCCAAGTTCCGTGCGCTGGCCGCCGCGCCCGCCTGGCTGCTCCGCCCTACGGAGCCCGACGACACCGACCCGGACGTGGCATTGGTGTGGGAGCACCAGGCTGATTATGGCGGCGATTGGCACCGCCTGCTGGAGGCGTTACACCAGGCCGGCTCGATCCGCTGGCAGATGGCCATCCGCCGTTGCCGGGAACTGATGCGCTTCGAGGCGGAGACGGGGACGGACCTGGCGGAACTGGTAGGCATCCCGATCGGCGAATCAGCGAGTCAGCAAGCCAGCGAGTCAGCGAATGAGGGAGCCGGCGAGAGAGGTGGATATGGAACACTTTACTGCCCACTGTCTGCGCTTCGTGACTGAGGCGCAGGAGACCATTGAACTGAACGAGCACCAGGGTTCGGCCATCCGGGGAGCGCTGTTCCACGCGCTACGGAACCGCTTCTGCGGTCTCTCACGCGGTGGCGCGCGGGACGACCGGCAAGTTGCCGAGTGCGCCGCCTGCCCGCTGGTCGCCACCTGCCCGGTCGCCACGTTGGTCAGCACGCTCAAGCCGGAGAGCGGGCGGGGGCGGGACGTGCCGCGGCCGTACACGATCCAACCTCCGGTGGAGAATGCAGGATACAGGATGGAGGATGAAGAATGGAGAATGGAGAAGGGAGGAGGGAGGAGGGAGAATGGAGGACGGAGGATGGAGGCGGGGGAACGGATGGAGTTTGGGCTGACGTTGTATGCCCAGGCGCTGCAACTGTTCCCCTACGTCGTGCTGGCGGTGGGGGAGTTCGAGCAGGGGGGCATCGGCCGCCGGGTGCAACAACCTGATGGTCGCTGGCGGCGGGGCACGTTGACCATCCAAGAGGCGTGGGCGGAGAATCCGCTGACCGGGGAGCGGCAACCGGTGATGAGAGCGGGCGACAGGATGGTGCAGGTGCCGGACGTTCCCATCACCCACCAGCAAGTTCAAGAATGCACCATTCTCCATTCTTCATCCTGCATTCTCCATTCTTCATTCTGTATTCTCCACTTCCTGACGCCGACGCGGATCATCGAACGTGGACACCTGGTCAAGCCGGAGGGATTCCGTTTCCAGCCGTTCTTCCAGCGGCTGATGGAGCGGCTGGAGGCACTGAGCCGCGATTTTTCCGATACGCCACTGCGCTTCGCTGACCCGCGCGGGCTGATCGAGGCGGCCGGGCGGGTGCGCGTGGTCGAGAATCGCCTGGCGTGGGAGGAGGTGCGCAGTTACTCGACCCGCCGCCAGGCCACATCCCCCACCTCAGGATTCACAGGCAGTGTCGTGTTGGAGGCCGACGACTGGTCGCCTTTTCTGACGTGGCTGGCGTGGGGCCAGTTCACGCACGTGGGGAAGGATGCGGTGAAGGGGAATGGATGGATGAGGATGGAGGATGGAGGATGGAGGATGGAGAATGGAGGATGGAGGATGGAGAATGGAGGATGGAAGGATGGAGGATGGAAGGATGGAGTTTGAGGGGTGGGTGGTGACGGTGCCGGAGCGGGTGAAGGCGGAGGCGTGCTGGCGCTTCGATGCGTATCCGAGGGCGCTCTACGCGTATGAATTGGTGTGGGAGGATTGCGCTACCCTCATGCGCGACGCGCGCGGGCGGGCCGTGGCCGAGCAGTTGATCCGTAGCGCCGGGTCCATCAGCGCGAACATCGAGGAGGGCTACGGCCGGGGCGTGGGTGGCAAGGATTATCTCTATTTCCTACGCATTGCCGAAGGTTCGGCCCGCGAATCGAAAGGATGGTACTTTCGCGCCCGCTTGCTGCTGGGCCCCGCCATCGTCGAAGCGCGGCACGCGCTCCTGGACGAAATTCTCTCGCTCATCGTCACCGAAAAACGCCGTCACACCCATCACCGCTAACTCCATTCTCCATTCTCCATTCTTCATTCTCCATTCTCCACTCTCCATTCTCCACTCTCAAAGGGGGTCCAATGCCTATCATCCAACACCTGATCGTAGACCAATTCGGCGCCTTCGTCGGCAAGCACAGTGGCCGGCTGAGGGTCACGAAGGACAAAGAGACGCTGGCCGAAGCGCCACTGTTGCACCTGGAGCAGGTGCTCGTGACGGGGGAGGGGATTGGCCTCTCGACTGACACGATCCGCGCCTGTTGCACGGCGGGTATCCCGATCTACTTTGTGGACAGCCGGGGGCGGCCTTATGCATCACTGTACGCGGCCGGGTTGACCGGGACGGTGCTGACGCGGCGGGAGCAGTTGCTGGCTTACGCCGACCGGCGGGGGCTGGAACTGGCGGTGGCGTTCGCGCGGGGCAAGATCACCAACCAGGCCGGGTTCCTGCGCTACGCCGCCAAGTACCGCCAGGAAACCGACCCTGAACTCTATCAGGAATTGCGCTCGCACGCCGACCAGGTACAGGAGCACGTGGAGGAACTGTGCCGCTTGAAGGGGAATACCGTGGACGAGGTACGGGGCGAGCTCCTCTCCGTCGAAGGGCGGGCAGCGCAGAGATACTGGGATGCACTGAAGCAGGTGGTCCCGGAGCAATACGGTTGGCCGGGGCGGCGGGGCCGCGGTGCGCGGGACCAGGTCAACGCGGCCCTGAACTATGGCTACGGCATCCTCTACGGCCAGATCGAACGGGCGCTGGTCCTGGCGGGGTTGGACCCCTACGGGGGGTTCATCCACACCGACCGTCCCGGCAAGCCCAGCCTGGTCTTCGACCTGATCGAAGAGTTCCGGCAGGTCGTGATAGACCGCACCGTGGTGGGCATGGCGACCAAGGGGATGAAACTGGAGTTGGACGAGAAAGGACTGCTGGTGGAGAAAAGCCGGCGGGAGATTGCGGAGAAAGTGTTGGAGCGGCTGGAGGCGGCGGAACGATACGAGCGGAAGCGACAACCGCTGCGAGTCATCATCCAGGACCAGGCGCGCCACGTCGCCACCTTCGTACGGGGCGACCGGGCCGCCTACGAGCCCTTCATCGCCCGCTGGTAACTCCATCCTTCATCCTACATTCTACATTCTTCATCCTACATTCTACATCCTATGAAAACCCTGCTGGTCTACGACATACCACACGACGCGACGCGATCGAAAATCGCCGATTTCTGCCTGGACTATGGGCTGGATCGCATCCAGTATTCGGCCTTTCTGGGGGACCTGGCGCGTACCCATCAAGAGGAATTGGTCCTGAAGATCGGGGAACGGCTGGGGGAGCGGGCGGGAAAGGTGCAACTGTTCGTCATGTGTGAGAAAGACTGGCGGGAGAGACTGGAGATCGTGCAGGAGGGGGAGGAGGAGGGAGAATGAAGGATGGAGAATGGAGGATGGAGAATGGAGAATGAAGGATGGAGAATGAAGGATGGAGGATGGAGAGGGGGAGCGCACGGTCTTTGTAGTGACTGATCTGAAGCAGTATACTTACTGTCCGCGGGTCGTTTTCTACACGTACTGTCTGCCGCTGGTGCGTCCGACGACGTTCAAGATGGAATCTGGCGTCGCCGCGCACGAGGAGGCCGGGAAACGAGAACAACGGCGTACGTTGGCGGCCTATGGGTTGGAGGAAGGGGAACGCTATTTTGACGTATGGGTGGAATCGCCGAACCTGGGGCTACGCGGGCGGGTTGACCTGGTGATCGAAGTGGAGGAGGGAGAGACGCGGGAGTTGATTCCGGTAGACTACAAGCAGACGACGCGGGGGGCCGGCCAACACTTCCGGCGGCAGTTGGCAGCCTATGGGCTGATGCTGGAGGAGACGTGGGGCAGAGTGGTCCGGCGTGGTTTCATCTACTCCCTGGTGACGCGGAAAGCGGAGGAGATCGCGCTGGGGGAGCGGCTACGAGGAGAGGTGCGGGAGATGGTGGCGGCGATGCGGGAGATGGTAGAGTGGGAGATCATGCCAGACCCGCCAAGGTCGCGCCGTCCGTGCGTGAACTGTGAGTTCCGCCGGTTCTGCAACGATGTGCTATGAAGGCGAGGACTCTTTTGCAGCAGTCGCAAATCGGCGGGGTTGGGGCGCAGAAAACGATTTGCGCCACAGCCCAGATTGGCGACGTAGAAAAGGAGGAGCAAGAGTGGAAAAAACGTGGTCCAGGGCCGTTTTAGGCCCCGAAACAGCCTCCATAACGGCCTGTGGAGGTCTATTTTCTATCGGCAGAGGTCGGTTACAGTGGGCTCGATCCGATGGAGGATACTGAAAGTTGTTATCATTATAGTACCACACTTTTCGGGTTTTGGTTACAGTGGGCTCGATCCGATGGAGGATACTGAAAGATGAATTTGTCGCACAACTGGGCCACAATCCATGCTGTTACAGTGGGCTCGATCCGATGGAGGATACTGAAAGCTATTACCATTATAGTACCACACTTTTCGGGTTTTGGTTACAGTGGGCTCGATCCGATGGAGGATACTGAAAGCTCTTAGGCGATATTGTCACCTGCCTGTGGCTGTGAGTTACAGTGGGCTCGATCCGATGGAGGATACTGAAAGTGTCAATAGCTTCGGTACTGTCTCGTTAAACCAGCCGTTACAGTGGGCTCGATCCGATGGAGGATACTGAAAGTATTAACACGGTAATGTGGGTATTCGCGGCGCAACGGTTACAGTGGGCTCGATCCGATGGAGGATACTGAAAGTCCAGGTCATCCCCCTGATCGAGACTGCCTCGGCGGGTTACAGTGGGCTCGATCCGATGGAGGATACTGAAAGACAGGTGAAAGCGAGGGATATACCGAGTTTCACCGTGTTACAGTGGGCTCGATCCGATGGAGGATACTGAAAGGTCTGGGGGACATGACGGGCGGGGAGATATTCGTGCCCAGTTACAGTGGGCTCGATCCGATGGAGGATACTGAAAGTTGTTCTTGCTCAGCTCGACACTCACCTCCGCGCCGGGTTACAGTGGGCTCGATCCGATGGAGGATACTGAAAGATATACAACGATGAGGAAATCACGCCCGAGACACAGTTACAGTGGGCTCGATCCGATGGAGGATACTGAAAGTCCAGGTCGTGTACTCCATGGAGGTCGGCCACGAAGGTTACAGTGGGCTCGATCCGATGGAGGATACTGAAAGCCGTCCAAGATGTGGGCCACGGCGTATCTCAGCGCAGTTACAGTGGGCTCGATCCGATGGAGGATACTGAAAGTCCACACGGCAATGGCCGCCATAGGGGTTGGGCCAGGTTACAGTGGGCTCGATCCGATGGAGGATACTGAAAGGTGTGGCGAAAGACCTGAAAGAGCGGCACGGCCTGGAGTTACAGTGGGCTCGATCCGATGGAGGATACTGAAAGCACTGTGGGAACAGAGCCAACACGACATTGGCAAGAGTTACAGTGGGCTCGATCCGATGGAGGATACTGAAAGTGAGCGGCGTTTTTGGGGTATGCGTACATGGTGCCAGAGTTACAGTGGGCTCGATCCGATGGAGGATACTGAAAGACCCAAACTACTTGAGGCGGTGTTGGGCCAGTGGGAGTTACAGTGGGCTCGATCCGATGGAGGATACTGAAAGCAGAACACAAGGCCGCGCTCGATGACATAGGGTAAGTTACAGTGGGCTCGATCCGATGGAGGATACTGAAAGAGGGGATTATGCCTTCCTGGCGGGCCTTGACCAATGGTTACAGTGGGCTCGATCCGATGGAGGATACTGAAAGTTGTCAACCGTACACTACAGCGGTTGACGAACGCAAGTTACAGTGGGCTCGATCCGATGGAGGATACTGAAAGTTGAGGTGGCTGACAAGTTGGCCGCCGAGATGATGGTAGGTTACAGTGGGCTCGATCCGATGGAGGATACTGAAAGGGTGTTGTGGCGGCGGCGGTCAGTGAAGCCCTGGCAGGTTACAGTGGGCTCGATCCGATGGAGGATACTGAAAGCCGATAAACAACGAAATAGATAAAGTGCGTTCTCAGTAGTTACAGTGGGCTCGATCCGATGGAGGATACTGAAAGTGTGGTGTGTGGTCAAGATGATTGCGGGTGATGATAGTTACAGTGGGCTCGATCCGATGGAGGATACTGAAAGATTGGACGCGCAGAAACGGCGCGGGCGGGCAGTCATTGTTACAGTGGGCTCGATCCGATGGAGGATACTGAAAGCACGGCTATGCTCAGCATTACATCGGCTACGCCAAGGTTACAGTGGGCTCGATCCGATGGAGGATACTGAAAGTTCTGCGCCGCCACCGACAAGGGGATCGAGATCGTATGTTACAGTGGGCTCGATCCGATGGAGGATACTGAAAGAGTGTTCACCCGTCTGGTTGGCAGTATCAAGGTTATGGTTACAGTGGGCTCGATCCGATGGAGGATACTGAAAGGAGGTGGTGAGCGATGGCGACGATTGAACAACGGTTTAGTTACAGTGGGCTCGATCCGATGGAGGATACTGAAAGATGCAAGGGATGGGCCAAAACAGTGGACACAAATAAGTTACAGTGGGCTCGATCCGATGGAGGATACTGAAAGTTGGGGATGACAACCTTGACACCACAAGCTAAAGCCGTTACAGTGGGCTCGATCCGATGGAGGATACTGAAAGTCTGAGTTATTCCACGGATACCCTAACAACCAGACACGGTTACAGTGGGCTCGATCCGATGGAGGATACTGAAAGTGACAAGGAATGGTACTCCAGCCAGTGTGCCGCCCAGGTTACAGTGGGCTCGATCCGATGGAGGATACTGAAAGACGTTCGCCCACGAGGCCCATACCGCCAGGATAGAAGTTACAGTGGGCTCGATCCGATGGAGGATACTGAAAGCTCTGGTAACGATGATACTTAACCGACTTTCGGAAGTGGTTACAGTGGGCTCGATCCGATGGAGGATACTGAAAGTTTGTAGAAGCCCAGACAGGCGGCGGGATTGCGATAAGTTACAGTGGGCTCGATCCGATGGAGGATACTGAAAGGCCTGTTATGTCTGCCTCGATTTGTGTGTCAGCGTCGTTACAGTGGGCTCGATCCGATGGAGGATACTGAAAGTCCAGTACCTCGATGCGCTTCCCTTGTGCAGCAATGTTACAGTGGGCTCGATCCGATGGAGGATACTGAAAGAATTGTCGGCAGGATGACCACCCGCGCCTGCCGTTTGAGTTACAGTGGGCTCGATCCGATGGAGGATACTGAAAGCGTGGTGGGGCTCGCTCCCCGGCGGGGGTTTTGCCGCGTTACAGTGGGCTCGATCCGATGGAGGATACTGAAAGTTTCCCGCCCTGGTCGGTTGCGGGTGGCCCGTGTTGGGTTACAGTGGGCTCGATCCGATGGAGGATACTGAAAGGCCTGTGATGATGTAGCCCCACTGGGGCAGGATGGGGTTACAGTGGGCTCGATCCGATGGAGGATACTGAAAGACAATTCACAGACTGCAGACAGCGAACCCACGTGGTGTTACAGTGGGCTCGATCCGATGGAGGATACTGAAAGACCGAACCGCGCTTGGACTCGACAAGGAAGACACCACGTTACAGTGGGCTCGATCCGATGGAGGATACTGAAAGAGATTGTGCGGGTGAGTAGCATTAAAGAGGTTTTGCGTTACAGTGGGCTCGATCCGATGGAGGATACTGAAAGATCAAAGTTCGCAAATAGTGTGCTCGTGTACCGCTCGTTACAGTGGGCTCGATCCGATGGAGGATACTGAAAGGTTCGTGGTGAGCTTTTTTCGTTTTCTGCGATGGAAGAGTTACAGTGGGCTCGATCCGATGGAGGATACTGAAAGTTCAGCAGCCAGCTACAAAGCTGCGCGCTGCAGTCAGTTACAGTGGGCTCGATCCGATGGAGGATACTGAAAGTCTTGTGTCCACGCGGGCTACCAACATTGTAGAAGAGTTACAGTGGGCTCGATCCGATGGAGGATACTGAAAGAAAAGGTACTGTTGAATATACTCGGCCTTGATGGCCTCGGTTACAGTGGGCTCGATCCGATGGAGGATACTGAAAGGTAGTCGTCCTGCACATACGGGTCATCCGTCCACTCGTTACAGTGGGCTCGATCCGATGGAGGATACTGAAAGCTTGGCTTTGGCCTTGAGGTGCATGACCTCGGCTTCAGGTTACAGTGGGCTCGATCCGATGGAGGATACTGAAAGCGTGGGAACACTACATCAAGCATTTTGATAGAGATGTTACAGTGGGCTCGATCCGATGGAGGATACTGAAAGATCAAACGTCTTCAAGGCAATGGGCGTCTTATGCCTGGTTACAGTGGGCTCGATCCGATGGAGGATACTGAAAGGCTCAAGGCTGGTGACCAATGAGCCTGAGTGCTGAGCAGTTACAGTGGGCTCGATCCGATGGAGGATACTGAAAGAGACGGCGCGTAAGTTGCGCGAGGCCAATTGCTTCGCGTTACAGTGGGCTCGATCCGATGGAGGATACTGAAAGTCCTGGGGGTGTTGTGGCCCCGTGGTGGGGCTCGCTGTTACAGTGGGCTCGATCCGATGGAGGATACTGAAAGCTCTAGGCGGACGGTTGCTAGTTGCCCCATCTCGATGTTACAGTGGGCTCGATCCGATGGAGGATACTGAAAGGAAGTTGTTGACGTATGATGTGCGGAATCGGCCTAGGTTACAGTGGGCTCGATCCGATGGAGGATACTGAAAGTTCTTGATGCCGCCTCCCGCATTCGGGAGGTACAGGGTTACAGTGGGCTCGATCCGATGGAGGATACTGAAAGAGTTTGCCCGTCATCGTTTCGCCCACACGCATGGAACGGTTACAGTGGGCTCGATCCGATGGAGGATACTGAAAGCCTGTGGACTATTGTCCACGTCACGGAACAGTTTTAGTTACAGTGGGCTCGATCCGATGGAGGATACTGAAAGAGACCACGCGCGCACACCCGACCGACCCACCCGACGGGTTACAGTGGGCTCGATCCGATGGAGGATACTGAAAGACCGTCGCGGAAGGCGCCGCGTACACGGAGCTAACGGTTACAGTGGGCTCGATCCGATGGAGGATACTGAAAGGCCGGTACCTCCAGGAAGCCATCGAGGTTGCCCGCAGTTACAGTGGGCTCGATCCGATGGAGGATACTGAAAGTCGACTGCGCAGAGCGGATGGTGGACCGGCTGGCTATGGTTACAGTGGGCTCGATCCGATGGAGGATACTGAAAGAGAGGCGCTTTGCCGTGCCGCTTACCTTACCCGTTGGTTACAGTGGGCTCGATCCGATGGAGGATACTGAAAGTGGCCCAGGCGCAACGGGATTACACCGACCTGCAAGCGTTACAGTGGGCTCGATCCGATGGAGGAGGGTTGGAGGAGTCCCGACTGCTTACGCTGAGATTACGTTTTAGCGTAAGCAGTCAAATCACTGCTTACGGTTGCGGCGCTCTGGAAGCACGGCGCGAGCGGACTGCTTACGCTGGTGCAGCAAA
>Ga0307380_10013620_pt1 | contig 10033 bp, 4 predicted proteins | sample UN3MG_FD_202239 | JGI IMG/M metagenome (GOLD analysis project Ga0307380, IMG submission 202239) | Soil microbial communities from Risofladan, Vaasa, Finland - UN-3 | ecosystem: Environmental > Terrestrial > Soil > Coastal area > Acid sulfate soil | place: Finland: Risofladan, Vaasa | collected...
TATTCAAGTCGCTTCATAATACTGGCATTATCGACAATCCGCATGGGCTTGTACAGAGAAATCTTTAAGAAAAATTGAATGTCTCTGCGTGTATTTATTATAAACCTATACCATACAAGATGTTATGATAGGTAAATATTTCTTATAAAATTTAGTTTTCTTATAGTAAGTGACGTTAGGTTGTGGTATATTTGTGATTATGGAATGTAAAGTTGAAGGATGCAACAAGGAAGTTCGGGTGAGGAGATTTTGTCTTTTTCACTATTATAGAGACAAGCAGGGAATACCTCTTAGCTGGCCTTATAATAAACGGTACCACATGCCCACAAAAAAAATTAAGGCTCCGATTAGGATTTGCATAGTTGAAGGTTGTGAAAAAAAACACGAAGCAAAAGGTTATTGTTCTTTTCATAACAGCCGCTTAAAACGTGGTATATCATTCAGTCGGCCAAAAGGTATAAAAGGCAATCTTAATCGCCATTGGAATGGTGGTACATCAGATTACCCAAACCACCACCAAATGAAAAAGAACAGGCTGATCAAAATAGATCAAGAAAAAGGCAAGTGTGAAATCTGCAAGAGAAAAGCAACGCAAGCGCATCATAAAGACAGAGATAAAACAAACCACACTATCGACAACTTGAAACTATTATGCGTAAAATGTCACAGGAGAGCACATCGCGGACAGAAACACCATAAAACCAAGACATCTATTTGGATTCGCAGGTATGGAATGACTGTTAAAGAATTAAGCAAAACTCTAAGATGCTCATATCCTACCCTTATTAAATGGCATGAAAAGGGCAATATTGCTTACTTCCTACACTTTGAAAGCCCCGCCCGTCGCTGACCTCACGTACCTATACCAGGACAGATACGATGCTTGCGCCCGCCGTGGAGCGACTGCCGATTGATGAGTGGTTACAATGTCAATAATTATTTTATATCACTCTCGAACGCCTGCTCTAACTCATGGACTGCTATCTCTATTTTGTTCGCCGCCACGTACTTGTCAGGCTTATTGATTAGGCCGGTTTCATTCATCTTGTGAATCAATCCGTAGAATTTCCGTATATGCCGTATGTATCTCTTTCCGCAAATCAGGACGTAAAGTTTACTTATATACTTCTTAGGGCTCATTTCTGCGCCTCAAGGATTTTGAGTATCTTCTCGATATTCTTTTCCATCGTTGTGACTTTTTCTTCGAACTTGATTCTATGGTTCGAGTTAAGCTTAACATCAGGCTTCATTATCGTGACCTGATTACACAGGGCACCGTAAGCTACGGCCGCGCCGATGACGATAATAATAAATCCGCCAATAGTTGCTATGATCTTCCATGTGCCGTTACCGTTTTTAGCCATTAGTCCGCTCCCTCTAACATTAACACGTTATACATCAACTTCATTTCCGGTGTTATTTTCTCCGCCCTTGAATACTTGCCTTTAAGGATAGTTCTTGCGGCACGTTTTTCTGCCGGACTTGCTATAGCGTAAACATACAGGCAGTGATTCAAAGAAAGTCTACTAAACGATTCGATGAAAGGTTCCTTTCTGGCATCGGCCTTGAGTTGCAGCCAGCTTTTTGCACCAATTCTCTTAATTACCTCGTCCTTATCGACCGGATCGCCCTTTCGAAGCCTGTTCTTTATGTCCCTGCGGTATCGATACAGTTCGGTCTGTTCTTTATTCTTTGTCTTATCGGGAATGTTTTCAATGATATATCGGTACATGAGCTTCTGGGCCGGACTTCTTGTGATATAAGAAGGGGCCGAGGTGATTCCGGTAATGCTAACCCATGCGTTCTTGCCCTGCTTGCCGGGATCGGCCGTTGACATTTTTTCGTAATTCCTCGCCGATAACGGCAGGAACTCCCGGCCAATATACTCTGCAACATCGAGAAGCTGCTGGCTGATCAGGTCTTTGGGATTGCGGATCTGGGTACTAAAGAAATCTTTATTCGATACCACGTCTGTAAGTAATCCCCACAACGGATGGGTCTTATTCTTTACCGTCTTTACGGGCTGCGTACCGTAGGCAAACCAGTCCTTTGCATAGGTCGGCAGGCTCAGGCGTTCGTCCGAACCGTCGTTATTCTTATTGCCAGTCTTCGGAAAGAAGTAGTCTTTCGGTTCTTCCGGCGGCTTGCCGGTCAGTATGTATCCTATGGCAGCGCCCAATACTCCGTACAGAGTAACGGCGCCAATGGTATAGGACATCTTTTGAGACAGCAGGACATCGCCACGTTCGAGCCTTCCCTTCGTCCCTAATATATCGATAGGCACACCGCCGTATTCCCGCCATGAACCTAAGTTCCAACCCACCGAGCGAACAGCCATCATGGAAACGTCTTTGAATGTTTTGTTCCAGAACAGGTTATCGTAAACGAGTTGGCCCATCCTGTTATCAACAGAATCCCAGGAAGATATGAGGCGTTCGTGCAACTGTTCATTGGTTATCTGTCCGGATTCCGCCCGTTTCATTTCGGATTCTGCCATCATAGCAAAGAGTCCGAGCTTGCCGGTCGGTACATACCACTCCATCAACGGCTTTGCCAGGACTTCCAGTGTGGCCCCGAACGTCTGTACCGGCAGTTTGAAAACGCCGGCAATCTTCTGTTTCGGCGAGCCGTGTATAAGGTCGCTCACTGTACCTTTCAAAGCCTTTATCGCCTGGTTGTAATAGAACGGGTCCATCCTGTCGCGGCCATCGGCCAGAACAACAGCCCTTACCATTGCCTGCAATCTCGGGTTTGTAATGGTATCGATCTGCTGCTTGTACGCCCTTCGCAGCCTTATCCCTGACCACAGCCTAAGCAACGGCGAAGCTGGCGAACTTATAATGCGGCCGACGCCGTGCAGTCTCTGGCCCTTAATAGTCATTTGGCGAATGCCCATCCCGTATGTAGATGCGATCATGTCGGTAGTGACGTTCAGGCCGTGAAACAGGCTCAGGGCAAGTTGGGCCTGGTTCAATATATTGCCGGACATTCTCAGAAGGTTATATCCTGTTGCTATTATCTTGTTCTCACTATTCCTTAATCCCGGCGACAGGTAGTTATTGAGAATTTTACCGACGGGCTCGGGCGCGTAGTAATGCCCTAACGTCGTAAAACCCGGAACCTTAATCTTGGCATCTGACTGGCCGAGTACGAGAGAAGGTTTCATATCGAGAATCGGTCGAAGCTCCGAATGGCTGTTAAGGAACTTCACAAACAGGCCATGCAATGTCGGGGCTACGCTCTTGAACTCGTCCGGCGCGTGGATTAAGGCTTCGAGTAGAACGGCCTCTTTTTCCCTTGCCTTACGAACGTATTTTTGATATCCGGGACTAACCTGCTGGCCTTTGTACCTGGCGTCGGCGAGGTCCCGCCATTCCTTATCTATCGTCCTGCGGTGAGTGACTGCATCTTTTGTCGGAACAAATCTCTGCCCGCCCGCCTTTTCGCCCTTAGTGATATCCCTGTATGAACCGTCTTTCTTGCGCCGTATGGTCTCGAACAGGTTGTACTTGTAGCCGAGGACGTGGCCTATTTCGTGGGCAAGCACGGACTCCGGGCCCGCGTATTTCGTTCTGATTTTATGCGGCCCGGTCTCTGGCGAACCCTCATATTGGGCATAACCCCATCGCTTGCCGCCGATAGCTACGAACCTGTCGGTATCGATACCCATACTCCTTGCCGTATCCATTAACTGATCGACAAGAATCTGGTCGTAAGCCTCTTTCTTGGTAATCTCCGGCGGCATGTAGACTGTGAAGGCGTTATCATTGACCTTAACATAGCCGTCGGGCGACTGGCTGCGGGAGTACACGAACTTTATCAACCCCCTGGCCTTGAGGTCCTGAATGATCCTCTGGGCCATGATATACCTGTCCATTTCGTAGACTTTTAACAGTACGAGATCGACGGGATTCTCGCTAACGAGTTCGAGCCCGTATCCACGGCCCTCTTTGATTGTCATTATGGATCGTTTTTTGAGAAACGATTTGGAACCTTCGAGCCTTCGCTTGCCGAATATCTGCATGATAGCTTTTTTGGCACTGGCAGGATCCTTCCATATATGCGGGAAGTAGCTCTCGTAGAAATTCTCCAAGTGGCCCTTGCCGAGACCCCGCACGGTATCGCGCCTGCCATCCAGCATTTTCCTGAACGATTTCGCCATATCGTCTAATTTCAGGGACGACTGCGCCCTGCCGGTTTCCATTCTATCGATGAACTCGTAAATATCCGCCCTGCTCATAAACGTAAAGGCGTGATGTGCTTTTCTCAAAGCTTCATGGGCAACCGTGGTCTCATGGGCAAGCTGGCCGAGGTTCTTTCTCAGAACTCTTGCGCCGCCCCTCGCACCTCCCCTACTCGCCGGCGAGACGCCCTTGAGCAGTTCGTCAACGGCTCTAAGGCTTTTCTTGTCCGGAGCTGCATCGCGGAACCGCTTTTTGTTTGTCGTATTGGCGAATGTCGATTTTTCGCTCGAAGCTATTGTGCCGTATCCGCCGCCTGTGGATTGTGACGAGGCCGCCGCCGCCGATGAACCACCGGTCCCGCCGCCTGTGGGCTTGGGCTTTTCTCCGGCAATAGCCTTTGTACGTGATTCCAATGCCTTTTGCAATTCTTCCGATGTCTGTCCGGCGTTTACCGGCATAGTTAATGTTCTGGTTTCTCCGCGGGGGCCGGTTGTTAAAATCGGACGATCCGGATATGGAAAGTAGAATTCAATTGGACTATCGCCCCGAATGGCATGGAAGGCGAGGGCATCAATAAGGAATGATGGATTTGCCGCACCGAGTATCTTACCGCCCGGCTGAACATTTATTTCCGTATGCCCGATTTCAGGAGCCGATGCAGCGAAACCGAGCGAACCGTCTTTGTTGAGAATGACTAAGACGCCTTTGGATTCTTCGGATGTCATCGAAGCCGCCTGATGCAATCGACGCCACACCATAGGCAGCTCGTTATTGATGGCATTTATAGATATTGTTATCGCATTTTCTTCTGAAATATCAGGAATGATATCTTGCCATTTCGTGAACTTCATTCCCGTTTTATCTGCCTTGCCAAGAACGCCTTTTCTTAACGATGTATTATCTGTGTATATTCCATCTTTGCCCCATTTGCCCTTTGCCGTGAATAGTCGCCGGCCATCGGTAGCAACGAGATTATCACCTTCAACTAAAAGACCCGATATTGCATATCTTGAAGTTTCTTTTGAAGATGCTTTTTGAATCGCATATATGAAATCTTCTTTTTTGGTTTTGGCTTTGGGCAACTGCCTTGCATTACCGATTGAAGGTTGTTTCGCTTTCCTATCAGACGGCTTCTTCATTCTCGACATTTTTGCACCAATGGCGCCGAGTTCCTTCTCTTTGCCGGGCATGGCGAATAACGAGACATCGTCCTGTGGCGATTCTATCTGGGTTTGAACTGTGCGATATGCTTGATCGACTTGCTCGTGGGAGTATATAACCTTTGTAATAACAAAATCATGTGCTTCTTTATCCCACTCAGTCTCATATATCCCACTATTCGCAATTCGTAAGTTTTTGTCTTTGCCTCGTAAAAACTGCCGATGTTCCTCGATTATTTTTGCGGCGTCTTCGGGCTTTGTGGGATCGAGCTTGCCTGTCGGTTCGAAGGAAACATCTGGCCTTGCTTTCCCCTGCTGTTCCTCGATACTTGGTTTAGGCTCAGTAATGGCTTCTTCTTCTGTGATTTCATCTTGTTTTCCTTCTGGAATTTGTAAATCTCTAATATCGTCCACGATGAATTCTCCATCATCGGGGAATTGAATGGCCCACGAATTTGGTTTGCCACGCCAGATTTGAATATCTATAATTTCGCCAGTTTTTCCTGCCGCATGCATCAAATGGGCAGTGGACGGTTTGTCTACAACACGCACCATGTCCCCTACTTTTAATTTCTCCGACTTCGTAACGCCTTTGGGCTTTTCAATCTTAGCAACTTCCTCGGCAGGCACTTCGAGCAATAGTTCCCTTGCTTGCCCCGGCGTCATCTTGAGAATTTGCGAGACTTTGTACCCCTTTTCTCGCAGGGCGTTCTTCTCGGCTTTGGTGATAGGGCCTTCCCCCTTCCCCTGCGTAACAGCGGCGGGGGCTAAGCCCTCTTTTTTAATTGTATAAACAATAATATCAGAATCTTGTTTTATTTTCTCTCTTACTCCTTCAACCTCAACAAAATCTGATTTAGTAGTAGTGTGAGATTCCAATACAGAAAAACCAGCCTTTTTTGCGAGTTCTTTTATCTGTTCCGGCTTCCAATAATGAATTGTTTTGCCCGCTGTTTCTATCTTAGTATATTGATGAATTTTTGCTATTCCACCCGGTTTCAAAACTCTGTTGATTTCAGCTAAAGATTCATCTAATAGTGAGCTGTGCAATGCAGCTATAGAAAATACAGCATCGAAACTCTCATCAGGATATTTTAATTTTTCTGCATTGCCTTTTTCAAAAGTAACGTTTTTTAATTTGCCGGCGTTTTTCTTTGCGGCAGAAACAGCTTGCTCCGCAACATCTATTCCCGTTGTAGTATGCCCTCGTTTAGCAAGAAAAATACTATCCCGCCCATTACCTGTCCCGATTTCTAATATATTCGCCTGCTTTATACCCCCTTTTTCCAAATCATCGTTTAATTCCTTTGAAAGAGGAGACGGTTCTAAGTCTGTCATCCAGTGCGGAAGCTCTCCTTTACGATATTCTTCTTTCCATTCCTGAGTTGTCAACCCTTCTGCAAAATCTTCTACTAACTTCTTTTCTTGTGGCGTTCCTTTGATTTTTACTTCACCTTCAGTCTCCCACGACTGCTCTGCCCCACCATCGGTCTGCACACGACCCTCCACCTTCTCTGTGGAGGCCCTTGGCGACGGTTTAACCGTCGCAGGGCTTGCGATCCCCCCCTTACCTACCATCGGTACGGGTTGCGTGGCGTCCGACGGCTCTACGAGAGTCTCGGTAGTCGGCTTTTCCGTTGTAATCTTCGTAGTCGACGTAGGTTGCGTCGGTTTTGGCCCTGATACAGCAGCCGTAACCCCGCCTTCGCCCTCTCGATCCTCCAGAAAGTAGGCCGCTTCGGCGTAAGAATCGAATTCGTGGACTTCCATAGCGCGGCCGGCCTTCGTAGCGGCTATCGGGATCTCGATGCGGTATCCGCTATCGGTCTTTTGTATCTGGCTCAGATCGGCTTTCCCGGCCAGTAAGCCTATTATTGCTGTCTTATCGGCACCTTTGGGAACCTCTACGCCGAAGCGTTTCGCCATCTTCGAAAGTTGCTCAACGCTCTTGCCTTCAAGGTTCTCCCTGGAAATCTGGTTGACTATACTGTCGGTTTGCTCAAGTTCGTCAATCAGAGATTTTCGCTTTCCGGGATCCTGCTCGGCCTGGGCCTGCTCGATCAAGTCCTCGGCGTGGGTGTATAACTGGCCGATCAACGGCCCTTCGGCGCGTCCGGTACCGGCTCTTGTAACTTTGCGGCTGAGCCTCTCGGCGGCTCGCTGTTTCGCTGTTTCGAGTTTGGTGCTTTCGGCACTTCCTCCCGGGAGCACTTGGCCGGTCGGATGCTGGACGCCCCCTCTTGTGGGTGGGATTGCCTGATCGACTCCTGTCGGCAAGAAGTCTGATTTTGGGAAGCCGGTAATCGCTTTCTGTCCGACTTCTAATCCTAATTCGGCCGCTGATTGCGGGGGCCTTCTTCCTGATGGTGTTTTAGTAGATGTTCGTGACTTCCCTGTAATTGTCTCCCTTATCTCGCCTGTCCTGGTTGTTGGCATTTCTATAAAAGGTTCAGTTTTACCTAAACCCTTTTTCAGTCCAGCCGGACCTTTGGGGTAGGTTTTAACATTTTCCAAACCGGAACGAGATATTCTTTTTGCTGCTCGAACAGGGTCTTCGATAAGCTCCTGGCCTTCACGGTATATCTTTCCGGCCTTCATAGCTCGAAGCTGTGCTTCAGCGGCAGCGGTAACATCATCGATTGCTTTCAATTCGAGGGTCTTTTTGTTCGCTAAAGATTTGTAAGCAGCGGCCTTTCTCATATTTGGCGAAATATTACCAATTGCTTCTAATTCTGCTGGTGTGATACTTGGCATATTTTTTAATATAGCTGATTTTATGTCTCCGCCAGTACCCATCCGATCAATTTGGTATACAAGTCTATCAAAACGGTTTCTGTGCGAAGATAAAAGGTTTTTGCGGAATGTATTTGTCCAAATTCGAGTATCGACTTCACTGGCGGTATGAAAAGCTCCGGCAACCAAACCCATTTTTACAGCTTCCTTGCCGACGTGCCTGATAATTTCACCCGGTTCCATCTCCTCGCCGACTGTTTCTAATGCTCCCATTGTTGTTCCGACTTCCGAGCCTTTGAGAATAGCATTTAATGTTCCCTTGACAGTATCGTAGAGTCTGGGATGTTTTGCGGCGACCTTTTCTATTCCGCCTAATTTTGCCAAAGCGCCTAATCCTTTTTTGACCTTTGGAATTTGTGCCACGGCTTCGTTTGTAGCTCCTGACGCTTTGAATAATGCCGGGACAACAACACCCCATTCTATTGCTAATTGTCCCAATTCGGCTGCTGACGGAATTAAAGCGGGACCAAATCCGGCTAATTCCTCAGCCTTCTCAGAAAGTGCTTGTCTTCCCTTTTTGCCTGCTATGACAGGTCGTTTTAACGCTTCTTTATCAATAGGCAAACTTGGTGCCCATGTTCCACCTATTTCTCCTGCTTGCACATGGGCTGTCAGTGCTTCTAAGTCTATACGACCGCCAAGGGTTGTGAAATATTCTCCATATAACTTGATTCGTTTCCCCAATTCAGAAGCAGCTTGATCCGCTTCCTTTTTTGTGTATTGGGTAGTTGGTGAAATCATCTCTTTGATGGCTGTACCGATTTCAGGAATACCTGCCTTTTCTGATAATGCACCAAAATTAACTTGTGGTGCCGTCTCTTTCGTTATGCCTGGGTCATAGCCGCCCATGCCGCCGACTGCGTAAATGTTTCGTTTTTGCGGTTCCGGCCCGGCAAGATCCTCTACTAAATCAGAATCCTTTTCCCAGAAATTCTTCGTTGAAACTGTAGGTGTATTTTCTGCTACGGCCACAGAGTCTTTTTCCCACCAATTCGTCATTTCTTCCTCCGCAATTCTCCGTTTGGTGCAATGAATAAAGTTCCCGAAGGCAATGCGTCCAGTTCTTCAGGTGAAGATATTTTTGGGTATTGACCAGACTGAGGCTCGGCCTGCGTTGAAGGGGCAAGTTGCGTTTCCGGAGCGACTATTTCTGCGATTGCCGCATCGGCCTTTGTCTGCTGCGGTGTTGTTTGTGGGGTTTCCGGTTTTGCGAACGCACCCGGTTGCCGCCCGGTTTCTACGCCCGCCGGCATAACTTTATTAAGACCCGGCATTTTTTCAACGGCATCCATTACCATAGATGCAGCCTGATCATCGTCTTTTGCCAGGCCCTTTGCCACAAGCTCTTTTCTCGCTTGCTTGTCGGCGCTTGAAATGTCACTTGTGTTTTTAAATGACTTTAATACCACGCCGTAAACAGGGGGAACGGGCGGACCAACAAGACCCGCTGTTGCTTGCGGCGGCTGTCCGGGAGCAAACTGTTGATTAACCGGCATTCCCCCTTCCGGCGTTAGCCACTGTTCAGCAATTGCAGATAATCCAGGTGACGGCATGGTTGCAGGAGTTGTCTGTTGTGACTGCCCGGTAACCGGTGCGGCCATAGTGACGGCATCCACATCGGCCTTGAATGGCGCAGGGGCCGGTTCTGCTGTCGGTCCCGGTTTCGGATTGTATATAGCGTCCATTTCTTCATTCAGCTTTTGGATTTTACGCAACCACTCGGCCTCCTTTGCAGGATCGGATTCTTTTTCGTAACGCTCTTGAAAATCGTCCCTCCGTTTCTTTTTGGACTCCCATTGACGCTCAAGGGCAGATGTCGCCGCCCCACCGCCTTGCTTCATCCTTTCCGTGGCCGCCTGTCTATATTCAAGAGATGCCTGCCGGCTCTGCCTTTCC
>Ga0307380_10013623_pt1 | contig 10033 bp, 6 predicted proteins | sample UN3MG_FD_202239 | JGI IMG/M metagenome (GOLD analysis project Ga0307380, IMG submission 202239) | Soil microbial communities from Risofladan, Vaasa, Finland - UN-3 | ecosystem: Environmental > Terrestrial > Soil > Coastal area > Acid sulfate soil | place: Finland: Risofladan, Vaasa | collected...
CCCGCGCCAGCCAAGGCCGAAACGCATTCGATTTTATATGCCAATCTATCCAAGCTCATTTCTCCGATCAACCCTTACCATCATTATTGGGGCCATAATCCACATTCACACCCTGTGAACGGTTACCTTTGTCTTAACCATGTAAGAGCGTAATCCGTCAGTTCATCAGTAATGTATCCACCCTGCGGGACCCGATTTCCATTAATGTTGAATCCATCATAACTCGTCTGAGGTACGACGCGGCTTGTGCCATGGCCATCCGCCCAGTAAGTTCCCTGTCCCTTGAAACTGAGCCAATAGTCAAATCCGCGCTGCGGTTCATCGTGTTCTCCTCCCATATGCCATTTTCCGACAAAAGCAGTCTCGTAGCCGGCTTTCTGCAGATATTCCGGGAAAAACCTCAAGCTCGCAGGGACGGGATTGTAGTTGTCGATCACGCCGTGATTATGAGCATACAGGCCGGTAAGAATGGAGGCCCGGCTTGGTGAGCACAGACTCGTTGTTACAAAGGCATTGGTCAGATGAACGCCTTCTTTAGCCATCCGGTCCATGTGGGGTGTCTCAAGAAATGGATGCCCCATGAATCCCATTGCATCAAAACGATGGTCGTCAGTAAGGATGAAAATTACATTGGGCCTGTGGTTCTGTCGCGAATTCTCTCGGCAGTATATATAAGAAGGCAATGCAAAGCTCGCCATCCCAGTACCCATTGCCTTCATAAACGTCCGTCTCGTGCTATTCATAGCTTCTCCTTCTACAAGTCTCAGTAGGTATCACATTATACACAGAACGTAGATTTATTGTAAAGCAATCCTACTTTTAGGTGACGCGAACATTTTTGTGTAAAAAAAGTTGAATCTGGTAGAATATATTATTGGCGCGTCGACACTGTCCGGGACGGCAAAGTTGTCAAAAGTAAAAGTCTGGAGGTTAACAGTTGGAGAATGATCGCATCCCAACAGGAGTCCGGCAGATGCACTAATTAGAGGATACGCAATGATAAAAAGTCGGATTATTGAGTGTCTTATTGCTGGTTTGACGGGACTGATGCTTTTGGAACCAGTGTTGCCCTGCGGCGCAGAAGAAAAATCCGAAGCATTTCCAGCAAAGATCCCCCTTGAGAAACCCAACAGGCCCCTCAGCTTGGCAATGGAACGGATGTACGACAAATGGAACCCGCATGAGGACCGGGCCAACGAGCTGTTCAGCAACTTCAAGTTTTCACCGCTTGAGGGTTTTTCCGATGAGCCCAACGTCTCGCGGCGAGATCCTTCGAAAGTAATAAAAATCAACGGGACGTACTATGTCTGGTACACGCATCGCCAGACAGCGGCTTCGCCCTCTGGTGCGAATCAAGCCACGGATACGATTCCTTCCACGGACTGGGACCTGTCCGAGATCTGGTACGCGACGAGCAAAGACGGATTCCGCTGGGAGGAAAAAGGTGTTGCGGTCAAACGGCTGCCCAAACCGCAATTTGGCTGGCGTTCAGTCTCGACGCCGGACGTGCTTATCTGGAGAGGCAAATACTATCTCTATTATCAGGGATTCAATGAAATCCCCGGCCTCAGGGGCGATCGCGCCGCCGCCACGGTGGCCGAGGCGGATTCACCCGATGGTCCGTGGCGTCCGTTAGGCAAGGTCGTGGTGGATTTCGGCAAGCCTGATGAGTGGGACAGTAATGCGATTCACGATCCTTATCCGTTGGTTTACAAGGGCAAGATTTTCCTTTACTACAAAGGCTCGCCGGGCAAGGGAGGCCGCGACGGCACGCTCGTGAGAGCTCAGGGTCTGGCGATAGCCGATCATCCCTTCGGGCCGTTCAGGAAATCCCCTCTGAATCCCGTGCTCAATTCGGGTCACGAGACAGGGCTTTGGCCCTGGAAGGGTGGCATCGCGGGGATCGTGAGCCTCGACGGACCCGAGAAGAACACTATTCAGTTTGCACCCGATGGTGTGAACTTCAAGATGATGTCAATGTTGCAGGTTCCACCGGTCGCCCCGGGACCGTTCGTGCCCGATGCCTTCGCCGATAACGACGACGGACGCGGTATTACGTGGGGGCTGTGCCACATCAACGCTGACGGCGGCGGCTCGGCCAGGTACTCGATCCTGGCGAGGTTCGATTGTGACCTGTCACTGGATGTAGACCGTCCGCTCTTCAAGAAGAACAACCTTCGATTCAACGAAAGCACTTACTTCCAGCAAAGGCTCGCCCTTCCGCAAGGCATGCGCCAGAGTCTCAATCGCCAGCGAGCGGAAATCGAACGGGGTGCAGAGAAGGAGCCTTCGGAGATGCAAGCCGCCGAATCCGACGCGGGAAGAACTGAGGCCTTCCCCGGAAAGATGCCGCTTCGCAAACCCAACGGCCGAGCGCTCAGTTCTGCCTGGGCGCGAATGTGGGACGAGTGGAATCCGCACGAGGATCGCGCCAACGAGCTGTTCAGCAATTTCAAGTACACTCGCCTTGAAGGTTTCTCTCGCGAGGCGAACGTATCGCGCCGCGATCCGACAAAGATCATCAGGGTTGGGGACACCTATTATGTCTGGTACACCTGCCGCCGCACGCAGTGTCCCCCTGTTGGAATCGAAGACGCTACTGACACCAAACCCGGTACCGACTGGGATCTGGCTGACATTTGGTACGTGACGAGCAGGGATGGCGTGCGCTGGCAGGAACAGGGCATAGCGGTCAATCGCCCGCCCAGGCCGCAGGTTGGCTTTCGTTCGATATGCACACCCGGTGTTTTGGTCTGGAAGGGCAGGTACTACCTTTACTTCCAGGCATATAGCCCTATGGTTGGCGGGCAGCAGCATTGCCCGGTGCGAGTGGCTGTGGCCGATTCGCCCGACGGGCCGTGGAAGCATCACGCAAAACCCGTGGTCCTGCCTGGCCCGCCCGGTTCGTGGGACAACATCAAGATCAACGACCCGTGCCCAATCGTTCACAAAGGAAAGATCCTAATCTACTACAAGGGCGCACCGATTGAGCGTGGCGACGAATACATCCTCCGTATGCAGGGTGTAGCCGTGGCCGATCATCCGCTCGGTCCGTTCGAGAAATCGCCGCTGAACCCGGTCATCAATTCCGGTCACGAGACGTGCATGTGGCCGTGGAAGGAAGGTGTGGCCGCGTTGGTCTCGCTGGATGGACCTGAAAAGAACACAATCCAATACGCCTCGGATGGGGTTAACTTCCGCATCGTTTCTCGCATCCAGGTGCCGCCGATCGCGCCGGGTCCGTACGTACCGGACGCCTTCGCCGATAGCGGCGAAGGTCGCGGTCTGACCTGGGGGCTCTGTCACATTAATCCCGACGGCGGTTCTATGAACGAATCGATCCTCGTTCGTTTCGACTGCGACCTGAGCCGTGACTTCGACTGGAGCTACTTCAAGCGCAATAACCTGCGCCATGAGGCGTCGATTTATTTCCAACCGGAGTTGATGCTGTCCCAAAACATGCGCCGGCTTATTCTCCGAGAGCAAAACAGGGTCGATCCGAATACGATATTGATGGATCCGACGGTGAAAAGCAACTGCAGTGGAAATACTTCAGGCACTACAGCACGGTCCGTGACGTGATGGTCGATCCCGATCGTTTTGGCGTTCCTGCGGAAGCCCTTAGGCCAAAAAGGTAAGAGCCGACAGAAAGCTTTGTGTTGTAAGGATAAATCCAGTTGACGAACATAATTCTCTCAATCCTTACTTGCTGGATCGGGCTCACGTTCAGGAGCCGATGGCGATGACCTGGGCCGGGCTGCGCCGTGCGCCCAGGGCGAATATGGCACTGGCCAGCGTTGCACGTTTGAGAAATGAGCGACGAGTAGTTAGAGTCATCATTGTCTTGGTCGATCATGTAACAAATTTTCAGGTCGCGTTCATAAATGGTACTGTTACACGCTTCAATCTACTTAACGCCTGAACAATACGATATTATTGCAATTGCTGACGGGCCGTTATCTGTTATCGAAAACCGGGAGGGATTCTCTGTTATATTCATCCTGTAATTTATCAAGATTCACGTGGCTTGCATCACCTCGGTGGATAATCAGGCGATAACGCAAAACGAGTGGTTTTTCGCGGGACAGCATAATCGGGTGACGACCGGGATAAGCAAGATTCTGGGCACTTGCTTTTCTCCTGAGTATCCATGGCTGGGGATAGCCGGGCGAAGATTTGTGGCAAAGTATTGCCAAGCCGCTTACCTTACCGTCCTTGCGGAATTTACCTGAAAAGTCCAGCCATGGGCCGGCTTCTATGGATACCCTGTTTGGTTCCACAGGACCGTTGGAGCCGGTGAACGAAAGGCCGTCAGGCAAACGTATTCTTGTTGTAAAGCCGCCATAGCCCTTGTCGTCTTCAGAGCCGCCCATTCGAATGTCATTATCCAGAGCTAACAAACTAATCTGAAAGTCTATCTTCCGGATGCCTTCTTGTATATGATGAACTCGTATGGTCGTTGTTTCTTTTATAAACGCTTTTTGCTTTCCATTTGGATCGGTCCATAACGGTGACTTCCAGTAAACATTGGCCTGTAAAATACGCGATTGGGAATCTACTGAGAAAACTTTGATGTGGTAAACATCCCAGAAAAAGTCTTTTACAGCCCAGGGATCACCAAGTCTTTTATCACCGAGCCATACCTGGTGCCAGCCCCAGAAAATGCCGCGATGATGCGGGTGGTCGGCTGGGAAATCTTCTGTCAGGATCTCTCCATCAAGACCATAGAGGGGGTGGATGTAATTAGCTCGCGAGTATTTTCCATTCAGGCTTTTGTGTTGACGTTGATAGAACATTACTTTTTCTTTACCCTCTTTAATAACAAAGCCCTGGCTCGTTTCAAGAATTTCTATCGGATTCGGTGAGGCTGTGCTGACCTGATGCTTAGTCCGCCTACAGCCTGCAAGTGCCAGGAGGGTTGCTAAAACCGGCACGATCACTAAGAATTTGTTCCTACAATTTCTCATTCCTTTATCCTTTCAGAAGATAACAAGATATCTCTGTAGCTTTACACTTGCTGCCATTGCTGCCGTGAACAAGTAACGCTGTATTGATTGGCAAATTGTAACCTTCTTTAGTCTTTGGGTAAAGAGCTGTTCTTCATGCTTACCTATCCTTGAGTTATGATTGTGCGCTGTGTCAGTTACCGGTTCCGTATTCTTCTGCAACCTGGATTTATTCCCTTTGATCCTTTCGAGCTTTCTGAACAAACTGTGGACATTTTATATCGCGGCGATCTGAGCCGGCCGGCAGGTTCTCGCAAACTTTTCAATAATGAGGCCAAGTGAGCCTCAATCCCGTTCCTTGCTAAAATGTCTGAAGTCGAGTATCCTATGCCCCATAGAATCGTTTGTGTTCAATACTCTGCTGTTGTCAGGATCAGCGAATATTAACATCAATAATGAAAGGGTGACCGATGAAGGCGATATTTGGTTCAATGTTGCTTCTGAATCTGTTTGTTGCCGGGCAGCCTCTCCTGGGGCAGAATTTCCCAACTGTATCAGAGAGCCAACGTCTTGACATGCTCAAGCCTCCTGTCAAGAGACCGGTTAGGATGGTCTTGGATACTGATACCTATAACGAGATTGACGATCAGTTTGCTCTGGTTTATGCCTTGATTTCTCCCGAGTTGGATGTCCAGGCAGTTTATGCCGCTCCTTTCCAGAATAAGCGGTCCACCGGGCCGGGAGATGGTATGGAAAAGAGCTATGAAGAAATCCTCAGAATTCTCAGCAGACTTGATAAACCTCCTGACAGACTTGCTTTCAAGGGCAGTTCCCACTACTTGACCGATATTAAAAATCCCGAAAGAAGTCCGGCCGCGATGGATTTGGTCGAGAGGGCCGGAAAGAGCAGTCCTCAAGACCCGCTTTATGTCGCCGCTGTCGGAGCCATTACTAATGTCGGCAATGCCATTCTGATCGATCCATCCATCATCAAAAATATCGTTGTCGTATGGCTGGGCGGCAACGGCCACGATTGGCCTCACCAGATGGAATTCAATTTCCGTCAGGACCTGAATGCCTCCAGGGTCATCTTCGACTGCGGCGTCCCCTTTGTGCAACTGCCCTGTACGCCGGTTGTCACCCACTTCACAACCACTGTACCTGAAATGGAGCGGTACGTGGCAGGACGCGGTGCGATTGGCGATTACCTGCTCACGATCTTCAAAGCATATAGAAAGGACCACTTCGGATGGTCCAAGGTGCTTTGGGATATGACGGCAATTGCCTGGCTTATCAATGACACGTGGTTGCCGTCCGACATTGTGCACAGCCCCATCGTGACGGACAACTATACTTTCAGTTTCGACCGGTCCCGTCATTTGATAAGGACGGTGAATTTCGTTCACAGGGACCCTATATTCAGAGATTTCTTCACAAAACTGGAGAAACAACCAAAGTAGTATCTTTCGACTTGCGATTTGATGTGGCACAATATGCAATAAAAGGACGTTAATAACATGGTGACAAAAACAGGTTTTGACAATGAAAAGTATTTGCAGGAACAAACGGCGGCTATCCTTGAACGCGTGAATAAGTTCAACAACAAACTGTATCTCGAATTCGGCGGGAAACTTCTGTTTGATTATCACGCGGCACGCGTGCTTCCGGGCTTCGACCCGAACATTAAAATGCGTTTGCTGCAGAAAATACGCGACAAGATAGATGTTATTCTGTGTATTTATGCCGGTGACATCGAGAGAAAGAAAGTCCGTGCCGACTTCGGCATTACCTATGATTCGGATGCATTGAAAACCATCGACGACTTCAAGGAATGGGGCATCGACGTCACCGCCGTGGTCATTACACGCTATGCAAACCAGCCCTCGGCCAGGGCGTTCAAGAACAAGCTCGAACGTCGGGGCATAAAGGTTTATACGCATAAATTTACCAAGGGTTATCCTACAGATATTGACACCATTGTAAGTGACGAAGGTTACGGTGAAAACGAACCTATAAAAACCGAACATCCGATCGTAGTTGTAACCGGGCCAGGGCCGGGCAGCGGCAAACTCGCCACCTGCCTTTGCCATTTGTACCATGAATACAAAAACGGGAACGGGGCCGGGTACGCTAAGTTCGAAACATTTCCAATATGGAATTTGCCGTTGAAACATAAGGTAAACGTTGCCTACGAGGCGGCAACGGTCGATCTCAAGGATGTAAACTGCATCGACTATCATCATTTGGAAGCATACAGTGAAGAAGCGGTCAACTACAATCGGGATATCGAGGCTTTTCCGCTGCTCAAAAGAATCATCGAAGAAATCACGGGCAAGGAATCCTTTTACAAATCTCCTACAGATATGGGAGTCAACCGTGCCGGCTTCGGAATCGTGGATGACGAGGTCGTCCAGGAAGCCGCGCACCAGGAAATCATCAGGCGGTTTTTCAGGTGTGCCTGTGAATACGCAATGGGATTCGTGGATAAAGAAATACTGGAGAGGTCGGAACTGATCATGAAAAACACCGGTGCCAGCGCCGAAGACAGAATCGTGGTATTGCCGGCACGACAAGCGGCCCAAAAAGCACAGAAAATCGGCAAGGGCAATGAGGGCATCTTCTGCGGGGCCGCCATTGAGCTGCCGGATGGGACCATTGTGACCGGCGAGAATTCCCCGTTCATGCACGCGGCGTCGAGCCTTGTTATCAACGCCACGAAGCACCTTGCCGGGCTGCCGAAAAAACTGCATCTTTTGCCGCAGAATATCACCGATTCCATAACACACCTGAAAAAAGAGATCCTGAACGGAAAAATGATAAGCCTTGACCTTGAAGAGACATTAATCACCTTGAGTATCAGTGCCATATCTAATCCTGCGGCCCAGATGGCCGTCGAGCATTTGAAGGAGCTCAAGGGATGTGAGGTCCATATTACCCATATTCCCACAACCGGGGATGAGGCGGGTTTAAGAAAACTGGGTGTAAATCTGACGTCAGATCCCGTTTTTTCTTCGAAAAGCCTTTTCATTAGCTGACAAAGTTCCAATATTACCCATCTTAACATTGGCTTTGAATTGGCTTTGTTTTTTTGGTGCCTGAAATCACAAAATATTTCATAAACCCTTTTTTAAAAGAATGTTACGTTTATCTTGATTTTCCGAAATTGGCTTTGTTTTTTAAAATCGTATCCTGTTAAATGTCCTTGTTTAGGATTTAGGGTTTCGTGCTTCGAGTTTCCGGCCAGAGACCGGCGATTGGCTTTGAATTGGCTTTGTTTTTTCGCCGCCTCCATCCACGAAAATCCCCATAAGCTCTTTTAATATATGTGTTTATGTTCATATTCGCCTTCCGAAAATTGGCTTTGTTTTTTAAAATTAGCTCGAATTAGACTCACTAATTCACCTCATTTTGTCGTGCTTTCTGCGCCATTTGGCGTATTTTCACGCATTTTGCTGTTTGATAAGGATTTGGGCTTCGCTGACCATCAGGAGCCCCCCGGATTGACGATTTGTGATTGTTGAATGTCGATTATCTACTCGAAATACGATATACGATATACGATCTGATGTATATTATACCATAAAACGGGCTATATGTCGAGTGAATTCTGGATTCGATTCTGTATTCTGTATCCTGTGTTCTAAATTCTTATTGATTAAGGATGATTGATTATTTGGTTGAAAGCAGGCTTTTGGAGTGTATTTAGGCTCCACCTATGACTGACCGGTTACCATAATCTGGTAATATTTCTTGACGTAAAGATGGTGGATCTGGTATAAATAAGATTGTGGACATCTGTGGACTTGCGGTCTTTGAGGAGGCGGAATTTACGAATCTTGTTTTGCTTTTGGATTATTTGATTAACTGCTTATATAGGCCTTATTAAGAAAGAAAGAAGGTAGAGTTAATCCGTAAAACATTATCGCAGGCGGATTCTGGATTGAGTGAAGAAACAAGTTTTTAGCTTTTTATTCGAAAAAAATATGTGTTTTTATATATAGTTTAAGCGTATTGTTAACATTTGTGTAAGGAGGATTATTATGTGTAACAAATTGTTTTATTTGGTTTCTTTTGTTTTGGTGGTAGGGCTGGCTGTAGGCGTGACAAATGCGGATATCCAAACGGGGCTTGTAGGCTACTGGCCTTTTGAAGAAGTCACAGGTACTACTACTGCCGATATGTCCGGCAATGGCTATAATGGAACGTTTGACAGGGGTGTATCCTGGATATCGCCCGGCTGCATAGGCCATGGCGCCATCACTGTTGATGGAAATTCAGGTAGCAAGGTTATCGTTGGAACCTTCGATCCGGGCGAGCAACTGACCCTCGCTATCTGGGTCAGATGGACTGGTGAACAGAACAAAAGCAACCACATGGGCTTATTTGGCAAGAGGGATGGCTTTACCGTTGATGAGCTGAGATGGTTCTCTGAAGTTACACAAAGCGGCAGTATTGCTATGAGAACTCGTAATAGGAGCCGAGGTACCGCAAGCGGTGTGTTGACGCCATTTATAGACCAATGGGCGCATATAGCCATCACGTTTGACGGAACCACGGTCAGAATCTATCTCAACGCTGAGGAGGTAGGATCCGGTTCTTTTTCGTTAGATAATAAGGTTACAGCCGGTTTAGCGATCGGCTGCACCAACGGCGGCAGTAGTAGCACCGGAGAGGTCTTCTCAGGCGATATGGACGAAGCCCGTATCTACAGCCGGGCGCTGAGCGCAGTTGATATACAAGAGCTGTTTGGATGGACCGGAATATCGGGAAAGGCTTATAGCCCAAAGCCCGCCGATGGCCAAACGGATGTGCCGCGGGAGGGGGTCCTCAACTGGGGGCCGGGAGAGTACGCCAACACACATGATGTCTACCTGGGCACGGTTTTCGAATATGTCGACGATGCTGACAGAAGCGATCAGCGTGGTGTACTGGCCAGTCAAGGTCAAATCGCTACGACTTATGATCCCGGCCGTCTTGATTTCGGCCAAACTTATTTCTGGCGTGTTGATGAGGTCAATGCACCACCGGACTACACCATCTTTAAGGGCAATGTGTGGAGCTTTACGGTCGAGCCGGTTGCTTATCCC
>Ga0307380_10013625_pt1 | contig 10032 bp, 12 predicted proteins | sample UN3MG_FD_202239 | JGI IMG/M metagenome (GOLD analysis project Ga0307380, IMG submission 202239) | Soil microbial communities from Risofladan, Vaasa, Finland - UN-3 | ecosystem: Environmental > Terrestrial > Soil > Coastal area > Acid sulfate soil | place: Finland: Risofladan, Vaasa | collected...
GGACGACGCCGGCGACGAGCACGTTCGACGCCATCGCCCGCTGGTAGCCCGCCAGCGAATGCTTCGCCGTGACGTGGGCCGTTTCGTGGCCCAGGACCGCCGCCATCTCGGCCTCGTTTTCCAGCCCCACGAGGAGCCCCCGGTTGATGACGATGTAGCCGCCGGGGAGGGCGAAGGCGTTGGGAACCGACGAGTTCAGCACCCGATACCGGTAGTTGAGGTTCGGGCGGTGGGAGACCCGCGCCAATCGCATGCCGACCCCCTGCACGTACTCCTCCAGCTCCCGGTCGCGATAGAAGCCGCCCTGCTGCTGGACGGCGGGGGCGTACGCCTTCGCGCCCAGCGCCGCCTCTTCCTCCTCCGAGAAAGAGACGATGGAGAGCTCGGACCGCCCCGTGACCGGGTTGACGGCGCAACTGTAGACGGCGACGGCGAGAAGACAGATCAGGCCGAGCGCGGCGGCGAGCGCTCCGTGGTTCCGTTGCTTCATGGGGATTCCCTCCGTCCGGCGGCTTTTCCTGTCGTTTCGCACCATTATTCCACGTCGCCGGGAGGGGCGACAAGGAGCTGCCGCGCCTTGGTGCTCCCGTGGCGGTCTGATATATATGGGAGCGGGAACGGATCCGATTGAAGGCCGGACCCCGGGAGGGACCGATGGCGAGAAAACGGAGGAAGCGGTACCACCTGCCGGGGACGCAGCCCGGGACGCTCGCGGCGCACGCCGAGGCCGGGGACGCGCCGGTCCGGATCACGTCGTTCCGGTACGACGCGAACTTGTGCGAGGAGCGTGCGATTACACCCTCGGAGATCCTTTCCCTGTCCCCGCCGGAGGGAGGGGTGCTGTGGCTCGACGTCTGCGGCCTGTCGGATCCCTCCGTGATCCAGGCGATCGGCGACCGCTTCCGGATCCACCCCCTGGCGCTCGAGGACGTGCTGAACGTCCCGCAGCGCCCCAAGGTGGAGTGGTACGGCGACCACCTCCTGGTCGTGCTGTCCGAGATCCGGTACCCGGAACTTCCCGAACAGATGGCGTTTTTACTCGCGGACCGGGTGGTCGTCTCCTTCCAGGAGCGCCCGGGAGACGCTTTCGAGCCGGTCAGGGTGCGCCTGCGGCAGGGGAAGGGCCGGATCCGTTCGGAGGGGGCCGATTACCTCCTGTACTCCCTGTGCGACTCGGTCCTGGATGCCTTCTTTCCGACGCTGGAGCGGCTCGGCGACGAGGTGGAGGAGATGGAGGAGCGGGTGCTCGCCTCCCCCGTGCCGGAAACGTTCCTCGCCATCCGGCGCCTGAAGCGGGAACTGATGGCGGTGCGCCACGCCGTGTGGCCCGCCCGGGACGCGCTGAACCTGCTGCTGATCGAGGAGCACGCCCTGATCCGCCCCGCGACCAAGGTGTTCTTCCGGGACTGCTACGACCACACGATCCAGTTGATGGACATGGTGGAGACGTTCCGGGAAATGGCGTCGGGGCTGGTGGACGAATACATGTCGGTCGTCTCGAACCGGATGAATGAGACCATGAAGGTGCTCACCATCATGGCGACCATCTTCATCCCCCTGTCCTTCATCGTGGGGCTCTACGGGATGAACTTCGACACGAAGGCGTCGCCGTACAACATGCCGGAGCTGGCCTGGGCGTACGGCTACCCCGCCCTGCTGCTCCTGATGGCGGCCGTCGCGGGCGGGATGCTGTACTACTTCCGGCGGAAGCGGTGGATCTGATCCGGCGTCGTCCTCCCGCATCGTCCGTCGCCGACCCCGCATCCAAATCGCGTGAGGGGAAAAGGCGGAGGGGAGGTAGTCGATGGACGACTTCGCGGGCCTCGTTGCCCGGTACGGGCTGACCGCGGTCTTCCTGTTCACGTTTCTGGAAAACACGGGGTTGCCCGTTCCGGCGTTCCCCGTGCTGATGCTCGCCGGGGCGTACGCCTCCACCCGGCACGCCGCGCTCCTGATGGTTCTTGTCGCGGCGGTCGCGGGGGCGCTCCTTGCGGATACGATCTGGTACCTGGTCGGCCGCTGGAAGGGGAAAGGGGTGCTTACGCACCTGTGCCGGGTATCGTTCAACCCCGATGCCTGCCTGGAGCGGGCCGTCGACGGCTTCCACCGCCGGATGGCGGCGACGATCCTCTTCGCGAAGTTCCTCCCGGGCGTGAACACGATCATGCCGCCGCTGGCGGGGGTCTCCGCGGTGCCGCTTTCCGTCTTCCTGCTGCTGGACATGGCCGGCGCCCTTTTGTGGGCCGGCGCGGCCGTCGCCCTGGGGTTCGCCTTCGGGGAGCGGATCGCCGAGACGGCGCGCGGCGTGCAGGGAATGATGGGGTGGCTCCTGCTGGCCGGTCTCGCCGCCACGATCGCCTGGCGGATCGGGTACCGCTTCTGGCTGGTGAGGCGGTACGGCGCCAACCGGGTCGACCCGGACGAGGTGTACCGACGGATGCGCGAAGGGGAGGATCTCCTCGTCATCGACCTGCGGCGCGACGACGATTTCGACGCCTCGGACCGGATGATCGCCGGGGCGGCGCGGCTGCGGCCCGCGTCGTTCCACCGCCACGCCATGCACCTTCCGCGGGACCGCGACCTGGTGTTCTACTGCACCTGACCGGGCGAGGCCACCAGCGCCAGTCTGGCGCGGATCCTCATGAAGCGTGGGTACGAACGGGTGGGAACGCTCCACGGCGGGTTCGACGAATGGATCCGGCGGAACCTTCCCACGCAGCCCAAGACGGCGGAGGTCCGCCTGATCGCGAAAGGAGTCTCTCCGGAGGATGCGCTCGCTTCCAACAGTTCCGCTTGACGGAACCGACCGCCGGGACTATATTTTCTGGTCTGCCGTAGCACGTTCCCTGGTAGCTCAACCGGCAGAGCGGGTGGCTGTTAACCACTAGGTTGCAGGTTCGAGTCCTGCCCAGGGAGCCAGATGGTACCGTCTGCGAACCGTCGTGTGTTTGGTCATCCATTCCGACTGCCGATGGTTTGCCGACTATGAATAAGCACCTTCTTCACCACCCGGCGGAGAAGGTGCTTTTTTTGTGGATTGGTTCCCGCGGTGATCACCTTCTCTTTCGGGCGGCGTTGGCGGTATCGAACGACTCGGTGATGCGTTTCAGCGCGACCCGCGGACCTCGATTCCCTTCATCCCGCCCGTGATTTCCAAACTCTCCGGTCCAAACATATTTCCCATTTTGGCCTGATACCTGTCAGGTCGTATAATGTCATACTGTCACATGGAGGTAGTTTACCCAAACCGGGCAGACTGGGGCCGTTGTTGTTCAAGATTAGCCCCTTGGAGGGTTGAGGATACACATGATCCAAAGAACGCGAGGCAGGCGTCCCGTTCAGGAGATAACCGAGCCGCAGCGCCGTACATTGAAGGAGATCCGCCTCTTCACGAACCGGCGGGGGTTCCCCCCGACCATGAAGGAACTCGCGGACATCCTCGGAATATCGCACGCCAGCGTCCACGGCCAAGTGAACCAGCTTGTGCGCAAGGGCTATCTGAAGCGCGAACCCAGAAAGGCACGCAGTATCGTCATCGTGCACAATCTGGAGGACGACGTGCCCGATCTGTTGGCCGTCCCCATTGTCGGTCGAGTGTCGACCGGGTCTTTGAGCGGTTCCCGGACGCCAAGGTCGTCAGCTTGACAGCCACTCCATTCCGAGGCGACGGAACGCGGGAACCCCGGCGACAAGGGCATCTGCATGATGCTGCGGCTCAAGGACAGGCAGATCGAGCACAAGCAGCACATTGATAACACGGTCAAGACATGCCGGAAAATCGCAACTGGAAGAGGGATCTGATCATGGATCGCCGAGTTGGCGGAGCGTACCCTCGAGTCCCCCCATGATCGTGCGGAAATCGAAGCGCGGCTGGCACGCGTGCGCGAAACACTCGAAGCCGAGCCTGCTTTGTGCCAGGGGAAGAGAAGTCAACACGACGGTGGATAATCGGGAGCGAACATCATGACAACAACCAATCCTTCGAACTTCGGCACGGTGGTCTCGGTGCGCGGCAGTGTCGTGGATATACGATTCGAGGCGCATTTGCCGCCCATCTACTCGTTGCTGCACGCGAAGGAGGGGGAAATCGCCATCGAGGTCTTGGCGCAACTCGATGCGCGTCGCGTCCGCGGCATAGCGTTGACGCCCACGCAAGGGCTCGCCCGCGGCATGGCGGTGGAAGACTCGGGCGGGCCGTTGAAGGCGCCGGTCGGCAAGGAGATTCTGTCGCGGATGTTTGACGTTTTCGGGAACGCCATCGACCGCCAGGCGGCGCCGACGGATGTTCAATGGCGCACGGTCCATCGGGCCCCGCCGCCGCTGGCCCGGCGCTCCACCAAATCCGAGGTCTTCGAGACGGGCATCAAGGTCATCGACGTGCTCGTGCCGCTGGAGCTCGGCGGCAAGGCGGGCCTGTTCGGCGGCGCGGGCGTGGGCAAGACGGTGTTGCTCACCGAAATGATCCACAACATGATCGGGCACCAAGAGGGCGTAAGCATTTTTTGCGGGATAGGCGAACGGTGCCGCGAAGGGGAAGAACTTTACCGTGAGATGAAGGCGGCCGGCGTACTGCCGAACATGGTGATGGTGTTCGGGCAGATGAACGAGCCGCCAGGCAGCCGTTTCCGCGTGGGCCATGCGGCCCTGACGATGGCCGAGTATTTTCGGGACGATGAGCATCGCGACGTGCTGCTGCTCATCGACAACATATTCCGTTTCATCCAGGCCGGTTCCGAGGTGTCCGGATTGATGGGGCAGATGCCGTCTCGCCTCGGTTATGCGCCCACGATGGGCACCGAGTTGTCGCGGTTGGAGGAGCGTATCGCCAATACCGATACCGGGGCCATCACGTCCATCCAGGCCGTGTATGTGCCGGCGGACGATTTCACCGATCCGGCGGCGGTGCACACGTTTTCGCATCTCTCCGCCTCCATCGTGCTCTCGCGCAAGCGGGCGGCCGAAGGCCTTTACCCGGCCATCGACCCGTTGCAATCCAGTTCCAAAATGGCCACGCCGGGCATCGTCGATGAACGGCATTACCTCCTCGCGCAGGAAATCCGGCGGACGCTCGCGAAATACGCGGAACTCAAGGACATCATCGCCATGCTCGGCCTGGAGCAGCTTTCGCCGGAGGACCGCAGCGTAGTCGCCCGCGCCCGAAGGCTGGAGCGTTTTCTTACCCAGCCTTTTTTCACGACCGAGCAGTTTACCGGGCTCAAAGGCAAGCTCGTCAGCCTCAAAGACTCGCTCGAGGGCTGCGAACGAATCCTGCGCGATGAATTTATAGACTACCCGGAGAGCGCGCTCTACATGATCGGGGCGGTTGACGAGGCGAAAGAGAAAGCGAAATCCGGCAAAAGCGCAGGAACGGTGGTCGAACATGCAGCAGCCGAAATTCATTAATCTTAAAGTCCTCCTGCCGTTCCGAATCTTCGCAGAGAAAACAGGCGTTTCGCGTATTGTTGCGGAGACTCGCGAGGGCTCGTTCGGACTCTTGCCGCGTCGACTCGACTGCGTTGCGGCGCTCGCGCCCGGGATTCTGATCTACGAAAACGAAGCGGAGGGCGAGGTCTACGTGGCCGTCGATGAAGGGATACTTATCAAGACCGGCCTGGACGTGCTCGTCTCCGTGCGAAACGCAATTGCCGGAACAGACCTCGGCCAACTGCGCGAGGCGGTGGAGCGGGAATTTCTGAATCGCGACAAACGGGAGCAGAGCGTGCGCTCGGTGCTGGTGAAAATGGAAAGCGATTTCATTCGCCGTATGGCGGCTTTTCATAATGACTGACGAACTCCGAAATAAGCCTTTGAATCCGAAGTCGTCGCTCAGTCAGGAGGTCGGCGCGAAGGCGGCGCGCAAACTCCGCGCGCAACGCCATGTCTCGCGGACCGTCTGGTTTGGCTTGGGCATGATGGGACTGATCGGCTGGTCGGTGGCGATTCCGACACTGCTGGGCGCAGCGCTCGGTATCTGGTTGGACAAACACCATCCCGGCGGCCATTCATGGACGCTGGCCCTGCTGGTCGTCGGCTTGATCATCGGTTGTGTGAATGCGTGGCATTGGGTGACCAGGGAAGACAGGGCGATGCGGGACGAACAGCAGGATGACGATGAATGAAATTCTGACACTGGCAATAGCGTTGGTGGCGGGCCTTGTGCTCGGAGCGATTTTCTTTGGCGGCCTTTGGTGGACGGTGCGCAAGGGCGTTTCGTCCCAACGGCCGGCGCTTTGGTTCTTCGGCAGCATGCTGCTGCGAACGGGCATTACCCTGGTCGGATTCTATTTTGTCGGGCGCCGGCATTGGGAGCGGCTGCTGGTGTGTCTGCTCGGATTCATTGTCGCGCGTTGGATCGTGACGCGGCTTACCGGCCCGCCGGTCCAACAGAGCGACTCCCAGGCAAAGGAGGCCGGTCATGCGCCTTAGCCCCGATGAGATCATCTTCTGGCAGCATGGGTTCTTCAAACTCAACGCCACGATTGTGTTCACGTGGGGACTGATGGTTGCGCTGGCCGTAGGTTCAAAAGCCATTACGCGCAAACTTTCCAAGGGCCTGGAGCGTTCCCGCTGGCAGAACCTTCTGGAAATCGTCGTCTCTGGAATCGAGAAACAAATTGAAGAGGTGGGTTTGAGTCAGCCGCAGAAATATCTCGGCTTTCTGGGCACGCTCTTCCTGTTTGTCGCCGCCGCCAGCCTCTGCACCGTCATCCCCGGCTACGAGCCGCCGACCGGCTCGCTCTCAACAACGGTTGCCCTTGCGCTGTGCGTGTTTGTGGCCGTGCCGCTCTTCGGCATCGAGGAGCAAGGGATGGGCAACTATCTCAAGTCCTATGTGAAACCGACGTTCATCATGCTGCCATTTAACATCATCAGCGAAATTTCGCGTACGCTGGCCCTGGCCGTCCGTTTGTTCGGCAACATGATGAGCGGGGCGATGATTGTCGGTATCCTGCTCACGATTACGCCCTTCGTCTTCCCGATCGTCATGACAATGCTCGGTCTGCTCACCGGAATGGTGCAGGCCTACATCTTCGGCATCCTGGCCGCGGTTTACATCGCGGCCGCCACGCGAGTCCGTAAGCCCAGGCCCGAACCCGAGGCAGAACATTAAGGCATGAACTTCGACAACGAAAGGAGAGCCTATGGACAACATGACGATTATTGCTGTGGCATCCATTGTCATCGCTGGCATCACCACCGGTTTCGGCACAATGGGGCCGGCACTGGCGGAAGGAAGGGCGGTCGCGACGGCGTTGAGTTCGCTGGCCCAGCAGCCTGATGCCTCCGCTACCATCACCCGGACCTTGTTCGTTGGCTTGGCGATGATCGAGTCCACGGCCATCTACTGCTTCGTGGTCTCGATGATTCTCATCTTCGCCAACCCGTTCTGGAACTATTTCATCGCCCAAACCCCGGGAAAGTAGACCTATGTTAATCGATTGGTTCACCGTCGGTGCGCAAGCGCTCAACTTTCTCATACTGGTCTGGTTGATGAAGCGCTTTCTCTACAAGCCGATTCTCCACGCCATCGACGCTCGGGAGAAGCGGATCGCCGCGGAACTCGCGGATGCCGACAAGAAAAAAACCGAAGCCCAAAAGGAGAGCGACGAGTTCAAGCAGAAAAACGAGGAGTTCGATCAGCAACGCGCCGCGCTATTGAGGAATGCGGCGGACGAGGCGAAAGTCGAAGGTCAGCGGCTCCTCGATGAAGCGCGTAAGGCCGCCGCCGCTTGGAGTACCAAACGGCAGGACACGTTGAGAAACGAAGAACACAACTTGCATCAAGCAATCAGCCGCCGGACGCAGGAGGAAGTATTCGCCATCGCACGAAAGGCGCTGGCGGATCTCGCCACAGCGAGTTTGGAAGAGCGCCTGGGCGAGGTGTTCACTCGCCGCTTGCGGGAGATGGACGGCCAAGTGAAAGCAGGCCTCGCCGAAGCCCTTGAGACGGCGTCTGTCCCCGCGGTCGTGCGCAGTGCGTTTGACCTGCCTGCGGAGCAACGCGCGGCGATACAGAAGGCGATCAACGAAACCTTCTCTGCTGATATCCCCGTCCGATTCGAGACGGCGCCAGACCTGATCAGCGGCATTGAACTCACCACGAATGGACAAAAGGTGGCGTGGAGCATCTCGGATTATCTGGCGTCCTTGGAAAAGGGCATCGAAGAACTTCTGAAAGAGGGGGAGGACAAACCGGAAGCCAAAGCCGAGGCGAACCTGAAGAACCTGCGCCCGGAACAAAGAGCCAATGAACATGGAACCTGAGAGCCTCAAGAACGTTATCGACAGCGCGTTGGCTCGAATAAGCCAAGCGCGGGAAGCATTCACGCCGCAACTGACGCCAAGGGAGGTGGGAACGGTCACCAGTGTCGCCACAGGCATCGCCAAGGTGCGGGGTCTTCCGGGAGTGGGCTATGATGAATTGGTGATGTTTCCCGGCGAGGTGCTCGGCATTGCGTTCAACGTGGACGAGGACGAAATCGGCGTCGTGCTGCTCGGCGAATACTGGCATCTCCATGCGGGAGATGAAGTCCAGCGCACGGGCCGGGTCATGGACGTGGCCGTGGGCGACGGCTTGCTGGGGCGCGTCATCGATCCGCTCGGCCGGCCGCTGGACGGCAGCGGGCCGGTGCCCTCGGGAAAGCGCCTGCCCATCGAACGGCCGGCTGCGCCCATCATGGACCGGGCGCCCGTCATCGTCCCGCTCCAGACCGGACTTAAAGTCATCGACGCGCTCATTCCCATCGGACGCGGCCAACGTGAGCTGATCCTCGGCGACCGGCAGACGGGCAAGACCGCCATTGCGATCGACACCATCCTCAACCAGCGCGGCCAGAATGTCCTGTGCGTTTATTGTGCCATCGGTCAGCGCGCGTCCGCCGTCGCGAAGTCCGTGGCAAGCTTGCGGGAAAAGGGCGCGATGGGATACACCGTCGTGGTCGTGACCGAGGGCAACGACCCGCCGGGTCTCGCTTACATCGCTCCTTACGCCGCGACCAGCATCGCGGAGGATTTTATGGAAGCGGGTCGCGATGTGCTGATCGTTTACGACGATCTCACCCATCACGCCCGCGCCTATCGCGAGCTGTCGCTGTTGCTGCGCCGTCCGCCGGGACGCGAAGCGTTCCCCGGCGACATCTTCTATATCCATTCGAGACTGCTGGAGCGATCAACGCATTTGCGCAAGGAGCTCGGCGGCGGCTCGCTCACGGCGTTGCCCATCATCGAAACCGAAGCTCAAAACATTTCCGCCTACATTCCGACCAATCTGATTTCCATCACTGATGGGCAGATCTACCTCTCGCCGTCGCTGTTCCAATTGGGCGTGCTGCCGGCGGTCGATGTGGGAAAATCCGTTTCGCGCGTTGGCGGCAAGGCGCAACGCGCGGCCTACCGGGCGGTGGCGGGCGACCTCAAGCTCGGGTACGCCCAGTTCGAGGAACTCGAGACCTTTGCCCGTTTCGGCGCCCGTCTGGATGAAGATACCCGCAAGATCATCGAGCACGGTCGGCGAATCCGCGCCTGCCTCAAGCAGCCGGAATTCTCGCCGGTGTCCGTGTCTGCACAAATCGCCGTGCTGCTGGCGTTAACCGCGGGACTCTTCGACCCGGTGCCGCTTGACCGGATGGCGGAGGCGGAGGGCGCCCTGGGCGAGGCGGCGGGTGATATCCCGGCGGTGGTGCGTGAACGATTGGATGCCGCAGAAGAATTGAGCGACGAGGATCGTGAAACGATTGTCCAAATTGCCCGCAAATCGCTGGCTCGCTTCCAGCCCAAGCCGGAACCCGTGGAGAAATCATGAGCGACACCACGGCGAGCCTGCGGCGAAAGATCGGCGGAGCCGGGGATCTCCAATCCGTCGTCCGCACGATGAAGGCCGTGGCGGCTTCGAATATCGGCCAATACGAGAACTCGGTGCGCGCATTGGGGGACTACTATCGCACCGTGGAGCTGGGGTTGGGCGTCTGTTTCCGTGGGGCCGGTTCCGCGGCATTGATGACCGGAGTGACAAGAAAAACAGATGCGGGTGCG
>Ga0307380_10013627_pt1 | contig 10032 bp, 8 predicted proteins | sample UN3MG_FD_202239 | JGI IMG/M metagenome (GOLD analysis project Ga0307380, IMG submission 202239) | Soil microbial communities from Risofladan, Vaasa, Finland - UN-3 | ecosystem: Environmental > Terrestrial > Soil > Coastal area > Acid sulfate soil | place: Finland: Risofladan, Vaasa | collected...
GGTGGACTTGGGGAGGAGGGAGCGTGACGGCGCAAGGGCCCGAAACGGAGCACGCGGCGGAGCACGCGGCGCGCGACCGCCATCAGTTGCGCACGCTGGCCGTCGCCATCACGACACTCGCGGCCGCGCTGTGCGCCGTGATCGTGACCATCGTCTACGCGCTGTCGCTCAACCGGCTTTGGTTCCTGCACTTCCCGCTCGGCCTCTATCTCTTGGCGCAGGGCCTGCTCATCTTCGCCGTCGTGGTGACCTTCTGGTATGTCCGCGTGCAGGAGCGTATCGACCACACGCGCAGCGTGACCGAAGAGATCGTGTAGACGATGACCGCCCTGCCGCGTCAGCGCAGCCCGAACCCCCATCTCGGCGCCTATTACGGCATCATCACCGCCGCCTTCGTGTCGCTGGCGATCCTGCTGGCCATGTTCGAGGAGCTCGGCTGGAGCGAGGGGGTTATCGCACGCTGCATGATCCTGCTGCCGCTCGCGCTCTATCTTCTCACCGCGGCCGGCTCGCGCACGCTCGACCCTGAAGACTACTTCGCCTCCGGCCGGCGGGTGCCTCAGGTCTATAACGCGCTGGTGCTAGCCGCCATTACGGTCGGGGGCGTCGGCTTCTTCGCCTATACCGGGGCAGTGTTCTTCCTCGGCTTCGATGCGCTCGCCATCGGTCTCGGCTGGACCTGCGGCCTGCTGCTGGCCGGCGTTCTGTTCGTGCCGTATTTGCGAAAAGCGGGCGCCTACACGCTCCCCGCCTTTCTCGGCCAGCGGTTCCGGTCGCGTCATGTCCGCATGACCGCCAGCGTGCTGCAAGTGGTGCCCACGGCGCTGCTGCTCGCCGCGGAGATGAGCATCGCCGCCGTGGTCGCTTCAATTTTCCTCCCGCTGTCCTTCTGGCTTGCCGTCCTGCTGGTCGCCATCTTCGTCGCCGCCGTCGGCATCCTCGGCGGCATGCGCGCGCTGACCTGGTCGGGAAGTGCTGAGTTTATCGCCGGCGCGGTCGGCCTGGCCGTGCCGCTCATCGTCGTCTCGGTACTGCTCACCCACCTGCCCGCGCCGCAATTCACCTATGGCGAGATGTTCGGTTCGCTGCAGAGCGCCGAGACCGCCGCCGGCATGTTGCCGGTGACGCCGGGCGATCTTGCGCCGGCGCTGACCGGTCCCGCCCCGACGGCGGTGACCAAGCCGTTCCTGCAGGCCTTCGGAGCCATCAACGAAGCGGGCTTCCTCTTGCTGTTCTTCACCTTCGCGCTCGGCACCGCGGCCCTGCCGAGCCTGCTCGTGCGCAGCGGGGTCACCTGCTCGGTCGCCGATCAGCGCCGGTCGACGGCCTGGGCGCTGGCTTTGGTGGCGCTGTTCGTGATCACCGCGCCGTCGCTCGCGGTGTTTGCCAAACTGCTGATGTTCCGCGATATGGCGCTCGCCCCTACGGCCGGTGTGCCGGCCTGGCTTTCGGAGTTGAGCGGACGGCAATTGGTGCAGGCGAGCGACGTCAACGGCGACGGCACGCTGGTGGCCAGCGAGCTTCTCGTCATGCGCGATCGCGTGGCGCTGGCGCTGCCCATGCTGGCGGAGCTTCCCTTCGTGCTTACCGCGCTTCTGGCCTCCGCCGGCATGGCCGTGGCGCTGGCCGCGGCCGGTTCTCATCTGTTCACGCTGTCCGCCAGCCTGGCAGACGATGTCTATGGCGTGCTGGATAAGCGGCCGATTGCACTGCCGCGCCTCATGGCGGCGTGGGCGGCGATCGCCGCGTGCGCGCTGTTCGTCCTCGTCTTCCTCCTGATCGCCGACGTCGACATCCTGCGGATGGCCGTGACGGCGTTCGCCTTTGCCGGCGCGACCTTCTTCCCCGTGCTCATGCTGGCGGTGTGGTGGCCGCGCTGTTCCGCATGGGGCGCGCTTGCCAGCTTGGCGACCGGGTTCGGGGTGCTGTTTCTCGTCGTCACGGTGGGCGGCCTGTTCGACGCGGCCGAAACCGCCGTGGGCACCGGGCTTGCGAGCCTCATCGCCGCCGTCTTGGCGCTGTGCGCCGGTGTCGGGACAAGTCTCTATGGGCCGGGATCCGCTTCCGTCGAGACGGCCTATTACGAAGAGATGCGCAAACCCGAAGGCGAGACGATCTTCGATCAAGCACAAGCGCGGACGGTCTCCGCGCGCAAGACCGGGGCGCTGAGGGAGCTCTAGCCATGGACCCACAACGGACGCCCGGCTCCTCCCGCCTGTCGCTCTACCCCGAGATCGTCCCCTACCGCAGCGGGCGGCTCCAGGTTTCCGATCTGCACGAGCTCTATTTCGAAGAATGTGGTTCGCCCACGGGCAAGCCGGTGGTCATGCTGCATGGCGGCCCGGGCGGCGGCATCTCGCCCATCATGCGCCGCTATCACGACCCGCGCCTCTACCGCATCGTGCTGTTCGATCAGCGCGGCTGCGGCCGGTCGATCCCACATACCTCGCTGGACGAGAACACGACGTGGGATCTGGTCGACGACATCGAGCGCTTGCGCGGCCATCTCGGCATCGACCGCTGGCAAGTGTTCGGCGGCTCGTGGGGCTCGACACTGGCGCTGGCCTACGCGCAGACGCATCCGATGCGTGTCGCCGAGCTGATCCTGCGCGGCATCTTCACGCTGCGCCGCGCCGAGCTCGAATGGTTCTACCAAGAGGGCTGCAGCTGGCTGTTTCCCGATGCCTTCGCGGACTACGTCAAGGTGATCCCAGAAGCGGAGCGCGCCGACATGATCGCGGCCTATTACCGGCGGCTGACGAGCGACGATCCCAAGACGCAAATAGAGGCGGCGCGCGCGTGGAGCGCCTGGGAAGGCCGCACGCTGTCATTGCTGCCCGACTTCGACCGGGCACGGCAATTCTCCGAGGATCACTACGCCCTCGCCTTCGCCCGCATCGAGTGCCACTACTTTATCCATGGCGGCTTCTTCGAAACCGACGGGCAGCTAATCCGCGACGCCGCGCGTCTGAAGGACATCCCCGGCGTGATCGTGCATGGCCGCTATGACGTAGTGACCCCGGTCAAGAATGCCTTCGATCTCGCCCAGGTCTGGCCCAAGGCAGATTTGCGCGTGGTGCCAGATTCCGGCCACGCCATGACGCAGCCCGGCATCGTGCATGAGCTGATCGCCGCGACGCGGATCTTTTCGGGAAACTAGGCTAGCTACCGCGAACCTAGCCGCCAGCCACCTGGCCGATGAAATTCAAGGCCACGCGCCGCTGATGCGGGGCGCTGCGGTGCTCGATCAGATACACGCCCTGCCAAGTGCCGAGTGTCATCGCCCCGCCCTGAACCGGGATCGACAAGCTCACCGAGGTGACCATCGCCTTGATGTGGCTCGGCATGTCGTCGGGGCCCTCCTCGTGGTGGGCGTAGGCCCGGTTTTCGGGCGCCAGGCACTCGAGCGCATCGAGAAGATCGCGGCGCACATTCGGGTCGGCATTCTCCTGAATGGTGAGCGAGGCGGAGGTATGGGCGACGAAGACGGTAAGGAGTCCGTCGTCCGCTCCTAGACCGTCGAGCCAGGCGGCAAGCGCTGCGGTGATCTCGACAAACCCTTTGCCGCGCGTCGGGATGGTCAAGGCATGGCTCGCCTGCACCAGGTCAGCCATGGCGCGCACCCTCCCGTCAGCTGCTTGAAGCCTGCGCGGTGCGGCAGATTGAGCCCGCATGTCCCGCTCTAGATCATTCCTTAACACAAAATTTACTCGGGCTTGACACCGTCATTAAGGCCGCTTCGTCACGCGTCTCCTCGGACCGGTCCCACAAACAATGGGGCGCGTTCAGCGGCGTCAACGCCATGGGGAACGGTATGGCTTCAGAAGCAAGTTGGCAAACCAGCAAGGCCGGCGGGGGTAGCACCGCCTTCTCGACTGATCAGCCCATGGACCAACGCACCGTCGAAACCCTGCTGCGCCGTCTGGTGGAGCGGGTCGAGGATAGCGAGCGCCGCTATGGCGAGGCCCTCGATGAGCTTCACGTGCGGCTGGACCGGCTGTCGCAAACCACGGAGGCCGCGCGGGACACCGGCGCGCCCGAGAACAGCGACACCTTCGACCGTCTGCACGCCCAAGTCAGCGATCTCGCCCGCCGCCTGGAGCAGGATACGTCCACGCCGCTCGACGATTTCGAGCGGCTGGGCAAGGCTCTGTCGGGGGCCCTGCATGGGGACTTGGAGAGCGACTTCGACGGCGACCTGAACAGGGACTTATTAGACGACGCTACGGCGTACCGCACACCCGCGCCGTTCGGTTATACGCCCGAGCCAAGCCCGTTCGCGCAAGCCGCCATGAGCGGCAACAATCCCGGCACCGGATTTCCGGATCTCGGCTACAGCGCGCCTGAGGCCCACCATCCCGCACAGGATCAGACTTACGCCGGCGGGCCCGGCGATCTCGACAAGCGGCTGGTGGAAATGGCCCAGCGGCTCGAGGACTCCATCGGCACGGCGATGCCGACCGGGGCCATCGAGACCCTGAACAGCAGATTGGACGACATCGGCGGCCAGCTCAGCCAGGCCCTCGAGACGGCCCCGACGCGCGCCGCCCTGGAGCATGTCGAGCAGCAACTTTCGGATATGAGTCAGCAGGTTAGCAGGGCCGAGGAGCAGCTTGGCAAGGTCGCCGGCATCGAGGCCCATCTGCTTAAGCTGATCGCGCGCCTGGACGAGAAGGTGGAAACGCCCGCCCCTCAAGCCGATCCGGCGCAGCTTGAAGAGATTGCCAACAAGGCGGCTGAAGGCGCCGCGCGCCTCGTCGCCGCTGACACGCAAAAGACCAACAAACGCCTCGACGCCATGCATCGCGACCTCACGGCCATGAGCGACAAAGGCCGCGAGAGCGGCGACCGGCTCGTGACCACGCTGGAAGCGGTGCATGAGTCCCTGAAGCAGCTGGTCCAGCAGGTCGAGCGGGGCTCTCCCGCGTTACAGCCGAAGGCGCGGCCCCCGTTCGTGGAGCGGGCCCGCCAAGCGGAGGCAATGCCCGCACAGACGCAAGCCAAGCCGGCCATGCCACAACAGCAGCCCGCCAAGGCGGCCGCCGGTGAGAAGCCCGCCAGTGAACCGGCCGAGGCGAAGGCGCCCACGCCGCAAGCGGCGAAGCCAAGCGAGCCGGCCGGGGCGAAGCCGGCCCCACAGGCGCCGGCCAAGAGCGATCACGCCGGAGAGCCGCCGGTCAGGGAGCGCTCGCTGCGCGACCGCCTCGGCGCCGCCATTCCCGATTTCAAGGAGACCGAGACGCCGCCGCCGTTCGGGCGCGCGAAACGTCTCACCTCCGAAGACGAGGCCATTGATCTCGATGCGGCGGCCGCGCCGCGCCGGGCGGCCGACGTCCAGGCTCCTCGCAAAGGGGGGCCGATGGCTGCTGGTCTCGACGCTGAGACCGATGTGCCCGACGATCTCGTGGCTGCGGCGCGCCGTGCGGCGCAGGCTGCGGCGCTGCGGGCCGAGGGTCGCGGCGGCCGCCGGTCTTCCAAGCCTGTACTCGGCAGCGGGGCGAGCGAGGACCAACCCGGGCGCCGCAAACGGTCCCTGCTGATCGTCGCCGCTGCGGTCCTTCTCGCGCTGAGCGCGCTGCTGCTGTTTACCCGGCTCGGCTCGAAGCCTGAAGCGACCGCGCCGGAAATCGAGCAGATAACACCGGTGCCCTCCGACGGCACCGACGACATGACGGCCCCCATCGACGAAGCCCCCGCGGCCGCGCCCGAGAAGTCCGGATCTTGGGAGCCGATGCCGGATATCGGCGAGAACCCCGCCGACAGCGCCGCCGGTGGTGGCATGGGAGCGGCGGGCTTCACCGAGATGGCCAAGTCTTCTTCGCGGCGGCTCTCTTCTGGACGAGTGTCTTCAGGCCACACGCCCATGCCGGCCAGCGAGCTGACTCCTGAGCCGCAACTTGCATCGCTGAAGCCGACCGGCCCGTCCGCGATGCCGCCTGGCGTGACCTTCTCCATCGAGGACCCGGCTTTCGGGCCCACGGCTCCGCAAGTCGCCGCACCGGCGCAGCTTACGCTGGCCCCCGCGGCGCTCGGCCCGCTGGCAATGCGCGAGGCCGCCGCCAAAGGCGACGCCGCCGCCCAATACGCCGTGGCCATCCGCTACGCCGATGGCATCGGCACCAAGGCCGACCCGAAAGAGGCCGCCAAGTGGCTCGAGCGCGCCGCCGCGAGCGGCCTGGCGCCGGCCCAATACCGCCTCGCCGCCATGTATGAGCGCGGCGTCGGCGTCGACAAGGACCTCGACCGGGCACGGTCATGGTATGCGGCGGCAGCCGAGAAGGGCAACGTCAAGGCCATGCACAACCTCGCCGTGAGCGTGAGCGGACGTGACGGCGGCCAGCCGGACTATCCGCTCGCCGTCAAATGGTACGGCGAGGCGGCCAACCATGGTCTGGCGGACAGCCAGTTCAACCTCGGCATTCTGGCCGAGCACGGCCTCGGCATGACCAAGACTCTCAGCGAGGCCTATAAATGGTTCTCGCTGGCCGCAAAGACCGGCGATGCAGAAGCCGCCAAGCGGCGCGAGATTATCCGGGTGCAGCTCGCACCGGCCACGCTGGCGGAGGCCGAAGCCAGCGTGAAGGCCTGGAAGGCGAAGCCTGCACCGGCCGAAGCCAATGAGGTGGCGGAGCAGCCGGCCTGGGCCGCCAAGGCGCCGGCCACCCACAATGCCTCGCTCGTGAACCGCGCCCAGACCCTGCTCAATTCACTCGGCTACGATGTCGGCCCGCCGGATGGTGTCATCGGCAGCCGCACGCGCACTGCGGTCGAGCTGTTCCAGCGCCGCAACGGTCTCGCTGAGACCGGCGAGATCTCCATCCCGCTCGTCACCCAGCTCGAGCGCCTGTCCAGCTAGCAGAAACTCCGGCGGACGGACCAAACAGGTCCGTGGCGGCATAGAAGCCGCCCATATTCCAAAAAGTGATGACATTTCGGTAAGTCCCGGGCCTAACGCATTGACAGGCTGGCGCGTGGCGAACAGTTTGCCAGCGCGCACCTTTTCCAACGCCCCGGCCGATGTTTCAGATTTATCTGCCTATTGCCGAAATCTCAGTGAACCTTTTGGTCATGCTGGGACTCGGCGCGGCGGTCGGCTTTCTCTCAGGCATGTTCGGTGTCGGCGGCGGCTTCATGCTCACGCCGCTTCTCATGCTCTCCGGCATTCCGCCGGCCATCGCCGTGGCCACCGGCGCCAACCAGATCGTCGGCACGTCGGTCTCGGGCACCTTGGCCCAGTGGCGCCGCGGCAATGTCGACCTGCGCATGGGCTTCGTGCTGATCGTGGGTGGCGTGGTGGGCGCGGTTACCGGCGTCTTCCTCCTCAAAATTCTGCGTGAGGTCGGCCAGGCCGGCCTCATGATCTCGCTCACCTATGTGGCCTTTCTCGGGGTCATCGGCGCAATGATGCTGTGGGAGAGCGTCAACGCGATGCGGCGGGCCCGCGCCGGCAAGACCGTGTCGTCGCGCCGGCCGGGACAGCACAACTGGATTCACGGCCTGCCGTTCAAAATACGCTTTCCGCGCTCGCGGCTCTATATCAGCGCCATCCCGCCGCTGGTGATCGGCGGCCTGGTCGGGTTGCTCGCCTCATTCCTCGGTGTGGGCGGCGGCTTCATCATGGTGCCGGCGCTGATTTACCTGCTGCGGATGCCGACCAACATCGTCATCGGCACCTCGATCTTCCAGATCATCTTCATCACCGCCATCGTCACCCTGCTGCACGCAACGCTCAATTTCACGCTCGACATCGTGCTGGCCGTCCTTTTGGTGATCGGCGGGGTAATCGGCGGCCAGTTTGGCGTGCGCGCGGGACAGAAGCTGCGCGGCGAGCAATTGCGCGCGCTGCTCGCCGCGATGGTCCTTCTGGTGGCCCTCCGCATCCTGTTCGACCTGGTGCTGAAGCCGTCGGAGCTGTTCACCATCGTCCCGCTGGCGGGGGTCTGATGTTGACCGCCCTCCGCATTAGTGCCGCGGTCCTCCTGGCCCTGTCGGTCGCGTTCGGCCTGTCGACGACCGTGGCACTCGCCCAGAAGAAGGCAGCGCCGCCGGTAGAGGAGCCGGCCAGCCAGGAGCAGGTGCAATCCGACATCTCCACGCGCGACATCGCCATCCAGTCGAACTTCACCGGCATCGAGATCCTGATCTTCGGCAGCGTCGACTTTAGCGACTCGCGGACGCCCGGCGAAGGCAGGTATGACGTCATCACGGTCGTGCGTGGCCCTAACGAGCCGATCGTCCTGCGTAAGAAGGAGCGGGTCGCCGGAATCTGGATAAACGGCCCGGGCAAGAGCTACAGCACCGTGCCGGGATTCTATGCCGTGCTGTCGACCCGGCCGGTCCGGGCCATCGCGTCGGACCAAACGTTGAAGGAACTCGGCATCGGCCTAGCGGATTTCAACTTTGGACGCGCCACTGTCGGCAGTCCGCAGGAGCAGGCCTACCGCTCGGCCATGATCCGGCTGAAGAAGCAGAAGAAGCTGTTTCAAGAGCGGGACGATGCGGTGAAGTTCATTGGCCGGAGTCTGTTCCGGGGCACGGTCGCCCTGCCCGTCAACGTCCCCATCGGGCGCTACTCGGTCGACGTCTATCTATTCCGGGATGGCGCATTGGCGAGCAAGAGCCAAGGCTCGCTCGAGGTGAACAAAGCCGGCCTCGAGGAGATTGTCTACAAGCTCGCGTTCAGGCGGCCGTTCCTCTACGGACTGCTCGGCGTCTTGATTGCCGTGCTGGCGGGCCTCGCCGGGTGGTATGCCTTCCGCCGCGACTAGAGGCTGGCCAAAGGGTCAGTCAGGCAGGAGCAGGCTGCCGAGCACGGGATAGACGGCGTGCCGGCCCATCATCCAGGCCTCGAGATGCTGCCGCAGGAACAGAGTTCGGAAGGCTTCGTGCAGCACGTTCAGGCCGCCGGCATAGGCGCCGAAGGCGGGCATCACCAAGCGCTTGCCGTCGGTGGCGAAACAGCGCCGCCGGATCACCATGCCGCGGCGGGCAATGCGCGCCACCGGGTGCAGATGGCCAACGATCTCCGGACCCGAGGGCTCCTCCGACGGCTCGTGCCTGAGCGTCACGCCCGACATTGACAGCGTGGCGCAGACCGTGCCGCCGATGCTGCCGGGCAGATGCGGATCGTGATTGCCGCAGATCCAGTACCAGTCGCGGCCCTGCTGCAGCCCCGTCAAGAAGGCGAGATCGTCCGCCAGCAGATTGTCGGCGCACTCGCTGCGATGAAAACTGTCGCCGAGCGCCACCACCCGGGCCGGGTCGACAGCGGCGATGATCTTGCCGAGGCGGGAGAGCGTGGAGCGGGTGTCGTAAGGCGGCAGCAACATGCCGAGCGCGGCAAAGGCGGCGCCCTTCTCCAAATGCAGGTCGGCGACGAGAAGCGTGTCCTCCGCCTCCCAGTAGAGCGCGCCGGCGGCAAGGGGTTTGAGCGCATGGCCCGCGACCTCGACATGCGAGCGGAGCGTGGGCGCGGTTTCCGGCATGAGATTGGGCCTAGCGCGCAGCATGTTCCCCCAATGCTTCAGCGATGAGTTCCTCGGCGGTCTCACGCAACAAGGTGTCGCCGACGTCGCTCGGGACGCTCTCGCGTCCGATCTCTAGCATGACCGGCACGGCGAGCGGCGAAACATGACTCACCGCACTATGCCTGATTCGTCCGCCGATCCGTTTCAAGAATTGGCCGAGACGGCCGACGTCGATCAAACCGGCGGCGGCATCGGCGAAGGCGGCTTTCAACAAGACATGCTCCGGCTCGTGCTGGCGCAACACGTCATAGATGAGGTCGGAGGAGACGGTCATCTGCCGTCCGGTCTTCTCCCGGCCCGGATGACGGCGTTCGATCAGGCCGGAGATGATGGCGCAGACCCTGAAAGAGCGCTTCATGAGGCTCGACTCGGCCAGCCAAGCATCGAGATCGTCGCCGAGCATATCCTCGTCGAACAGCTGCGCCAGGTCGATGCGGCCGACACGGACCATCCCGCTCATGTCGTTGAGGCCCCAGATGGCGAGCGCATATTCGTTGGCGACGAA
>Ga0307380_10013628_pt1 | contig 10031 bp, 7 predicted proteins | sample UN3MG_FD_202239 | JGI IMG/M metagenome (GOLD analysis project Ga0307380, IMG submission 202239) | Soil microbial communities from Risofladan, Vaasa, Finland - UN-3 | ecosystem: Environmental > Terrestrial > Soil > Coastal area > Acid sulfate soil | place: Finland: Risofladan, Vaasa | collected...
GACTGGCGGGGGATGGCGGGGGGGGGGGTCGGGCCGGGGGGGCCCCCGGTGTGTTCACCGGGGGCTAAATGGCGCGGGGGCCTAAATCGCGCGGGCTTGAGCTACATTTGGATAGCTGTCGCGTTGGCTCCTTGTGTGCCGAGGTCGATGATGCCGTCCCGCCCGCCCACCGGTTACGCTCGTCTGGCGCCCTTCCAGGCTCGGTTTGTGCTGATTGTGCTCGCGGTGGTGGCCGTGCTCTGTGTAGCGATCACCCTCTCGCCGCTCGGGACCACGCGCGTGGGGAAGGACTCCCCGGGCGAGGGCGACGTGGCCCTGTATTGGGCGGAGGTCGAGCGCATCCGCGCCGGCGAGGGCTACTACGAGGCGGCCGCCGTGGAGCTGGTCGAGCGGGGCTACCCGACCCGCAGCGTGTTCAACTGGCGCACGCCGCTGCCGATGTGGATGATCGGGAAGCTCCCGAGCCCCACGCTCGGCAAGGGCCTGCTCGGCTTGTTGGCCCTGGCCGTGATCCTCCTCGGCTTCGAGGCGCTCGCCCGGGAACAAGGGCACGGACTGGGAAAGCCCGTGGCGTGTGCCCTCCTGCTTACCGGCCCGATGATGTTCTGCGTGCTCGGCGATCTGTTCGTTTCGCCGGGGCTTTGGGCCGGCGTGTTCATCGCGCTCTCGGTTTGTGCCTACGGGCTGAAGAGGCCCGGCTGGGGCGTGGCGATCGGGCTGGCGGCCGTCTTCTTCCGGGATCTGGCTTTGCCGTACTGTGTGCTGGCCGCAGGGCTGGCGTGGTGGAACAAGCGGCCCAGGGAGTTGGCGGCGTGGATCGCGGGGCTTGCGGCCTGGGGCATCTTCTTCGCGTGGCACGGGGCGCAGATCGCGCCGCTCGTGGCCGCGGATGCTCAAGCCCACCGCGAGGGCTGGGTGCAGTTCGGCGGCCTGCCGTTCGTGATCGCGACCGTGCAGATGACGGCCTACCTGCTCCTACTCCCGCAATGGGTGACTGCCCTCTACTTCGTGGCGGCGATGTTCGGGTTTGCCGGCTGGCACACGCCTTGGGGCCAGCGGGTCGGGCTGACCGTCTGCCTGTTCGTGCTGGCGTTCGGGTTCGTGGGCCACGACTTCAATCAGTACTGGGGCTCGCTCGTCGCGCCGCTCCTCTGCTTTGGCGTGGTCCGGTTCCCGGCGTCGCTCAACGATTTGTGGCGGCGAGCTGGGGGCTCGCTATCGCTCGACCCCAGCCACCCTGCCGACCCCAGCCACCCTCCATGCGAAGCGGGTGCGGCCCAAGAGGGCTCAGTCGGATAACGCGGTCAGGGCGGGGTCCAGGGCCGTGTTGATCTCCGACACGGAGGTGAGCAGCTCGGACGCTTCGACCTCCGGGGCCTCCCGGTGCGAATCCCTTGCTTCGGCCTGCGGATCGGGCTCCACGTTCACCGTCCGATCCACCAGGTAGAGCGGCCGCCCGCGGACCTGATCGTAGATCCGCACCACGTACTCGCCCAGGATGCAGATCCCCAGCGCGTTCATCGCCCCGAAGAAGCTGCCGGTAAGAATGTGCGACGTCCATCCCGGGATCGCCAGGTCGGTGAACAGCTTGCAGAAGAGGGAGTAGCCGCCGAGCCCGAGGAAAACGGCCGCGGCCCCGCCGCCGATCGCGTAGAAGATCGTCAGCGGGAACGAAGAGAAGGAGAAGATGGCCGTCTTGGCCAGGCGGACCAGCCCCAAGAGCGAGACCCGCGGGCGCTCGTCGTAGCGGGCGTTCCGCTCCACCTCGACGCCGATCTGCCGGAAGCCGACCCAGCTTCGCAGGCCGGGGAAGTACCGGTCGCGCTCGCCCAGGGCGACGATCGCCCGGGCGGCCCGGCGGTCGACCAGTCCGAAGATCCCGGCGTCGGCGGGGATGCGGATCGAGGCGATCGCGGCCATCAGCCGGTGAAACGCGGCGAAAAGGGACCGCTTCAGGAGATTCTCTTTACGTTGAGTGCGCAGCGCGTAGACCACGTCGTAGCCTTCCCTCCATTTGCGCACGAACTGCGGGATGGCCTCGGGCGCGTCCTGGAGGTCGGAGTCCATCAGCACGACCGCGTCGCCGCGCGCGTGCACGAGCCCCGCCTGGACCGCCGCCTGATGGCCGAAGTTTCGCACGAAGTGCACCACCCGGACACTCGGATGGGCGGCGGCCAACTCGTCGAGGATCTGCGGGCTTGCGTCGCTGGAGCCGTCGTCGACGAAGAGGATCTCATACCGGACGTCACACCCGGCCAGCGACTCGGCCACCCGCTCCAGCAGGGTCGTGAGCACGTTCGCCTCGTTGTAGACGGGCAGGACCACGCTGATGAGCACGTCCTTTCGGTTCCGTTCGTCCAGGGTTTTGCGATCGCTCATGAGATACGTTCCTCAACCGACAGGACAGGGTTCTTTCTCAACATCCGGGACAGGCTCGGCTTCCGGAGGAGAGGCTGCGAGATCCGGACGAGTGGGGCGCTGCGGCGCTCTGCTTGCCGAAGCCGCTTGGAGCAGATGGCCGACAACGATCGCGACGACCATCGCGAGCCCCAAGCAGGACACGATCAGGCCGACGGAAAGGCTTCTCGCACGGAATTCGAGCACGACTTCGTGCGCGCCCGGCGGGACCGCGCACGCGAGGAAATCGCCGTTTACGGGCACTACGCAGAGCGGCCGGCCGTCGACCTTGGCGTGCCAGCCGGGATGGTAGCTTTCGGAGACGACCAGTAGCTGCTTGGTCGGGCAGTCGACGCGGACGTGCAGCCGCCCCGGGCGCTCGCCGAGGAGGGTCGCCGTGCCCGCTCGCCCCGACGGCAACTCCAGCGGCTCCTCGACCAGCGCGACCGATTCGAGCGGGATTCGCGCGATGCTGCGGGCCGGGTCGTGGCTCAGCAGCGTGCGGGTGACGAGCCGGACGCGCTTCAGGGGGTCGGGCACTTCGAGCCAATGCGGGTCGCGCCCGATGAGCCCGTCGATTGACTCGGTCGTCTCGCTCCGCCGCACCCAGCGTACGCCGGCCGCTCGCAGCGCGGGAATCGTCCGGTAGTCGAGCTTTCGCACCGGGGCCAGGGCGGCGTATCCGTCGGCCCGATGCCAGCCGCAGAGCGTCATCTGGTTGCTGGTGTGAAGGCCCGACTGGCCGAAGCGAGGCGCGTCGGCCAACACGCGTCCGTCGGGCGGCGCCGGGGGAGTTTTGGTCTTGGCCACGTACGCCTCGATCCGTTCTGCATGGGGATACGCCGCGTAGCTCGTGCCGTAGTAGCCCAGGTCGGCGGCACAGAACAGCACCAGCCCGACGAGGGCCGCGCGGTTTCCTCGCGCTGACAGAGCGAGCAGCACCGCGGCCGAGCCGATCAGCAGCGGTCCGGCCAGGATGGCGGGCGTGCCGGCGATGAACGGGCGACTTCGCAGCAGCATGCCCGCGATCGCGACCGCCAGGCTGAGCAGGACGACCACCCCCGCGGGCCGCAGCCGGCGCCAGGGCGTCTTCTCGCGTCGCTCCTGCTGACGTGCCAGCAGGGCCAGGGCGACGGCCGAAGCGACCGCCACGCACAGAGCCGCCAACAGGGTGTATCGACAGGGAAAACGGAAGCCGCCCACGATCGGCAGCAGCCGTTGCAGGCCGTAGATCGGCCCGTACTTCCCCAGCGCCAAGAGAAGCGCGATCGCTCCGAAGCCGAGGGCGGCCACGACCGGCCGTCGCAGGCTTCCCCACTGGCGACGGCAGATCACCAGCCAGACGATCAGCATCAGGGGGACCGCCCCCACGTAGACGCCCAGCTCGTGCGTGTTTTGGCCGACGACGCGATGGGTGAACAGGTAGGGGGCGACAAGCTGTACGAGGTTCAACGGGTGCAGGGACCCGGCGCTAGCGAACGCGGCGTCGACCGAGCGGCGGACCGAATGGCCTAACCAGTCCAGCGTGGGCAGAAGCTGCACGCCGCCGAGCATCACGCCGGTCAGCTTGGCGATGGCCAGACGCGACCATGGCGTGACGGGATGGATCGCCCGGGGGGCATGCCACGCATCGCCGGCGCGGTCGTCCCTTGCAGCGTATCTGTTCGCCGCGTATCGACTTCCGGCGAGCACCGACAGACCATAGGCCGCCTCGGCCAGAAGCGAAAACCAAACGTATTGCGGGTAGCCCAAGAGCATCTCGGAGCCGGTCAAAAGCGCGATGCCCACCTGGGCGGCCGCGACGCGATACCGACTCGGCTCGACGAGCATCACGTCGATCATCCACAACAGCCACGGGATATGGGCCACGACGGCAATCGCGTTGGGATGGACGAAGTGCAGCAGGTTGAAGCCGGAGAACGTGAACGCGAGGCTGCCGAACATGGCGGCGTCGCGCCGGCCCAGAAGCCGCCCGAGGAACAGGTACGTGCCGGCGAGCATGAACACGTAGCCGGCCAGAAGCTCGGCGGCCCAGGCTGCCCCGAGCGGGAGGACGCGGTACAGCAAGAGATGGAGCGGATGATACGTGCCGGCCTGGCCCTCGCCGGTGAGATAGAAGCCGCAGAAGAGCTGCGGCGTCCAGTCGAACGGCTCACCGCGAGAAAGCTGCTCGGCGTAGAACGCGCGCAGAGGCAGGTGGAACGCCCCCAGGTCGTCGTGCGTATAGACGTATCCGAAAACGCACGGGGCGGCCAGCACAGCCAGGAGCGCCACGGCGGCCAGCAGCGTCCAGGCAAACAGGCCCGGGCGGCTGCGGCCTGGGGCTTCATCCGTGGGCTGGCACGACTGGCAAGACATCGGTCGTTCGTCGGCGAGGCTGCCGTGATTCGCTGAGGGTAAGGGATGGAGTACCTAGCGAAAGGATAGGTTGCCCGCCACGGTCGCGAGCCTCGCGGACGAGCCGGTCGCCGCATATCCGGCACAACCGGCACGAGCCCTATCGAAGCGGCCGTGCGACGCTGTTGAGATCACGGATGCTTGGAGGTGTGCCACTGCTTCGCAGAAGCAGTGCTTTCGCTCGGGCATCCCGTGCTGCACTGCTTCTGCGAAGCAGTGGCACACGGCCGATCCACTCGCCTGCGCTCTCGGGGACCCGGCTCCAGTGCGTGGGCGGCTACTGGTCCTGTTCGCTGGAGACGGGCACAAGCGGAGCCTGGTCCTCCTCGACAGGAGCGGCGGCGGCGGCCTTCTCGGTCGGCTCGGTCGCCTTGGCCTCGTGGTATTCCTGCTCGGCGTTGACGGCCCAGACGTTGGATTTGTCGGTTCGGCCTTCGAGGACGTTGTCCACCGCGACCATGGCCGTGAGCATCGAGTGGTCCATGTTGTTGTAGCGGTGCATGCCGTTGCGCCCGAGAAGGAAGAGGTTCTCGAACCGGTCGATCCACGCCCGCAGCTCCTCGAAGCGGTCGTAGGTGCCGAAGTAGGCCGGATAGGCTTTGGGCATGCGGATCACCGTGCCGTCGCGCACGGCGCCCGGCTCGATGATCCCGATCTTGGCCAGCTCCTCGGTAGCCAGGGCGATCAGGTCCCGGTCGGTCCGGACCCAGAGGTCGTCGTGCTCGTTGGCAAAGTACTCCATCCCGATCCAGACCTTGGAGGGATCGGCGACCATGTAGGGGCTCCAGTTGTTGAACACCTGCATCCGCCCCACCCGGACGTCCTGCTCCTGGATGTAGATCCAGTTGTCGCGGATCAGCCCGGAGCCGGCGTGCTCCTTGACCTTCAGCTCGTCGACCAACAGCCCGACGGTGATGAAATCGCGATAGACGAGCCCCTCGTTGATCCGGCGCACGTCCTCCGGCGGCGGGACCGAAAGGGATCGGACCAATTGCTGGACCGGCATGGTGGAGAAGAAGTAGTCGGCCTGGAACTGGTGAGGCCGGCCGGTCGCAACGTCGACCGCCTCGACGGCGGTGACGCGGTTCCCCGCCACCTCGACGCGGCGGACTTCCGCGTTGGTGATCACGCGGCCGCCCCGCTCCTCGACCTCCCGAGCGACGTGCTCCCACATCTGCCCGGGGCCGTATTTTGGATAGAGGAACTGCTCGATCAGCGACGTCTCCGTGCCCTTCTGGGTCACGTCGCGGGCGGTGAAGGGCTTCTTGAGCGCGTGCCAGAGCGCCTTGGTGACGGAGAGCCCCTTGATCCGCTGGGCGCCCCATTCGGCGCTGATCTCCGAGCAGGGCCGGCCCCAGACCTTCTCGGTGTACGACTCGAAGAACGTGTGGTACAGCTCCCGGCCGAAGCGGTTGATGAAGAAATCCTCCAAGCTCGTGACGTTGCGGACCGGAAGGAGCGTGCTGCGGGCGTAGCTCAAGCCGATCTTCATCACCCGGGCGAGCCCCAGCTTCTTCAGCGTGTCGAGGCTCAGCCGGATCGGGTAGTCGAAGAACTTCCGCTGGTAGAAGATCCGCGAGCGCCGCCCGCGCAGGAGCATCACGTGGTCGACCTGGTCGGGATCGGGCCCCTCGGACCCCTCGACGGCGGCTGCCGCGTCGGCGTCGGACGTCTCCGGTTCGCGCGGGCCACGGACGAATCGAGAGCGGCCGTCGGTCGCCTCCAGCGGCATCCGCTCCAGCCACCAGCTCATCACCCGGTCCGATTTGGAGAAGAACCGGTGCCCGCCGATGTCGATCCGGTTTCCCTGGTAGTTGACCGTTTGCGAGAGGCCACCCAGCGCGTTGGTTCTCTCCAGCACGACCGGCTGGACGCCGGCGCGCTTGAGCAATTCACAGGCTACGGTCAGTCCGGCCGGGCCGGCGCCGATCACGACGGCGGTCTTGGTGTTCATGTTGGCTACTCCGCGGTATCTCGGGTTTGGGCTAGTTGGGTGTGGTTTGGCTTCTCTGCCAGGGGCAGGTTTGTCTCTCGGGAGAAGACGACGGCGAGGGGGTCTCGGTAGAGCACGCGGAACCGGTCGTCGATCTCCAGGAGCGACGCCAGCGCCCCGTCGCCGGGCAGGAGGACGAACCCGGCCCGGCTCAGCTCCGGGTCGTCGCGCCAGCCTCCCTTGCCGCGGAGCGTCGCGGCGTGACGCAGGATGCGCGCTTCGCCGTGGACCATGGTCCGGCCGTCGATGCTCACCGGAACCTCCGGGAGGTGGAAAATGAGGTAACCGCCCCAGTCGAACGGGTTGAACATCGGACCGGCAGGCTGCTCCTCGGCGATGAACCGCGCCGCCTGAACGGGAAGCGCCCGGGCGACTTGCGACTTCAACTTCGATTCACTCAGGGCCAGGCTGCCCCCGACCACCAACAGGGCCACCGTGCCGGCCACGACCCAGTTCAGCGAGCGGCGGCGGAAGAAGGGGGCAGGTCCAATTTGCCGGGACGGCCCGAAGGGTGCTTCGCACGAATTGGACCTGTCTCCTTTTTCTTTTTCCGCTGCCCTCGGCCCGACGTACGCGAGCACCGTCAGGCCTGCGATCAGCACGAGCCACACGTCGCGCTGCGAGCGAAAGCTGACGTACACGGCCATCACGAACAGCAGGGCCAACAAGAGCCGCACCCGTCGCCGCCATCCCAAGGCAAAGGCCGCGGCGACCGTCACGGCCAGCACGGTCCAGTTCTCGACCGACCGGAATCGCATCGGGCCGAGCTCTTGAATCAGGTTCCAGAGCCCGGACTGGCCGACCAGCGCCAGGGCGACTTCGTAAAGGTGGTAGCCGTAGGGATTGACCAGCGTGGCGGCCACGCAAGCCGCGAAGACGGGGAGCATGTGGCCGAAGGGGGTCTTTGGGGACTGTTCGTCCGCCATGCCGAGCGGGACAAATCGGGCCAAAACGGGCTCGATCACCGCCGCGCCCAAAACGGCCAGCCCCACCACGAACTGGATGTGCATGTTCGCCCAGACGAGAAAAAGCGGCACCAGCCACCACAGCAACCGGCGACTGCCCGTTCGACCAGCGGTCAACAGCAGGTCCAGCTCGAGCACGAAAAGGAGGATGCTGAAGAGCCACGGGCGCGGGGTCTGGATCGTGATGAGCCCCAGGGCGGCGGCCAGCGTGAGGACGACGGCCGTGTTCGTGCCGGTTCCCATCCGGCGGACCATGCCGTGCAGGGCGGCCACGATCGCCACCGAGAGGCCCGCCGTGTAGAGCACCAAGCCTCGCAGACCCAAGACCTGGTACAGCCCCCAGAGCATCAGCTCCGGCAGCCAGCTATAGGCCGCCCAGGCTTGGCCCGCCCCGTAGGACGAGAACGGATCGGCCGTGGGCCAGGCGCGGTGGGTGAGGATCCACTCGCCGGTCCTCAAGTGCCACCAGACGTCGGGGTCGTCCACCACGTCGCGGAAGAAGCAGATCAAGGCCGGGAGGAACAGGAGGGCGCACGTCGTCGTGCCATGGAGGAGGGCATCGGCCCGGGGAGGCGCGGCGACGTGCTGCGATCGGGACATGGCGTCTGGTTCCGGTGGATTATTGCCGATTCTTGTCAGGGGCGTTCTCGATCGGGCTTCCATAACCGTATAGCACAAACCGCATAGCCCATGCGCCGCGGACGACTTTTCCGGCTCGGAAGGGGCGGGCGTACCCTGGCGCGCCCGGCACATGGAAGTTGCGCGAAGCCCGGCCGAGAGGGCGCCGCACAGCCGGAACATCCGTTTTGCGAGTTGGAGATTTGGACGAAAAACTTGGAGATTTGCTAAAGCTTTCGATTTGACATCCGGGTATTCTGACCTAGGTTTCACTACGGAAGTCGAACACGCGAGTGCGTGGGAGACTCTGCGACACGGCCGGTTAAGCCGGGTCGCAGCGCGGGAGTCCTTTTCCGCCGGAAACAAAGCGAAGAATCTCGTCTTGCCGGCAAAACTCCCGCGGCCAGAGGCCTGCCGCCTCTCATCCTCGATAAAGGCAAACCGGTCGCAAGGCCGGGGCGCAAAGCCAAGGACCGGTCGAGGCGACTCGATCGGCAGCCTGGCTGCCGAAAGGGTGATTTGTTCGGCAAACCAACGAGGAAGAGGCACGTCGTAAGTACGATTTCCGGGATCCGCGGGGTACGCCGCAGGCCAGCGTCGGCTTGTAGCCGTCGGCGCGGTACCTGAAGGAGCCCACACAGGTTTTCTCCGGTGAGTCCTTATCCGGTGCCAAACGATCTATCGGCCGGGGACCACCGATGAAATGGAGGAGTGTTATGAAGTTGCTTGCGAAGAATGTGCATCGATTCCTCGTTTCGGAAGATGGCCCCACCGCGGTGGAGTACGCGGTCATGCTGGCGCTGATCGTGATCGTCTGCCTCACGGCGATCAGCTCCCTGGGCACCGCCGCGAAGAACACGTTTGAGGGCGTTGAGGCATCGGTCTCGAATCCTACCGGGTCGTAACGTCCTCGTTGGCTTGACTCGGCGTGTCCGGACACGATCTCCGAGACAGCCGGAAGAACCCCCCCCTCGGTGCCCGGAATTCGGGCGCCGAGGGGGAATTTTTTGACATAGACTTGAGTAGCCTCCGCTGGTTCGTCGTGGCTGGGGCGAGGCTGCCAAGACCAAGGAATCGAGCAATGCATCTATTGATTCCGCCGGAGATGCTGAGTGCCGCCGCCCAGTTGGCGGTCTATTTCGTTGCGATCGTCGCCGCCCTGATGAGCTTCATGATGACCGCCCGCGGCTAGGCACGCCGCACCCCTCGGTGCCCGGACGAACGGGGACGAAGAAGCAAACCCCGTTTTGCCCGCAATGGAGAGAACCATCATGCTCAGTATGCTTGAGGACGTTTCCGGGACGATGCCCAAACACTGGATCATCATGGCCGTCTGCTGGGCGGTCACGATCACGCTGGTCGTGGCGGCCTTGATCGACGGCTATAAGCTGAAGGTGCCCAATTGGCTCACCTTCCCGATGGTCATGAGCGGGTGGGTAGCCAGCGCGGTCTTCTGCGGCTTGACCGGACTAGGCTGGTGGACCGGACTAGGCTGGAGCCTGTTGGGGACCGCCGTGGGGCTGGGGCTCTTGCTGCCGGCCTACGCGATTGGCGGGATGGGCGCCGGCGACGTGAAGCTGCTTGCCGGGGTGGGGGCCTGGGTGGGCGTGACCCACACGTTCTGGGCGTTCGTCATCTCGGTCGTCGTCGGCGCGGTGATC
>Ga0307380_10013629_pt1 | contig 10029 bp, 8 predicted proteins | sample UN3MG_FD_202239 | JGI IMG/M metagenome (GOLD analysis project Ga0307380, IMG submission 202239) | Soil microbial communities from Risofladan, Vaasa, Finland - UN-3 | ecosystem: Environmental > Terrestrial > Soil > Coastal area > Acid sulfate soil | place: Finland: Risofladan, Vaasa | collected...
GAAAACGTGTCTAATTCGGGCAACACTCCGAGAATCCGGCCTTGGCCGGGAACAGACACAGCCGAAAAAAGCCGTGTACACAACTCTTTGTGCCGCAACGATTTCGGGTGAATGCACCAAGAAATGCAGCCTTGCCCTCGAATGTGGCACGGCATTTGCATCTGTTTCGGTTGAGCTTTCAATAGTATCTGGTTATTCTATGCCCGTTCTATAAACTGCATCCTTCCAGAAGGGGGGTGAAAGTCGGAACCAAAAATGATTCCTGAGATTCGAGGTCTTGGATAACTGTCTTTACAAGCGATAGGGCTGGCCGTGACTTTGACAAAAAAGGAGATTAAAATGAGAAAGGTTATTCTGACGCTTGGAGTGCTTGCAGCGTTGCTTGTGGTATGCACGCCGGCATCCGCAATCACAATTTTTCTGAGAGATTATGATACCACCGCGACCGAGACCACCGTGATGGTAGGAACTATCGTTCAGATTAAGTGCAATATTTCCGGCGCACTGGCAGGTGAGTTCAGCGGATTCGATGCGTGGATCAGAGTGGAAGGCCCCGGCGTTGCCGTTGCGCAGGGCGAGGTCGGCTCGTGGGTCCGCCGCACTGGCGTTACCTTCTTCGGCTCATACGAAGAGACCGTCTTCCACGACAATGGCACCCCCGATGTATACGAAGATGACTGGGAAGAGATTCTGAACCACGCACCCGCCGACAAGCAGGGAGGCATTCTCTGGTCGCCGGTCTCCCTCACTGGTGGCGGCACCATAGCCACCTTCTCAATCCTTGCAACGGGCCCCGGCGACATCACCGTGTCGATCATCCCCTTCGACCCCGGCACTTGGGATGGAACATACGTTGCCAACTCACAGGGCGCGGTAGCTCCAGGTTTGGAGTATGGCTCGACCTACGTGATCCACTCGATTCCCGAACCGATGACCCTCTCCCTCCTGGGCGTGGGGCTCATCGGCCTGCTCCGCATAAGGCGGCGCAAATAATACCCTTATCCAGGACCTGAACCTGATAGCAAACCCCGCATCACGGTGATGCGGGGTTTGCGTTTCAAGCGGCATCCGCAGTCTCAGACGCCCCACCGGGGCGTCTCTACCCCTGGCTTCCGTTCGATGGACCTTGGACCTTGGACTTTGGACTTTTCTGACCGTCCGTCACTCCGAAAACCCCTGTGCGGCCTGCGCTTTCCGCCGATACTAGCGCTACAGGAACAGATGGGGACAAACCGCATGGCCGAATCTGCAATCAACAGCCGTAAAAGCGCTATCGACGCAAAACGGCACGTAGCACAAGTAGACACCAACAAACTTGTATCCTACACACTCGATAGCCTGGAAGGCGGCGTCGTCACCATCTCCCGCGAGGGCACCATCACCAGCTTCAACTCCGTAGCCGAACGAATCCTCGGCTACGACTCCGGCGAGGCCGTGGGCATGCATTACACCCGCGTCATGCCCGCCCTGGGCGACATGAAACGCCTCGTAGCAATGGTCCAGGCCGCACTCGCCACCGGCGCCACCTTCTCGTCCGAAGAAGCGGTCGTCCGCACCAAAGACCGCCGACGCATCCCTATCGGCATCACCATCTCGCAACTGCGCGACGAGCACGGCAACTCGTTCGGCGTCGTTCTGATGTTCAAGAACCTGGCCGAAATCAAACGCATCCGCGACCAGATAATGCGCACCGAGCAAATGGCCTCGCTGGGCTACCTGGCCGCCGGCATCGCACACGAGCTGCGCAACCCCCTCGGCTCGCTCCAGGGCCTCGCCGAGCTCCTTCAGGAAGACATGCTGCCGGGCGAGCCCCGCCGCACCTACACCGACACATTCATCCGCGAAATCGACCGAATGAACAAACTGGTGGAAGACCTGCTGTGCTTCGCCCAGCCGCCAATCGCCGCCGTCGACCGCCGCTGCCTCGACGATCTGGTTGCCGATTCCCTTGCCTTTGCCGGCTATGATTTCCAGGATCGCACGATCACGGTGAAAACCGCCTACGCCGCAACGCCCGACGTGCTCGTCGACATCGAACGCTTCTCCAGGGCGCTGCTGAACATCATCAGGAACGCCTACCAGGCCTGCCCCGAAGGCGGAACGATCACCGTTGCCACCGGCACCAGCAACCGCGGCCGGTTGCCGCGGGTTTTCGTCAAAATCACCAATACCGGCTCATACATCGAGCCCCATATGCGCGACAAGATATTCCAGCCCTTCTTCACGCTCAAGAAACACGGCACCGGCCTGGGCCTCTCCATCGCCAGCGCCATCGTGAAAGGCCACTCCGGCACCATCGAGGTCGACAGCGACCCCGAGGAAGGCACCTCGTTTACCATAGACCTGCCCTCCGCCGATTCACTGTCGCAATCCGTTTCATACATTGGCATCGAACAGGAGGTAACTCATGGCAACAGCCACACAGGATGAACACTGCATCCTGCTCCCACGGCCCGCAAGGCTTCCAGAGCGCATCCTGATAGTGGACGACGAGGAAAACATGCGCTTCTTCCTCACCGAAGCCATGAGCAAGCTCGGCTATGAAGTAGTGGCCGTGCCCGATGCCGAATCCGCGCTCGACCGCATCGCCCAGGAGGAATTCGACCTGGCCGTGCTGGATATCCGCCTGCCCGGTCAAAGCGGCATCGAGGCGATCTCGAACATCCGCCAACTGAACCCTCACATCGTGCCTATCATCATGACCGCCTACGGCTCCAAGCAGCTCGCAATGGAAGCCGTGAAAGCCGGCGCATACGATTTCTTCACGAAGCCCTTCCGCATCGAAGAACTCAATATAGTAATCCACCGCGCACTCGAAAAACGGAAGCTCCAGAAAGACGTGCGGCTGCTCGAAGAACGCCTGAAAAAACGATATGCATTCTCCAACATCATCGGCAACTCCGGCCCCATGCAGGAAGTCTTTGCACTCATCAATAAGGTGATCAATACCGATGTGACCGTGCTGATCTGCGGTGAAAGCGGCACCGGCAAGGAACTGGTGGCACAGGCCGTGCACAACCACAGCCTCCGCCGCGAGCGCCCCTTCGTGAAGCTCAATTGCGTGGCCATTCCCGAAGGCTTGCTCGAAAGCGAGCTCTTCGGCCACGAAAAGGGGGCATTCACCGGAGCCACCGGCATGAAAATGGGCAAGTTTGAGATGGCAAATACCGGCACCATCTTCCTCGATGAAATCGGCGACATGACTCTCTCCACACAGGCAAAGATACTCCGCGTGCTTCAGGAACGCGAATTCGAACGCGTTGGCGGCACCAAGACCGTCAAGATCGACGTGCGCGTCATCGCCGCCACCAACAAGGACCTCGCCCAAGCTGTGCACGAACGCTCATTCCGCGAAGACCTCTTCTTCCGGCTCAACGTCTTCTCCATCCACATGCCGCCGCTGCGCCAGCGCAAGGAAGACGTACCCGCGCTCGTCGAACAGTTCCTCAAGACCAACCGCCGCGCATCGCCTCACCCGCTGCGGCGCAAAGACGATCAGCCATGCGTGGTCGACACCGACCTCGACGAGGGCAACGGGCCGGTTACGGTTTCACGCGAGGCGATGGACCTCCTCACCGAATACAACTGGCCGGGAAACGTTCGCGAACTCGAAAACTGCATCCAGCGGGCCGTAGTCATGGCCGAGGGCGACAGCATCGGCCCGGAATGCCTGCCCCTGCACATCCAGAACCTCGGCAAGAAGCACAGATTCCACGTGCAATCCGCCCAGGGCAGCATAGATCAAACGCTCGAAAACATCGAGAAGCAGCTTATCATCGAAGCCCTGCGCGAAACCGCCGGCCTTCAATCCAAAGCCGCCAAGAACCTCGGCATCACCGAGCGCAGCCTCTGGCACCGCGTGAAGAAACTAGGCATCGACGTCATGCGGATCAAGAACTCGGCGGGGTGAAAAGCGGCGGGGACGATTAGACGTGAGGAAACGGGCGCTTGCCGCCGGCGTGTCGCCGCCGGCGGCAAGCTCACAAATAATGCTATTTCTGCGCCGGCACTCGGCCAACTACGAATTTCTCCGTCTCGGCGAGCATGTTGTCCCACTCCGCTTTCACAGGCCGGACCTCGGCGATGGCGGCTTCGGCCTGGGCGCGGCATTCGAGCGCTCGCCGCTCGATTGCGAAGTATGCCGCCTCCAGCATGCCCAGGTCCAGCTTTGCGGCCTTCCATGAATCCTCGGCGCCGCGAATCTGGCTTAGCGCGTTCGCAACATTATTCCACTGGTGCTGCGCCTCGCCGAGTTTCTGCTCCGCCAGTGTGCGGGCACCCTGGGCCTGTCCAAGCGCATTGCTGGCCGCATGTGCCGCCTGCTCTCTGGTCTCGGCTTCCTTGATGAACGCCCTGTCGGCTTGCTCGCCTTTTTCCCCCTCCGCTTGGCGCGCCCGCTGAAGGAGGACTATATCCGCTCTATAGGACTTCTCTATGCTCTGCCACATATCATTCCACGAGTTGCGGTCGCGGTTGAACGTCTGGGCGCCGTCGCGCAGGGCGATTTCGGCCTTGGCCCGGGCCGTTGCCACCTTGATGTAAGGGTCGAAAACGTCCGCCGCCGCGGCGACATTCGTGACCAATAAACCGGCCGCCAGTGCGGCCGCCATGCAGGATCTGCTCAGTCGCATAGTCATACTCCTCTGCTATACGTCGGCGTGCGGAAAGCCGCTGCACGGCCACGCACCGGCAGGAAATCGGCTTCGCCTCCGCCAACCATTCGCGGCGTGATTATAGCAGGTTTGCAGCGCGGCTGCAAGAGCATTTGGCAGCGCAGGTGGCAGCGCAGGCGGTGTGCACGTGTAAAATATTGCATGAGACTTGTACACGGTGGCGTGCAGCCGCCCAGCGATGCCTACAGGAGGCCGGTGGCTCTCTTGATCCGCGCAAGGCTTTCGTCCCGGCCGAGCACCACCATGCTTTCGAGCAGCGGCGGCGATGCTTTCTTTCCCGTCACTGCAATCCTGATCGCCATGAAGAGGTCGCTGGCCTTCCAGCCGATCTCGTCGCAGACGGCTCGCAGCTTCTCCTCCATCGCGGGCGCCTCCCACACTGAGACCTGTGCAAGAGCGGCGTGTGCCTTCTGGAGGGCCGCCGCAGTCGATTCGGCCGTCTGCTTCTTGGGCACCAGCAGGGCCGGGTCATACTGCATATCGGCGGCCTTCACGAAGAAGAAATCAGCCATCGCGTCGAATTGCTCGCGATTGAGCTTGGCGATGCGCTCCTGGATCAGCGGCACGATCTTCAGCAGGTAATCCCGCTTCACCTGCGCGTCTTTCAGCACGGTGCTCAGCAATCGGTCGGCAAGTTGATCTACGCTGAGGTTGCGGATGTAAACGCCGTTCATCCAGTCGAGCTTCGTGAAATCGAAGATCGGGCCGGTCTTGCCCACGCGATCCCACGAGAAATCAGCGATCATTTCCTGCAGCGTGAAAATTTCGCGCGCCTCGCCGCCGCCGTCTACAAACGAATAGCCCATGTTGCCGAGGAAGTTGAGCAATGCCTCCGGCAGATAGCCCTCGTCGCGATACCACTTGAGCGACACGGGGTTCTTGCGTTTGCTGATCTTGCTCTTGTCGGCGTTGCGGAGCAGCGGCATGTGGATAAACTCGGGCTTGTCCCAGCCGAATGCCTCGTAGAGGAGGATGTGCTTGGGCGTGGACGATATCCATTCTTCGGCGCGAATCACGTGCGTGATGAGCATCAGGTGGTCGTCTACCACGTTTGCAAGATGATAGGTGGGGAAGCCGTCGGACTTCAGCAGCACCTGGTCGTCGATCTGCTCGTTTGCGATGGTCACCCTGCCGCGGATCCTGTCGTCAAACGAAGTCTCGCCCGACGACGGCACGGCGAGGCGGATTACAAACGGCAGGCCGGCATCGAGATTCTTCTGCACCTGCTCGGGCGATAGCGTGCGGCAGAGGCCGTCGTATTTCGGCGGCAGCTTTGCCTTCTTCTGCTGCTCGCGCATTTGCTCGAGGCGCTCTGCCGTGCAGAAACAGCGGTAAGCGTTGCCGCCGTCCAGCAGCACCTGAGCGTATTTGCTGTATGTTTCAGACCGCTCCGATTGGCGGTAAGGCCCGTAAGGGCCGCCTACGTCGGGGCCTTCGTCCCAGTTCAGCCCCAGCCACCGCAGCGTATCGAGGATGGCCTGCTCGGATTCGAGCGTGGAGCGCGTGCGGTCGGTGTCTTCGATGCGAAGCACGAACTGCCCGCCATGCTTGCGCGCGAAAACGTAATCAAAAAGGCCGATATAGGCGGTGCCGACGTGCGGCTCGCCCGTGGGGCTTGGGGCAACGCGGACTCGGACTGGCATTTGGATGTTCCTTACTATTCAGGCTTTGGCCTTTTAGGCTTTGGCCTTTTAGGCTCCGGAATTGCGTACGAACACAACTGGGTTGAACAAGACAACCCACTCACTTGGCTGCATCATTAGGCTCGGATATCTTCTTCCTCAATCCTTGAATGCAGGCGTTGAGAGTTCTCGACATCTCCTGGCACGTCTCGGTGACCTTATCGGCATTCTGCATGTAACCCAGGCGGGCTGCCAACGACGCCTGATACTCAAGTTCTTTTGCTGAGCCATAGGCCATCGTAAGGAAACGCATGTATTCGGCCGTCGTATCGCGGGTGCAGCCTTCGACTATGTTGGATGGAATCGAGACAGCGCAACGGCGCATCTGTGCGCTCAGCCCGAACATCTCCTCACGCGGAAAGAGCTTGGTTTCGTGAAATACCAGCAGGGCAAGCTTATCGGCAAGCCCGAATATCTGAAGCTTCCTGTGGTCTCTCATTTCATCCCGTCCTCTTACACACGTTGCCTCTGTATTCAGCCTAAAAGGCCAAAGCCTACAAGGCTAAAGCCTAAGAGCCCAAAGCCTACAAGGCTAAAGCCTTACTAAGCCTTTCCAGTGCCGTTCTCGCCGCTTCCTCCGGGTTCTCCTGATGCATGTATAACTCCACCGTTACGAAGCCTTCGTATCCGATTTTTTTCACCGCCTGCAGGATCGGTTTGAAGTCGATGGCGCCGTCGCCGGGCAGCAGATGGTAATGCCGGCGGTCGGCGGCGATATCTTCGATGTGGATGTGCCGGATGCGGCTGCCGAAATGCAGGATCGCGGCGGGCACGTCCTCATTCACGCAGAAAAAATGGCCGATGTCGAAATTCAGCCCCAGCCATGGCGAATCGATCCGGTCGAAAAGCTCGTCCATCTGTGCCACGTTCTCGATCAGCAGCAGCGGTTCGGGCTCGATCAGAAGCATGACGCCGGTTTGCCCGGCCACGTCGAGCGCCTCGCGCAGGCCGGCTTCGAAGATATCGAGGGCCTGCTCGCGCGGCATCGAGGCGTCAAGCGGGCCGCCGGGCTGTGTTTGAATATTCGGCGCGCCCAGCTTCGCGGCCAGCCTCAGGCAGTCGATTGTGTGCTGCACGCGTTTGCGGCGGAAGGCGGCGTCGGGCTCGATCCACGACGGATGCTGGATTTCGTTCTGAATGCCGTAGAGCATGAATGCGTTGACGTTGGCTGGCTGCAGTTTCGTTTCGCGCAGCACACTGCGTATTTCGGCGATCTTGTGGTCGTCGGTGTGCGGCGGATATGCGTGCGGCACGTCGCCGAGGATTTCCACGCCCTGGTAGCCGCACCGGGCGATGGCGTGCAATGCGTCTTTGATATCAAACTTGCGGAAGGCGTTTGTGCTGAAACCGAATTTGAACATCCCTTTGCGTCCTTGTCCGTTGTGTTGGAGGTGTTTGCACGCGCGGCATCGAAACCGACAGCAGGGCCGCGTGGATACTGCGAAGCGGCGGCTATTCTTCCTTATGGTTCTTCATGATCAGCATGCGTTTGGCAAGCTTGGCATCGGCCGGTGCGGCTTCGATCGTCGCCTGCTCGCCGTTCTTGCCGCGCCTCATCCGCAATTGCATCGGCGCAGTAGCCTTGGCATAGAGCGCCGTGAGCGATGCGGCCAGCTTCACGTTGGCGTCCGACAGCTCCCCTCGCAGCAACACGGTAGGCCCGGGAGCGTCGTTTGTGTCGAACAGCAGATCATCGTCGTGGCAGAGGCTGAATATCTTGCCGTTGTCTTTTTCGTTTCGGCCGACCACGATCTTGGTTGCGGCATCGATGCGGAAATGCCGGCCCACCTTCAGCAGGTGCACGTCGCTCACGCTGAGGTCCGCGTACTGCATCAGGTCGCGCAGCCGGTGGGAAAACTCCGGATCGGTGAGCAGGCATCCGCCGGCGGGGCAGGGGTAATCTTTGATCTGGAAGATATCGGCAAGCTGCATCTGCTGTTTTCGCGAGCGGCCACGGATGGCGGGCAGCTTTTCGCGGTCTACCCAGCCTTCTTTTTCGGGCAGCGTGGGCTCGAGGAATTTCGCGGACAGCGGCCGGAGGATCAATCCCTCGAGCTCGGCCTCGCGGTCGATCACCTTCATAGCGTGGCGCCGCTGGGACATTGGCCGCTGGCCGAGCACCTCTCCAGTGATGAGGAAGCGAGCGCCGCTTTGGCGCATGTAGGCGGCGGCGCTGCGCAGCATCTGAATTCTGCAATCAATGCAGGGATTCATGTTGCTGCCGTAGCCGTGCTTCGGAGCTTTCACCACGTCGAGGAATTCGCGTGTGTTGTTTATCACGCGCACCTTCACGCCCAGCACTTCCGACGCCTTGAGTGCTTCCAGTTTGCAGCTATCGTTGCTGGTGCAGCGGCAAAACGCGCTGACGAAATTGAGAGCCTCCACCTCGATGCCCTGCTCCTGGATCACGCGGATGGCAAGGGTGCTGTCGAGCCCGCCGGATAGCAATGCAACCGCTCTTATCTTTTCCACTGCAAATCCTCTGTTTCCATAAATAGCCCAACATATTGTAGCAGATAGCGGGCGGATATGCAAGGATAGCGAATGGAGTTGTCGGCCGTCGCGAGCGGGTGGCGTCCGCCGGCAGTGGATTTGCCAGGCGGAACTGCTGCAATGCACACCGCTAAGTACCGGCGGAGGTACAGCTTGCATGGAATTTTGTTTCCCCGTTTCTATGGAACGACTTCAGTACTTTATTGCTGCGCTTCCATAGGCGCCCACTGGCGGAATCGCGGCCTGATTCTCCTAAGCGATTGGGCCATCGGCACATACGATAGAACACAATCTTTTACACTCTGCGAATCGTGCTTCTGGCACGCATTTTGCACATATCTCCGGCAACTCTAACGGCTCAGAAACGCCGGTCAACACATCTCGGGAGAATCCAACCAAGGCGATCACATTTCTCTTGCGTAACGGCAGGAATCTATAGTGATAGTCAGCCTTTCAGGCATTTTCCAGCTTTCAGGCACATACAGGCGCAATGGGTGCACCCCTGCGCCTTGCTTCAATAATCCCGCCCGTCAAAACCTCTCCGAACGTCCCACGCAATCATCTTCACCAAAGCTCTCCTCATACTGCCCGGACGGCTGCTGGGGCTGTCCGGGCCAGCACAGGATCATCGTCTCTTCGAGGCGTTGGCTCATACCCACCATGATCCACATCCGGGAGTCTTTGTTGGTCGCGGCAAACCACGGGTTGTTGATGGGCGCCAGAGCTCCACAACGCTTCTAAGCCCTGTGCCGTCATACGGCGACATGTCGCGAACAGTCAGTCTCTTCAGCACTATTAGCAGCGCTAGATCGGGCATCTCAAATGCGTGTTGGCAGATTGATTGCGACAGTGAAACCGTTGCGCCCAAAGCAGCTCTTGGGCCGGGCGCAAGCGGCAGGCAAAACGTGCCTGAGAAAAGCCCTGCCCATGCCGGCCCGCAAGCTGCTTGGCATCCGCCACCCCGCCCACCTGATTCCCGAACCTATCCTGGAAGAAAACAAACCCGCTTGGCTCAGCCGACGCGACCGCACCGCCGCGTCCATCGAGGCGCAGAACATCATCGAGGGCACGTTCGATTTCCACAATCAGAAGCAAATCTACCCCAAAAGCATCAGGTGGCGCAACCCCGTGGGCAACTACCTGTGGGACTACGAACTGCACTCGTTCCGCTACCTCGATTC
>Ga0307380_10013630_pt1 | contig 10028 bp, 9 predicted proteins | sample UN3MG_FD_202239 | JGI IMG/M metagenome (GOLD analysis project Ga0307380, IMG submission 202239) | Soil microbial communities from Risofladan, Vaasa, Finland - UN-3 | ecosystem: Environmental > Terrestrial > Soil > Coastal area > Acid sulfate soil | place: Finland: Risofladan, Vaasa | collected...
CGGGCACGGGTTTCCATCAGTCACGTCCCTCGGGTTCAAGCGCTCATCTGACGTTCCGCCAGCATGCCGCCGCGCTTCCCCTGGAAATAGGTCTTCACCCAGGGGTGCTCGGATTCAAGCATGGTGGCGATCGGTCCCTCGGCCACGACCTTGCCGTCGGCCAGGACCGCAATGCGGTCGCACGCGGAATAAAGACTTTCCAAATCGTGGGTCACCATGAACACGGTGATCTCCAGCGTCTGCTGCAGCGTGCGAATCAGCTCGTCGAAGTCGCCGGCGGAGATGGGATCGAGACCCGACGTCGGCTCGTCGAGGAACACGATCTCCGGGTCGAGCGCCAGCGCGCGGGCCAGCGCCACGCGCTTGGTCATGCCGCCCGACAGCTCGGAAGGGAACTTGTCCATGTCCTGCGGCGTGAGTCCGACCATCTCGAGCTTGGCGAGCGCCATCTCGTCCATCAGCTTCTGCGAAATTTCCAGGTTCTCGCGCATGGGAAATTGCACGTTCTGGCGGACGGTGAGCGAGGAAAAAAGCGCGCCTTGCTGAAACAGGACGCCCCAGCGCCGCTCGAGCGCGCGCCGCTCCGCTTCGTCCGCCTTGGCCAGGTCGACACCGAGCACCTCGATGGAGCCGTGACGCCGCGGCAAGAGTCCGATGATGGTGCGCAGCAGGACCGACTTGCCGGCGCCCGAGCCGCCGACGACGCCGAGGATCTCGGCCTCCCGGACATCGAGGAACAGATGGTCGAGCACGTTCTGATCGCCGAAGCCGACCACGAGGTCGCGCACCTTGATGACAGCATTCTTCTCGGTCATGGGGGTCACATCCCGATCGAGGCGAAGAAGATGGCGAACAGGCCGTCGAGCACGATCACCAGGAAGATCGACTCCACGACGGAGTTGGTGGTCTGGAGGCCGAGCGACTCGGCGCTGCCCTTGACACGCAAGCCTTCCGCGCAGGCGACGATGCCGATGACGAGGCCCATGAAGGGGGCCTTGATCATGCCGACCTTGAAGTGCGTCAGCGAGATCGCGTCGGTCAGGCGCGCAATATAAATATCCGGGCTCATGCCGCCATAGAGCCAGGCGACGAGGCCGCCGCCATAAAGCGCCGCCAGAGAGCCAAGGAAAGTCAGCACGGGAAGGGCGACCACCAGAACCAGAATGCGCGGCAGGATCAACACCTCGACGGGGTCGAAGCCCATGGTGCGGAGCGCGTCGATCTCCTCGCGCATCTTCATGGAGCCGATCTCGGCGGTATAGGAGCTGCCCGAGCGGCCGGCGACCATAATCGCCACGATCAAGACGCCAATCTCGCGCAGCACCAGAATGCCGACCAGATCGACGGAGTAGAGCTCGGCGCCGAACCTGCGGAAATGGAAGATGCCTTGCTGCGAGATGATGGCGCCAATCAGGAAAGTGATCAGCAGGATGATGGGAACGGCCTGCCAGGCTACCCGATCGAATTGATGCACGGTCGAGGTGAACCGGTACTCGCGCGGGCGGACCAGAACCCGCACCAGCGCCGTGCCGACGGCGCCGAGCATGTCGGCGAACACGAGGAGGTTGCGGCCGAAGTCGGTGGTCGATCGGCCTAGGGCGGCAAGCGCGGTGACGATACGGCTTTCGTGCCTCGGCTTTGGCGGTGGCTCGCGGTTGACGCTGTGCATCTCCTCAAGCAGGCCGAGATCGTGCTCGGGCAGGCCGAGGATGACCGCCTCGCGTCCCGATGCCGTCCAATGCCGCGTCAGCCGCTCCAGCAGCCAGGCCCCGAAGGTGTCGAACTCGCGCACGCCGGCCATGTCGATCGACACGTCCTTGGCTTGAGGCACTTCGCCGGTCACGCGGTCGATCAGGGCTTCAAGCTCGCCGGCATGCGTGGCGGTCCACGAGCCGCCCGCGGCAAGCTCGAGCCGTTCGCCTTCCAATTTGTGCGTCAGCAAAGCCTCGCCCATGGCAATCGCTCCTAGTGGCACGAACGCGCAGGCCCGGAGGTTGCCCTCAAGGCTGGCAGTGATTCCGGCCTCAGAGTAACGGCGAACTAGCTGCGAGTCAGGTTGATCGACACGCGTTGCAGGGGACTTCCTTGCGTCGAGATCGACACGCTTTGGCGGGTACGGCTGAAGTTGACGACCATGCTGCCGGTGATGGAGCCCGAGACCGTGATGCTGATTCTGCTGGGCGTCGCGGTGCCGGTGGCGCTGCCTTCCGCGTTATAGGTGCGCTCTTCCCAGTTGCCGGTGATGCGGCTGCCGCTCAAGCTGAGCTTGCTTCGGATCTCGACTGTGGACGTGTCGCTCTTGCAGCGAATGGCCATGCCGAGCTGGGTGCCGCCGCCCGTGTAATAGGCGTTGCAGCTCAGGCGTTCCTTGCCGCTGTTGAGCTGGACCGTGCCGCTTCCGCGCCAGGAGCCGAGCAGCGTGTCAAACGGGCTGGGGTTTGCTTCCGCGGTCGGGGATGGAGTGGCGATGAACAGCCCGACGAGGACGGCGGTGGCTAAGAGAATCGGCGCAGCATTGCGAATCAGTCGTGTCATAGGTTCTGTCTTCCCGCAGTTTCTGTTCTCAAACAAGCCAGGATTGCTGTTACGAGGTGATGACCCGGAGCCTCCGATGCAACCCCCAACGCATGATTGTGAGGTGTCGCGCCCCTAAGAGGCTGGAATAGGGGGCTGCGCGCGGTCTAAAGTCGCAAGGCCGGGTTGGTTTTTCGAAGATTTGGATACTCACATTATCGCACCATCGCCGAATGTTTCCATCACCTATTGCCGTCTATGCAACTGGCTGCTCAGGGCCGGGTGGATGGGCCAGGAACTTTTATCGACTTTTGCCGAGGAACTCGGTTCGGTCACGCTCATCCCCGACGACACGGGCGGCGTCTTCGAGGTGCGCGTCGACGACAAGGTGATCTGGTCGCGGGCGGACGCCGGGCGCTTTCCCGAGATGAAAGAGCTCAAGCAGTTGGTGCGCGATGCGGTGGCGCCGGGGCGCGACCTCGGTCATGTGGATAGCAAAGACCCGAAGCCGTAAATCTCCTTCTTTGTGAGGGACCTCACAATGGTTGCGGCCGCGGCATGTCAGCTTTAAGGCCCGTGACGCTTGACCGCCGCCTTTGCGCGCTGGGGCTGGCGGCATTTCCTGCCGCGTCCGCCGAGGCTGGAGACAAGTTCCATGCCTCTGCCGTCAAAGCCTGCTCGGTGGCGCGTGGCGGCGGGCCGCTGAGCCCGGGAAATCCAGTGGGTTAGGGGAGCGCCACGCGGGGGCTCGAGGATGCCTGGGCAGCAGGAGATCCCCTCGACTTCGAAGGACTGAGCGGCTTCAGGAAATCTCGACGATGGTGGCTTCGCCGGTGCCGGCCTGCACGGTCTCGCCGGTCGGCTTGCCCATGACCGCCTGCGCCACGGGCGAGACGTAGGACAGCGTGCCGTGAGCGGGGTCGGCCTCGTCCTCGCCGACGATAAGGTAGGTCTGACGGCGCCCGTCTTCCCGCTCGATGGTTACCTTCGAGCCGAAATGCACCTCGGTCGCGTCATGGGGCGGCTCGATGACTTGGGCGGTGGCCCGGCGCGAGGTCCAATAGCGCAAGTCACGGTTGATCTTCGCGAGCAGGGGGCGGTCGTCCGCGTCGTGGGCCGCCGCATGCTCGGTATGCAGCCGGGCAAGCTCGGCCTCGATGAGCGCCAGGCCCTTGGCGGTCACCAGATTGTGGGACGATATCGGCCGATCGGGAAGGTCGTCATAAACGTCCCCGCCCTCGGCCTCCTTGGTAAAGGCCTTGCTCATCGACAAATTATATCACGCTTGGCGTCCGGAATGTGGCTCCCTGACTTTCCGTCTTTGGGTAATGGCATTTTTTTAGGCATTCCCCTTGCCTGGGACCCGCCCCGCTATGATAGAGAATTGTGCAAAGACCTGATTTTATGCAGGCGTCTGGGGAGGGGATTACCATGATCGACGCGGGGAATACCGCCTGGCTCATCACGGCCACGGCGCTGGTTCTCTTTATGACCTTGCCGGGGCTGGCTCTGTTCTATGGCGGGCTCGTGCGCGCCGAGAACCTGCTGTCGGTGCTGATGCAGTGCTTCACCATCGCATCCGTGGTCACGGTGCTGTGGCTGCTCGCGGGTTACAGCCTCACCTTCGCCGGCTCAGGGGCGTGGATCGGGGATTTGAGCAAGGTCCTGCTGCTTGGCGTGCCGCGCGACGCCGTCGCCGCCAACACCACGATCCCCGAGACCGTGTTTTTCATGTTTCAGATGACCTTCGCCATCATCACCCCGGCGCTCATCGTCGGCGCCTTTGTCGAGCGGATGCGCTTCGGCGCGGTGGTGCTGTTCAGCGTGCTTTGGCTGTTCCTCGTCTACGTGCCGGTGGCCCATTGGATCTGGGGCGGCGGCTGGCTGGCGGAGCGCGGCGTGCTCGATTTCGCCGGTGGCCTCGTGGTGCATCTGACGGCCGGCGTCTCGGCCGTGCTGCTCGCCATCGTGCTCGGGCCCCGGATGGGCTTTCCGCACGACGTCCGGCCCCCGCACGCACCTTGGATGACCATGGTGGGAGCCTGCATGCTGTGGGTCGGCTGGTTCGGCTTCAATGCCGGCAGCGCGCTCTCGGCCGGCGCCGATGCAGGCATGGCCATGACCGTGACCCATATCTCGGCGGCCACCGCCACGCTGGTCTGGATCGTCATCGAGTCCGTGAAATACGGCAAGCCGAGCATGGTCGGCGCCGTCACCGGCGCGATCGCCGGGCTCGCCACCATCACGCCGGCTTCCGGATATGTGGGCCCCGGTGCTGCGTTGCTGATCGGGTTCGCAGGCGGCTCGGTCTGTTATCTCATGGTGATGGTGGTCAAGCACCGGTTCAAGATCGACGATTCGCTCGATGTGCTGGCCGTGCATGGCGTCGGCGGTGGTATTGGCGTCATGCTGACCGCGGTCTTCGCCGATGCGGCACTCGGCGGGATCGGCCTGGCCGAAGGGCGGACCATGGGCGGACAGGCACTGATTCAGCTCACCGGGCTCATCGCCGTTTTGATATGGTCGGTGGTCGTTAGCTTCATCATCATCAAATTCGTGCAGGCGATTGTCGGCTTGCGTGTCAGCGCTGAGATCGAGGAGCAAGGTCTCGATCTCAATATTCACGGCGAACGCGGCTACAACATGTGAGCGGGGACGCGCACCATGAAATACATCATCGCAGTCATACAGCCACACCGGCTCGATGCCGTGCGCGAGGCGCTCGCCGCCATTGGCGTGCAGGGCTTGACGGTCTCCGAGGTGCGCGGTTTCGGCCGGCAGAAGGGGCAGACCGAGATCTACCGGGGCGCTGAGTACACGATCCACTACGTGCCGAAGGTGAAGGTCGAGGTCGCCGTCGCGGCCTCGATGGCGGACGCCGTGGTGGAGGCAATCGGCGAGGCGGCGAGAACCGGCCGCATCGGCGACGGCAAGGTCTTCGTGCTGCCGCTCGAAGGCGCCATGCGTGTCCGTACCGGCGAGATGGGCGCCGACGCGCTCTAGCACGCCACCAGCAGCGCCATGGTCATCGCCGTGGTCGTTCGGCGGCGACGGCCCGGATCACCGCGCTGAACAGGTCGTGCTCGCCCAGGGCCTCGATGGCGACGGGAGTCTTGCGCCGCCAATTCGGGTGCTCATCGACGGTGCCTGGCAGATTCGCCTGCTCGCGAAGCCCAAGCGCATCGTCGAGCTGCACGGCCAGCAGCCGGCAAGGCGTCAACGCGAGGAAGCGGTGAACGGCGATGAGCGCTTCGTCCGGCATCTCCTTGGGCGTGGCCTGCGCGGCGCCGGGCGCTAGCGCTTGGGCGCTGACAAGGGCCTTGAGCAGAAGCTGGCGGTCGCGCACGCGCTCCTGCCGCTGCACCACGGCCTCCGCCTCCGACGCACGGCCCGCCGCCACACGCCAGTTGATGTCGTTGCCGACCCACCAGCCTTTCAGCGTCGGCAGGTCGTGGGTCGAGGCGCAGACCATGGCTTCACGCCGGTACGCATGGGGTGGCATCCACACGCCGTCTTGCTCACTGAAGTAGAAGACCTGGTAGCTCAGAAGCCCAGCGCGCACCATCGTGTCGGTAAATCCGGGGGCAACCGTGCCGAGATCCTCGCCGATGACGATGGTTCGGGAGATCCACGATTCCTCCACCACGCCTTCCAACAGCTCGCGGAACGGATACGCCACATAGGCGCCGTCCGTGGCCGTGTTGCCTTCAGGGATCCAGTAGAGCCGCTGCAGGCCCATGGCGTGGTCGATCCGCAGCGCGCCTGCATAATGCATGTTCGACCGCAGCACCGAGCGGTAGGGCTCGAAACGCTCCTGCGAAAGCCCAACCGGCGAGAAGGGGACGAGGCCCCAATCCTGGCCGGCGGCGCTGAAGGGATCGGGCGGACAGCCAATGCGCGCGCTGTTGGCGATGGCCGGACCATCCATCCAGCTCCGGGAGCCGTCGGGGGAAATTCCCACCGCGAGATCGAGATAAAGCCCGATGCGCATGCCGGCGGCCTTGGCGCGTTGTTGCGCGCCGGTGAGCTGGATATCGGCAATCCATTGGAGCCACGCGTGGAACGCGATGCGGTGCTTAGCGGCGCGGGCGAAGTCGTGCACGGCGAGATTGTCGGGGTCCTGATATTGCTCGGGCCAGGTCATCCACGCCGCGCTGCCACCTTCGGCCACGAAGCGCTCCGACAGGGCCTCGTAGAGGGCATGACCGTCGAGAGCCTTGCCATGCTCGCGGCAGAACGCCTCGAACGCCGCCGCTACGCTCGGGTCGGCGGTCGTCACGAAGCGGGCGAACAGCGCTTCGAGCGCGCGGCATTTCACCCGATGAACCGCCGGATAGTCGACAAGCTCCGTTTCGCGCAGGCCGGCAAGCTCCGCCTCCAGCGCGGCGCGGTCTGGCAGGTTGGCAAAGCCGGGGACGCAGTCCGGGGCGATCAGAAGCGGGTTGAGGAAGTCGCGGGTTGAAGGGCTGTACGGGCTGATGCGTGAAGGGTCGGCGAAGAACAGCGCGTGCATGGGGCTGACGCCGATGAAGTCGGCGCCGAGGCGTGCCGCGAACTCCGCCAGCCGCGCCAGGTCCTCGAAATCGCCGATGCCCCAGTTGCGGGCGGAGCGCAGGGCATAGGTCTGCACCGAGACGCCCCAAGCGCGATGCTCCACCAGAAAGGGCGGCCAGAAGGCGCTTGCCGAAAGCCCGGCTACGTCGTCCGCCGGCGGCGGTTCTGGAATGTCGCCGTGATCGCCCGTGCCGTCGCCGGTAACGCCCACCGGGACACCCATGGCCGCGAGCACCTTGACCTTGGTTTCGGTGGGCGTCCTGACCCAATCTCCCTTCTCGGAGAGATAGCCATCGGCGATGCCGAAACGCCCAGCCAATTCGTCGAGCCGATCCGGCATGCTCTACTCCTGGCCTGACAACGAGGCGACCGCCGACCAGGGCGCCAGCGCGGCTTGCGCGAAACTCGCGGCCATCAATCGGTCCTCTCGAACAACAGCAGCCCGTGCCCTTGGATGGTGGCCTTGCCCGTGGCGATGGGCGCCGGCTCCGGCCGTACCAGACCGTTCGCCGAATCGCAAAGCAGCCGCCAGCGCAAATGCCGCTTGCCGAAGTACGGGAAGATGAAATCGATGGGCTCGACGTCGGCGTTGAACAGCATCAGCAAGATCTGCCCGTCACCGGCGAACGATGCGCCAATGCATTTGGCGACCGGGTCTTCCCAGTGCTCGGACTGCTTCTCCTCGCCGTCCGGCTTGAACCAGGAGACGTTCTTGATGCGTGGCGCGACCGGCTCGCCATGCAGGAAGCGCCGGCTGCGCAACAACGGCAGTTGCGCCCGCAAGGCCACAACGCCACGGACGAATTCGAGAAAGGCGAAGTCGCGCTCCCCAAGATCGGTCCAATTCACCCAGGAGATCTCGTTGTCCTGGCAGAACGCGTTGTTATTGCCGCCTTGAGTCCGGCCGAGTTCGTCGCCCATCTGCATCATGGGTGTGCCGTGGCTGAACAACAGGCTTGCCATGAAGGCGCGGCGCAGACGGTCGCGGAGGCCAAGGATGACCGGATCGTCGGCCGGCCCCTTGACGCCCCAATTGTAACTCCGGTTGTCGTCGTGGCCGTCTTTGTTGTCTTCCTTGTTCGCCGCGTTGTGCTTCCTGTTGTAGGACACGAGGTCGGCAAGCGTGAAGCCGTCATGGGAGGTGACGAAATTGATGCTGGCCCACGGCTTGCGGCCACGGTGGTCATAGATTTCGGCCGAGCCGGTGATGCGGCGCCCGAGCGCCGGTAGCACTTCCATGTCGCCTTTCCAATAGGAGCGCAAACCGTCGCGCCACAGGTCGTTCCACTCGGCCCAGCCCGGCGGGAAGCCGCCGACCTGATAGCCGTTCTCGCCAAGGTCCCACGGCTCGGCGATCAACTTCACCTGGCTCAAGACGGGATCTTGGCCGACGGCATCGAGGAAGGATGCGCTCGGATCGAACTCGTCATTGTCGCGGGCGAGCGCCGAGGCCAAATCGAAGCGGAAGCCGTCCACGCCGCATTGCTCGACCCAATAGCGCAGCGAGTCCATGACCATTTGGAGCGCACGCGGGTGACCGATGTTGAGCGTGTTGCCGCAGCCGGTGGTGTCGAAATAGTGACGGCCATCCTCGGCAAGCTTGTAGTACGACGCGTTATCGATGCCACGGAACGACAGGGTCGGGCCGAGCTCGTTGCCTTCGGCGGTGTGGTTATAGACGACGTCGAGAATGACCTCGATGCCCGCGTTGTGCAGTCTGTCGACCATCGTCCGGAATTGCTCGACGCCGGCGCCGGGGGAGAGATAGCGCTCGGCCGGCGCGAAGAAGCCGATGCTGTTGTAGCCCCAATAGTTGCTGAGCCCGTGGTCCACGAGATGCCGGTCGTCGATGAAGGCATGGACCGGGAGAAGCTCGATGGCCGTGACGCCGAGCTTGACGAGATGGTCGATCACCGCCGGGTCGGCGATGCCGGCGAACGTTCCCCGCACAAGCTCCGGCACATCGGGATGGCGCGCGGTCATGCCCTTCACGTGCGCCTCATAGATGACGGTTTCGTGCCAGGGGCGATTGGGGCGGGGGCTGCGGGGCGGATTGGTCTCGCCCATCACCACGCATTTCGGCATGAACGGCGCGCTGTCGGATTTGCTCATAGCGAGGTCGGCGCGCTTGGCCCCGATCTGATAGCCGAACAAGGCATCGTCCCAGATGAGCTGTCCCGCATAGCGGCGCGCATAAGGGTCGAGCAGCAGCTTGTTGGCGTTGAAGCGATGGCCGTCGCGCGGCGTGTAAGGCCCATGCACGCGATAGCCGTAAAGCTGGCCCGGGGCGAGGCCCGGCACATAGCCATGCCACACCTCGTCGGTGTACTCAGGCAGCGTGATGCGCGCCGTCTCGGCGCCGCGCGCGTCAAACAGGCAAAGCTCCACCCGCGTCGCATGAGCGGAGAACAAGGCGAAGTTTACGCCGCCCCCGTCATAGGTCGCGCCAAGAGGCCGCGGTGCCCCTGGATCGAGCTTCAGCCTCATTGCCGTCAATCGTCCTCCACTTCGGTGGGGCCCTCCAGGGGCTCGACCAGTTCGAGCGCGGCGCGCAAGGGAATAGGCAAGAAGACGGGCCGGTGCTCGCCTTCATACACGATCTCGTGGAACAGCTTGTCGGCGAGGAACAACGGTAGCAGCTCGCCGCCGGCAAGATGCGATCCGCTCAAGGAATCGTCGCGGGCCATGCCGTAGGCCCTGAGGAATCGCCGCTCGGCTTGGGAGCGCCAGTCGAGGCCGAGGGCCTCGATCAATTCGAGCTGGCTCGCGCCGCGCTGCCTTTGCCGGTCGACGGCGGTCCGCGCGGCATAGTCGAAGGAGCGCAGCATGGTGGCGATGTCGCGCGACGGCGGCGCCTTCTGGCGGCGTTCCTCGACCGGCTGGTCCGGCTCGCCTTCGAAATCGACAATGTAGACGTCGTTCTCGGCGACGAGGATCTTGGCGAGGTGATAGTCGTTGTG
>Ga0307380_10013631_pt1 | contig 10028 bp, 8 predicted proteins | sample UN3MG_FD_202239 | JGI IMG/M metagenome (GOLD analysis project Ga0307380, IMG submission 202239) | Soil microbial communities from Risofladan, Vaasa, Finland - UN-3 | ecosystem: Environmental > Terrestrial > Soil > Coastal area > Acid sulfate soil | place: Finland: Risofladan, Vaasa | collected...
GCCGGTAGAGGTCGCCGCTTTGGGTGCCGCGCGTGATCTCCATCTCCTCTTTGCCCTCGAGGGTCGGCACGTCCACGTTCGCCCCCAGGGCCGCCTGCGTGAAACTCACGGGCAACATGCACAAGAGGTCGCGTCCGTGGCGGTCGAAGAAGGCATGCGCCTCGACGCGGACCACCGCAAAAAGGTTGCCGCGCGGGGCGCCGGGCTCACCCGCGTTGCCCTGCTCGGCGTATCGGATCCGTTGTCCGTCCTCGATGCCCGGCGGAATCTGGACGTCGATCGTTCGCTTGCGCGTCACGAACCGCCGGCCGCCACACGTCGCGCACGGGTCGGCCACCACCGTTCCCGCCCCGCCGCAGTGCGGGCAAGCGGCCGGGAGGCCAAGTATTCCGCGTACGGCACCCGTCCCACCGCACGCTGAACACCTCGCCCGTCTGCCGGAGGCCGAACCCGACCCCGCGCACTTCTCGCAGCGCTCCTGGCACGAAAGACGAATCGACTTCGTCACACCAGAAAGGACCTCCTCCAGCGTCAGGTCGATGAAGCACCGCAGGCTCTGCCCGGGTTGCCGGCCGCGACCTGCGGCCCGCCGCCCGCCGAAGCCGCCGAACAGGTCGCCGAACAAAACGTCGCTGAACATCGAGAAGATGTCGTGGACGTCCACGTGGCTGAAGTCATGGACGCCCGCGCCGCGGAGGCCGGCCTTGCCGAACTGGTCGTATCGCTGCCGCTTGCCGGCGTCGGCGAGGACCTCGTAAGCTTCAGCGCACTGCTTGAACCGGGCCTCGGCCTCCTCGCTGCCGGGGTTGCGGTCGGGGTGATACTTGATGGCGCACTGCCGGTACGCCTTCTTGATCTCGTCGGCCGAGGCGTTGCGCCCAACACCGAGAACCGCGTAATAGTCGTCATCGTCCGGCATGGGCAAGCCTTCGGCTCTCCGCGCGGCGGCCTTCCCAGGACGCCGCGGAACCCGCCGAGCACGGCATTCGTGGTGGCCTGGGAAGGCCACCACGCGGAAGTTCGGCTCTCCGTCGCGCCTCGCTCTTCGAGGCGGCTAACCACGCTGCCCCGACCACCCCGTCGGCCTGCGACAGCACCTGAACAAACGGGACGGTGGTCCGCGCCGCCGCCCCGTGTCGCTCATCTCCCGTCTTCGGTGTCGTCTAATCGACCGCCTCGTCGTCGGACTCCTCGTCCTCGTCTTCCGGCGCGTCGGTGACCATCACGTCGGTCGTCAACATGAGCGAGGCGATCGAGGCCGCGTTCTGAAGCGCCGTCCGCGTCACCTTGGCCGGGTCGATAATGCCCATCTTCACCATGTCGCCGTACTCGCCGGTGTGGGCGTTGAAGCCGTGCGTCTTGGGCTTCGCGCGGACCTCTTCGACGACGACGGATCCGTCCTGCCCGGCGTTCTCGGCAATCTGGCGCATCGGCTCTTCGAGGGCACGGATGACGGTCTCGACACCCAGTTTTTCGTCAGCGCGTGCCTTCTTCTTGACGGATTCCACGGCAGGAATGGCCCTCAGGCACACGACGCCGCCGCCCGGCACCACGCCTTCCTGAACCGCCGCGCGCGTGGCGTGCATGGCGTCTTCGACGCGGGCCTTCCGTTCCTTGACCTCGGTCTCGGTGGCGCCGCCGGCCTTGATGATCGCCACGCCGCCCGTCAACTTGGCCAGACGCTCCTCGAGTTTCTCGCGGTCGTAGTCGCTGGTGGTGGTTTCGATGCCCGTTCGGATCTGGGCGATGCGTTCCTTGACGGCGCTCTTCTTGCCGCCGCCGTCGATGAGGGTGGTGGAATCCTTGTCCACGACGACGCGTTTGGCCGTCCCCAGGTGCGCCAGTTCCAGGTTCTCCAGTTTCGTGCCCAGGTCCTCGCTGACGAACGTGCCGCCCGTCAGGACGGCGATGTCCTGGAGGATGGCCTTGCGGCGGTCGCCGAATCCGGGGGCCTTGACGGCGCAGATCCGCAACACGCCCCGCAGGCGGTTCACGACCAGCGCCGCCAGCGCCTCTCCCTCAACGTCCTCCGCGATAATCAGGAGCGCCCGCGCGCTGGAAGCCGTCTTCTCGAGCAGCGGCACCAGGTCCCTCAGGTTCGAGACCTTCTTCTCGTGGATCAGGATGTACGGGTCCTCCAACTCGCATTCCATCGTCTGGGGGTTTGTCAGGAAGTACGGGCTGAGGAACCCTTTGTCGAACTGCATGCCTTCGGTGAATTCGAGGGTCGTCTCGATGCTCTTGCCTTCCTCAACGGTCATGACGCCGTCCTTGCCGACCTTGTCGAGGGCCTTGGCAATCAGTTCGCCGATCTGGGCGTCGCCGTTGCAACTGATGGTGGCGACCTGGGCGACCTCATCGTGGCCTTTGAGTTTGCGGCTCTGGTCCCACATGCTATCGACCGCCGCCTCGACGGCCATGTCGATGCCGCGCTTCAGGGCCATGGGGTTCGCCCCGGCCGTCACGTGGCGCAGGCCCTGCTTGAAGATCGACTCGGCCAGGACGATGGCGGTCGTGGTGCCGTCGCCGACGACGTCGGCCGTCTTCGAGGCCACCTGGTTCGCCATCTTGGCGCCCATGTTCTCGAACTTCTCGGGCAGTTCGATCTCTTTCGCGACGGTGACGCCGTCCTTGGTGACCTTCGGGCCGCCGTAGGATTTCTGGAGGATGACGTTGCGGCCGGTGGGGCCGAGGGTGATCTTGACGACGTCGGCGAGTTTCTTCAGGCCGGCCGCCATCTTGCGTTTTGCGTCATCCGCGTACATCAGTTGCTTTGCCATCGGTTATCTCCAATGCCTTACGAGGCTACCGTTTGCGTCGGGCGTTGTGTATTGTGAGTGCCATGCCGGGGAACGTGCCCCGCCGCTCCCGCGGCGGGCTCGAAAAGGCCGGCTCGGCGCGGCGGGCTCGAACGGCACAACGACCGCCCTACTCCACGATCGCGAGGATGTCGCTCTCGCGAAGGATCATCAGGTCTTTACCGTCCACTTCGATCTCGGTGCCGCCGTACTTGGCGTAGACGACCGTGTCGCCCTTCTTGACGGCGGGCTTCGCCCGTTCGCCTGAGTCGAGGACCTTGCCCGGCCCGACGGCGATGATCTTGCCCTGCTGCGGCTTCTCCTGGGCCGTGTCGGGCAATACGATGCCGCCCTTCGTGGTTGCCTCGGCTTCAAGCGGTTCGATGACGACTCGGTCTTCGAGGGGTTCGATTTTCATAGGTTGGTCTCCGTATTCAGTCTGGCTTTCGAGTACTTGGTTGTTGGTTCTGAGGTAACGCGCTCGCCGTTGGCTCGCGGCTAAAAGCGCGCCGTCACGGCACTTCACCCTACATCATGCCGCCCATGCCGCCCATGCCGCCGCCCATGCCGCCGCCCATCCCTCCGGGAGGCATGCCGCCGGGCGGGCCGCCGGCGCCCTTCGGTTCCGGCTTGGTGGCGACGCACGCGTCGGTCGTGATCAAGAGGCCCGCCACCGACGCCGCGTTCTGAAGGGCCGTCCGGACCACCTTCGTCGGGTCCACGATGCCGGCCTTGAGCATGTCGCCGTACTCGCCCTTGTCGGCGTCGAAGCCGTAGGCGCCGCTCTTGGCAAGGATGTTGCGGATCACCACGCCGCCCTCATATCCCGCGTTGGCGGCGATCTGGCGTGCCGGCATCGCCAGGGCGCGGCGAACGATCTCGACGCCCGTGGCCTCGTCGTCGCCGACGGTCTTGACCTTATCGAGGGCGCCCAGGCACCTGAGGAGCGCCACCCCGCCGCCCGGCACGATGCCCTCGTCGATGGCGGCGCGCGTCGCGTGCAGCGCGTCCTCCACGAGGGCCTTCCGTTCCTTCATTTCGACCTCGGTGGCGGCGCCGACGTTGATCTGCGCGACGCCCCCCGAGAGTTTCGCCAGGCGTTCCTGGAGTTTCTCGCGGTCGTAATCGCTGGTGGTAATCTCGATCTCGCGTTTGATCTGCTCGATGCGGCCGCGGATGGCGTCGGTCGAACCGGCGCCCTCGACGATGGTGGTGTCGTCGTCGTCGATGGTCACCTTCTTGGCCGTGCCGAGGACGTCGATACCGATGTTCTCGAGTTCGACGCCGAGGTCTTTCATGACGGCCTCGCCGCCCGTCAGGATGGCGATGTCTTCAAGCATGGCCTTGCGGCGGTCGCCGTAGCCGGGGGCCTTGACGGCACAGCACTGCAGGATGCCGCGGAGTTTGTTGACGACCAGCGTCGCCAGCGCCTCGCCGTCCACGTCCTCGGCAACGATCAGCAGCGGCCGGTTGCCCTTGGAGATCTTCTCGAGGAGCGGAATCAGGTTCTTCGCGCTCGAGATCTTCTCTTCGTGGATGAGAATAAGCGGCCGCTCCAGGACGGTCTCCATCCGGTCGGGATCCGTCACGAAGTGGGGGCTGAGGTACCCGCGGTCGAACTGCATGCCCTCGACCACGTCAACGACCGTTTCGAGGCCCTTGCCCTCCTCGACCGTAATGACGCCGTCCTTGCCCACCTTGGCAAATGCGTCGGCCATGTCCTGGCCGATTCGCGCGTCGCCGTTGGCGCTGATCGTTGCCACCTGGGCGACGTCCTCCGGCTTGTTGAGCCGGATGGGCTTCGAGATGGCTTCGAGTTGCCGGTCGACGGCAGCGACGGCCTTCTGGATGCCACGGTTGAGGGCCATGGCGTCGGCGCCGGCGGTGATGTTCCGGAGCGCCTCCTTGAAGAGCGCCTCGGCGATGACGGTGGCGGTGGTCGTTCCGTCGCCGGCCACGTCGCTGGTCTTGGAGGCGGCCTCCTTGACGAGTTGGGCCCCCATGTTCTCGTACTTGTCCTTGAGGTCGATCTCCTCGGCCACGGTCACACCGTCTTTGGTGATCGTGGGGGCGCCCCACCCCTTGTCGAGGACGGCGTTGCGGCCTCGCGGGCCGAGTGTCGATTTGACGGCCCTGGCGAGTTTCTCGACGCCGGCCATCAGGCCCGCCCGCGCCTCCTCATCGAAAGCCAACATTTTGGCTGCCATGCTCTGGGGTCTCCTTCGCTACGGGTTCCCTCGGTTGAATGCCGAAAGAAGGGTCCACGGCCGACCCCCGTCTGGCGGGTCTGGACCGTTCTCGCTCTCCTGAACCCTATACGAGAGCAAAGCGGGTGCCAAAGGGCCCTCCCCAACACCGCAGAGGGCCATGACTGCCCCTGGCGGGCCAAAGCGGGCTTTTACCACAAGCCGACCGCCACTTCAAGGGCCTTGCCAGGCCCCCGAAGCGGCCGTTTAGGCAGGGGAATCGCCAACCGAGAATGCCATTGTGGCAGATGAATCTCACATCGTAGCCCTGCGAACGGGTCGCGCGGCGGGCAATCGTGCCCACCGCGCGGCACTGCATAACCGACTCGGGACGCTGGGGCGAGGCATACCCCGCCTCTACCGACGGCTCTCCGCCCACCGCAACCTTGCAAGACCCGGCCGCCGCCGGTACGATACCCACTCAGGTTCACCACCGACGAAGAAGGAGCCGCCATGGCCAAGAAATACTTCGTCCTCGACACGAACGTTCTGCTGCACGACCCGAGCGCGATGATGGCCTTCGGCGACAACGAGGTGGTGCTGCCGTTCCAGGTCATCGAGGAACTCGACAAGTTCAAGAAGGGGTCCGACGACACGAGCCAGCACGCCCGCCAGGTCATCCGGACGCTCGACCAGTTGCGCAAGAAGGGCCGCCTCATGGAAGGCGTGCCGATTGAGGAGACCGGCGGGTCGCTCCGCGTCGTTCTCGATGACGAAGTGCCCGACCATCCGCTGCTTCGCACCGGGCAGCCCGACGACAGGATCATCGGGGTGGCCCATCGCCTGACGCAGGAAGGCAAGCCCACAACGTTCATCACGAAAGACATCAACGCCCGCATCAAGAGCGACGCCCTCGGCATCAAGACCGAGGACTACGAGAAGCACAAGGTCGATTTCAGCCATATCTACCTGGGGTACCGCGAGTTGGAGGTGGACCGCCCGACGCTTGACCGCATCGAGAAGGACAACGCGGCCGATCCGCCCGACGACGATTTCCAGCCCAACCAGTTCGCCATCCTGACCGACCCGGCCGACGCCGACCGACAGGTCGTGGCCCGTTTCGACTCGCACCAGGGCAAACTGGTCGCCCTGCGGTTCGGCACGAGGACGTACCAGAACGTGTCGGCCCGGAACCCTCAGCAGCAGATGGCCGTCGAACTGCTGATGCTCGACGAGGTGCGGCTGGTCACGCTGCTCGGGCCGGCCGGCACCGGCAAGACGCTCCTGGCCGTTGCGTGCGGCATGCAGAAGGTCATCACGGAGAAGACGTATGAGAAGATGCTCGTTTCGCGGCCGGTCATCCCCTTCGGACAGGACATCGGGTACCTGCCCGGCGACAAGGACGAGAAACTCTACCAGTGGATGCAGCCCATCTTCGACAACCTGGCGTACATCCTGCGGACCAAGAAGACCGGCGGCGACGGCGGCATGGACGAACGCATCATGAGCCTCATCGACGCCGGTACCGTCGAACTCGAAGCCCTGACCTACATCCGCGGCCGCAGCATCCCCGACCAGTTCATCATCGTGGACGAGGCCCAGAACCTGACGCCCCGCGAAATCAAGACCGTCGTCAGCCGCATCGGCGAAGACTCCAAACTCGTCCTCACCGGCGACCCGTCCCAGATCGACAACCCGTACCTCGACTCCTCCTCGAACGGCCTGGTCTACGCCGCCGAGCGGATGAAAGGCCTCGACCTGGCCGGCCACGTCATGCTTCAGACCAGCGAGCGGAGCGAACTGGCCAGCCTCGCGGCACAGCGACTGTGACAGTGCGGAGTGCGGAGTGGGGAGTGCGAAGTGGAACCAACGGACGCGCGCGAGCAACTCAGACCCCGCACGAAGCAATTCGCTTTACGGACCATTCGTGTCATTGACGCGCTGCCCAAGACGTCGCCGGCACAGGTCATCGGCAAGCAGTTGCTGCGCTCGGCTCTCTCAGTCGGCGCCAACTATCGAGCCGCTTGTCGCGCAAGGTCCCGAGCCGAGTTTGTGGCAAAGATGGGCATCGTGGAGGAAGAATCTGACGAAGCTCGGTACTGGATGGAGATCCTGACCGAGGCTGGGCTGCTCAAGCAGGAGCAACTCGCGCCGCTCATGAAGGAAGCCGGTGAAATAGCGGCCATGGTCGTGGCATCCATCAAGACGGCCAGGAAGCAAAGCAAGTGAGCCGACGATTGTCCTTGGTGTCTATAAACTCCGCACTCCGAATTCCGCACTCCGAACTGGAAGGGTAAGTCATGGCCGAAACCGTCAGCATCCAGGAGTTCTCGAAACTCGATCTGCGCGTTGGCAAGGTCCTCGACGTTCGCGACCATCCGAATGCGTCGAAACTCTATCTGCTCGACATCGACCTGGGCCCCGAACTCGGCCCGCGCCAGACCGTCGCCGGGCTGAAACCTTACATGCCGCCCGACGCCCTCAAGGACCAACTCGTCATCGTCGTGGCGAACCTCGAACCCGCCACGGTGCGCGGCGAGCGGTCCGAGGGCATGGTCCTGGCGGCACAGGAGGGCGACAACGTCGTCTGCCTGACGGTCGCCTCGCCGCTGGCACCGGGGTCGAAAGTGCTGTAGGCCCCGCGCCCTCGCTGATAGAATCCGGCCGGTACCGGTGAGCACCGCAGAAGGCGAGGCCCGTGGGACACCCGCGCATCTTCATCAGCGCCGGCGAAGCCTCCGGCGACCTGCACGGCTCGAACCTGGTCCGGGCCATCCTGGCCCGCGCGCCCGAGGCGGAGATTACGGCCCTCGGCGGTCCCCGGATGCTGGCCGCAGGCGCACGCCTTCTCGCCGACACCGTCGAACTCGGCATCATCGGGTTCCTGCCCATCTTCAGCCTCACGTCGCGGTACCTGGGCCTCTTGAGCCTGGCGGACCGTTTCATCGCGGCCTGGCGGCCCGACGCCATCGTCACCATCGACAACCCCGGCTTCCATTTCCTGCTGGCCAACCGGTTCCGCGCCCGCGGCATCCCCGCGCTGTGGTACATTCCACCGCAACTGTGGGCCTGGGCGCCCTGGCGGGTCAGAAAACTGCGGCGCCGCTTCACCCACGTGGCGTGCGTCCTGCCCGTCGAAGAGCGCTTCTTCCGGGAACGCGGCGTGCCGGCCACCTTCGTGGGACACCCCGTCGTGGATCACCTTCGCAACCTCGACCTCGACCAGGACTTCATCGAGAGCCTGCGGCGTCGTCGCGGCGACCGCGTTGTCGCGTTGATGCCCGGCAGCCGGCGGCAGGAGGTGGCCCCGATTCTGCGGCGGCAACTCGTCGTCGCCCGAGCCCTGGCCGCGCGGGACCCCGACTGCTCGTTCGTCATGGCCCTGGCTGCCGAGGAGCACCGCGAATGGGTCGCGCGCGAAACCGCCGCCAGCGGCCTGCCGATCCGGACCGTCGTTGGAAAAACGCACGAGGTCCAGAGCGCCGCCGACCTCGCCCTGGCCAAGTCGGGCACGACCGCCCTGGAACTGGCGTACTACGAGACGCCCATGGCCGTCTTCTACAACGTGTCGTGGGCGGAGTGGAACCTGGCCGGTCGGTGGCTCGTCAAGACGCCGTACCTGGCGCTGCCCAACGCGCTGGCGGGCCGGCGCATTGTGCCCGAGTACATGTGGAACAAGCCGCCGACGCGCCAGGAGATCGACGAGGTCACCCGTCTGCTGGTCGATCCGCGCCGCCGCACCGAGATGCGGGCCGACCTGGCCGACGTCCGCCGCCGGATCGACGTTCCCGGCACCACCGACAACACCGCCGCGCTGGTCCTTGATATGGTCGGCCGGCCCGTCCCCCCGCCACCGGCCTGGCGGTCGGGGTTTGCCATGTGACCCGGCGGCGCGAACGCCCGCGCCGGGTACACCGCCGCCTCAAGTCGCGGAACGCCGTCACGTTGCGACAGCGAGACCCCGCTCGGCGGCCTTTCGGATATAGCCTTCAGCCGGCTTCGTGCGGGTGTCGCGCAGGTGGGTGTAGATACGGGCTGCGGCGCTCTTCTTCCCCGCGGCCGCAAGGGTCTCGGCCAGCAGCAGGCAGGCGTTGGTATGCTGGATCCGCTCCCAGCCTTTGTGCCCATCGGCCGCCTTCAGCAGGGCATCGGCCGAACCGGCATCGCCAATGCCGGCCAGCCCCCACGTGGCAACGATCCGGATATCGCTGTCGCCGTCGCTGACGGCCTGCTGAAACACGGTCGCGGCTTTCGGGTCGCCAACGGCCGCCAGGCCCTGCATGATCACCAGCCTGCTTCGGCCGTTCACCTTGGGCAGCGCGGCGAGGAACCGGTCGGCGGCCCCCTTGCCGATGGTGACCAGTGCCCGCGCGGCCCAGTCGCACAGCGCGGCGTCGAGAAGCGCTTTGCCGAGCGTCTCCACCACCTCCGCACCGCCGGCCACCTGTAACTGGCGGATGAGGAACCGCTGCACGCCTGTCGGCCGGCCCGCCAGTTGCGACGCCACCGTCCGGGCGAACTCCGTCCGAACCTTCTCGTCCTTCAGCGTGCAGACGTGGACGGCCAGGGCGTGCAGCGCATAGCGCGGCTTGATGTCGTTGCCGGCGCCCGGTTCGACGAGCATGTCGATCAGCCCCAGGACGTTCTCGCGCCCCCCTTTATGGATGTCGGCGACGGCCTTCTCGACCGTCTCCTTGTCGATGTTCGTGTAGGCGCCCCGACCGTCGGGGTCGGGCATCCGTTCGACCAGGGCCTTGAGTTCTGCTGACGCGGCCATCGCCAGGGTCCTTTCTCCGTCGGGTCTTGCCTACAGGTGCCACGGGGCACGCATGGGCTGGTTCACGAGGCGGTTGGCAAACTCGTCGCCGATGATCTGCTCCTTGACCGGGTCGTAGCGGATCTTGCGGCCGCAGCGGATGGCGATGTTCGCCAGATGGATCACCGTCGCCGCACGGTGAGCCGCTTCCTCGTGTCCGGCCGATCGCTTGCGGGTGCGGACCGCTTCGACGAAGGTGCGCGGCGGTTCGGGGTCGGGCATGGCCTC
>Ga0307380_10013632_pt1 | contig 10027 bp, 5 predicted proteins | sample UN3MG_FD_202239 | JGI IMG/M metagenome (GOLD analysis project Ga0307380, IMG submission 202239) | Soil microbial communities from Risofladan, Vaasa, Finland - UN-3 | ecosystem: Environmental > Terrestrial > Soil > Coastal area > Acid sulfate soil | place: Finland: Risofladan, Vaasa | collected...
CCGTCCGAAGGGAACGATGTCAGGCGCGCGACCTGTCTTCTCTTGAATCCTACGGGCTCCTGGCTACGGGCCACGGGCTACGATCCCCGCGGTTGGCATTGCTTTGCGGGCGCGGTACGATGAAAACATGACGGGCGGGTGGCCAGTTCGGGGAGTTGGCGGGCGGTGTGTCGTTGGTGCGACGGCCCTGGCGGTCCTGTCGGGGCTTCTCATTGCACAGCCGCCGACTGCTACCCGCCCGGCCGCGACGCAGCCGGCGATGTCCCGCGAGGAGTGGCGGCGGCGGGAGCGGGCGCAGTTCCTGGAGGCGATCGGGGCGAGATACCCCCTGCCCGTCGTCGGCTATGCCGACACGGTCGGGGCGCTGATCCAGTTCGTGGAGAAGCAGCAGCCCGCGTCGCAGCCCGCGACCCGGCCGGTGATGGATCCGGCGGAGGCGGCCCGGGCCATCGCGGCGGGGGTCAAGGACCTGGCCGACGAAAACTGGACAGTGCGGGAGAGGGGGCTTGGCGTCCTGGCCGGGCTGGTGCACGAGCCGCGTGCGGCCTCGGCGCTGGTCGCGGCGATGAAGAGCGACCGCGCCGACGTGCGGGCCCTGGCCGCCGACGCGCTGGGCGGCTGCCATTCGCCGCCCAAGCAGGTGCTGGCCGCGCTGGCCAAGGCGCTGGGCGACGCGAATGCAGTGGTTCGCCGCGCGGCGGCCACGTCACTGGCCCGGCTGGGCCCGGCCGCCGCCGCGGCGCGGGACCGGCTGATCGTGGCGCTGGACGACCCGAGCGATGCCGTCCAGGCGCGGGCGGCCGTGGCGCTGGGAGCGATCGGCCAGATCGCCCGCCCCGCGGCGAAGCGCCTCGTGCGGGGATTGGAGAGCCACAGCGGCGACGTGCAGTTGGCCGCGGCCTGGGCCCTGGGGCGCGTCGGTGAGGTGCCGGACGAGGCGCTGGCCGAGTTGGGCAAGCTGGTCGGCTCGTCGGACAGCGACGTCAGCCGGCGGGCGGGGGAGACTTTGGTCCGCGGGCATCCCGCGCCCGAGAGGGCCGTCCTTGTCCTCCTGGGCCATCTTCGCGGCACGCAGACCAATTCGCAGATCGCCGCGGCGGAGGTGCTGGGGGCCATTGGCCCGGCTGTCAGGGAGGCCGTGCCGAAGATGGGGGCTCAACTGCGTAGCCTGGTCGAGGACCGCGTTCGGAAGTACCCCGAGGAGTCCGCCGAGCGTTTCACTCGGCTGGCGCTCGCCTTGGCCGAGGCCATCGGGCGGATCGACCCTAACTTCGCCGTCGCGCCGCTGCTGGCGGCGATGGATGACCCGAACGCCGCCGTACGGAAGGCGGCAGGCGACTCCCTCGCCCGGTGCGGCCCAAGCGCTGCCGAACGCCCCGAGGCATTGCCCGCCTTGATCGCAGCCCTGGCCGCCCCTTCCGCGGAGAAGTCCGCCGCGGCAGCGGGCGTGCTTCGAAGGATCGGCAAGCCGGCCGCGGCGGCGGTGGTCGAGGCGGCGAGAGAAGGCTGGGGCTCCGGGCACGTCGGGGCGCTCTTGGACGAGCTGGGCCCCGACGCCTTCGACGGGTTTGCCGACGTGCTCACGGGAGACGACCTGGCCGCTGCTCTGCCTGCGGCGGATGCGCTGTCGTATTCCAAGGTGGCGTCCGGCAGGGCCGTGCCGGCGCTGGTGCGGGCGATCCGCACGGGGCCCGACGAGGCCCGACAGCGGGCGTTGGCGGCACTGGACAGGATCGACCCCAACGTGGCCCTGGCCACGCTGCGGCGCATGAACGGGGCCGCCGCCTCGGCACTTGCCGAGGGCGCGGTTCGAGGGGGTCGGGCCGAGAAGTGCGTGCTGCTCCTTGACGCGATGGGGCCCGAGGCCGTCGGGGAACTCGTCAAGGTCCTCGACGGCGACGACCTGCTGGCGTGCTTCGAGGCGGCTAACGCGCTCTCGCATTCCCGGCTCGCCGGCGGCAAGGCCGTGCCGTGCCTGATCGCCGAGATGAAGGGCTGCGGCGCGGAGGGGCAGATGAAGGTGCTGGAGGCCCTGGGTCGGATCGGCTCGCCCGCGGCGGCCGCGCTACCGCAAGTGCTCCAGGCCGCCCGGCACGACCAGGCCCGCGTCCGCTGGACCGCCGTCCGGGCGCTGGGGCGGATCGCCCCCGGCCGTGCGGAGGTCACCACCGCCCTCAACGCGGCCCTTCGCGACGACCACTGGCGCGTCCGCGACTACGCCGCCGAGGCCCTCCAAGGCCCGTCAAGCCGGCCGGGGGAGGATCAGTAGACCTGTGAAGGCTACTTCCGCTTGCCTTTCTCTTCGCCCGCCAGGAGGACGACGTTGCGGAGGATATCGTAGCAGCTATCCGGCACGTACCCCGCGGCGGTATAGCAGGGGATGCCCACCAGCCCGCCGGTGACGTCCTCCTCGCTGAAGACGACCGCCAGCCGGCCGTCCAGCAGCACGCCGCGAAGGTGCGGCTCGCTCTTCAGGCCGCGGAGCAGCCGGGCCTTGCGGCGGTAGGAGACATCCTTGATCTGATGGCCGGGGAGGTTGAACAGCCCCGCCGTCAGGGCCAGCGAGCGCACCTCGCGCCGGCCGAACAGCTCGCGCAGCATCGCCTCGGCGTCCTCGGCGAACTTCCCGTCTCCGCCGGCGGCGTCGACGAAGAGCGTGCCTCCCTTTTCGATGTACGCCTTGAGCCCGGCCGCCGCCGCGGGGTTCAGCGTCAGCGGCCCGGCGCCGGTCAGCAGGGCGAGGCGGGCGTCGCTTTCGGGCAGCTTGGCGGCGCCGACGGGCCTCTCGACGTCCAGGCCGACCTTCTCCTTCCGCCTCAGCAGGCGGTCGAAGCGTTCCAGGGCCAGCGGCTCGGGGTCCCAGTTGCCCCCGTGGCGGACGCGGACGACCTTGACGGTCCGCTCGGGCTGGCCGCCGGGCGCGGCGGGCCAGTGGCTGACGCCGCGGTTGCGGAGCTGGCCCATGTCGGTGGCGTACATGAGCACGTTGGCGGCGATCTGGAAATCGCGTTCGGCGCTGCGGTAGGCGTTGACCTGCCACGAGCGCGGCAGGTCGTAGTCGGTGTGGATCACCAGCGGGCGGACGCCGTTGGTGATCATGTACGTCGGCTGGACGCCCGTGAGCTTGTGGTAGACCGTGAACAGCTCGTGGTCGGGGGGCAACTGCTTCATCTCGTACTGCGGCAGGAGCTTCTTGTAGACCTCGCGGATGCCGTCGTGGAAGCCCTTCCCGCCGCACTCGGTGGCCGAGAAGATCGTCCCGCCCTGCCAGAGGTACTGCCGCAGCTTGTCGAGATGGGCGGCGGTGAGCTTGGGCGCGTCGGCCCCGGAGAGGTAGAGCACGTGGGCGTCGTGCCATTCCTCGGTGGGGACCTTCAGGTTGATGATCTGCCAGTTGAGCGTGCGCTCCATCGTGCCGCTCATCCAGCGGGTGAGCATGGCCAGGTCGCGCGGGCGGTTGTTCCAGTCGCCGTCGAACTCGAGCTTGTTGAAGGCGATGGCGTGCTGCCCGCGGACCAGGAAGAGCATCGCGAACGCCGTCGAGATCAGCGGCGTGTACTTGCCGTCCCACGAGCCGTCGTTCCGCTGGGCGTTGAGCATCCGCTCGGCCCCAAGCTTGTACCAGTCCAGCGTGCCGAAGTACTTGTGCCCGCTGGCCAGCCCCACGCGCTCCGTGCCGTACAGGAAGTAGTACAGGTCGCCGTGGCCCATGAGGCCCTGCCCGCCGACGGCCGTGCGAAAGTGCTTGTCCATCCACTCCAGCCCGCGGTCCAGCGGCTTGAAGTCGACGTTGGCGCTACAGCTCACGAACCGCCCGGCCAGCAGGTTGTCGAAGCAGACGTACAGCGTGGCGATGCCGCCGGCGGTCATGGTGGCCGTCGAGGCGCCCTGTCGCTGGTACGTCCACCCGCCGTCTTTCTGCTGGTCCTCCAGCCAGTGGTTCAGCACGAGCTTCCAGTAGCCCGTGGGGATCTCCAGGTCGCTCAGCGCCCCCGCCCACGCGCCCAGCACGCCGTATTGGGCGTTGGAATTGTCAGACCGCTTGCTGCTGTCCTCCCGGCAGCGGTAGTCGTAGCCCCCGTTCTGGGTGAACCTCAGCAGCTTGACCAGGTCGGCCTTGAAGTTCGGCAGGTACCGGCCGCGCGTCTCCTTGTTCGCCAGGTGCCAGACGTTGCACCGCAGGCCCAGCGTGTAGGTCAGGTCCGTCGGCTGCTTGCTGAGCCACTCCAGGCTCTTGAGCATACGCGGCTCGGCCGCGCTGACCCCGCTGGCCAGCAGGGCATACGCCGCCAACGAGCCCGGCCCGGCGACGAAGTCGCGGTCCTTGCCCTGCTGGTGGGTCGGCCAGCTCCCGTCCTTGCGCTGCTGGCGCCAGAGGAAGTCCCGGCCGCGACGGATGGCCTCGGCGACGGCCTCGTCGCTGAAGTGCTTCCTGGGGGGTGACGGCGCGGCCTTCTTGGCTTGCTTGCCTTTGCCTTGCTTCCCTCGATTCTGGCCCCAGGCCTCCGCCGGCAGGGCGATCAGCGCCGCCGACAGGACCAGCATCACGACCTTCTGCATACTCTCACCTGCTGTCGCCGCACACCCCCGCTACTTCCTGGAACATCCTATGATGCCACAGTTTCCGGCGAAATGCCAGCGCCTTCCGCCGCGGGGGCGGCGCGCACAGCCGATGGGAGACCCAACCGGGGGGCGCCGGGCTCACCCGTCGGCTTCGCCGTTGGCGCGGCGGAGGATGCGGGCGAGGCGCTCGGCGCAGCCTTCCCGGAGCATCCTCCGGAGCTGATCGACCGTCCGGAAGACCTCCAGCATCACCGTGCCGTGGTAGCCGACGTCGTGCAGGGCGTCGGCCATCGCGTCGCAGTCCACGGTGCCGTAGGTGGGCATCTCGTGGTCGTCGCCCGTGCCGGAGTTGTCGGACAGGTGCACGTAGCAGAGCTGCCGGCCGGCGGCGCGGATGGACGCGGCCGGGTCGCCCGTCATGTGGGCGTGGCCGACGTCGAGGCACAGCCCCGTCCGTGGGACCCTCAGCGACGCCAGCACCGCCGCCAGCTCGGCGACGTCCGTGCCGATGACGTGGTAGCCGGGGAGGTTCTCGAAGGCATAGGTCACGCCGATCTTCTGGCCGTACTCGCCCAGCTCGGTGATGGACCGGCGGAGCTGGTCCCATCGCAGGCGTTTCTCGGCCTCGGGTACGCCTTCGTTGCGGATGGTGGAGCAGTGGGCCACGACCAGCGACCCGCCGAGCTGGCGGGCCAGGTCGCCCTCGCGCCGGTAGGTGTCCATGGCGAAGCGCCGGGCGCCGTCGTCGCAGGCCGACGGGTCGTACTCCTCGCCGAAGACGCCGTGGAGGCTGTCGCAGGGCATTCCCCCGGCGGCGATGGCGTCGAGCATCTGCCGGACGGTGACGCCGGCGGCCTGGTTGCGGTACGCCTGGACGACGGTGCAGCCCAGCTCTCGGAAGCACGCCAGCCATTCGGCAGGCGGGAAGTCGCTGAACCCGACGGGCGCTATGGTCCCTAGCTGCATGGCCATGGTCCTGCCGTGGTGCCGGCCGGCGGGCCGCTCAGTTGGCGTTCAACCGGCGGCGGATGTACGTCGCCCGCGCCTCGGCTCGTTCGGCCGGGCCGAGCTCCCTGTCGAGCAGCCGTTGCAGGTGTGCGGGCTGGGTCAGTAGGAACAGCTCGTTGATCGTCTTGACGTCGACGTCCTCGATCCGGTGAAGGTTCACGCCCAGGCGGACCAGCGACAGGAGGTACATCGTCTCGTCCGAGCTGATCAGCCTCGTGGCCCGAAGCAGCGCCAGCGACCGCTGGGCCTTGTCGTCGATGGCGAGGCTCCGCCGGGCCAGGAGGCTCGACCGCGCCTGGCGCTCGTACTCGATGAAGTGCGGGATCGTCTCCCGGAGGAACTCCTCGACGATCTGCTCCTCCGTCTTGCCGAGCGTGGTCTGGTTGGAGACCTGGAAGAAGTCCCCGCTGGCCTCCGTGCCCTCGCCGTACAGGCCCCGGATCGCCAGCCGCATGTCGTGCGCCGCCCGGAAGGCCTTCTCGATCTCGCCGGTCATCTTCAGGGCCGGCAGGTGGAGCATCACGCTGACCCGCAGGCCCGTGCCCACGTTCGTCGGGCAGGCCGTCAGGTACCCGTATCGCTCGTGGAAGGCGTAGTCCAGCCGCTCCTCCAGCAGGTCGTCCGTGCGGTGGATCTCCTGGATCGCGCCGGCGAGGTCCAGCCCGCTGCGAAGGACCTGGATGCGGAGATGGTCCTCCTCGTTGACCATGATGCTGGTCGTCTCGTGGCTGCTGACCGCCACGCCCCGCGGGTGAGACGCCCCGGCGTGCTGGCGGGAGATCAGGTGCCGCTCCACCAGGAGCTGGCGGTCGAGCTCGCCGGCGGCGGCGATGTCCACGTAGAGCATCTCGGGGGCGACCCCCGCCGCCAGGACCTCCCGCCGCAGCCGGCGCTCCAGGTCGGCCTGCTGGTCGGGCGAGCACTGCGTCAGGAACGGCATGCCGGCCAGGTTGCGCGCCAGGCGAATCCGCGAGGAGATCACCACGTCGTGCATGGGCCCGGCGCCGCGGAGCCACTCGCCGGCGCTTTGAGTAAGGTCCGCCAGCCTCATGGCTCCTCCAACTCTTGGATCTGGTCGCGCAGGGCCGCGGCCTGTTCGTAGTCCTCCGACGTCACCGCGGTGCGCAACCGGGCGCGGAGGCGGAGGATCGCGTTGTGCCGCTTCTGGGTGCTCTCCGCCCGGAGGGGCACCTTGCCGATGTGCACGCCGGCGCCTTCCTGGGCGCGCTCGATCATCGGTTGCAGGACCGGCTCGAAGGCGTCGTAGTCATTGGGGCAGCCCAGCACGCCGCGCTGGCGGAACTGCGAGTACGTCATCCCGCACACGTCGCACTCCAGCTCCGACGTCTCCCCCCGCCCGCCCGTCTGGAGAATGAAGTCCTCCAGCAACTGGCTGATCGGCAGGCTGGCCTTGACCGTGATGCCCTCCTCGGAGGCGCAGTCCTCGCAGAGGTGCTTCTCGAGCTTCTGGCCCTCGAGAATCTCCGTCAGGTGGACGGTCGCCGCCTTGCCGCACTTATCACAGTCGCGTTTCATCTTCGCTCACCGGTCCATGGTAGGACGCACCGCCAGGGGGGGTCAAGCTCCTGAACCATTGTACTCTTCGGCTGTAGCAAGACGAGAGCTTCTGTTCTTCCTCCGGGCGGCCGGCCGTCCCGGGGCCTCGCCCTTCGCGCCGGGGGCGGTTGCCGGTACAGTGGGCCCGCCACTGAGGAGAAACGCATGCACGAGGGCGCTGCGGCCATTCTGCGGGCGATCATCCCGGCGTTCGCGGCCTGCCTGGCCGTCGGGCCGGCGCGGGCGGCGGAGCAGGCGGCGATGTTCGATGCGGTGAAGTCCCTCCCGGCCTACCGGCCCGCCCCGGCGCCGGCGGACTGGCTGATCGACCCCTCGCCCTGCAAGGCCGCCCTCTTCCGCGGAGGCGACGGCGAGGTCGTCCTGAGCAACGGCCTGATCTGCCGGACGTTCCGCCTGCGGCCCAACGGGGCCACCGTGGCCTTCGACAACCGGATGACCGGCCAGTCCCTGCTGCGGGGTGTCAAGTCCGAGGCGATCGTCGAGATCGACGGCCTCCGCCACGAGGTGGGGGGGCTGAAGGGCCAGCCCGACTACGCCTACCTCAAGCCCGAGTGGCTCGACCGGATGCCGGCCGACCCGCAGGCCTTCCGGCTGGTCGGCCTGGAGTGGGGGCGGGCGAAGGCCCGCCTGGAGTGGAAACGGGTCCGCCACTGCGCCCCCGATGCGGCCTGGCCGCCGCCCGGCGTGTCCCTGCGGATGGACTACGAGATGCCGCCCGCCGCGATGGACAGGCACCTCGCCACCCCCCAGGACAGCGCCGCCGGCCGGGAGAGGCTCCTGAGCGACGACTTCCAGCAGCTCGACGAGGCCTGGCGGGTCCACGCAAGCAAGGCCCACCCGCGGAGCAGCTTCCGCAACGAGGGGAAGGTCGGGGAGATCCACACGCCGGCGAACACGGCCGTGTTCGTCGAGCGCGACCTCCCGCCCGGCGTGCGGCTGGTCGAGGCGACGATCGACCCGGGCACGGACCGCAGCGCGAGCTGGGGGCCGGGGCTGGCGCTCGTGTGGGCGGATCGGACGGTCAAGTTCCACCTCCGCCCCGGCGGCAGCGCCGAGACGGCCGACCCGCAGTTCGGCGTCTACGACGGCCAAGCCGAGCGGCTGATCTCGCCGGAGGGCTGGGCGGTCGACCTGGCCCGTCCGACGGCGTTGCGCCTGCGGCTGGGCGAGGACGCGATCCACTGCGACGCCCGCCGGCAGGAGGGGCCCTGGCGGACGGTGCACACGATCGCCCTCCGCACGCCGCCGGGCGACCCGCAGCGCGTCCGCGTGGGCAAGCTGGGCAAGGCCGGCGGGGCCGCCGACCATCCGGAAGCCGGCGATCTCGTCCGCCTGCGCGTGCTGGGCTTCGCGGCCCGCGGGGCCCTCCGCGACGGCGCCCTCGCCGAGCGCCGTCGCCGCCTGGAGGACGCGCGGAAGCTCCGCGTCTCCGTGCACTACGAGCTGTACGACGGCCTGCCCTGCCTGAGCAAGTGGATCACCGTCCACAACCCCACCGGCCGGGAGGTGGTGGTCAACCGCTTCACGTCGGAGGTCCTGGCCGCGGTGGAGCACGGCTCGGCGGTGGAATTCCGCGGCCGGGCATTCCGGACGCCCAACATCCACGTCGAGACGGACTACGCCTTCGGGGGCTTCACCCCGCTGAACACCACCCAGTGGTCCGTGCACTGGCTGCCGGACCCGGACTACGGCACCCAGGTCAACTACCTCAGGAAGACGCCTTGCCTGCTGGAGGTCCGCCCGACGGTTGGCCCGGAGCAGACGGTCCCGCCCGGCGGGACGTTCGAGTCCTTCCGGGCCTTCCTCCTGCCGCACGACTCCACCGACCGGGAGCGCCGCGGCCTGGCCCTCCGCCGGATGTACCGGACGATCGCCCCGTGGGTGACCGAGAACCCGCTGATGATGCACGTCCGCTACGCCGACCCGAAGACCGTCCGCGCCGCCATCGACCAGTGCGCCGAGGTCGGCTTCGAGATGGTCATCCTCACCTTCGGCAGCGGGTTCAACATCGAGAACGACTCGCCCGAGTACCTGGCCCGGATGAAGCAGTACGCCGACTACGCCCGGTCCAAGGGCATCGAGATCGGCGGCTACTCGCTGCTGGCCAGCCGGCGGGTCGGCGGCGGAAACGACGTCGTCAGCCCGCCCGGCACGAGGCCGACCTTCGGCAACTCCCCGGCCCTGGCCAGCGAGTGGGGGCGGGAGTACTTCCGCAAGCTCTACCGGTTCTTCCCGGAAACGGGCTTCGCGCTGCTGGAGCACGACGGGTCGTACCCGGGCGACCTGGACGACGCGCCCCGGCCCCCGCTCCAGAAGGGCCTGGCCGACTCGCGCTGGGTGCAGTGGCGGATCCTCACCGACTTCTACAAGTCCTGCCGGGCCCGCGGCGTCTACCTCAACGTGCCGGACTACTACTACCTCGCCGGCTCGAGCAAGTGCGGGATGGGCTACCGCGAGACGAACTGGTCGCTGCCCCGCGCCCAGCAGGTGATCCACACCCGCCAGAACATCCACGACGGCACGTGGCAGAAGACGCCCTCGATGGGGTGGATGTTCGTCCCGCTCACGCAATACCACGGGGGCGGGGCCGCCGCCACCATCGAGCCCCTCGACGCCCACCGCGACCACTACGAACGCATGCTCTACAGCAACCTGGCGATGGGAGTCCAGGCCTGCTACCGCGGGCCGAGGCTGTACGATACCGACCGCACCCGGGACCTCGTGCGGAAGTGGGTCCGGTGGTTCCGGACGTACCGCGACATCCTGGAGAGCGATATGATCCACGGCCGGCGGGCCGACGCGCGGGACATCGACTGGATGCTGCACGTCAACCCGAGGTTGAAGCACAAGGGCATGCTGGTGGCGTTCAACCCGCTGG
>Ga0307380_10013633_pt1 | contig 10027 bp, 6 predicted proteins | sample UN3MG_FD_202239 | JGI IMG/M metagenome (GOLD analysis project Ga0307380, IMG submission 202239) | Soil microbial communities from Risofladan, Vaasa, Finland - UN-3 | ecosystem: Environmental > Terrestrial > Soil > Coastal area > Acid sulfate soil | place: Finland: Risofladan, Vaasa | collected...
CGGGGATAAACAGAGGACTCAAATAGCTCAGATGATAGGTGGAACTAACTTCCTGAAACTAATGCTACCTTTATTGGATAATGCGGGAGACCTCACAGATAATTTAGCTATTGCTACTGAGGCAAGTGGAAGCTCCCTTCTGGAATATAACACTGTAATGGACACAAGCCAAAAAAAGATGGAGCAGCAGGAGGAGAGAATAAATTCTTTACAAAGGTCTATTGGAGAGACCTTAACCCCAATTTGGCTTGACGCTAAAGAGGGAGTTTTAGGGTTTGTGGAGGCTATAACGAATACCAGAGGTCCAGTGGATGATGCAACCGTAGTCTTAGAAGCCCAAGAACAAGCCATTGGTGAACTGAAGGTGACAGAGGGGGAGCTTCAACAAAAGTTAGCTGATGGAGAAATCACCTATGAGCAGTATCGACAATCTATGCAAGACGCATCAGATGAAACCTATAACCACATAGCTGCTCTTGATGCAACTCTTGTACCATTGAGTGATGTAGAAGTTGCGTTAGAGACCTATATAGATGGTCAAGGAACGGCTCGTCAAGTAACGATAGACCTAGACGAAGCCCTCGCTGGTGTAAAAGAAACTACGGTAGATTATATAGCTGAACTCTACGCTGCGGAGACAGCCGGGGCTAGACTCAACGATGTCCTTGCCTTTATTTCAGGTGAAATGTCTGAGGCAGAATTGAACACAGAGGACTTGACATGGGCTACCGATTCATCAAGAATAGCTTATGAATACCTCGATGGGGCTCTACAAGACCTGAACGATGAGATGAGTATTAGTGCTGCTAAGATGGAGGAACTGGAAGACAAAATGTATGATAACAGCCTAGCCTCTGCTGAACTCAGACTCGACCAAATGAAACTAGATAGAGCCTACGAGGAAGGAGAAGTCTCCGAGGAAGAATATAAGGTTCAAACGGAAGCTCTAGGGAAGGCGATGCGTGACCTCCGCATAGACGGTCAAGAACTATCCATTGAAAACATGAAGGTTAAGGACAGTTTTGATGACCAAAAAGAAGAGGCTGACGAACTCGTAGATAAGATAGACCTACTCAAATCTGCTGACGGAGAACTGCTAACAGCCCTAGAAAAACTAGGTGAAGCTGGTGGAGATATAAACGATGTCCTTGAAGACATAAGGGATTTCATGGTAAAGGGTGTAACTGCAACAGATGACTTTAAGGACTCGATTGAAGACCTCAGCACCTCAACGGGGGTCACGTTAGATGAGATGCTTAAAGATTGGGGTACATATTACAAAGAACTGAATGCGATGGGTTTTGATAGTTATGCTGCGCTTCAGGATTATGAGGATACGGGGCTGTTGCCCGGACAAGACGACTCAAGTGAAACACATAAGGAATATCAATATTCTCAGAGTGAGGGAGTATATAGAACGGGATGGTATAGAGACCGAGAGGAAGCCCGGAGAAAAAGAAGTGAATTGGCGGGGACATATCCAAATGCCAGTAGAAGTTGGACAGAGGACACAAAAACCGTTCAAGGCGCAGCCGAAGGCTTCGAGGGATGGGTAAATAAACCCATGATGATGATGGTTGGTGAGAAGGGAGCAGAATATGTCTCCGTGAAGAACCAGAATCAGAGTCCGGGTACTGGAATGGGAAGGGGTGTGGGTGGCAATATCACCATTAACCTTCCGAATGTAACTTCCATTGGAGACCCTGCTCAGATACGGGCTATCTGGCGTAGGACTATGCAGGAGTTAAGTGGGGAGAGATGAGAAGACACAGACTTGTAATTAATGACGTTGATTACACTGAACAATGCACCGCCCTTAGCTGGCAAGATTATGTATCCAGTGTAGGTAGATTTGATGCTAAACTTGTCGGAACCCACGACATAATTGGTTTTCAGAAAGTCAAAATATATGACGATGACAAACAAGTATTTCAGGGAAGGATAGCTTCACCAATAAAGGAGAATGTTCCCGGTGGTTCTGGGATGCCTATTGGGGGACAGGAATGGACTGCGAGACTGAAGGATTACCTCACTCGCCACGTTGACCTGAATGGGGAATCCTTAACGGATAGCCTCACTGAGATGCTGTATAATTCCCCTTACTCCGTTGGGACGGTAGACGATATTGACGCTGTTGAGGTGGAGCAACAGGTATATGATAACGTCCTTGAGTTCCTCCCATTCACTTACACGAAGGCTTGTATAGCTTACAAGAACGAGGAATACCTCACGAAAGAGGCATTGATAGGGAACTTCAATTACTGTGACGCTAACCGAAGGATGTGTTTCTACTCCAAGGCAACTGGTTACTTTTACGCATTGTTCTATGACAATGATACAAGTTTATTCAGTTACACTAGCACCGCTGATTTCGTGACATGGAAAGCAGTTACAAGTCTAGGATATGACAAGGGCTCTGGGGGAGGCTATGGACTATGGTGGGATGAGGCAAACTCTAAACTATATGTCCTCGTATCAGATGGCACAAACATAGATTATTACAGATACAGCGAAGCAGGTGGCACACTAACTCAAGAAGCCACTCAGGATGACATCTGTGAGGGTGATTTAATTTGTGGACCCATGCTGGACGATGCAGAACAGATTCATTTCATAGTTGAGGATACCACTGAGACAGATTATGAACTATGGGAGGGAACGGCTGATGCTGTCTGGGCTGAACGAGTTGATTGGGCGGTAGCGGATAATGATGACCCTAAGTACATGTTCTACGGTGGCGATGATGACGATGATATTATTGTCATTATGTGGGACGATGATAACAACGATATTGAGGAATGGCTTTATGATGCCACCGCAGCAACGATTACTTTTCAGCGGAAGATAGATGACATCAACAATACCGACTGCGGGTACGTCACAGGATTCCAAGACCATAACGGAAACATGTACGTGGTCTGGGAAGATGAACACGCAGGAGGAGATGCTGACCTCTACTTTAGCTCCAAGGAACTTTTGAACACCCCTGAGCTTGGTTGGACTACCCCGATTAAACTGGTGGATGATGACGATTACCAGACCATGAATAATATCTCCCTTTCTGGGGATAACGCTGGGAATCTTTACCTGTTCTACGTCTACGATGATGGAACCACCGCTGAAATCAGAATGATTCGCAGATTCGAGGAAACATGGGAGACTGATGGAACGGCTTTCAATACAGTAAACGCAACGGCATCAAGTAACGTCAGAAGCCCAGCGGAGGGACAGGCATTATTCGCATCATGGAGGGACGCTGGGGCTGACTGCCATGCTAGTTTATTCTCAATGTATGGGGTTGTGAGTAACCGTGACTTCTTCAACCCAGACGAGGAACATAACTATGAGAACGGTCTTGATTTCGATTTTCAGTGGATTAATACAAACTGTAAGATAGATTGGCTTTACAATAATTGGTACACTGGGCTATATTCAGTGAAATGCACCGTTCCGGCTGCTGCTGGATTCAAATATGCCACTGGTGGATACTACGTTAATGAGGACGCTTTATTCGCTAGAGTAGTGGTTGAGGTAAATCCTAGTGGAATAGACGATAATGGGGACGCCATAGATGTGCTTCTATTCGATGCTTCTGGTGCTGGGGTTATGCGTCTTGGTTGGGAGATGAATGCAGGAACAGTTGAATGGAGACTCAGAATCAGAGAGGGCGCAGCCTATCAGGATTACTTTAGTGGAACCACACCAGTTGAAGACACTACATATATTGTAGAGGTTTACTGGGTGAACGATGGTGTTGCTGGGGCGTGTCATGTATGGATAGACGATGTGCTAACTCTCTCCTCTACTGGTATAGACACAGCAGACTATGGTAATGTCAGGGCTGTTCACGCAGGAGCTAGAGGATACAATATTGATACCGAATCTGTAGTCTACATTGATGACCTAGCCATAAGTAACAGAAGAATTGGAGCCGTTCCTTATGGAAATGTTAGGACAGACCTATACACCGCCTCGGCTGCGTTCAATGATTGGGGAACCCTCGACAGCACCGATGCTGATTCACGCATGACTTGGTGGAGAGTTTATGACAATGTACCCACTTTACTGACAAGCAATTTCCGTGTTCCTAGAGACATGGAGGCAGCGGGGGTGGCTAACACCGATGACCCCATCTATGTTCAAGTGAACCTCGAAGACCCATATATTTCAGACAGGATTTATGTTAAGGATATCAGGATAAACGAGAAACAAGGACTCATCTCAATGCCCCTTGACTATGAGAGGAGTAGCACAGCGGTCAAGAAGACAGCGGATATAGTAGGCAGGGAATACAAACTTGGGTGGGATGATATTCTTGATATGGTGGAGAATCTGGGAGAAGATAAATCCGAGACCATCATACTGAAAACAGCGAAAACAAAACTGTATCCTCACATAAAACCAAACATAATCTCTGTCACTAAAGAACCAGACTTTGAGAATTTTGCTAACGCCATCAAGGTTCTAGGATATGGAGACTACCCTGACCGATACGAAGGGTCAGCACAGGACGAGGATAGTATAGCCACCTATGGTATTCATTGGCTCCCTCTAACAAACAAGGATTGTATTACCAATGGTATGTGTAACACCTATGCAGCCACTCAGGTAGCCATAAGAAAAGACCCTGTGGAAAGGATAGAGGTGGAGTTCTATGACGATTACGGGGCTGGGGATATAAGCGTAGGAACTAAGGTTTGGATAGTTGACGATGAAACTGGACTGAACCAGAGTGCCAGAATAATAGCCCTCTCCTTTTCATGGGATGTGTCAAGTGGTAGAAAGATGAGTGCGAGCTTAATAAATAGGATGAAGGCTATGGATTTCTTAGAACTATTGGCTAACGTAGAGGACTTAAACAGGTGGATATGATTGACTCAAATATATGACATAGATATACAGGTTCCCAACTCAGCGGGTATAGGTGGATATGGTGTAGAACTGATTGGGTTGGTTGGAAGTGAGACTATCTTCGATCAGTTGAGAGAACTATTCAGGCTATGTGAAACCACCGCTATTCAAATCGTTCCGGGAAGGAGACCTATACCTTGGGACGCTACTGAAGACGAGTTAAATATCTGGTACGTGGCTTGGACTCACGGGGATAAACCCGAGGATGGGTGGTATCTTCTTAGGTCTTGGAGTACAACTGACGATGAATCTGCTCAGGGACACAGTCAATACTTTGTAGTCAACATGGTCTTTTTAGGCACAAGCCAGTATAAACAAGATGGATATAGGTCTAAACAGTTAGAGATAGTAACAAACGATTGGTCAATATGAAGGAGGGAAAGAAATGATTAAAATAAAAGCGTTCAGGCTTACAGCTACTCAGATACAGGTTGACATCGAGTATGATTACGGTGGGGAGGTCTATGTTGAGACCGCTTCCGCTAATCAAAACACACTTCTTGGTGTCGATGTAGAAACCATTAAGGCGTGGACAGTAAACAAAGTTGCTGGGTTCAGGTCAAATAAACTTCAGTCCGTGGCTGATGCGTTGTTGAATCCACTCATTGATGTTGATTTGGAGGCTGTCTAATGCCAGCCCATGAGATACCATTACCCGTTGGGGCAACAAGTGTGAAACTTGTTCATAATGGCAGAGAGTATCCAATAGAATCAGGGGTTGACACCTTCACCCGTTCATCCGAAGATGGTAATATACCCATTGTTGTCATCTGTGGGGGTTGCGAGATGTATGGTGATATTGTTGAAGGATGGTGGAAGAAAGGGTTTGACGGGGAAATGGATGGTGGTGGAGGCGCACAGCCATTCTCAGCCGTGTTAGATAACTCAGGAACTCTACTCTTATCAGGAGAGAGTGACACCCCCGGAACAAATGCAGATGGGTGGCTTAACGGACATCTACCCATTCCACTGATGGATGGTACCGAGATCGTGGTTTCTACAAGTGTTCCTGTAGACGATACAGGTAGTACGGCAGCTAGAGACATCGAGCATCATTTCTATCTTCGTTCAGGTCAGAAACAGGTAGATGATCCACAGCCAAACCTATTCAGTGGGCTTCTGGTCCAGACAAACGTAGACGAAAATGGATTACTTCTTTACATCTACGCTAAAAGTGGTGGTGGCTCATACGCTTCTATCTTCTCAGGTTCGACCTATACCAACGGTTCAGCTAGAACCACGGGGGATATTGAGGCTGCTATATGGAGAATCGTTTTCCATGATGGACATCCAGACGAAGCAAGTCCGGCAAATGACCGTCACATGCACGTTTACTTGAAACAGGCAGATACAATCGCCAACGCTGAGAATGCAGTTGAGAATGAATTATCCAACAGTCCCTTTGACACGACCTATTTTGGGTTTGATGTGGCTTATCCTGCAATTCAGATAAGAAGTCAAAGTGATGTATATTTCGACTCAACGACTGAGGCGAAGGTAGGATATCTGAGAGTTACATACCCTGACTTTGACGTTAAATATGATGTTACTCCCGCCAACAGATTGTTGGGGGGGGTATCTCTTTATGATGGAGACCCTGACAATGGGGGCGTGAAAGTATATGACATTGACCATGTCTTCAGTGGAGACCCCTATATTAAAAATGGGTTAGTCCAGTTGTGGGTGGATGAGTTGGTTCAATATGGGATGAAGTTCTATTATTGGAACGGGGCAGCCTATGTAGCACCCCTTCAACAAACCCCATACATGCTTAACAGCGCAGATGTTTTAACCTGTCTTTACCCCGAGATGCTGAAGTTCGAGAAAATTAGCCCTGAGAGGGTGGTGGTTCTCATACGTATGCACGATACGGCTTCTGCTGACTCTGATGTGTTCTTCGATATTAGAGTAACCATTCTTCGAGGTAAAATGTATATGGGGGTTGAAATAATAAACATGATGCAGCGGGGTAACTATAACGTAGCCATCTATGATGGTACGGCAGGAGCCTTCAGGTTCAGTTATGGTCAAGATAATTACCTAGCTGACGATGATGTAAACCCCGCTGCTCTCCATAACACAACTATGAGTGACAACTATATGGTGGGGTTTGATGATGAACAAGAGGCTGTTCTTGTCGTTATTTCTGCAAACGAGAAACCAACCTCGTTCAGTCCAGATGACGGGAGTTTGAACATGAGAACCGTTTCCGTTCGCACGGTAGGAAGTATCGCATTCTGTATTGGATATATTCCTTTTGCCTTGATAGCTAACTTGTTTGAGGAAGCCGAGGATGCTACAAGTACAGGTACAAACACGGTAGACGCAGGAGCAAGTGGAGGAGAAGTTGAACGCCTTGACGCACAGGGTAACTACCTCACTCCGGCAGGAGAATATGTCTATTATAGAATAGTTGCTGGAACTGATTTGCCCGAAGGAAGATACAAAGCTCTGTGGAGGGCAAAGGACAGCAACCAGATAGCAGATGACTTCCGAACCTATGTCTATAATCAGAGTGACAGCAAATACCGGAACGAGGAGGGTGAGAAAGCCACCCATACCCTCACAGGTAGCTTCGCAGAGATGAATACGTTCTATGGGAATGTGTTTGAAATCACCGCAGCAGATGTGACTGGTACAGATAACATAGATGTGGTGTGTGAGAAAGCGGAGGCAGATGCAAACGACATTGACGTAGATTATGTTGTCATTATTCCGCTAGGTGATGGAGAGGGACTACCACAGGAGGTAGCTCACAATGCCATACGAAGCATCAATAATGAAAGAAGGTTGTATGATAGATGAGAATAGCGACAACCTACTATGGGAGTTATCAGAACTGGGCTGGAATATCTGACACTGATTTAGATAGGGACTTTGCTCGATTCAAGACGGATGGGGTCGAGGTCGTTACCCTCTGCACCTTCTGGAATGTATTAGAAACAACTCAGGGAACCTACTCTGACACCGTGTTCAATAGGCTTCTTCACATAGGAGACAAAGCAAAAGAACATGGATTAAAGGTAATCCATAACATTCACACATGGTATTCTGGTTCAAATGTGCCTAGTTATATCGGGAATCAGGCTGATACATTCAAAGACGCAACTAAGAGACAGGATTGGTTGAACTTTGTTAAGGTGTTCATAACTAGACTCGATAAGGATTATGTTGAGGAGTTCCAGTTATGCAACGAGCTAGGGTTAAACCAATACGATGAACCTGCTAAGTGGATTAACTGGGATGGAAGCATCTCCAAAGACACGTTCTACTCATGGATACAGGATACATACGATGCAGGAAAAACCGTAACCTCGAAGCCCCTGTCAGGTAGGTATGGTATGATTCAGTCAAGTCCCACCTATCTTGAAGACAGGGTGATTCGGGTCTGGGACTCTATGTGTCTCAACTACTATGATGGTATTGACACTCAGAGTAACTACGCTGGACTCAAGAATAGGATAGACAGGTTCAGGGCTTTAGGAAAGGACACTTGGATAACAGAATTTGGACTGAAGACAATAAACAATGAAAACCAAAGAGCCATGTATGAGAAACTACTGGGTTGGTTCTATGAACTTGGAATAGTTCTAGTAACCGCTTGGTGGTGGAGTCCCTACGCTGGACCCGCTTCGGATGCAATCTATTATAATATAGCTGATGGCTCAGGTAATCCTCGACCAGCTTATTACGAGTTGTTCAAATACGTCCCAGTGGAAAAGACCCTACCCATAGGGCTATCAAGCATTCCCCGTAAGCAAGATATGGGCTCAATCTATACCACAGCCTCGATTGATGATGTAATAGCAGTCATGGACGCTGAGAATCTAACAATATGGAGGATGAGTTTCCCGTATAGTTTCCAATCATGGGAATCCTTCATTCAGTATTATCTTGACAACTGTCCCTACGATGTCATCGTAGATTACTACCACACGACAGGCAAAGTTCTAAGCGATACTGAATGGGCGCAATCAATGGCTAGGGGTTTGGAGATAATGGAGAAGTTCAAACTCTACTCCGATAGGATGTGGTTAGAGCCTCAAAATGAACAACTACAAGGAACTTTACCCGACAAGGTAATCCTTAGAAGTCAGGAGTTTGTAACCGCAGCCCGTTCAGCAGGATACAGTAACAGAATCGTGTCAAATGTGTTCTGGCGTACACCCCTAAAGGATATGGCTGTCATTAATGACCCCTTGGATAGGTTCTATTCTGGTCAGCATATCTACTTCTTTGATGGTGGGGTTACAGCGGTGACTATGGCTTCAGCTAAAAAGATAATGCAGGATGCCCTCGATGCCGGAGTTAAAATCCTCAACACCGAGATAGGTGCCGATACGGACGGTCAGCAGTTCTTTACCGAGCTAGGAGTAGGTATGGTATCTGAGTTTATGCGGTGGGGGACAAGCGAAGATATCGGTAACGCTGTATGGACTATGTATGGGGCGTATGATTACCCCAAGTATAAGCAACTAGGATTAACTTTTCCAACAGGAGGTGAAGGATTGAGTTTTGTAAATGAAACAACTAAAACAGTGGTAGTCTACAAGCGACCCATTGTACTTGACGTAAAGATAGGTACAGTACCCGCAGGTGGAAGTCTAAATGTTTTGATAGATGAATCAAAAGAGAAACTTGTAATTAAGGATGTTTAGGTTCTTCCCCATTTCCATATAATCTATTTTTGATAGAGTCTATACCAAAACGTGCGGGGATATCTACGCTGTCATCCAAAATTAAGCCCCACCCAAACCAGATTGCTTCCTCCATAGGCAGGTAGAGAACCATAAGCATACCTATCCACCAATGGTGAGTCACATCTAAAATTATCTTCACCGCCTTCTGTTGCCACCAGTTTAGGGCTAAAAACTCCTTTGTCTGCTGTATGCTCTGGTCTAAGTCCTTTCCGAATCCACGCCCAAATGTAATTCCCATAGCGAGCCAAGCAAACTGTAATATGTTTTCAGGTGTGGGGACAACGAGGGTGTACGGCAAGCTAATCAATAGAAGGTGTGTGGGAGGATACTAAAAAGTCTATTTAGTTTTCTTCTTTTTAACCCCGAGGTCAAGAGAATATACAATGAAAAGGGTGCTGTATAGCATCCTAAATGGG
>Ga0307380_10013637_pt1 | contig 10025 bp, 23 predicted proteins | sample UN3MG_FD_202239 | JGI IMG/M metagenome (GOLD analysis project Ga0307380, IMG submission 202239) | Soil microbial communities from Risofladan, Vaasa, Finland - UN-3 | ecosystem: Environmental > Terrestrial > Soil > Coastal area > Acid sulfate soil | place: Finland: Risofladan, Vaasa | collected...
AGGATCTCGGTCGGGGCTGTAGTTGTGTCTCGTCCACAGACTGAGGTGATGACCCAGTAGGAGCCAGCCGGAACTGCGGGTGAGTCGATCCACCCCCCTGCCCCGGTGATGACGCTGCTGGTGTGCGTGGCGATCACCAGCTCAAGCGAGAAAAGTTGGTCCTCACCACGCACGATGAGGCGGTCGGTGGCCACGGACTGAAGGGCGTGGCGCAAGTCCTCAATCAACTGCAACTGGGCCAGCGCCAACGCCTGCGCAGCTGCGGTCGCTGCGCCAGCAGGAAGGCCGGAGGTGAGCACATCGACTTGCAGGTGCTTGGCCGCGTCCACCAGGGCCGGAGTGTACAGCGTGCCGTCCCAGTACAGCGCGGTGCGTGGCATGGGCGAGTGAGAAGGGTCAATCTCCGGCATCAGAACCCCCCTGGCGAAAGGCCCAGGTCCGCGTAGACCTGCTCGAGGTCAACGGGCGGTGTCATAACCCTGTCCGGCTCCACTAGTACCATGAACGTCGGCGTGTGCGGGTAGAAGTCGTCAAGGTTCCAGGTCAGTATCTTGAACTCGTACGGCTCTGCTGTCAAGGGATACTTGTCGGCAAAGCTGAACATGAAATCGTTCCAGTGAAAGCTATCCGCTGGACTCCAAGGCCAAACAGGCCAACCCCAGTGACGAACTTGGAGATGGCAAAGCCCGTAGCACCCCTTGGGAAAGCCAATCCAGACCTGAGTAACCTCGCCCGGGTACACCCGGCAAATGGTCACGACGGGCGAGGACTTGGGCGTGTTCGCAGGCGTTAGGCACTCGACTTTGTAGAGCATTCCCTGTCTCAGTTGTCACGGTGATGTGTACGGCTCCAAGTAGTACCCGTTCACGTTCAGGTGGCAGATGTCGCCCGCGCAGTTGCCGCCGTTCTGAGCCGGCACACGGAACTGGGCCACTATCTGGTAGTCTGCGGTCAGAGTCCATTGCACGAAGGCCCAGTACCAGATACCCGCCGTGGTCAAGGTCATGGTCCAGAACCAATGCACGTCGCTCCCCACCATGTAGCCGATGTCCACGAGTCCGCCCGAAGTAGTTTCGTTCATCACCGCCAGACGCTCGATGTACACGACCGGCTGCAACACGCCCGACTGTCTGGTGGGTTGGCTCGCCTTTGGTGTGATCAGGCGATACAAGGCCGCCGCCCTCAAACTGTCCTTTACCTTGTAGCAGATTGGATCGCGTTGTTGTGGCATTCTCTACCCCCTATCAGAGATACTCTTTAAGGGTGCTCACACACAGAGACCGCCGACGCTGGGGATGGATGGAATACCCCAACGCCAGCGGTCGTCGAGAAGCCGGTTGGACACGCTGCCCAAACGCGCCCAGTGCTCTGCATGCCCGGTAGGGCATCAGTACGGATGTGCTTGCTGGCAGACGATCTCTACCTCATAACCCGCCGATCCCACAGCAGCCTCCGTCAAGATCAGACGAAGGTTGCCCATACCTGCTACCTGAAGCCAATCGGCTGCGTTGTCCTGATTGCCCCACGGATAGCAGTAGCAGTCGAACGGGTTACGAGTCTTGCCCCAACTCCAGACTGGCTCGTCTGTCTGGAGGGCTCCAGCACCGTTGACCAGGTTGCACCAGAAACCGTTGGTCGCCCAGTCAACTACACCTACGATGCAGTCAAGGTCATCCGACACGACTACGCCGCCCCCGCCTGAACCCTGAAAGTGCTCGCGCCATTCGTGGTCATCCATCTGGTGCTTCAGGTGAATGTCGACCTCGGTAAACCAGTCGCGCATCAGGTACTGGAAGTCGTTCCCGAACAGATCGAACGGAATCCACTTGTCCTGATCCTGCGATACTTTGATCCGGTCGGACGGCGCGTTCATGTCGCCCCGGAAATGGTAGCAACGGATCAACAGCTTCCGGTGCGGGAAGTCCGTGGGTAGCCAGGTGATCTGATCCCCACCGCCAGGGCTGATGTAGGATCGGATCTCCTTGTTCATCAGGTAGCCCCGTGGCCGTGCGCCTTCCTCCATGACCTTGGCCCAGACCGTAACCTCGACTGTCCCGGTAGCCCAGCCGTTCGCACCCACAAGCTGGGTGCCCAGGTTCATGTCAAAGTCGATCCGAAGCTGAGGATTGCGGAACTTCTTGGGATCGAAAATCCACTCTGGGTCTGTCAGACTGCGCCCAAAGTGGATTGGCATACACCAGTGCTGTTCCATGCCAGCCATCTCCTGGTGCCAGTGCATCGGCGAGTAGCCCTCATCAAAGCAGGACATGGCGAAGCACTGTGGGCCGTTCATCGACGCGATGACCTCAGAACCGTCGATGACCGCGATCTCCCGAACACAGTAAGGAATGCAGCCCACGTCGTTCGGGCCGACTGCGTTGTTGTTAGCCCGGATGTCAATCTTGAACTCGGTCACCGGGTCCACCAAGTCAATGTTGAACGTCCAGGTTCTTGCGTCAACGATCTGAGCGATCCGATTCTGCAGAACAACGTCACGAATCTTCATCGCTCACCCCCTAGCTCCCGGCCTTACGCGCCGCCGTGAGAGCCGCACCAATGGCCTCGCAACGAGCGTAGTTGCTGGGATCGCCGCGAGGTCCCTTGGGCGGCAAGGTCACGCTCTCGATCACTCCCCGGAAGGGAGCAAAGCCAGCGGTGTACTTGGCTTCGCCGAGTCGAACGCCCTCACCCCAGCGAGCTTTCTTCGCCAGGGTAGACTCACGCCAGCCCGAAGTACCTCGTTTCGACACCCCGTTCGCGAAGGCCCCTCGTGACACAGCCTCAGACACACCGGCTGCATAGGACCCAGCAGCAGCCGTAGCTGCGCCAGCCCAGTCCTTGGCCGTGGTGCGTACGCCGTCCTCGTAGTAGGTCGAGCGGGTCGGCGTGACCGAGGCCCACTTCTTTGCGATCTCCGACATACTCTTGATAACTGCCACTTCTTCTTTCCCCCCTTGGTGAACGTGTCAGAAGCATCGCCACGTGGCGACAAGCTCCTGCCCCCCACTATTGAACCGCAACAGTTTCCTGTTGCTTGGCCTCTTCTATCGCCCGCTGGCAACCCACGCAGACCCAGAGCATGTCACCCGGTCGCTCTACCGCCAGCGTCCCACACCCGACACAGCGAAGCGGGTTGGGGTTGGCAGCCTGCTGCTCTCGAATCCCAGCGGCGATCCCCTTAGCCTGCTCGATGTATTGCTCGTTGCGCTTGTACTGACTCACCGCCGCTTCGGTCTGCCGGACGGACCAACCACGAGCGACGGCGCTGGCGCGAAGATCGGCGCGTACTTCGGGCTTCTCGATCTTCTGAATCTCCAGGGCGCTCCGCCAGGAGAGGTCGCCCCGTTGTATCGCTACCTGCCCCTCGTCGTCAACCAGGGTGAGCCGGACGTAGCGACTGACCCACGAAGGCGGCTTGCCCAGCCGTTCCCCTATCGCCGCCTGAGTGTCGCCCCGCTCCTCACAGAGGTGGCGGAAATACCAGCCCAGGTCGAGCGGGTTCACGTCCTCCCGGACAAGGTTCTCCTCAATGGTGACGTCAGATGAGTTCCGTCCATCCAAGTCGAGGACGTTACAGTCCGCTTCCGTCCTGCCGATGTATTGTAGAGCGAGAAAGCGCCTGTGTCCAGCCAGGATACGATACTTGCCGTCCTCGGGCACCACGGATAGAGGGTTCAGAAGGCCGTTGACCGCGATGGAGCGGGCCAGCTCCTCCATCTTCTCTTCATCGGCCACGTTACGCACCGGGTAGAGCGGGGGCAGCAGATCGGTCAGGGGAATGGAGCGAACGTCCATCTTGCGCTTCACCTCCACACTCAGTATACCATAAAGCGCGTGAGAGCGCAAGTAGACGCTCTCGCATTGACGCGTTATTCGTACACTCTCCCTCTCTATAGAAACCTCCCCAGCGCACACCCGCACCGGCCACTTACGCACATTATACTCCCGTAGGGAGCAAGTCAAGCGTCCAAATGTCAATATGGTGACTTTATCCGTCAATTCGTACCTTCTCCATATTGACGGATAGAATGGCAGAAACCCCTTGACACCCTACTGCATATATGCTATGATGAGGGCGTGACTGACCTATCGCCCACCGGCGGGGCTGGGCGAGTGACCGGCAGAAAGGATATCTGATATGAGACGCATCGGCTACCTCGGCTCTTGTCCTAGTCCGTACTGTGGCGGAATACATGGCTATTTCTGCGTGAAGTGCCGCCATTATGTCACGACCTGTCGCTGTGGGTTTAACGAGGGCGGATGCCAGTGTGAGGAAGAGGACTATGGGATGTGGTGGGCTGGTCAGGGTGACCAGCGGATGAAGGAACTAGAGCTTGCTAAGGCAAACAGTGTTCTGGACACCCCGCCGGCGGGCGATTGAGCGGGAGAAGATGCCGCTACTGCGGCCAGAAAGGACAGAATCATGATGCAAGTTGCACTTGCCCTTTTCGGCTGGGGTCTTATCAGCCTCATCATTTGGGCCGCAGCAACCACGTTTCTCCAGTGGTACGACGACATGAAAGGAGATTGATCATGACCAAAGCACGATCCGCGCAGTTGGACACCACCTGGATTCGGTATCGAATCCCCATGCTTCTTTACCTACGCCTCAAACTTCACGCTCGACGTAGTGAGCGAAGTATGGCCCAGGCTTGCGTTGACGCAATCGCCAAGGGCCTCAACACCTACGGGATCCCCCACGACCCCGCCGCGCTGCTGGGCACGGAGGAGTAGGGCGATGCCTGACAAGCCCTGGAAAGCCTTCGAGCGTAGAATCGCCAAGTCCCTCGGGACCGAGCGAACGCCCCTGAGCGGAATCGCGAGCAAGCACACCCGGTCGGACACGCTACACCCTATTCTGTACGTGGAGTGCAAGTATCGCTCACGTCTGGCTATCTCTGACTGGTACGAGCAAGCTGACGACCGGGCACTCACCGAGGACAAAATGCCAGTGCTCGCTCTCCAGAAAAGGGGGCACCATATCACCCTCGCCGTCCTCTCTTGGCACAACTTCCTCCTACTCTGGGATACCTACCGACGGGCAAAAGCTACATATGGCCAACTCCCTAACCCACCCATACTAGAAGAGGAGAAGTAACCTATGCGCGAGACCGTTGACCAGAAGGCCGAACGCTTGCTCGCCGAGGGCTGTGTAGAGATACACGATACCCAACCACTCTACACCTTCGGCCATGTTCAGGGAGACCACGATACGTACCTTGTCCTGGTCTACACCAGCGACCTCTGGTGGTGCTCGTGTATGTGGGGCCAGATTCACGCAATGACCGGCTCCCCCTGCGCGCACGCGCGCGCCCTTCGCCTAGCTGTGGAAAGGAGACAGCCATGATCCTGGACGACACTATCCTTGTTCTAGCTCGACTTGAGGATCGAGTAGGCGATCTATGGATCGCCTACACCGATACCCTGCCCTCAAACTGGCTTGATAACCCCCAGGTGGCTGAGAGATACGCCCTTGAGCTTGCCGAGGTGTGCCACGTGCTCACGGACTGTTTCGCCTCGACCGCCGCTCTCCGCATACGTCTCAAGAACTGTGAGGTGTTGCAGACACTCGAAAAGGAGAACTGACCAATGCCAGGCTACAAACGAAGATCCAGCCATGCTGAAGGGACGTTTCTCAAGTGGGAGACCGGAGAGACCAAGACGCTCCGGGTCCTGTCCAAGGAAGCGACCTCGAAAAGCGTCCATTGGGTAGAGGGCAAAAGCCTGGACTGCCCAGGCGACGACTGCCCCTACTGCAAAGCCGAGAATACCCCCAAGGTACGTTGGTCCCTCGATGTCGAGGTGGACGGCGCGCAGACAGTTTGGGAGATGTCCAACCAGGTGTTTGCCAATCTTGAGGACGTCGCCGAGATGGTCGGGTTCCTGACCGACCTCACCGTCATGGTCAAGCGCGTGGGCACCGGGATGAATACCACCTATGCCCTCGTGCCGATGGTGAAAGCGCCACCATCTGAGGTAGCTCTGAGCACCAACGCCGGGATTGCCAAAGAGATCAAACGGCTGTGCGTGATCCTGGAGGTAGACCCGAAGGAACAACTCGCACAATTCCTGACGTTCACAGCACCAGATCTCGCCAAGCAGCCCGTCGCGGACCAACTCAAGAGCCTGCTGGCCTACCTGCAACAGGAGATCGAGAAGGGGATCGCCGCCGATGTCGCCAGGGCCACGGGAGTACCCAACGCAGCGGACTACTTCGGCTCGGAGGACATCCCAATATGAGAGGCGAACTGACCGAGTTGACGATGGAGCTTGAGAACGTTGAGCAGATGGTAGCGATCTTCGAGCAGATGCCCAAGACCCCCCAGTCATCCGGGGCCTTGTCTCGACTCTACACTACGCGGAAAAAGCTCGTGCGCCAGATCATGATGTGGTACATCGTCAATGCGCCCTCCGGCTATATGGCAGAGGTCGCCAAGCTCATAGGGGAGATGAAAGATGCGTGAGACTCTTGACCGAATCCAGGAAGCTCAAACCGCCGTTGACAGGCTCGCAATCGAGGCGCGACAAGGAAGCCTGTCCTATACCCCCAGCCGTCAGGTTCTCTATCTATGGACTGCTAAGTACCTTCTGTGGGAGGCTGCTTGGCGAGTGATCGAATCAAAGTATCACAACACACCAGAAGCTGTCCCACCCACGCCCAACGAGGAGGTGAATCCGTGACCGAGACCCAGAACTGTGCCGTCGGCGACGTACTTGTCTACCAGAGCTGGTGGCCCAACTCTCCCCCAGGCCCAGTCATCGAGATCGCGGAGTTCCAAGAAAGCAAGAGGGGCCCAGTCATCATCGGCACGGTGATTGACGCGCTCGGCTCGCCCTATACCGTGGGCTTGCCGTTCGTGGGTATGGCCCGGAACTTCGACCACTACGTAGCGCCTGCGGAGACCCCCAACCCCCTGATCTCCTCCAACGCCGCCTCGTAGGTACTCCACCACCGAGACAGGCCCAAGATGCCCATCGCGTACAGGGCAGTCTCGGTGGACTCTATCTCGTCCGCGCGGTCGTCCTCAAGACTCCGGCCCATCTTCGCCCGCACAAACTCCCAACTGCTCAAGTGCCATTGCCAAAGTCCTACCGCGTCCCCGTTGTCGCCAATGGCGAGCGGATTGAAGGCGCTCTCACGCCGGCAGATAGCCTGAGCCACGTAGGGATTCACGCCATAGCTGGGAGCCAGACCGTGAATCAAAACGATGATTGCCAGCTTGCTCGCCATCACTGCTTGCCCGCGTACCTGTTGTCAATCGTGTGCTGGGCCTTGGCCCCCATCCAGAACACGACGCACATGATGGTCAACTGCAACAACGCGGCAGGCACTTCCCGACCCTGCAACCAGATAGCGCAGGAGACACCGCCAAACATCAGCGGCAACAGACTTTGGGTGATGATGCTCCGCTCAAGCAGGTCCCAGAACTGTGCCACGTCGCGCCTCCTTCGATGTTAGACCAGTGCAACCTCGATCCCGTACTGCCCGTAGGTCCCCAACACGTCTGACTCTACCCGCTCGCATACTACCACCATCCGAACAGGTTTGCGAACTCGGTGCTCTTTCAGGTACAACTCCCGGTAGTTGAGCAACTGGCCCATCGCACCCATGCCAGCCCGGGGCTTCACCTCGAAGATGATGACCGCGCCCGCCGTCTCCCCAATCACGTCAACGCGCTTCCTGGACACTGCTGCAACGATGGCCGCCGTGCCCTCGGACCACGCCTCATCAACGGGCGCGCCCTCACCCAGGTGTAGGTCGTAGACCAGACTCAGAAACTCCTCAGACGTGCCCGCTAGATACCGCGCCCAGATCGGACGCTCAAGTGGAAGCAAGTGAGGAAACTGTTGGGCCATGGCAACCTCCAATATTGACGGATAGATTGACGGATAGACATTGACAAGGGTGTGCATATATGCTATACTGAGCGTAGCTCAGGTTCCCACAGACAGGAGGGCAACGATGACCCCGGAGACGCCGACGACCGAAGACCTGAAAGGACAACAGGACGAGATGCTTGATCTGCTCTACGAAGTGAGCCAGTCTGCTCTCATCTGGCGCAAGGTCACAACCACCGAAGAGCAGCGTAGCGTTCTTTTCGACATCGAGCAAGGCGCGCAGAAGCTCATAGACCTTGTGGGCAAGCTCGAACTCACCTAATCCCCCCACCCCACCAGGGGACCAGTCAGAGAGAAGGAGATCCACGATGCAACCCGTCGTAATGCCGAACAAGCCCCCAACTGGCCTGACCCTAACCACCAAGGGAACACAGATGCACAAGCCCGGTTGGTCCTGTCGAACCTACCTCGGAGACAACGGCCAACGCTACACGCGAGCAGCCAAGACGCACGCCACAGAGCTGATCGTGGAATGGTACTGGCTCATGCCCCTGGCATAGCCAACCCCCCCACCCCGCCGGGTGTCCCCCCTGCCCGGCGGGGTTCTCACACGGAATTGACGGATAGAACGCTTGCCAAAGCCCCAGACTCGAGTACAATGTAGCCCTCTTCTTCTCCTCTTTTCTCTTACCTTTCTATAATGCGCGCGCCAGCGCCTAAAAGAAAGGGTTCTCTTTTCTCCTCTTCTTCTCAGAGGGAGAGAGAGAGGGAATAACGCGTAAAGCCCTTAGCACTAGCACCTGGGAAAGGACATAGTGATGGACAATCGCAAGTACAACCTCATGTGGTCGGAAGGGAAGAACACCGCACTGGCTCTGTACCAGATAGCCGAGGAGCTGCGCCTCCTGCGTGAGGCTGCCTACTCCGCAGAGCGTGAGAAGGGCCTCTCTGTGTTTGACCAGGTGGTAGGGGCGATTGAGAATGGCTTTGAGCGCCTGGCGAATGCGGGGACGCTAAGGCGCTGATTCTACAGCGCCAACGCCTTCTCCACCATGTCCCTCGTCAGCGCCACGCCCATGAGCTGGCACCACTCGATCAGTAGCTGTTTGCGGTCCTCCGGCGCGATGGGCAGGCCCGCAAGGAAGATCAGCACGTCGTCCAAGCGGTCAGGATCGAGTAGGTCTACCGGGAAGACCGCGATGGCTCTCATTGGCCGCCACGTGGCGTGATCTCGCTCTCCGGGCCAAGTTCCTCTGTTGTCCGCGCTACGATCCTCCCGTCAGGCAGGCGCGCTAGAAACACCTCCACCTCCTGCACCTCCGGCACTCGGAAGCGTAGTAAGTCGCTTGCGGGTCCCGGCGAGAATGGTGCAACGTTCTCCGGTGACTCGGTCATGCAAAATCTCTCCCTTCACGTGCTCAAGTCCGAGCACTGTCTCGCGGTCGAGTGGATCGAAAACGTATTGCGCGCGTATGCGCTCAAGATCGAGATTCGATTCGGCTAGAGTTGCCAGCCAACGGGTGTGGTCGAGTGGGGATCCCCCCATGAGACCTCCTTTTTCGTGTGGAAAGCGTCTCTGAAACGTGCTCTGGGCGTGCTCTGTGCTCTACTCTGTGTGTGTCGGTGACTCAATGACGGTGGCAAAGACGTGAGCAGGGGCGTGCGAGCTTAGAATCTTAAACCCGCCCGCGCTCCAACTGCGCCCTCGCCCCCGCCGCTACAGAAGAATGTGCGCAGGCAGGGGCCGCTACCGATAACAGCCGTTATCATAAGCAATTCTAGCCCAAAAGAGACCAAAAAGCAGCAACAGTAGTCATCCCTACCCCTATTTAAAATGCTAAGGTTCCTCCTCGCTCACGCGCCCAAGTACACGCGCGCGGCGTCCACGCTTTCGAAGAAGGGTGTGGCCTCATCGAGCGCGAGCACAGCCGTGATTTTGCGTGCTTGGAGCGCAGCGCGCGTCTCCGGCGGCAGTCGTCCGGGCACATACAGGTGGAGGAAGAGAAGAGCTTCGTCGTCAGACACAAAGTCCGGGCGCACGCGCGCAAAGGCTTCCTCGAAAGTTATCACGTGGTCACTGAGCAATCTTGCAGCCTCGCTTGGTCTAAGTTCACGTGCCAGCGTGACTACAGCAGGCTCTGGTCTGTAGTAGAGTTCTAGGTAGGACACTCCCTCCTCGTCGTAGT
>Ga0307380_10013640_pt1 | contig 10024 bp, 12 predicted proteins | sample UN3MG_FD_202239 | JGI IMG/M metagenome (GOLD analysis project Ga0307380, IMG submission 202239) | Soil microbial communities from Risofladan, Vaasa, Finland - UN-3 | ecosystem: Environmental > Terrestrial > Soil > Coastal area > Acid sulfate soil | place: Finland: Risofladan, Vaasa | collected...
CAAGGGGATGGCCACGACCGCAGCGAAGTAGTGGATCCCGATGACGGCGCTGACTACGGCGAGATTGAGGCCGAACTCCACTTTCATCACCCTGTTGAGAACACCCAGGGTGAGCACCGAAAGCATTCCGGCCGCAAACTGCCGCAGACCTAGGCGGAACACTCGTCTCAAAGGCATCCAGCGACCTCCCGCTTCCTCAGCAGGATGGAGCTAAACCGTCTGCCATCGCTCCAACTCTGGAGCCCGGCCCTCCGAAACATGCCATCATAGCCAGGCGGTCCTCCGGTGAAAGCGACCCAGCGTCAGGCGAGAGCACAGACTATCACGCTGGCCAGCGGGCATGCTGCTATCATCTCGACCGGCTATGGCCCCAGCACAGGAGCTAGCCCCTCAGGCTCAACTCCACTCCGCCGACACCCACCTCCACTCTGATCTCCAAGGAGACATCAGTCTGTCCGTAGGCGTCGTTGGTGTAGAAATCGCCATCCTGGTTGAAGCCCCCGGCGTTCACGCCACCGAGGCCGGCGTCCGCCTCTACGCGCACACCCACATCCCTCGGGAGGACCAGATTGACACCTCCCACACCACCGTGGATGCTGGCCACCAGGTCCGCCTCCCAGTCGCCGGTCAGGTCTATGTCCGCCCCGCCCACGCTGAGGTCGATATTGAGTTCCCTGAGGTTGAGATCCCCCAGCATCAGCTTCCCGCCGCCGGCGCCTATGTCGATCTCCATCTCCATGGGAACCTCGCTGTTGAGACGAAGGTCCCACTTGTACTCGACACCGGGAAAGCCGATGGTACCAACGTCGGAAGGCTGCTTGATGGTCAGCAGCCCCTCGCCGCCGCTCACGGTGTATTCCACCTCAGGTTTCCAGCTATCGGAGCTATACGTGAATTCCGCCTCCAGCAGATCTTCGGCGCCACCGTGGATGACCAGCCCTCCGGCACTCATCTTGATCTGCACCAGCGCCGACTCCGCACCGCCCAGCTCCACCCGCTCGGTGTCGGTGCGCACCTCGCCGCCACCCACACATCCTGTCAGAAGGACGGCCACCATCAAAGCCAGGAGCGCCGCCTTTCCCAAAGTTCGCTTCGCCACAACGACCTCCTTCCCGCGCTCGACGCGCGCCGAGTTGATACATTCCCGGGTACTGCTACACGCCCGGCATCGTATCATACCCCGATCTGCAAGTCCAACCCGGTCGAATCAATCTGTCCCCAGGCGAGAACCGTAGGGATAGGGCATGCTGTGCGCCTACACCGCTCACTTGTCTGGCCACGTACTCGCAGCTCTGTGCTCCCCTCCCTTGATGGGAGGGGCTGGGGGGAGGGTGGCTGCACGCCTTGCCCATCTGCATATTGGAAGGCACCCTCCGCTACGGCGCTGGACCCAGCCTTCGCCAAGCTCAATACGAAGCTCAACATGCTGTCCTGGAGCCCTTCAAAGGATACTGTCACCAGCTGCTTGAGGCGGCGAGACATCGCCTCAAAGAGCCTGCTTCTAGCTCCAGCCAGTGTGAGGGCTGAAGCCCTCACTACGAACGATCTCCACGAATCTCCACCATCAAGCATCCTGAGCCGCGCCCTGAGCCTGTCGAAGGGTAGCTGTGAAGCGGAGCGAAGCAGCGTATTGGCGGGTGCGGCGTTCCACGGTCTCCCTAGCACTAGGGATTGCGGAAGTCTCGGGGTAAGATCGGCCGTCTGAGGCTGCATGAGCCAGGCGACATGCGCCCGCCGCCGCAGGGTTCTAGCGAAGGTGATAGGCAACCTGAATCTGCTGGCCCCAGACCTCTTCCACCACTCCACTACGGCCGCGGAAGAAGTCCAGACGTTCCTCATGTGGAACCAAGAGGAACACCACGTGGGACGTGCGAAAGGAGATGACCTCTAGGGCGCCTGTCCTGCAAATCAGTTCGCGAGCCTTGGCCTCAATGAAGGGGTTCCGCTCGACGTGAGGGAAGTGCTGGTAGATGAGGAGAGAGTGCCCAGCCTTCCAGAAATCCTCGATCTCGCACCAGTAGAGGTATTTGGATGAATCCTTCCGACCGCACGGCTTCGACTGGACCTCTATCCCATTATCCGGATCGAAGAAGACCAGTTCGCAGCCTCGCGCGCTATCGATGGCGCCCTCGTGGTAGACTGCTCGAGCCCCGCGGTCGTCGGGCACGAGCTTGGAGAAGAAGCTGCACGAGGGCAGGACAGTTGAGTTCTCGATCTCAGAGACGTTACGGAGGCCGCGGCGCAGCACAGTTTCTTCCAGGTGGTCGAAGAGTTGTGGGTCGAGATCACGCCACTCCTCAGGCTGTGACAAGTAGCCGATGCGGCTTCCGTCTCCGCGGCCATCATTGGGCGTCAGCATCCAGCAGACGGTGGTGTTGATCTCCCCGCCCCTGGTCAGCAGGCGGAGCAGGCCATACTTCCGATAGTCGTTGATGTCACCGAAGTACTGGTTCTTCACCTTCTGTGAGGAGTCCGGGGTGCCAGGCGGCCGATTCTCATGGGCATGCCGGGGGCGGTGACGACGGGAGTCGCTGGCACCGGGGAGAGAATGACATCTTCGATAAGATCCTTCGTCATCACCACCGCCACCGCCATTATCCGCTTCGACGACATGGACGGGGCCACCGCCGTCCTGAACATCTCCACCATCGTCGTCAACACCATCGTCGTCAACACCATCGTCGTCAACAGCATCGTCGTCAACCCCACTCTTCAGTAGCCACCAGAGGGCTTGCGTCCGCGAGGACCGTACGTGGCTGACCTTGACAAGCCCCTTCGGGCGGCGATCAACCCGCACCGCGAACGCCCCGACTGCACTGCACCGCAGACCGGCATTGGCTACGGCGCCGAGCGGGCGAAGCGAGGCACACAACACATGTGAGCACAATCTCCAGAGTAGGGATTCCGGCGAAGGTCAACGTCACTCGGGCCTCGGTGCTGTGGGTAGAGCAGCTTCTCACAGCAAGCTCAGCAACCACGACGCGAATATGCCAACGAGCATGGCAAAGAGTATGCTGGATAGGGTGCCAATCAGGTAGTACTCCGCGAACTCCCTCTCTTTGAGCTCCTGGAAGCGGGCTATCGACTTCGCCGCCAAGATAAGTGCGAGTGCTTCGTACTCGCCCAGAAGAACGAAGGTCAATGTCAGCAGCCTCTCCAGGTATCCGATCGCGCTGCCCGCCCCCTCCAATCCCCCTGCCTCTGGTATCTTGTACTTCCTGAGGATAACACACCGGACGGCGAGATGGCCGACCGGGAGGGCCAGCAGATAACACAGGAAGTAAATCAGTAGTCTCGCCAGAATTGCTTCGAAGAGAGTCATTTGGGGCGCCCGTGAGGCGTTCTTGCCTTACTTGTGTTCTGTAAGGCGTTTTTGCCTTACCCTCTCATTGTAAGGCGCTTGTGCCTTACACCCACGAGTACGGGTAATCCACACTAATCTCTGCTCAGCTACAACATATGGATGCCAACCACTTGTTGACTAGAGTCTCTCCCTCGCCAATGAGCTCCCAATCCCCAGCGCTCACGATGTCACGTATCGACTGCCTGGCAATACCGAAATGATTACCCAGTTGCTCATACGTATGATCGGGATGCAACCTGTAGTAGCCGAGCACCTCCCTTTGCCTTCCTGTCCAAGAGTCCTCCAAGGACTCGATGAAATGCAGCAACATGTTCAGGGTCTCGTCGGTCAGACCACCCTGCTCTGATGATCTCACCGTCACGCTTCGCTTTCGGCCCTTGCAGAACTCAAGCGCGTCTCTGGCTCTGTAGAAAGCAGTGCCTCTCATACCAACATCGCTCCCTAGAAGCTTCTCAACATCGCCGATACCGATCCCGCAGTAGATGGCGGCAGGAAGTCTGCCTTTGATGTGAAGGTACACTGCGTATGCGTTCCTGGCATCGCGGAGAGCCCCTTGGAACTCGTCCCCGACCGTCGGCGCGAAATCTACCACAACATCGTCCGCGAACTCGCTGTTCACCTCCCGCAGAGCCTTCTCCAGATTCCCGAAGACGGTCGGCCAATCCTCTAGATCTCTCGAACTCCTGATGTCCCCTATCAAGACACACGTGCTAGACATGCTCCACTCCCATGCCATTAGAGAATGCTCGTCTCACGAACCCCGCGCGCCCCTCCCGGTGCCTTTGTCCGGGTTGTGCGCCTGGCCCGATACAGGTCTGGGCTACGACCGAACTGGAACGCCCAAGATTATACGCCAGCTGATGGCACAAGTCAAGGGCTTCGCGTTACGGTCGATTCACTCGTCGTCGGGCCTCAGCACCCAGCAGACGATGGTTTTGATCCCTCCGCCACTGATCAGAATCCGCAGCAGCCCGTACTTCCGATAGTCGTTGATGTCACCGAAGTACTGGTTCTTCACCCCAGTAGTAGTCCCCCAACGCCAAGGCCCCGCACCCGCGGATACACCCTCGTCCCCAGCCAGTACAAGAAGGGAGAGTACACGTAGTCATAGCTCGGCGAGTGCCGCACCACCCTGCCGCCGAAGCCGCGCTTGAATCGATACACGCCCCACAGGCCGCCCCGCTTCAAGACCTCCTCCATGTCCTCCTCGCCCTCGCCCGCCTCGTCGGGGATGCCCCACAGATCGTAGGTCGTGCAGCCCTGCTCCCTGGCCCACTGCATGGCCCGCCACTGCAGAAAATGGTTGGGCATCAGGTTGCGGCGCCGGTTCGAAGAAGCCCCGTACAGATAGCACGCCCTGGAGTCGTAGGCGAAGACCATCAACCCGGCCAGCGGTTCGTCGCCATGGTAGGCCAGGAACAAGCGGGCGTGGTCTTGAGGTGCGAAGATCTGCCACGCTGCCCGGTAGTACGCCTCCTGGTGGATGCCGAAGAGGTCCCGGTCCTTCGTCTCCTCCATCAAGTTGTAGAAAAGGGAGACGTCAGTTTCGTCTCCCTCCCTCACGGTAACACCCTTCCTCTCCGCCAGACGGATGTTGTACCTGGTCTTGGACTTCATCTGTTTCAGGATTTCGTCGTCGTCCCCGTCCAGGCTGACGATGATGGTGGTGGTTGGCTGGATAGCTTGCGCTGAGAACTTGTAGCCTTCCTCCTGGAATAGCTGCGCCAGGGGGTGCTCTCCTTCCCAATCAGGCTCCATCTTGAGAAAGGTCACTCCTTGCTCGCGGCCGAAGTCACGGAGCAGTCTCAGCAGGCGCTTCCAGGTCTCGGTGTCTCCTGGATCAGCCACCGGGCCCTTGGGTACGTAGGCCAAACTACCCAGCGGAAGGCGCCTGAAAAGCACCTGCGCCGCGCCCTTGAGCTCTCCCGAGACCTCGTCCCACACGGCCAGCCGCTCGGCCTGCCAGCCGAACCCAGTCTTGAACTCTCCCCAGCCCCACGACTGGAGCAGATGGCCGCCCACCCTCAGGAGGAACTCTTCCCATTGGTGGGCGTTGGGAATCTTGGGTTCAGTACTGCTCTTCCGCGCACGATCCATGGCGACTTGCACCCTGGAAACACATCGCATATAATCCGCCCCAAAAGTACCTTCCTACCCATTATATTCAGGCTCCCTCGTTTTGACCAAGGCGGGACCCAACACAGACGGCGATGTGGCTTGAGCGCGCCAGGGTATCGGGTGCCCGGTGGGGTCAAACGTAGAAGCGCCCGGAGAGAAACCTGTAGGCCCATGGGAAGGGTGCGTTGGCAAGGGGGCTATTCGCAAGGAGGTCGTATCTGTGACAGATTATGCTCTCATCGGGCTGCTCATGGTCGTGGCTGCCATCTTTCCCCTCATCGCCATGTTCCTCGGCTTTATCCTCCGTCCCAGGAAGCCAGCTCCGGTCAAGCAATCCACCTACGAATGCGGTCTCGAAACCGTCGGCGAGACGTGGGTCAGATTCAGGGCCCAGTACTACATCTACGCCCTGATCTTCGTCATCTTCGACGTGGAGACCGTTTTTCTATACCCCTGGGCTGTTGCCTATAACCAGCTGGGCCTCTTCGCCCTGGTCGAGATGTTCATCTTCCTCATGATTCTGCTCGGCGGACTCGTCTACGCGTGGCAAAAGGGCGCCCTCGAGTGGGTATAGCCCTTGCGCCGCGCAGAGCAGATCCCAGGGCTAGGAAAGGGAGTTGATATGACCCAAGAAGATCTAGTACCCCCTGAATTGAAGCGTAACGTGTTCGTAGCGCCGGTTGACTGGATATACAACATAGGACGCGCAGGATCGGTGTGGCCCATCATGTTCGGGCTGGCCTGCTGCGCCTTCGAGATGATCGTGACCTTGACGTCGCGCTTCGACCTGTCCCGCTTCGGTATGGAGTTCATGCGCGCGTCACCGCGGCAGTCGGAACTGATGATCGTCTCGGGAACCGTGACCAAGAAGATGGCTCCCCAGGTGGTTCGCCTCTACGACCAGATGCCAGAGCCAAAATACGTCATGGCCATGGGCGCCTGCGCCATCTCCGGTGGCCCATTCAAAGATGGATACAACGTCGTCCCAGGCATCGACAAGTACCTCCCAGTGGACGTGTACGTGCCCGGTTGCCCTCCCAGACCCGAGAGCCTGCTGGATGGCGCCATCAAGCTGCACCAGAAGATCAGAAGCGAGACCATCCTTACCTCTCCCTGGTATCGCAAGGGCGTGGATCGCGAACTACCCGTTCCCGAGCTTGGACCCTGGGGTCTGGTGCTGCCCAAAGGGGAGGAGAGCGAATGACATCCCAAGACACCTTCGACCGCCTGGTAGCCAGGTTCCCTGGCTTCGAGCTGGAATACGTTGAAGGCAAGGATCCCGCCGTCCTGGTAAAGGCTGAGAACCTGGTGGCATTGGCTCAGTATCTGAGGGACGATGAGGAGTGCGACTACTGCTCCTCCATCACCGGCGTGGACTATCCCGAGCACTTCGAGGTGGTCTACCACCTGTACTCGATGAAGAATGAAGGCGGCCCGGTGATCCTCAAGGTGAGGGCCGAGCGGGAGAACCCCCACGTGCCTTCGGTGACCTCCATCTGGAGGGGTGCCAACTGGCAGGAGCGGGAGGTGTGGGACCTCATGGGCATCCGTTTCGATGGTCACCCCGACCTCAGGCGGGTTCTCTTGTGGGAGGGATATCAGGGCCACCCCTTGCGCAAGGATTTTCCGGGACCTCAGGACGAGTATACGTTCAGCTAGCATCTAGCGGAGACGGAGAGTATGACCAAACTGAAGACCGAGACCGTCACCCTCAACATGGGACCCCATCACCCCAGCACTCACGGCGTGTTCCGCCTGATCCTCACCCTGGATGGGGAGACCATCGTCGATGTGGAGCCTGTGGTGGGCTACCTGCACCGCAATCACGAGAAAATCGGCGAGAAGAACAACTGGATCCAGAACACCCCCTTCACCGATCGCCTGGACTACATCAGCCCCATGAACAACGAGTTCGCCTACGTGCTTGCCGTGGAGAAGCTGGCAGAGATCGATCCGCCAGAGCGCGCCAAGTACATCCGCATCATCATGGTGGAGCTGAATCGTATCGCCAACCACCTGATCGCCATCGGCTTCTTGTTGAACGAGTTGGGCTGCTTCTTCACCCCCATGTTCTACGCCCTCAGATGGCGGGAAATGATCGTCGATCTATACGAGATGACTTGCGGCTCGCGCATGATGCCCAACTACTTCTGGATTGGAGGAGTATCCGCCGATCTTCCAGAGGGTTTCCTGCCCGAGTGCAAGGAACTTGTCAGCGCCCTGCCGGGATTCCTGGATGAGATGGAGCAACTGATCACGGAGAACGAGATCCTCCAGATGCGCTGCAAGAACGTAGCCATTCTTCCCCCAGAAGTTGCCACGGCCTTCGGCTGCACCGGCCCGCTGCTGCGCGCCTCCGGCGTACCTTACGATGTGCGCAGGGCTGAGCCGTACTCCATCTACGACCGCTTCGATTTCGACATCCCTATCGGCACCGTGGGCGACGTGTACGACCGGTACCTGGTGCGCATCGCCGAGGCCCGCCAGAGCGTGAGGATCGTGGATCAGGCCCTGAGAGACCTACCAGGGGGAGAGACAGCGACACCAAAGAAGAGGAAGTTCACGCCTCCAGTGGGAGACATCTACCATCGTACCGAAGCTCCCAAGGGGGAGTTGGGCTTCTACCTGGTGAGCGACGGCACCGAGAACCCGTACCGGTACAGGATCCGCGCTCCGAGCTTTGTAAACTTGCAGGCTCTCCCGTACATGTGCCGAGGCCACAAGATAGCGGACGTGGTCGTTGTCATCGGCAGCATCGACATCACCATGGGTGAGGTAGACAGATAGCTTAGGAGCAGGACATGCAGTCAATTCAAGGGATACTGGAGTTCGTTGACCAGATCTTCGTCAATCTGAGCTCCTGGTTCTCATCCCAGCTAGCCAGCTATTTGCCGGAGTGGGCTGTGACCTTCGTCATGATGTTTGCCACAGTCCTAGTGCTGATCGTCTTCGGCCTGGCGTCCATCATCTGGATCAACATCTTCGAACGGAAGATCATCGGCCGCATTCAGGATCGCTACGGCCCCAACCGCTTCGGCCCGTGGGGGTTGCTGCAATGCGTAGCCGACATGGTCAAGCTGCTGACGAAGGAAGACGTCACCCCGTCCAGGGCCGATCGATTGATTTTCAACCTGGCCGCCGTGGTGCCCATCGTCCCCACCTTCATGATCCTGGCCGTCTTGCCCTTCGGAAGGGGCATGGTGGCAACCGATCTCAGCATAGGCTTCCTCTACATAGTGGCGGTTGGCTCTCTGGGCACCATCGGTATCTTCATGGCTGGGTGGTCCTCCAACAACAAGTACTCCATCCTTGGCGGCATGCGCACCGTGGCCCAGATGATCAGCTACGAGATCCCCATGGTCCTGTCCGTCGTGGGCGTGCTACTCCTGGTTGGATCACTATCCATGGTCTCCATCGTGGAGGCCCAGGGCCAATGGCGGCTGCCCTTCATCGTCCTGCAACCCTTGGCCTTCGTCCTCTACTTCACCGCCGCAATAGCGGAGGTGAATCGCGCTCCCTTCGACCTGCCAGAGGGAGAATCAGAGATCGTGGCTGGCTACCACATCGAGTACAGTGGCATCAAGTTCGCCATGTTCCTGCTGGCAGAATACATCAACGCCTTCAGCATTTGTGCTATCGCCACCACAGTGTTCTTGGGGGGGTGGCAAGGGCCCATCCTCCCATCCTGGGCCTGGTTCTTTCTCAAGGCCTACGCCCTGTACTTCGTGCTGATCTGGCTGCGAGGCACACTGCCCCGCTTGCGCGTTGATCAGTTGATGAACTTCGCCTGGAAGACCCTCGTGCCGCTGGCCCTTGCCAATCTGATGGTCACCGCACTGGTGGTGAAGCTGGTACCACAGTATAGCCTGGTGGGCGCGATAGCCCTTCTGGCAGCGAATGTCGTGATCATCGTCTGCATCGCCATTGTCAAGTACCCACGGTGGAGGCAAGATAAGCGAGAGGTGGTGCTGGTGTCAAGGACCCCCACCCCCCAGACGGAGAGTTCATAGCGAGTACCGTACTAAGGCGTGCACCGCGCGTGGATGATTGAGAAGGAATAGACTATGCTTGGTTTTGGAATACTCAAAGGGATGGCGGTCACCCTCAGGCGCTTCGTGGACACGTACGTCGGGGACCTGAGGCACTTCCCCAGGAGGTACGCCTCGGGCCCGGTGTACGAGAGAATGGGCATCAGAGAGCGGGGCGCCTTCACCATCCAGTATCCTGAAGTAAAGGTGCCCATGTTCCCTCGCTATCGGGGCCCGCTGATGTTGTTGACAGACCCCGAGACTGCGATGCCCAAGTGCATCGCCTGTGGGCTGTGTGAGCGCACCTGCCCCACAGAGAGCATCAAAGTTACCCGAGCGGAGGAGAAGGTCGAAGGCCAGAACGTGCCCGCCACGTATGAGTACGACATGAACACGTGCATGTTCTGCGGCTTCTGCGTCCAGATCTGCCCGTCCGACGCCCTGGGCCATTCTCCCGAACTGGAGACGGGTACCTACAGCAAAGGCGAGGCTTTGATGCTCAATCTTGAGCAGA
>Ga0307380_10013642_pt1 | contig 10023 bp, 9 predicted proteins | sample UN3MG_FD_202239 | JGI IMG/M metagenome (GOLD analysis project Ga0307380, IMG submission 202239) | Soil microbial communities from Risofladan, Vaasa, Finland - UN-3 | ecosystem: Environmental > Terrestrial > Soil > Coastal area > Acid sulfate soil | place: Finland: Risofladan, Vaasa | collected...
AAAATCAAGGCTTCCCGGCCGTTTTCTATCGGCTTAACGTACGGCAAAAGGCCAAGCTCTTTCGGCGCTTCAATACGTACATGATATTTTGATTTCGGTGGAACGAGATATCCTCTTTCATCGCGGCGGTTTTCATTCGGCAGGTACAGGCTGAAAACGCCTTTTTCATCGGTAAGGGATTTGTATGACCAGTCGTGAAGTGCGTTGATCAGGCCCTCGCCGAGCGTGCGTATGTTGTAGCACTCAATTACCGCTCCACCGACCGGATTACCTTCGGGGTCCATCACAATCCCGTAAATAGAACGCTCATAGGCCTCCGTGGTTCTGGATACAAGGGGCACGATCAACTCTTTCTGGCCGTGGACGTAACTATCGACCAGAGAGACACCGTAATTCGGCTCTGAAATAATAAAAGATAAAAACCTCAAAGTCCCGATCAATTCAGGAACTTTCAACTGCCCTTGTTCATTAGTGGCGGCCGTGCGTAAATAGATACTCGGGTCCTTGTCCGGTACTCCTCGGACGAAAACCTCAACGGAGGCTTTTGGAAACGGAAGTCCCAAAGCATCGGTAACGACCCACTCCGGCGTATCTTTTATGCCAAAACGTTGTGACCAGATAGAGAACTGTTTGCCCTTTTTGTAGCGTTCGGCGCAGACCGAATCGCCCATAACTGCCGCCACAGCTTCATCTTTCTGCTGTTGACCGGATACGACGATAGCGGCAGTGTCGCTTATGCCAGGGAAAGCTTCCCTGACAGCATCGAAGCTGACCGAAAGGCCGCTCAACGGCACACTGATTAGTTTATACGCCCTTGGATCGGTTTGCCAGTCGTTGTAGATCCGTACCGCTAATTGTCTGCCGGCGACGGTCTGTTCGGCCAATTTCCTGACATGGCTTTCCGTTATGCGTACGGACTCTCCCGACTTTTCATCGCCCAACGCCGGCACCAAAAGCAAAGATATGATTACAAACGCCATAATCCTGAACGAGAATTTCGTGTCTCTAATCATCGCAAGGCCCTTTGCAAACAGAACACCACACCGTATCTGTATATATTATAACGACTGTCAGACGTTTTCGGTTGTAAAAAAAATGTAAAAAATCACGATCTCGAATTTTCCGACGTCAGCGGTGGAACAGGATATTTCTGCCAGGGCACGGCTCCGGCTTCGATAATGTGGTTGCGAAGAGCGGTAAAGAGATTCTGGTACATTTTGTTCTTCTTGCCGAGAGGTTTCTGCTCCTTCGGGTCGTCTTTGAGATTGTAAAGCTCCATCGGCTCGAAAGGATTGTTTTGCACAAGCTTGTAGTCGCCGTACCGTGCGGCGTAATATGCCCGCCCGCCGTAGTCGCCGCCCTCGCGACGTACCCAGAACAAGAAGCGGTCCTCGGCAGGCTGCGATTTGCCCAGCAGTGTCGGCAGGATGCTGCGCCCGTCGATCTCGTGAGCGATCTTCGCCCCGGCCGCTTCGCAGATGGTCGGGTACAGGTCCATCGTAAGCGCGACGCGCTCGCTGCTCGTGCCGGGCTGAATCTTTCCCGGCCAGACGGCGCACATCGGCTCGCGGATGCCGCCTTCGTACATGTCCTGCTTGCCCGCACGCAGTGGGCCGTTGCTTGCTCCGGCTCCAAGCTGGCCACCGTTGTCGGAAGTGAAAATCACCAGCGTGTTGTCACTGACGCCGGCGTCTTTTAATGCCGTGATGACTTTGCCGATGCCGTCGTCGAGATGCTCGATCAGGGCGACGAGTTTGGCTCGCTTGCCATCGATGCCGGGCTGGCGCTTCTTGACTCGGTCGAGCCAATCGGCGGGCGGCTGGATTGGCGCGTGCGGCGCGTTATAGGCCAGGTACAAAAAGAACGGCCGGTCCGTTTTGGCGCTGTCGTTGATGTAGTCGATTGACCACTGTGTGAACAGGTCGGTGGCGTGACCTTCGGGGTCGATTTCTTTGCCGTCGAGCCGCATGTAATTATTGCCGTGCCGGCGATGGTTGTAGTAGTCGTCCATCATATCGCCGAGAAAGCCGTGGAAGTGATCGAAGCCGCGCTCGTTCGGCGTATTCGGCGAGTCCAGGCCGAGATGCCACTTGCCGACGATGGCGGTGTGGTAGGGGCGGTTCGCGAACCGCCCTTGTTCTTTCAACACCTTCGGCAGCAGTTCTGCATGCAGAGCAAGATAGCCCCAGCTATTGGTGATATGAGTGCGAATCACTCCCGGCACGCCGGCCATGTCCGGGTAGCGCCCGCTCAACAGTGCCGCCCTCGTCGGCGAGCAGACCGGGCAGTTGGCGTAGAAATTATCGAACCGCATCCCGGCCGTCATAAGCCTGTCGATATGAGGCGTCTTCAAATCCTTCGCACCATAGCTCGACAAATCTCCATAGCCCAGATCATCGACCAGAATCATCAAAATATTCGGCTTGCTCGCTGCCTTCCGCTCTCCAGCCATCAGATTCCCCGCCGAAGCTAGAACCGCCGCCCCGGCCCCCACAGCCTTCAAAAATCCCCGCCGTGTGTAATCACATTGACTCATACCAATTCACTCCTTCGTTCTCATGCCTTCTTTCGCCACACCAACACTTTATATGAATCATATAGGCATCATATCTTATTACACTTTCGTTTCATAAGCGAATTCTTATTATACTTGAGAGCCGAAAAGTATAATAAGAGCCTTAGCAGTTCGACTGTTTCCTATGCTTTTTTTCAGGAAAAAGATAATTGGTCAAATCGTTTGATTGTGATTGTATGCTCCGGATTCCCTCCCGGAGAATCTCGCAGTTGGCAATAATTTTCTGGATATCGAGGCTATTTATAAAGTGTGCGGCTCTGCGACCGGGTAAGTATACTTTGTTAAATCTCCTGAACAACTGCTGCAGGTCCTTTTTGCATAGATTTTTGGGATTGCGATATTTCTTTGTGCTTCGCTGTGACTTTCTTACACCAAGGAATTTGTAGATTTCATCAATGCCATAGAAGAACCACGACTCTATATCAGGATCCGCTAATATGGCGTCGATGCTCAGAACTCCCATCATCTTCCTGGTTCGAACTTGCTCGCGAACGAAGTCCAAATCAAACGGAGTAGCCGATCGTTTCTGCCTTTCGGTGTCCACACAGCAATAGGTTCGGACAAGATCGCTACGGTTATTGTATGTGTACTTAAATATTTCGCCAAGCATATCCTTATTCACATTACCCTGCCCCTTTATGTTTGTTCGCTTGAAGCGGATATCGCGGAGGAATTTGTCTTGCACGATTGAGTAAAAAACTTCCTCTGTATCACCTTCGAGAACCAGAAGAGACACAGGCTTATCACAAGATTTCTTATGCGGTCGCTTCGGCACTGTCTTATTTCCCAAGAAAATCCTCAAAGTTAGAAGTAAGCATATCCCCGAAGCTCATAAACCCACTCTTGAGATAATCTCGCAACTGTTTGGTATTGTGGACCTTCTCAAAATGCGTTGCTCCTGTTTCATCCACTATTGCAACATTAACATCTTCTGGATTTACACCGTTAAGAATATATGGTGAATGAGTTGTTATCAGAACCGGCCACTTGTCAGAGTGATCCTGCAAGAACCGAAGGAGTTTCTCCAGGGCGGCTGGATGCAAACAATTTTCCAATTCCTCGACAAAAAGCATTGGGCCATCGCGTCTTCTTGAAAACAGGGCCGCCAATATCGCAGCCACCGCGAGTGTGCCATCGGAATACTCAGCGGCATCCGCATAATCAGATCCTTGTGTTTTTATTGCCAGTGAGCGCACTCGTTTGCGTCCCTTCTTAGTATAGCTGGCCTCAAAGCAAACATCGTCCAAATGAAGAACATCGCACATTACCTCTCGGAATAGGTTGTAAGTTTCTTTCTTCTTATGGAACTCATCGATCACCAGGAGCAAGTCAAAAGATGCAACACGCAATGAATCGATTTCTTTTTCCTCATCAATGGCACTTCTCAGACCTTCAGGAGAAACTGCGAAGACCTCGCTCATAGCAATATCACCCAGATCATAAATCAGTTTAGAGACAACTTTGGGCAAACCTTCGTACTTAGGAAAGATAGATTCGATAGTCCCTATAATCGATTTGTTTTTGTTAATTTTCCTTTCGAGCTTCTTTCCACTTTCTGCAGAGATGACAAATCGCTCTGCACTCTCGGCACTACGCTCTATGTATTTAGTGGCAGGTCCTCTTTGCGAGGAAGGTTTCGCCGTTAGTATTTCCTTTCTGAAACCAATATCAGATTTGCCCATTCTTCCGTTGGCGTCTTTACAACGTACAGTCACTTCATAATCGGCGTCCCAACGTCTTTTTTGAAAAATAGTCTCGAATGACACACCGAGCGTCAGGGATTTGTTTTTGTAGCTGCCAAGGTGACAGACGGAAGAACCGATGAACCTGGGTGTCAGGCCGTAGAACATACTCTTCGTGAGTTTTTCTGAACCCCAACAAACAGGAATTAGCATTTGCACTGCTTCGAGAAGATTTGTCTTCCCGCTGTTGTTTGGGCCGACCAGCACGTTGAAGTCGCCAAGGTTGAGCACACAGTTTATCAGGTTCTTATAACCATCAACTCTTATTTGCTTTAGTTTCATGATTATACCTCTAATAAGACATAATTGTTACAATATGCCGTTAAATATCGGTGAATTTGGCTTAACTCTATACGAAAATAGCAAGAATTGGTTCAAATGCAAGTTATTTCTTCAGCTTTTCCGAGATTCTCGCGGTTTTTTCTTCTGCCAGGACGGCTAAGATTTTGCCGGCGGTTTCGATCGAGAGGGGCTGGGGCACGGCCGATGTGGGATTATCAACCGGCACCGCGGGGGTGCCAGCTAAACGGTTGGCGCGCATTGTTATAATGTCGAGGCAGGCCTTGCGGGCGGTTTCCGATTGTTGGGATTTTGTCAGACCCACGAGATCGGACACCGCATCCCTGGCTTTACGAGCGAGCATTAATTCACTCCTGCGGTATTCCCAGGCCATGTGCCTATCGAGCTGGCTTATGAAGGCATCATCGGCCAGCCACTTTTCGTAGAGCTTTCTGCTGAGATTGTGTTTTTCCAGAATCTCCTGCTCTTTCTTACCTTCAAATAAATCCTCGATCACGGCAAGCTGTTTGGCGCTTAATGGCTTTTCTTTGGACATGGCTGCATCCCCCAATTAGCCTTATCAAAATTCCGGTTTGAGATGAAAATCGGTTGCGACTGAATGTACTGATGGCGTACATACTTATGGCGCACTAAATACGCGCTGCCAGATATGGCCCCCAGCGAGACTGAGGGCTAAACATTTACGACTGAATGCCGTCGAAAATCAGGCTTGTTTCTTGCGCCGTTTTCGAGGGCGGGATTTAATAGCTTTTAGATAGTTATCGCTTTTTCTGAGCCCCAATTGGCGTGCTTTGGTCTTTACCGATCCTGCCGACCTGCCAAATCGCTCGGCAAGCTCGTCTGTTATTGTATCCGGATAAAGTTTTGAAAGCAGCTTCAGATCATCCTCGGTCCAATAGCTATAAATATCCGTTTTCATACCCATGTCGTAAGCCTTCTGCCTGACCGCCGTCAAAGGCCTGCAAAGCTTGTTGGCTATCATCCTGGTATTTCCTCGTGGATAAAGCCGTTTTAGCAGCTTTATATCATCCTCTGTCCACGACCACGGCCCACTGATAAAATTTTTTTCACCATTGTTCGTCATTACACAACCTTATTCCTTATTCCCAAGTGTTCACATAACCAAAAAAAACGAAAAAGGGACTCCTATTAGAAACAAGTACCCCTAATATAAAGCACTAAAATAAAAAGACTTACACTTCTTTTGCGGCATGCCGCCCCGATTGTTCAGGAAGAAATTTCGAGATGAAACCTTCCTTGCACTAACTTGTTAATAAGTAATATCGACAATTTCGAGTCAATTGTCAAGAGGTTTTTCCTCTTTTTTCTTATCTAAAAGCCTACATAGGCTTCGAAACCGTCATTCTAACAGACGGTTCCAAAGTACCCTAACGAAACAGCCCCTCGATTTGCTCTGCCCCGAGTGCTACATCGTAAATGCGGACGTCATCGATAAGGCCGGAGAAGAAAGTACCTGCATCGAGATTCCTGCCGGCACCGATGTATAGGCCTCCGGTTGCGGATTGTAGCGGATTCTGAGCGGTGGTATCTCTGGCGACTTCTGTGCCGTCCACATAGAGAGATCTGTACGCACCGTCCCAGACAAAGCCGACATGGTGCCATTGGCCATCCGTGATGACTGATTCCGAGACCAGCGGTTGGGGGATAAACCGGCCCACAGCAGGAGGCACTAAGCCGGTCATGAGCTTGCCGCTTACCGGTTCGGTCCCAAGCCAGGTCTCGCCGCTGCCACCAATACCATCAACCTGAGAAACAACTACGCCCCCAGGCGCACTGCATAAAATCCATACAAAGACGCTGAACGGCCCATCCATTGGGTTCAGCACAAAATCTGCACTGACATAATCATCTATCCCGTCGAGTTGCAGCGCTCCGGCCTTCCTGCCCCCGGCCGGCTGCCATTGCGGCTCGCCAAGAAGAACGCCGTCATTGTCGCCGGCGGTATCTTCGGCGATGCTGCCCTCGGCCTCGTCCAGCTTCCAGTAGGCAATCAATCCAGGTGGAAAGATTTCCTCAAATAGATGTTCAGCTAATAGAATCAGGTCTTGGACATCCACTATGCCATCTCCGAAAGGTGGCGGAGCAATATCGTACAACGACTCATCTGTGCCCCAGTAGTCAATCATCATGCACATGTCGGCACTGTCGACGATTCCGTCGCCGTTAAAGTCCACCACTGGAGTGATTGACACCTGCCAGATGTTCCAACTACCATACCAACCGGCCGGTTGGAATGAAAATAGAGGGTAGCGCCATCACGTGAGATGCTCGGGCCACACTCCCAAGAAGACGTGTTGACCGTTGGCCCAAGATTAATCGGTTCTCTCCACGGGTCGTTTGTCGTAGCCCGCGTGGTGAGCCATATGTCGCCACCACCAAAACCACCGGGCCGATCAGTTCTGAAGAATAAGGTCAAACCATCCAACGACATGCTCGGCCGGCCATCTTCAGCCGATGTATTGATTGGCGGCCCCAAATTAACGAGTGTACCCCATGTATCGTTCTTCGTGTCGCGTTTTGTTATCCAGATGTCGAGGCCACCATAACCACCAGGCCTGCTTGAGCACAGCAAAAGAGTACAGCCATCCGCCAAGATGTTTGGTTGATACTCGTCAGCCGAACTGTTGATGGTCTGACCGAGATTCACGGGAGCGCCCCAGTCTTTGTCTGTAGTTCCCCTCGTCGTCATCCATAGGTCCCAACCACCTGATCCACCGGGCCGAGTAGAACTGAAGTACAGCGAAAGCCCATCCTGCGAGATGGTCGAAAACCATTCCTGGTATGAGGAGTTGACCGTGGAACCAAGATTTACCGGTTCTCCCCAGGGGTCATTTCGTCTTTGGCGCCTTGTTACCCATAAGTCGTCTTGACCATACCCACCGGAGCGCACTGAACTGAAGTATAACTCCATGCCATCGGCTGAGATATTTGGACAGCCGGCCGGATTGACCGGCGGTCCCAGATTAACAGGTTCACCGAAGATGAAATCCGCTTTCGCACGCCTGCCGCCCAAAAGAATCACGGCCGTGACAAATCCAGTTAAAACCAATCTCTTCTTTGAACTGTTAAGCCAATTCATTTTGATTCTCCTTTCCGGCTGAAATTGATTTAAAGCATCAGGTTTAGCGCATAATCCACCCTTTTGAATAAAACGAATCCGCAGAACATATCCGGCAATGTCCGACCGTTTCCGACATCGCTATGACCTCCTGGTTTTTACCTCACGAACGTCAATATACTATACTACGGTTACCGAGTCAAGGAAAATATAGGACTTTTTCAGAAAATTGCAGCCTCGGCCAGCGCATAGTTTTCGAATCTCGACAGTTCCGGGCGGAACGTCAGTTTTATCGCTCCGGTCGGGCCGCTGCGCTGCTCGGCGACGATAACATCCGCCACGTTCGTATTGCAGTAATCGGCCTGTCCCTTATGGTAATAGTCCTCCCGATGCAGCAGCAGCACGACGTCGGCATCCTGCTCGATGCTGCCGCTCTCGCGCAGGTCGTTCAGCCTCGGCATAAAATTGCTGCGACTGGCCGGTGCCCGGTTGAGCTGGCTGAGCAATATGACAGGCACATCCAGCTCCTTCGCCAGCGATTTGATCGACCGGCTTATCCTCGTGATTTCCTGCTGGCGATTTTCATGCCGGTCGTGCGTGCTCATAAGCTGCAAATAGTCGATGACGACACATTGTATATCGTAAGCGGCCTTCAGACGCCTGGCCCTCGACCGAAGGCTCAGCGGCGTCAGCTCGGAGGCCTCTTCGATCCAGAGGCGTCTTGGCATAAGCCGCCCCATACCGTCCGCCAGCTCGGCGTAGTCTTTGTCGTTCAGGTGGTTTTTCCTGACCTTCTGATTTTCCAATCTGCTAAGGGAACTCATCATCCGCTCGGCCAACTGCACTCCGCCCATCTCAAGACTGAACAAAGCGACCGGCACATCTTCGTCGAGCAGCAGGTTCTCGATGATGTTCAGTGCCAGCGACGTTTTGCCGATGCTCTGGCGAGCCGCCACCACAATCACATCGCCCTTCTGCAGGCCGCACATTATTTCATCCAACTGATAGAACCCCGTCGATAATCCCGTCAGGCTGTTCGGGTCGCGCATCTCGATGGCTTCAAACGCCAAAGGTATCAGTTCGCTCAGCTCGTGCATAGTCGACGCCTGAGTCTGCCGGCCGATTGCGAAGATACTCGCTTCGGCCTGATCGAGAAGCTCGTCGACCGGCTCGCCCTGCTCGTACGCCCTGTCGCAGATGTCACTGCCGGCTCTAATCAGCTTGCGAAGCAGGTATTTTTCTCTGACGATCTTCGCGTAATATATCACGTTGGCGGCCGATGGAACGCTGTCCATTATCTTTACGATATGTTCTATGCCGACCTCCTCCATTTTGCCCATCGTGACCAGCTCGTCCCGCAGCAGCACGCAATCGATGGAACCGCCGTCACCGCGGTTGGAGATTCGCAGCAGCCCCTCGTATATCCAACGGTTCTCGAAATGATAAAACGCCTCGACGCAGAGCAGCTCGGCCACCTCGGCAAGACACGCCGGATCGAGTATGATCGAGCCTAACACCGCCGCCTCGGCTGCTATCGACTGCGGAAGCTCTCGTAACGGCATAGTGACATCCTTCTTTGACATTTCAACTCCTTTGCAAACTGAGTCGGCGTCTATCCTCGCCCGCACGGCGGCTTTGTACTTTCCTGACATCTTCCAGCGAATGCAGCTTCGCCAGCAGATACTCTTTTCTCGCCGGGCTGAGCCCGCGCACACATTCCTGAGGCTTGATAACAGCGACGACCACCTTCGGCCCTTCCGGCCAGCGATTCAACCCGACGTCATTGGTAATTGCGAGCTCCCCGTAATATAAGAGCAGGTATCGCGGCCCCAATCCAAGATACCGGCCGATCTCAAGCATCTCTTGAAGCTCTGCTTCCATGCTTGTCATAATGCACCATCTTTAATTCTCAATTCTTCATTCTCAATTCTTACTTTTCAGGCAACCGGCTCATGGCCCCAGCCGAAAAAAGCCGCCCCCCATAATTAGAGCTACCTGCGCGTTTGATGCGAAAATCTACAAAATTGTAGACAGCGTATTTACTGTAACTCCTTATCCCAACAGCAATAATAATTTTTCTAAACTTTTTTATTTTTACTCCCAGCTACCCTCGCTTTTGGTCGAAAATTGGTGAATATTCCGCCTATCTTAACGCGATTTTATGCTCGCCAATTGCTCATTGTCTGAACCATTTTTTTCGGAAAAATACGTAGATGTTCTCTATGTTTGAAAGAGCATTTTTTGACATTTTTTACAATTTTCCTAACAGGTTATTTGGAGCCAGTCAGAGCAAGTACCCAGGAACCATGCTTGATCTGATTACGCGT
>Ga0307380_10013643_pt1 | contig 10023 bp, 4 predicted proteins | sample UN3MG_FD_202239 | JGI IMG/M metagenome (GOLD analysis project Ga0307380, IMG submission 202239) | Soil microbial communities from Risofladan, Vaasa, Finland - UN-3 | ecosystem: Environmental > Terrestrial > Soil > Coastal area > Acid sulfate soil | place: Finland: Risofladan, Vaasa | collected...
CAGACCGTCCTGGGATTTCGCTCGCCCCTACGGGGCTCCGCTCCAACTGGGCCTGGCACCGTGGGCTTCCGCCCACGGCCATCATCGCAGACCCCTTCGGGGTCGGGGAGAAACGGTCAGTTTGAGTCAGTGAGTTGGAGGTCACGAACGTCCCTGCCGCCTGCCTGCTTGGGCGGTTGCGGCGCAGGCAGGCGACTCCGTACACTGGTGCTCGCTAGGCGCGAGCCTTGGGCGGTGTCTGTGTCGTGAGGATCGGTTTGGACGAGCGGGCGCCGCCGAGGCGGCCGGTTGCGGCGCGTCGTACCGAGGGCCGAATGGTAAGACGGGTGATCCACATTGTTGTCTGCCTGGCCGTCGCGTCGGTCGTCTGCGCGCCGGCAGCGGTGCGGGCGGACGAGGCCGAGAACGCCTTCAACGAACTCTACGGCGAGCAGTTCAGGCGCGTGCAACTCACGCGCGACACCGCGGACGACGTGGAGCTGGCGAACAAGCTGCTGTCGGCTGCAAGGAGCTCCACGGACACACCGGCCCTTCTGGCGGTGCTGTGCGAGAGGATATGGGAGCTGTGCGCCCGGGACGCCGAGGCGCTGCCCGCGATGCGGCAGTCCGCCTCGCTGCTGGCCAAGGCTGCGCCCAAGGCGATGGCCTCCACGCGACAGAAGCTTCTGGACAGCTACCAGAAGCTGTATGCGATCTGCAGGCCCAACCAGAGGGCCGACGTGGGGGAGCAGTACATGGAGGTTCTCCGCGACGACGCGCAGGCGCGGGCAGGCGCGGGTGACCTGTCGGGCGCGATCGAGGCGACGCGCAAGGCGGTGGGGGTGGCGACGGCCATCCGGTCAACCGCCAAGGACGAGCTTCGTCAGGAGCTCACCGACCTGATAGCCCGTCAGAAGGTCGTCGCCCAGGTCAAGCAGTTGGCCGCCGCGCTGAAGAGCAAACCCCAGGACAAGGCGGCCCGCGAGAAGCTCGTGAGCCTTTACGTGATAGACCTGGACTCGCCGACCGGCGCGTTGGAGTTCCTCAACGAGGACCTCACCGAGACTTGGCGCACCTACGTGCCCCTGGCGGCCAAAAAGGTCGAATCGCTGGACGAGGCGGTGCTGCTGGAGCTGGCGGCCTGGTACGAAGGCCACGCCCGCGGCAGCGCAGCGGCGCCGGTGGCCATGCTGCTCCGCGCCCGCGGCTACTACGAGCAGTACCTCAGGAAACACGCCGCCGCCGACCTGTCGGCCAAGAAGGCCGAGCTGGCGCTGAAGGACCTTAGCGAAAGGCTGGCGAAGCTGGCGCCGGCGATGGGCTTCGCGCGGCCGGTCTTCGCCGACAAGGCCATCGGCGACGTGTTCGATCGCGCGGTGGAGTATCTCTGGTCGGCCCAGAGGGACGACGGGCACTGGCGTTGCGAGGAGCACCAGGGCTATCCCGTCGGGCCGACCGCGCTGATTACGCTGGCGCTGCTGGAAAGCGGCGCAAGCGCCCGCGAGCCCCGCATGGAGAAGGCGCTGAAGTGGCTGGCCGAGCACAAGACTCAAAAGACCTATGCCCTGGGGCTGCGGTGCAGCGTCTGGCAATTGGCCTCGCGAACCTCGTCGGCGAACCTTCAGGCTCTGCTGAAGAACGACGTGGAGCTGCTGCTGAAGTCCGCCAGCAACGGCTCCTATGACTATGACTGCCGCGGTCAGCCCAATCGCCAGCCCGGCAACGACAACTCGACCAGCCAGTACGGCCTGCTGGGCGTCCACGCCGGGGCGAAGGCCAAGCTGCCCATCAACAAGGCCTACTGGGAGATGGCGCGCAAGTACTGGGTCGGCCGGCAGAATCAGGACGGCAGTTGGCCGTATCGCCAAGGCGAGGGCCGCGGGGCGCTCACCGTCGCCGGCATCTACAGCCTGATGACGTGCGCGCAGCAGCTTGGCAAGGGCCCCGCCGCCGCCGGCGCGCCCGAGATCCGCCGGGCCGCCGCATGGCTGGAGAAGAACCACGACCGAACGCTCCGCAACCGGGGGCAGCATCCGTTCTACTACCTGTACGGCCTGGGGAGGATGGCCGAGGTCGGCGGGCCGACGAAGTTCGGAAAGCTGGATTGGTTCAGCAGCGGCGCGGAGTTCCTCAGGAAATCCCAGAACAGGAACGGCTACTGGATCGGGGATTACGGGCCGGACGTCTCCACGGCCTTCGCCGTGCTGTTCCTGGCCAAGGGCTCGCGAGTGCAGTCGCGCTGAGGCTGTTGGTGGCCGCAGACCGCCCAACAGGGGCACCGGAGATGACACGTCGATTACTGAACCGAATGACAGCCGCCGCTGTCTTGGCGCTGGCCGGCTGCGGGAGCCCTGACGTGACAACCCAACCGGGCGCAACACGCACGCTGAAGCTGTCCGACCGGACCATAGAGCTGCGGACGCTCTATGAGGACGACTTCTCCAATCCCAGCGACGACTGGGTCGTCGAGGGCGTCTGTCCCGTCGCGGTGCGCGAGGGGCGGCTGTTCTTCGACGCCACCGCGGCCACCCCGCAGGTGCTGACCGTCTGGTGCAGAAGGCCCTTCGAGGGCGACCAGGTCGTCGAGTACGTCGCGCGGGTCGAGCCCGGCCCCGGCAACACGAACCTGAACTTCTTCCTGTTCGGCACGAACCCCGATGGCTCGGACGTGTTGAGCACGTCCGCCCAGCGGACGGGCAAGTACAGCGAGTATCACCGGCTCAACAACTACATCGTCACGTACCTGAACATGGACGACGCGGGCGAGCAGGACGTCAAGGCCGCCGACCCGGCCAAGCTCCGCGTCCGCGTGCGGTTCCGCCTGGACCCGGGCTTCAACATGGTGCACGAGACCTGGCGCGACGAGCCCATCGTCAAGGGCCGCGATTACCACTTCGCCGTCGTAATCCAGGGCCCGAAGATCGCCCTGTACGTGGACGGCGAGAAGGTCTTCGAGCACGCCGACGCCACGCACCGCAGCGGCCACCACGGCTTCCGCACCTGGGCCACCAACGCCAGCGCCGACGTCTTCCGCGTCAGCCGCATCGTCAATGGTCAGTCGATGGAGTAGTGGAGCGTCAATGGCGATTCCGCGGATCGTTGGGTTGCGACCTGTCGGCAGGCAGGAAGGCACAGAGACAGAGGTCGTCTCAAAGCTCAGCCACGGTGGCTTGCGGATCGTGATATGACAAGCCTGAAGGGCTTGCAGTCCCCAGCCCAGGGCGCAGCCCTGGGACGACGGCACGGACCACGATTAAGCCCTGTAAGGGCGAGACCCTTCTGTGGCGCCCCTTCAGGGCTGGGTGGATAGGGCGCAACCCGCACCCAGGGCTGCGCCCTGGGCTGATGAATCGCGGCCCGTTGGGCCGCAAGCCCTCGCCACAGCCTGAACCTGCGCAGGACACGGAGTTATGAAATGCCCTCTATTCCCAGAGACCGTTGCCGTCCCCCCACCCGGGCGATATGCTGCCCTGCGAAGGGGCTGCCCATGCCCACGCGACGAGACAGATCGAAAATGGCTGGACTAAGAAAACCAGCCTGTCCGCTATTCCCCGGTCCCCTATTCCCCGCATGTGTGCTGCGAAGCCTGGCCTTGGTAATCATCGGTTCAGCTGTCGGCTGCACCCAACGGCCTATGGTGGTCCAGCCAGCAGTGACAACATCATCCACGCGCGATGCCTTTGTCATACTGACCGGTGACGGCGGCAATTGGCGAATTCAGATTCCTGTCCAACTTGGGCAGAAGTTCTCAGTCGCTGCAGAATCTGGCACTGATCGACTGCAGCTATCCGGAGTTGTAAGTGCAGGCCAACCGGACAGCAGCACCTACACCTACGAACTGACACTCAGAGTCACGACGGCAAAGGGCATCTTTTCGGCTGATCCAGCAACTGAAACCGTCTGGCCCGACCTGAGCATTCCGCTATTATGGGGAATCGAGATCCCAGCGTATTCAGTGACGATACAACGGCGATAGCTGGCGCAACGACCATGGACAGGACGCCGACCCGGAGTATCCGTATGTCACGGGACGTACCACAATGGCCGGAAGCCCCTGCTTCTGTGAAGCAGTAGGTAGGGCGTCCAACTTGTTGCACGCGGAGGATGAGGGGCAGTCACCTATGTCGATAGGCCATTGTCGGCTTCTCGGCCGGGCGATATAATGAGTTGCGAAGGGCCTGCGCATGCCCACGCGACGAGACAGATCGGAAATAGGTGACTGTCCCGAATGGCACCGAATGGCACTTCCTTAATGGCACTTCCTTGGCACTTCCTTAGGGAAGCAAAGCCGCGTCAGTCGCGTTTGCACACATCAGTAAGCCTTTGTACGGAGATGGCTTATGGCATGGCCCCGCTACGCCGGTTGGCCGAAACCGCGTTAAGGAAGTGCCATTCGTGACTGTCCCCCATTTTGTCTGTCCCCCATTTTGTCGTCCATTTTGTCCAGGCCTTTGGGCACTCATTGGGGGGCGTGGTGTATGGCGCGCAGCAGATTCTCTTTCGGCGTCAGGTGCTTCATTTTATCCCGCCACTCACCAACTCCGGTTCGCGGCAGCAATCCTGATACGCCTGCAACATCGCCTTCAGGTGTCCCTCCGGCATGTCGGGCGGCAGGTTGTGGACGCCTGCAAAAAGATAGCCGCCGCCCCGGCTGAACGTCCGGATATTCGCTTTCACCGCCTCATAGACGGCCTCGTCGGAGCTCTCCTGGCCGAGCAACACGGCATCGTACACGCCGCCGTAGAAAATGATCTTGTTTCCGAACTTCTCCTTGAGGGCTTTCGGATTCATATCGTTGGCGGAGATCTGCACCGGATTGCACAAGTCCACGCCGCATTCAATCAGGTCGCCCAGAATCTCCGAAATGGAGCCGCAACAATGCAGGTTCACCTTCATGCGCGAAATCTTGTGCCATTCGCCGAACAGCCGCTGGTAGTGCGGCTTGTAGATCTTCCGCCACAACTCCGGCCCAATGGTCACGCCGCGCGTGTCCCCCATGTCGTCGGCGATGAGCAGGGTTTCGCAGTATTTGCCCACGGCCTGGTCCAGTTGCCGCAGTTGGGCCAAGCTGGTCTCCACAGCCTGGCCCAGAAAGTCGTGGCAGGCGGCCGGTTCCTCGACCATCCGCATCCACCACGACTGCAGGCCGCCGGGATAAAGTTGGAGATCCTGAATCGTCTCCCCGCAGAAAACCGCGTAGTCGGTGTTCTCGTACAACCATTTCGCGTCCTCTTCCAGCCGCCGCAACAGCGTCTCCGAGATTTCGTGTGTGGGCTGGAAATGCAGCGACGGGAACTCCTGCTGCTCAAGATAACTCTCTACGGCCGGAGGCGCCGGCGGATCAAAGAAGAAGCCGCCGGCCGGACAGAGGAACCGTTCGTCCCACCAGCAGGCCCCATCGGCCTCCTGGCGAAATCGCCATTGTTTCGGCACCTGCAACTCAGTGCCCCACAACGACAGCGGCTTCCATTCGCTAGCGGCATTCGGTCCCCAGAAGCGCGACGGACACATCCGCGGCGACCCCAGCAAGATCACGTCGCCGCCCAGCGCCTTCAGCACCGGCGGCTCGAAAATCGTGTTGTACATGAACGTGCAGATGCGGTTCGCCGGATCGTTCACGCCCAGAATCCGCTTCAGCTTGTGATAGGCCACGCTGTGCAAGCCCGCGGTTTCACAACCGCCCAGGCCATTGGGAAGGCGATCCACCGGCTGACGCGCCAGAAGTTTCCGCACTCGTTCACGCGAGGTCAAGGTGCGATCCTTCCTTTCGTGATCGCCCGGATGAAGGCTGTTTCGGCCCGATCGTACGGTGTTCCCTCCGGCCGGAAAATGTCGTGCAGCCACGGCCCCTGTTTCGGCTCCGGAATCGGCTCGCCGGGCTGGAGAAACGCGCCCGCGTCCTGCAATTCCGCCAGCTTTTCCGCAGTCTTCCCTTCAAAACAGGTTTGGGTCTTCCCCAGGACCAAGCCCCAGTTGTAGCAGCCGATGCCGTGTTTCTTGAACACCGGCAGGCAGTTCTGGAAGGTGGCGCCGTTGGATCTTGCCAGGTATTCCGTGCAGATGATCGGCCGGGCGGCAAACCGTTCCTGGAGCCCAAGGATGAGAGGCTCCAACACCTTGGCGTTGCCGTACTCGTGAAAGGCGATCACGTCCGACTGCTCGCCGTTCAGTTCATGAACCCGCTTGCCGCAGGTGGCCAGCCAGAGGCCGGAACTGAGCGGTTGCGTCACGGGAACCTCGCGCGCCCATTGCCAGGTTGCGGCCAACAATTCCAGACTCTTGTCGTCATTACCGCTATTGCCCGGCTCGTTGTAAATATCCCAGAGCAGCACCCGCTCGTCGTCGGCGAACCGGGTCAGCACGCCGGTCACATATTCCCGCAGCCGGACCTTCTCCTGCTCCGACACCGTGCCGTCGTGGAATTGCAGGACAAGTTTCTGGCCCGGGCTGTGTTTCCAACCGGAGTTGTGGACGCCGCGCACCGGCAGCGGTTGCGGCCCCAGAACCGGGTCAGGCCGGTGGCAATCGTCAAACAAGACGAGCATCACCTTCATGCCGTGGCGTGTGGCGATGGCCAGAAAACCCTCGATTCTCCGGGAAAATCTCTGGGCATCTTGACTCCACAACAGATCATGCAGGAACACCCGGAGGGTGTTGAAGCCGATCTGTTCCGCCCAGCCCAACTCCCGATCGATCGTGACCGGATCGTACGTCTCCGCCTGCCACATCTCCAACTGGTTGATCGCCGTGCTCGGAATGAAGTTGCAGCCGACCAGCCACGGTTGCGCCTGATACCACCGCTGCGCCTGTTCCACGCTCCAGTGTTTCATTTTGTCTTCCTTGTCAAAGGCGAGGCCGACCCGGGGAATAGAGGACAGGCTACTTTTCCGGGTCCTCTGGAAGGATGGAGTCCGGCCCGCGTCTTGACGGTTGTCCCAACATCCGCCCGATTCTGGCACGTGCTACCCTCTTCTGGGGACAGCATACGCACCGGCGGCGCGGCAGGCAACGCGTTTGCCGCTCCGCAAACCCGCGTGCGGCACAGCCCCACCGGGGCAGGCCGTCGGTCAGGGGAAAGAGTAGCCAAAAAAGCAGCCTCTCCCCTATACCCCCCTATACGCCCCTATACCGCCGGTCCCCTATACCGCTGGCGGAAGCGCACGGTAGCGGGCCCGTTGGGAGGGGAGCCCCGTAGGTCCCGGAGCGACGCCTTGGGCGGGCGATCAAGATTCGAGCATGAGCTTACCGACATGGAGCGGCTCGATCGCCCCTCTGGGGCTCCAATCATAACTGCTTGCCCACCGGCTTCCGCCCCCGTCTATCGTCGGGCCGGCCCTTCGGGCCTCAAAGCGGTCAGTTTGAGTAACGAGCACGCGTGCGTTCCGCGCGGCGGGGGCTTACAGTGGCGACCGGCTTGGAGCCTACCCGAATAACCAGAGGCCCTTGGGTACGACAGGCGTCTCGCCTGTCGGCGCCGGCCGTCTGCTGAAATTTCGGCAGGCGGGACGCCTGCCGTACCCGTTATTCGGATAGGGTCTAAGGAGAAACACCATGTCCGGCATGCAGAGTGGTGCGTGGTTGAGTTGTGCGGCTGTGGGGGTTTTGGTCGGTTGCCTTTCGTCGCCCGCCTGGGGCGCCGACTGGACGGAGGTGCAGCAGCTCAAGCGCAAGTACCTCCAGATGGCCGCCAAGAACGCCATGGCCCAGCAGAAGACCGATCAGGCCCCGCCGGTGGCGATTCCCCTGGCCTCCACCCGGGTGGAGCTGGGGGGAGGCGTCAAGCACGTCGCCGGGCCGGCCGACAGCGTCCCCGTTGAGGTGACGGCTGCCCCGAAGGCCTACCGGCGCGACGCGACCGAGTTCATCCGCGTCAAGCTCGCCAAGCCGATGGACATGGTGTCGGCGCACAGCGGGCTGGCGATGACCGTCAAGACGGAACAGGGCGCCGCGCCGGAGGTCCGCCTGGGCTGTCGGCTGATCGCCTCGGACGGCAATCGCGCGATCATCCTGCCGATCGTCCCGATCGTGAGCCCCTGGGGCGACGCGACGCACGAGGTCTATCTGGACTGGGCGTTCCTGAACTACCGCAGCGCGGAGCAGGCCGTGAAGCTCCTGAAGAACGTCGAGACCATCGAGATTACCTTCGCGTCGGCTCTCCGCGCCCCGAAGCGCGGAGCCACCAAGGAGCCCAGGCCCGCCAAGCTCACGATTTCCAACCTGCGGGTGGTGGACTACCTGAAGGGATCCTACGACCCCAGCCGGCGGTGGCTGAAGTTCGACGACGGGGCCGGCAAGTGGACCCCCGGGGAGAGGAAGGACCTGACCCTCCAGCACCGCTGCCAGGAGGTCACGGGCATCGTGGCGGGCTTCGGCGGCCAGGCCGGCCTGCGGTCGGCGATCGACGCGCTGGACATGGCCGTCCGCACGCAATGCTGGGACGGCTCGTTCCTGGACGGGCGCCGCGGGGCCGTCACCGTCGCCAGCGGCGAGTACACTTTCGGCTTCACGATCTACGGCCTGCTGTGCGGCTACCAGACGCTGGAGGACAAGAAGGCCCCCGCGCTGGACGAGAAGATGACGGTGGGCCCCGCCACGATGATGCGGCGGGAGTTCTACCAGCGGATGTTCTACCGCGGCGCGATGTCGCGGACGGCCGCCACCCCCAAGGACTACCGCGACGACATAATCGGCGGCAACACGCTGATCACCGGCGCAAACCGCGTGCTCGGCTACGCCATCGCCATGCGCATGGTCGCCGAGGTGCTCACCGATCCGGCCCGCAAGAAGGCGGTGATGACCAAGTACCAGCCGTACATGCAGGGGATCGCCGACGCACAGGGTAAGTTCTCCGGCGGCTTCCCCGTGCTGGGTGAGGGCAACAAGTTCAAGGGCAAGGGCATCCACTACGACGCCGGCTACACCCGCACGCACATGGACTGGCTGGTGCTGGGCGTGAGGCGGACGGACGACCCGCTGCTGGTCCAGATGCTCAAGCGATACCAGACCGTCTTCGTGGCGGCCATGGACTCCGGAGGCGACGGCATCCTGCCGATGATCTCCGAGCGACACCAGGGCACGCGCTCCGTCCAACTGATCCTGCCCGACGCTACCTATCAGGTCGGCGTCAAGCACAAGCTGCCGATCGTCGCCCAGTGGGGCTACAACGTCGGAATGCCCGTCTGGCGCAACTGGGAAAAGCGCCCCGGCAACCACTTCACCTTCGCCAGCCACACGAGAGGCTACAGCCTCGGCGCGCACACCAGCATCCTCGTTGACGACATGGCCGCCGAGCCCGTGCCCGAGGACCTGGGGTACCTGTTCCCGCGGCAGTTCCCGATCTGGTCCACGCGGCTGTACACCAAGGCCGGCAAGCTCGTGCGGACCAGCCGGATGTACATCCACCCCGACGGCACACAGGTCAGCGACTACCAGATCGAGGTCGGCGAGGTGCCGGCCACCGTCGGCGTGCCGGTGAAGATCGTCAGCCCCAAGGGCAAGGTGATCGCGACGGCCGACAAGCTCACCGGCTGGCCGAAGCTGCTGCCGGCCGGCGCCGAGGTGAAGCTGTCCGGCGACGTGTCGGCCAAGGGCAAGCTCGGCGAGCCGATCGCGCTGACGCTGAAGGGCAAGACGCGCGTGGTGATCACCGGGCCGGAGGTTCAGCTCCCGCCGGCGGCCGGCGGAGGCAAAGAGCCCTTCCGCGCGGAGCTCACGCTCGAGCCGGAGAAGCCCGGGCAAGCCATCGAGCTGACGGTGCTGCGCGGCACCGTGCCGTACAAGTACAAGACCATACCGCCGCACGTGCTGGCGGGCCTGCCGGCTGGCGCTAACGTCGCGCTGGCCCGCAACGGCGCCAAGCCCGCGGACGTCTCCAACCGCACGCCGGTGGGAATCCTGACGGCCATGGACGGTGACCTGAAGAACTTCTGCGTGATCGACTCGCTTGCGACGGCGTCGTTCCGCATCGAGCTGGCGATGGCCTTCCCGCTGGCCAAGGCCGTGATCTACAGCGGCCAGTACGGCAAGATCGACGACCGCAGCTTC
>Ga0307380_10013648_pt1 | contig 10020 bp, 11 predicted proteins | sample UN3MG_FD_202239 | JGI IMG/M metagenome (GOLD analysis project Ga0307380, IMG submission 202239) | Soil microbial communities from Risofladan, Vaasa, Finland - UN-3 | ecosystem: Environmental > Terrestrial > Soil > Coastal area > Acid sulfate soil | place: Finland: Risofladan, Vaasa | collected...
TGTTTATTTTTTCCTCTCCTAATCTGGCAGTTAACTGTTTCATGAATTATCTCCTATTACAATTTTTTCTTTAAAGATATCGTTTTAGATGTGGTAATTTAATATTTATTTATTGTATGTGGTGTTCATCATTAGCGAGTGCACGGTTAAGAATTTCCAGCCCTTTGATTATATCCTTTATTTCCTGCTCAGAAAGTTTTTTAAGCAGCTGGGTAAAATATTCTTCTTTTTTTTGACGAAAGTCATTGCAAAATTTCTGACTCTTCCCGGTTAAAGATATTTTTACCACTCTTCGGTCATCTTTGGTACGCTCGCGTTTTATGATATCTTTTTGTTCGAGCCTATCCAGGATTCCTGATACAGTACTGTCAGATAATCCTATTTTTAAACTTAATTCACTTACTTTTTGCTCCCCGTGTTTTTCCAGCATCGATATTACTGAAAGCTGGGGAAAGGTTAAATCTGAATCCTGCATAAAATGATGAAATTTGTGTCTCATAGATTTGTCAAAATTTCTGGTAAGATTAATTATTTTCGAAATGCTTTCAAATTTAAGCTTAGACATAATTATATTTCCTCCTCTTTGGTAAATTTAGATTTATTTTATATAATGTAAAGAGTGTATATGATATATGAAAGTATAATAAGATGAAGCGATTAAAAATTATTTTGCATTAATATATTTATTATACAAATATTTAGGATACGAAATATTATAATAGATGGTTTAAATTTTGTCAAGCCTGCAGATTTCACAGAACTCGTATCAAGTATCGTGTTAAGAAAGTGAAAGAAATTGCCTCTCTTTTGTGTCATTATCATAGATGTAAATATATAGATGGGTGAATAATGAAAAATATCTAAAAAAAAGAGGATGCCTTTTATTTATCGGAAAGACTCGTGAATTATTTGATAGAAAGTGATAAACTAATTGGGGGAGAAAAAGACTATTAGCCGTCACATACTTTTAAAGGGTTAAATAAAATATCTCCAAAGAGGTTGTTTGTAATGAAAAAATTATTCTTTTTATTTTTAAGATTAATTTTTCTGGGAATAATAGCAAACGCTTTTATTTATACGACTATACTAGCCCAGGCTCAGGAAATTAAACCTATAGATCAGGAAATAACTATTACCGATCTGGTGATAAAAGAAGACCAGGAAGCCCTGAAGGTAGATATGGTATTTCCCCTGGTTCAGGGCATGAAAGATAGGCATGTAGAAGAAAAGATAAATCAAATCATCCAAGAAGACATCCTTAATTTTAAAAATCGATTACAAGCAGAATCAGAAGAGTATTTGCAATCAGCCAGAAGCGAAGGATGGGAGATAAGAAAATATATTGCTACGACGTATTATATAGTACATTATCAAAAGGATGATTTATTGAGTCTTTCAGTTTTTTATTATTCCTATACCCTGGGAGCACACGGGTATACCTTACAGTGTGCCTACAATTTTAATCTAAAAAATGGGAAGGAGATTCTTCTTAGCGATATCTTAAAAGACAAAAAAGATTATGTAGATATTATTAATCAAGAAATAAAAAGACAGGTAAATTTAAACCCGCAAGAATATTTTAGTGAGTGGTCGGTATTCCAATCAATTAGCCAAGAACAGCCCTTTTATTTAATTGAGGATGGGATTGTAGTTTATTTTGGATTATATGAGATAGCCCCCTATGCTTCCGGGATAAGATATTTTAAGATTCCCTATTCCCTTCGGGAATTCTTAAGGATAACTGCCAGAGGCAGTAGTTAACCTGAAGAAAGCAAAGTAATCGATTAAATTACAGCAGAGGTTATGAATGGAAAGTTTCTTCTAACTCTGAATATGATTATCCAGGGCCCTTTGATAGAAAAGTACAACAGGCTATTTCAGAAATTTTATCGGAAATATTAAAGAAAGAAGGGGAGATAAAAAATCCTAAAACAAACATCAAAAATGCTTGAGGTTGTCTTAGAAGAAAAGAGGAGAGAAATAATAAAAGAGCGGATTAAATCCGGAAGGATTGAAGATATAAACAGCAAGTAAAGAATATTATTAGGAATTAGAAGATGCTGGAGAATGTTAAAAAATTTATAGAAAGTAAATAATATCAATAATATTTATACGCTAATTTATCTTATGATCTCAATAGGAGGAGAATAGGATGAAAGATGAGGATAAGACATGGGCAGAATTAATAAAAGAACTGGAAATTTTAAGGGAAGAACGAGAGAAAAGCGTAGTAAATAACATTACCAAAAATAAGCAAGTAGAAGAAGAACGAATAGATTTAGAAGGGTGTTTCAAAATAGTATTCGATTATGCGCCCGATGCTTATTATATCAATGATTTAAAGGGTAATTTTATTGATGGGAATAAGGTAGCTGAAAGAGTGACCGGTTATAAAAAAGAAGAATTAATCGGAAAGAATTTTTTTGAGTTAAAATTACTTGCCCTTGCTGATATACACAAAGCAGCTAAAGTATTACTAAAAAATATAATGGGACAACCAACGGGACCAGATGAATTCATATTAAATCGGAAAGATAAAAGTACAGTGACAGTTGAGATCTCCACTTATCCAGTAAAGATTAAGAGAAAAACTTTAGTATTGGGCATAGCAAGAGATATTACTAAACGCGAACAGATGCAAAAGGAGATAATAGTATATAGAGAGTATCTTGAAGAATTAGTAAAAGAACGTACCTTGCAATTAAAAGAGGCGAACGAACAACTTCAAAAAGATATTACTATGCACAAACAAGATGAAGAGACTATACGGAAGAGTCAGCAAGAATTTGCCAGTCTATTTAATAAAAGCCCCGAGGCATTAGCAAGAGATATTACTAAATGCGAACAGATGCAAAAGGAGATAATAGTATATAGAGAGTATCTTGAAGAATTAGTAAAAGAACGTACCTTGCAATTAAAAGAGGCGAACGAACAACTTCAAAAAGATATTACTATGCACAAACAAGATGAAGAGACTATACGGAAGAGTCAGCAAGAATTTGCCAGTCTATTTAATAAAAGTCCCGAGGCCATAGTCTATACAGACGAGAAAGGCACTATATTAAAAATAAATCCCCGTTTTAGCGAACTTTTTGGATATACTTCAAAGGAGATAGAAGGCAAGAATATTGATGAAGGTATAATTAACCCTGCGGATAAGATGGAGGAAGAAGTAATACTAACAAAAGGATTATTAAATCGTCATACTAATATTAATTTTGAGACTGTCAGAAAGAAAAAAGATGGCACTTTATTTCCGGTCTATTTATCTGTTTCTAATATTGTAATCGATGGGAAGATAGAAAGGTGGATACGAATTTATATTGATGTTAGCGAAAAAAAGCATATGGAAGAACAACTAATAAAACTCGCGCGCTTTGACTCGTTAACCGGTTGTTATAATCGGGGATATGCTCTGGAGCTACTTGATAGGCATCTTAAATTATCCCAGCGTAATAAATCTTCCATATTATTAGCTTTTCTAGATATAGATGGCTTTAAAGCAATAAATGATACTTTTGGCCACGATGAAGGAGACAAGGTCTTAAAAGAAGTTGCTGGTTTATTTAAGTCTATTCTAAGAGAGATTGATATCATTTGCCGAATGGGAGGGGATGAATTTCTATTGATATTCCCGGATAGTTCTCTAAAAGAAGTTTCCCTAATAATAAACCGCCTGCAAAAGAATTTGTCTCAGCTAAATAAGACCATAAAAAAGGATTATAGTATAAAATTTAGCATGGGATTCTCTGAATATCTACCCGATAAACCAAAAACATCAAATGAACTGATACGTATTGCCGACCAGAGGATGTATGAAGAGAAAAAGAAAAAAAGGTAATGGGTTAATATTTATATTAGAGATGATAAATAAAGAATCAAGTCTCAACAATCGATTTTAAGGCATTGTTTTTTCTTTGTTTATATTTATACCTTCCTTTTAATTGTAATTTTTATTAATAAGGGTGAGTTAACGGGGTGAGAGAATAACCTCTTTGCTGATTAGGAGAAAACTCATTTAAGCCTGGTCTATTTCAATAGTATTTCTAATGATTATTATATTAGGTGGGAGATTATATCAAAATGGTGAAAACTACCATTTCATATAACGGACGTTTTTTGCTGAAGTCCAGGGTGTTTTCGAACTGAATTAACAGCAATAAATGAAATGAGAAAGTTCGCTCGAGAACTCACACTTTTTTGATATAATGCCCTGGATTTGGGTAAAGTGGGGTCGGGGGGCCACGGACCAGCAAAAAACAGTTGTCGGCAGGTTCAAGTGTTTGCAAATAAAATTCACAGTTACAATTCGATATCTCAATAAATCACCAAGGTCAATAAGGAATATTATTGTATGAATTATGAACTGTTGATTTTCCTTAACATCATCCTTAACGACGAGCTGAGCTGCAAAGCTTAAAGCTGGCGCGAAGCGTACGCAAGCAGCTTTCGTGACAGTAGCTTTGTCTGCTCAAGCACCTTGTTAGCCCTCGCGCTTTAGTCCCATGAGAAAGAGGCCAACATGCGCAATAAGTCATCACGATTGATGTTTGTATCATTTGCATTGATGGCAACTACCAACTCCCGTTCAGGGATGAACGCAAGTAATGCCCCAAATCCGGGACCTCCTCCTCCATGGCCATACACGATCTGCTCATTGAGCTTCCAGACTTTCCACCCTATTCCATTTTGTACATTGTTATAGGATTCTGCTAACTCCTCAAGGGGATAGGTAACCAATATTTCATCAACGGTTGTCTGTTTTAGAATTCGCTCTCCTTGTATCCCCCCTCCTAAAAGAAATGCCTGAGCAAACCGGGCCATCTCTGCTGAGGGGCCACTTAATCCAGTAGATGGTGTATAGTCTGTATAGAGCGGATTAAACCAGATCCGACCATTTACGGTTTCGCGTACATAAGTTTTAAAAATGTCCTTGTCCCCAAAAATCCACAGCAACCCTGTAAAGAGGTTAATTATTGGATTCGATCCAGTCGCTGTTCTGCGTTGCAGTGTTTCAGGACGGATAAATGTCGTGTCATTCAAGGCTAAGGGGACGAGAATATGTTCATGTATGTATGCTTCATATTCTTGTCCACTCACGGCTTCTATCACCGCACCTAAGGCCATATAGCCAACGTTTGTGTACCTCGCTTTAGTGCCGGGGTCAAATAGGAGGATACGAAATTTCCCGGTAAACTTTTCCCGGAAAAATGCGGTTTGATTTGGCTTTGGTTGACCAGCCAGTCGGATCCAGTTAAGTCCTTCCGGCATGAGATCCCGCAGTCCCGACCGATGGGTTAAGAGGTGACGAATCGTGATTGTTTTCGGCGAGCCATCCTTGGTTGTGACGTCAAAATACGGGAGATAGTCTTGCACTGGATCATCTATATCCAACATTCCTTGTTCATATAATTGCATGATCGCTGTGGCGGTAAACACTTTTGTCACAGACCACCATGGATAGATGGTATCAACCTGGGCAAGTCTTTTTTGTGGCCCATCGGCATAGCCAAACGCTTTAGCATAGACCGGATTTCCCTTTTTCAAAACGGTGACCGTCAACGCAGGCGGTGTTTGATTAGTCGTTAGCTTCTCAAAATAGGTATCAATGTCACTTATACTCTGTATGGTATCAGGTGGGGCAAGTGGTTTTGGCGCAGATATATAAAGGACCAGGAGACCAATCACGACGACAAGGATCACGATAACCATTCCAATCCATAGTATTTTAAAGGCTTTTCTCATATACTCATTCCTAATCTATTATGATCATTTTACAAAAAAGTAGATTCTTATGCTTATCATAAACTAATTTTATTAATTCTACAAATAACAATTTTATATATAGGTAAGTCCACGCCTTTTTATTATATTTTTACAATTCTTCTCTTATTATTTTTTCTTTCTAACTGCCCCATTAAAGTTTACACTAATAAAACCTCTCTATTAATTAAAACTATTTTTGGCGGGGAAGGGGTCCTTCTTGTGTCGGGGGAGCTCCCGGTTCTTATCATCAATAATCAAAAATCAAAAGGAATTTTCCCAGAATGTTACTGCTGAAATCAAAGAAATCAAGAAAACACTCAATGTTTTACGCGTTGATTTTGCTAAACATGAATAATACTGTTGATATATAAGGTTTTTAGCATTTTCTCTTAAAACCTCTAATATTGCGTATATAAGCTTTATTTTTTTATTTGATAAATTATATCACCAGCGGATTAAAAATAAGCGCTTAAAATAGGCTTAAATCAAAGATTATTTTCGTGGTTCCTGAAATTCTCCACTTTTTGTCCTCTTTTCATTGATATTCTCTCTTTCTCTCCTTCATTCTCTTATTCTCCCTGTATACTTACCAGAATACTAAATAAATCCTTCATATTTAAGATGTAAAATTATTATAGGTTAGTTAAAAAGCATATTGCCCCTTCTTGTCGCCTTCTGTATAAAAACACGCCATTTAATATTTTTTCTCAAATTAAAATCCTTATTTTATAGGCATTCCAAATTATAAATCTACGCCATCTTGGCGTCTTTTTTATTAAATGTTGACAAATCTAGGTGGAAAATTTAAACTAAAATAAAATTCAATATAAATACTAAAGGAGTTACAAATGGGACAAAAAATTACTAAAAAAACGGATCAATTCAAAGTCTATGACTCTAATGGAAATATTTACTTAATTATTGAATATAAAGACTATGAAAAATCTGAATATTTTGGCTCTCCGACTAAATTCATCGAGCTTTTGGAAGTTTATAAAACATCAGATGGAGATCATGTGAATAAAATTGACGAAAACAATTTCGAGATATTGCAGATGAATCCAAAAACTGGTGAGTGTGGAATAAAGGTTCATAAATAATCAAATGAATTTGCTTGTGCTTTGAGCGTTGGGAGAAATTTTATGCCCTATCAATATAAAAGAGAACCATTAAATGATGACGAAGTTAATAAAGTAACCAATGCCTGCGGTAATTTCCGTGAAAAATTTGTCGTTTGGACACTTTTAGATACCGGTTTAAGGTTGTCAGAACTTGCTGATCTTAAAAAAGAAAATATACAATGGCAAGAAAGAAGATTAGTTATCTACGGTAAAGGCGGTTCTTACGGTAAAAAAACAAAAAGACGCATTATTCCTATGACAGACAGGGTCAGAAGTTTGATTGAATACCATTTTGCCGAAAATAACAATACCGGAATGAGTAAAAGGACAATCGAGAGAACAGTAAAGAAAGTAGCTGATAAAGCCGGAATCTCAAAGCTAGTTAGCCCGCATGTTTTAAGGCATACTTTTGCAGTAAATTGTATCAAAAAAGGAATTTCTACTAGAGCCCTTCAATCTCTTTTGGGCCATGACAGATTAGCCACTACTGAAATTTATCTTAATTTATCTCCGGAAGATGCCATTAGAGAATTTTTAAATAAATGGTAAAATGTTTTTTAAAATTAAATTTCTCTTGACAAAAGTTAGCAGATGTGCTAACTTTTATATTGAAGGAGCTTTATGGCACTGCCCAAAAAAGAAGATTATATTTTCTATCAGGGAGAGAAGTTCCAGATAGAGTTTTATTTCACTAAAACCGGGAAGATACCAGCTAAAGAATACTTAGAGAAAGAATCCTTGGATGTGCAAGTTAAACTAGCTGCCCTGGTAAAATATATTGCTGATCATGGCAGACTTTTTGATGTAACAAAATTTAGAAAAGTGGACTCAAAAGATAATATATTTGAGTTTAAACCCGTAGATCATCGCTTCTTTAGCTTCTTCTATAAAGGCAAAAAGATAATTATTACTAATGCTTATATGAAAAAGTCTCAGAAAGTAAGCAAAAGAGATTTAGAGAAAGCCAAGAATATGAAAAAAACTTACACCGCTAGATTAAAAGGGGGAATTTATTATGAGAAAGGCTAAAACTTATATGGATAAATTAATGAACAATAAAGATTTCCGTGAGAGATTCGACGAAGAATATCAAAATATTTGTATTGGAGAACAAATTGCCGGAATCCGTCATCGAGCAAATTTAACACAAGATGCTCTGGCCAAACGAACACATACTACCAAATCAGCTATCTCGCGCTATGAAAATTCTGATTATAAAAGTTATAGCATGCCTCTTTTGAATAAAATAGCAGAAGCTTGCGGGACAGTTTTGAAAATTGATTTTGTGACTAAAGGAACAAAAAAAAGTTAAGGAGTTGCAATATTTTAAAATATTAGCTACCGTATGTTATTTTTATGTTATGTCTCGAAAAAAAATGGTCTTAGCCTGTTCCCCCTCTTCTCTTAATTTATCCGGAACAGAGATAGAATTTTCAGGATTGGCCGGTAGGGAATTTTTACTCAAAGAAACCATAGAAGGAGTAAATAAATTTGATTATGTGTTTATAAACTGCCCTCCCAGTTTAGGCCTTTTAACTTTAAATGCTCTTACTACTGCTCAAAACGTTTATATCCCTTTACAAACAGAATTTTTAGCCTTACAGGGTATGACAAAACTTTTAGAAACCATAGCCATAGTTAAAAAAAGATTAAATAAAAATATCGAAATTGCCGGGATTATAGCCACAAGGTTTGATTGTAGAAAAAATCTTAATAGAGAAGTTGTAGAAAAAATAAAAGAGTATTTTGGCAATAAATTATTTAATACTTTAATTAGAGATAATATATCTTTGGCCGAAGCCCCAAGTTTTGGTAAAAGTATTTTTGAATATAAATCTAATAGTTATGGAGCTAAAGATTATTTAGACCTTTGCAAGGAAATTATAAAAAGAGGTTAAATATATGGCAAAAAAAGAACGATTAGGTAGTGATCCTTTTAAAGAATCTCCTTTGAATTGGATTCAGGATACCAGGGAAGAAAAAAAAGACTCTAAAGAGCTTAAACCTTAAAGCGTTTTGACGCTTTGACGTCAAAACGCTTTGAGGTTTACTTATATTTTAATAGATAGGAGGAGAGAAAATGCCTTTAGAAATTAGCGGATTAAAATTATATAGTGTGGATGAAATTGCAGAGATGTTGAAAAGTACCGCGCCTAATATAAAATCTTATTTTAGAGAAGGGAAAATTAAAGGGTAAAAAATCAACGGAAAATGATATATCTCAGAAGATAATCTTAAAAATTATCTAAGTGGAGTTTATCCGTTTAATAAAAAATAGTTTTTTTGTTGTTATTTAAATAAAATGGTTTTAGAGGAAGGAAAAAAAGATATATAAAAACTATAAAAAAATTGTATTGGTATTGGTGGTATTTTTTATAACCTGTATTTTTACTACAATAGTTAAAGAGACAAATATTCCTTATTTAGTAATTGCCTCTCCATTAATTGGTTTTTTTATTATTTATAAAATAATTAAAAAATAGAAGAATTCAATTTTAAGAAATACTAAATCTTGAATTAAAATATAGTGGGTTTGGAATTAAAAAAATGCTCGTTCCCCTTTGTTTATAAACGTTTGACGAAACATACAATATTAACAATATATAACAATAACAACAAAAGAGAAATGTTGTTGTTATTTAAAATAATTAAAGAAGGAAGAAATGAAAGAATCCGAAGAAATCACTATAAAAAATAATAATGAAATAGATTTTCCAAAAATAATAAATTCCGAAGTAAATTTATTAGTATTTCCATTTTTTTCTCTTTCTACAAAAGGTCTTAAAATAAAACTACAATCGTTTATCGGGGGATAATTAAAAATGAGTATCATGATAAAAACTAAAATAGTATGTACCATTGGACCAGCGAGTAATTCTTATGAAAAAATAGAGAAGCTAATCCAGGAGGGTATGGATGTCGCCCGTTTGAATTTTTCTCACGGAAGACATGAAGAACACCGTCAAGTTATTGAAAATATTCGTCAGGCTTCTTTGAAGACAAATAAATCTGTAGCCATCCTTCAAGATTTGGGAGGGCCAAAGATAAGAATTGGAGAGATTGAAAAAGAGCCCATTTTTTTAAAAGAAGGTTCTTCTTTTATTCTTACTAACCGTGAGGTTCCCGGAGACGA
>Ga0307380_10013649_pt1 | contig 10020 bp, 9 predicted proteins | sample UN3MG_FD_202239 | JGI IMG/M metagenome (GOLD analysis project Ga0307380, IMG submission 202239) | Soil microbial communities from Risofladan, Vaasa, Finland - UN-3 | ecosystem: Environmental > Terrestrial > Soil > Coastal area > Acid sulfate soil | place: Finland: Risofladan, Vaasa | collected...
ACGAGGCGGCCAAAGCGGGAATAACTGCTATTATTCAGCCCGGTGGCTCGAAGCGGGATGAGGAAGTGATAGAAGCTGCCAATGAACATAACCTGGCAATGGTCTTTACCGGCACAAGATGTTTTAAGCATTAATTCTAAAGTCTCCTCGCTGTTATTATTTTCTTCGAAAACGAGGTAATCTCCATTGATTTAATCCAAAACTTTTCATTAAAAAAAGAAGGACTTTTGACAAGTAGCGCAGTATCTAAATATATACTAACCTACCAATGTAAAGTAATTATGAATAGTATCGATAATTAAAAAAGGAAAATATTAATGCCAGAGAATAACGGAATAGTCATCTATACCAATCCGGATGGAAAAGAAACCTTTGAAGTCAATTTAAAAAAAGATACCGTTTGGCTTTCTCAAAAACAAATGGCAGAATTATTTAAAAAAAACACTGATACTATTGGATTACATGTAAAGAATATTTTTTTTACTAAAGAATTAGATGAGAAATCAACTACCGAGGAATACTCGGTAGTTCAAATGGAAGGAAATAGGGAAGTTAAACGTAAAATAAAATTTTATAATCTCGACCTAATTATTTCTGTCGGTTACCGGGTAAATTCCAAACGCGGTACCCAATTTCGCATCTGGGCTACCCATATCTTAAAAGAACATCTAATCCAGGGTTATACCATAAATGAAAGAAGAATGCGCGAAGACCGGGCTAAACTAACAGAATTCCAAAAAACCTCAAGAATTATGGAAAGACTCCTGCAGAATAAAGCCTTAGATTCAACCGAAGCAACCGGATTATTAAAAGTGATTCTTGATTATCAAAAAGCCCTGCATTTACTTGATGAATATGATTTGCAAAAATTAGGGATAAAAAAAGTTACTACTCAGGAGAGATTTAAGATTAGCTACCAAAAAGCCCGCTATGAATTAGAACGCCTGAAAAACCATTACCCTTCCGGATTATTTGGTTTGGAAAAAGACCAATCTTTTTCCGGCTCTATCGGAGCGATATATCAGACTTTTGATGAAAAGGATCTCTACCCCAGCATTGAAGAAAAAGCTGCCCATCTCTTATATTTTGTGGTCAAGAATCATTCTTTCATCGATGGGAATAAGCGAATTGCTGCATCTTTATTCCTCTGGTTTTTAAATGAAAATAAAATTCTATATAAAGAGGATGGCAGTAAGCGTCTGGCTGACAATGCCCTGGTAGCTTTGACCTTACTGATTGCTGAAAGTAGAGCAGAAGAAAAAGATACTATCGTTAAAGTCATTGTAAATTTGATCAATCAAAACAATTAACCGGAAGATGAACTCAAAGAAAAATTTGTCGGATTTTCTTTTTACCTGAGAAAAGATTTTATTAGCAAGAAAGTTCTAAGGGGATGAGGTGGGGACTGAAATGCTTGCAGCTTACAGCTCGTAATTTGTAGCCTGTAGTCTGCAACCTATTTTTCTGATTAGTCAACCGGAAAACTGTTTTGTATCTTTTTCAAATCATCGAGAAATTGGAGAACTTATATGAAAGCCGTTTATAAAAGTGCAGCAAGCGAGAAAGTGGTGCGCAACTTATATGATAGGCAAGCTTTAGCATTAGATATAGAATTTGAAGATATTTATGTCGATACCAGATTTGGGAAAACTCATTTACTGAAGACAGGTCATCCAAAAGGAAAACCAATTTTACTATTTCATGGAGGAAACAGTACTACCCCATACTATTTAAGAGATTTTCTTTATCTCCGAAATGAATATTTGATATATGCACCTGATACCATGGGACATCCCGGTAAAAGTGCTCAAACTGTTTTATCTGCTAAGAATTTGGAATATGGCGAATGGGCATCTGATGTCATTGATGGATTGGGTTTTGAGCAAATGATTTGTATGGGCGGTTCTTATGGGGGTGGAGTTTTAGTAAAACTTATGTGCTTTGCTCCCCAAAAAATATCAAAAGCTATTTTGTTGGTCCCCTCAGGGATATGCAATGCTTCAACCGCAAGCATCATATTTACTATGGGAATTCCAATGATTTTATACATCCTGACACAAAAAGAAAAATGGCTGAAAAGGGCTATCTTACCCATGGCAATTACTGAAAAGGAAATTGATGAAAGTACTTTGGAAATGGTAAGATGTTCCTTCAATCATGTGCGCGTAAAAGCAGGTATGCCCAGTAATGCTAAAAAGGCAGATATGCAGAATTATACTGCTCCCACCTTGCTCATTACCGGAGAAAAGGATGTAATGTTCCCGGGAGAAAAGGTGATAGCAAGGGCAAAGACAATCATACCAAATTTAAAAACATATTTAATGAAAGGGAGTGGGCATATGTGTATGCTGTCTTCTGAAAAATACCAGCATGTCCTAAAAATGATAGCTGATTTTTTAGCTGAGTAATAAAATGGTATCAGGCACTCATTTTTCTTTGACGGAAGATTGGTAGATTGTTTTTAATCGCTAAATTGGTTAATCAATATATTTGAATTTTAACTATTTTTTTTATATCATTCCCGCTTCTTTGTTCCCTTCTCCTTGAGGGGGGAGGACTAAGGACTTTTACCTACAAAATAAAACTTTCCTTAAAAAGAAGGATTTCTGGAATAAGTGTAGTATATATAATATATTAATTAAATATCATAACCTGTATGAAGGTAACAGGAGAGGCCTTTTCTTTCCATCATAAAAGAAAAGGAGCCGAAGAGGCAAGATACCAAAAGTATCAAAACTTTCAGGCAAAAGGACTGTTGCCGGACAGAACTCTGGAGAGCTTTATACAAAAAAGCACCGAAGGGGCAATTCCTAAGCTTTAGGAAAACCCATACAGAGTTTACTAAAAGAACTATCTCCTAATTTCTTAGGAAGAATCTTTCAGGTAAAAGGACAGAGTAAGAAAATAATTATATTACTTTCTTACTCTGTCCTTTTCTTTATAATTGTTGAAAATCGCTTTATAAATATAAATTTATACTGAAAAAAACAATTCAACAATAAAAGAAATAGCTTTTTGTAAACTTGTGAAGACCTCAAAATATTTTCTAGAAAAAAATGTTTTAATGAAAGCAGAGCACATGAGTTTTAAAAATTTACCTATTAAAAAATTCTATTCTTCAGACGAAGACGATATTCTTAATGATTTCTATATTCCCGCATTAAAGGAAGCTCGTAGTTATAAAAGACTAACTGGTTTTTTTTCTTCTTCATCCATGGCTTTGGCTGCAAGAGGTATTAACGGTTTATTAGAAAATGAAGGAAATATGAAAATAATTACATCACCAAAACTTAGTAAAGAGGATGTTAGGATTATCCTAGATTCAAAAGTAAATCCAGAAAAATATATAGAAAATAAGTTACTATCGGTTTTGGGATCACTAGAATTAGAAAATGAACAATTTATTTTAGATCATCTATATATATTAGGATGGATGATTGCAAATAAAAGGTTACAAATAAAAGTAGCAATTATTTCTAAAGAAGGTTTACAGAAAGACTTATTGGATTATACAGAAGTTTTACAAATGGGAATTTTCCATCAAAAAATTGGCATCTTAGAAGATTTAGAAGGAAATACTATAACCTTTAGTGGATCAATGAATGAGACCGCTTGTGGATGGCAGAGCAATATTGAAGAATTTAAAGTATTTAGAAGTTGGCAAACTTCAGAAATTGAATATATTCAGCCAGATGTTAATAAATTTAATAAATTCTGGAATAATTTATCATCTAGTATTCGCGTAATTGATATACCGGAAGCAGTAAGGAATAAATTAATTGAATGGGCGCCAAAGGATATAAATTCTATTAATTTAAAGAGATGGTATACTATGAGAAAAAAGAAAAAAATATGTTTATTCGAAAACCAAAAGCAAGCTGTTCAATCTTGGATATCTAACAATATGATGGGAATTTTTGAAATGGCTACGGGTACTGGTAAGACTTTTACTGCATTGGGATGTCTTCGGGAAGTTATGAAAAAGGAAAAATACCTCTTAACTGTAATAAATTGCCCTTTTAATCATTTAGTAAAACAATGGCAAGAAAGTATTAAGAATTTTGGAATATTATCTTATATATTTATTGCTGATAGCAGTATTTATAATTGGAAAAATAAGTTAATGGACCAATTATATGATTTAAACTGCCAAATAATTGATAAAATGATAATATTAACTACTTTTGATACTTCTTCTTCAATTGATTTTATCAATATGATTAAAAAATTTAAGCTACCCAAAATGTTAATTTCAGATGAAGTCCATGGGTTTGGTTCACCTAGCAATAGAAAAGGTTTATTGATTGATTATAAATATAGGCTTGGATTAAGCGCAACTCCTAAACGTTGGTTTGACTTAGAAGGTACGGAAGAATTATTTAATTATTTTGGAGATACTGTCTATGAATTTCCTTTAGATAAAGCTGTCAGTACTATAAATCCAGCAACGGGTGAAACTTATCTCACACCTTATGAGTATAAACCCTATTTTGTTGAATTAACTTTGGATGAGTTTGAAAGATATGAGGAAGAAACTAAAAAAATAGCACAAAATTATTATCGTATAGAAGATAAAAACAAAAAAGATAATTATTATACGATTCTATTAAATAAACGACAAGAAATAGTTAGGGATGCGAAGAATAAGATTAATATTTTCAAAGAAATATTAAGAGAAATTGTTGATATCCGAGATTGCTTAGTATACTGTTCACCCCAACAGATTGAAACAGTACAGTTGATTTTAAATAATTATGAAAAAAAAATGGTAATACAACATAAATTTACAGGAGAGGAAGGTACAAAGGCGGATGAAAAATATGGAGGTATTTCTGAAAGAGAGTTTATATTAAACAAATTTGCTCAGGGGGAATACCATGTACTTGTTGCAATGAAGTGTTTGGATGAAGGAGTAGATGTGCCCTCTACTAAAACCGCAATTATATTATCTAGTAGTGGTAATCCAAAACAATATATTCAAAGAAGAGGAAGAGTTTTGAGGAGATTTCCAAATAAGGATAGAGCAGTTATTTATGATTTTATTGTACTTCCTCCATTGATTAACACTATTAATAAAGATTTATTAGAAATTGAAAAGAAAATATTAAAGAATGAATTTGTAAGATATAAAGAATTCTCTGTTATAGCTATTAATTCAGTAAATTGTTTTCAAAGAATTGAAGAGATTGAAAAAAAGTATAAATTCTATTTATAGAAAGGAGAAGATATTGGATTTTAGTAAAAGAATTTTAAAAAAACTAAATAAATCAGATATAAATCCTCATATTCAAAGTTTTCTTAGAGATATTTTGACTTTTGAGTTAGAGCACTATGAAGAAGCTAGACCTTTATGTAACGAAAAATATAGTGAATTAATTGATAAGTACATCAAACATTGTCAGGTGAGTCAAAATGAGAATTGAATCAATAAAATTAATAAATTTTAGGCAATATCGTAATGTTGAAATTAGTTTTTCTATTTCAAAAGAAAAAAGTTTTAACATTATTCAAGGAATTACAGGGGCAGGAAAGACGAATTTATTGAATGCAATTACTTGGTGTTTATATGGCAAAGAGAAACATCTTACAGAAAAATATAAAGGTTATCCAATTTTGAATAATTTAACAGAAAACAAAATGAGAATTAATGAAAAAAGTTATGTAGGAGTCGAGATAAGGTATCAAGATGAATATGGAAAAAGGGGAATAATAAAAAGAGCAAAGGCATTCAAAAAAAATGATGATGGCAAGCTTATTGAAGTAATTAATTCTAATTGTAACTCAACTAATGGAACAATATTAACTATGGTAACGACTGTTAATAATGATTATGATATTTCATCGACTTACCCAGAAATTCTGATTAACCAAATTATTCCTGAGAGTATAGAGAGATATTTCTTTTTTGATGGTGAGAGATTAAATGATTACTTTGCTGAAAATTCTGGAGATAAAATTCGTGAGGCAGTATACAAATTGTCCCAGATAGGTTTGATTACTAATTCTTTAGAACATCTAATAAAGAAAAAAAATAATTTGCTTAAAGACGAAAAACTTATCACTCCAGGTGTTGAAATTATTAGAGAAGAATTAGAAAATCTTCAAAATATGTTGGATGAAAAAAATGGCTTGCTTGAAGATTTTAGGGAACAGAAAAATAAAGCTATTAAAATTATTAGAGAATATAGTGAAAAATTGAGACATTGTCAAATTGATGATATAAAAACAATTCAAGGTAAAAGAGAGGAATTAATTCAACAAATTGAAGATTGCCAAAAAGAATTGCGTGAAATTAAAAAAAGCGAATTAGATTATGTTGTAGGAGTTGCACCAATGGTTTATGCATATAGGGCGATTGGAACGACAAAGGATAAACTTGATAAATTACAGTTGGCCGGAGAAATTCCACCAAATTATAAAAAAGAATTTATTCAAAAATTATTAGATAGTGGAAAATGCATTTGTGCTATTGATATTTCAGAAAATAATATTCATAGAGAAAATGTAAAAAAATTGTTAGAAGAATGTGATGATATTACCAATAATAGTGCTGAATTAATCGAGAATAGAATGATATTAAAGAATATTTTAACTGAAATTGAACAATTCCCAACAAATTATAAAAAATATGTTTCACAAATTAGAAATATAGAAGATAAAATCCGGGATAACAATATAGAATTAAAGAAAATTAATGAAAAATTAGAAAATGTAGATATTAATGAGATTAATGATTGGAATAGTAAGATTATTCAGTATACTAAGTTGAGAGACCAACAAATTGGTAATATAGCAATTACTGATGAGGAAATTAAAAAAATTAACAAAAATATTAAAGATTTAAATTTTAAATTGCAAAAAGAATTAAATAAAGAGGAGAAATATGCAATATTGCAGAAAAAATTATTATTTTGTGATGAGAGTATAAAAATACTTGAGAAAATAAAAAATGAAATCGTTGACGAGATTAGAAAAGAAATTGAAAGAGAAACAGAGAAGCAGTTTTTAGAATTAATTTGGAAAAAAAATACATATTCTAAAGTAAAAATTGGTGAGGATTATGAAATATCATTATTAGATAATAATAATATAGAAAGTATAGGTACTCTTTCAGCAGGGGAAACTCAAATACTAGCGTTTGCTTTTATTGGTGCTCTGAATGCAGTATCTGGATTTCATGTACCTATAATTATTGATACCCCTCTTGGAAGGATTTCTTTAGTACCGAGATTGAATATAGTAAGTAATTTACATAGATTTTTAAGTCAAAAACAAATTATTCTTTTATTTACAGATGAAGAATACTCAGAGAGTGTTAGAGAAAAGTTAATAGATAGAAGTGGTAAAGAATACGAAATAAGTTTTAAAGAATCTGAATATGGAAGTGAAGTGGAGGTTATCCCTTATGGAAAGAAAAGCACCTGATAGAATATATGTACCACGAAGAGCCGAATTTAATAAGTTATTAGAGGTAGGAAGCCCTTTAGCGGGGAAAGAATTAAAACATATTTTTATGTTTGCATTAACTATTGGATATTACGAGAAGTTAAGAATAGAATTACCAAAACAAAAAGAGGATTTGATAAGAATTGAATACTTGAATGATAAAGAGAAATGTATAATTGAAGCGATCGCAATAGAATCATGTAATGATATAAATATTATTTTAGATAAGAAAAAAATTTATTCTATTGCTGAGGAATTTGCTGCAGCGGGAATAGGAGTTTTGAAAAACAAGATTTTTGGTAGTGAATATGGAAGTTTTATCAAGAGTACAGGGAATGATTGTCTAGAAGAAGTTAACAAAATACTTTCAGAGGTAATAGAAAAAATTGATTAAAATACTTCTAATAGAACCAAATTTCCCTATTCCTTCAAAAAGTAAAAATCATAAGAACTTCTTACCTATTGGATTATTAAAAATTGCTTCATATTTACGAGAAAATGGATACGAAATTCAGCTAGAAAGAGACACATCTGAAAAATTATCTGAAAATAAGGAACTTATATCGTTTAGACCAGATGAAATATGGATTACTTCACTATTTACATATTGGGCTAAATATGTAAAGGATTCAGTAAGAAAATATAAAGCAATGTTCCCTAATGCAAAAGTTGTTGTGGGAGGAATTTATGCTTCATTATTTTCTAAAGCAGAAGTAAAAGAATGTACAGGTTGTGATGAAGTATATCAAGGAGTAATATCAGAAGCAGAAAAATATCCTCCCGCATATGATTTAATAAAAAATTCGAACCCTCATCTAATTGATTATCAAATAATTCATACTTCGAGAGGATGTAAAAGACAATGTGACTTTTGCGGTACTTGGAAAATAGAACCTGAATTCATTCCTAAAAAAACCATAAAAGATGAAATAAAATTTAAAAAATTAGTTTTCTACGATAATAACTTACTTATGAACCCGTATATTGGAAAAATATTACAAGAACTCATAGTTTTAAAAAAAGAAAAAAAAATACAATGGTGTGAAAGCCAATCAGGATTCGATGGTAGAATCTTACTTAAAAAACCTTACTTAGCAGAAGAAATTAAAGAAGCTGGCTTTAGGTATCCTCGAATTGCCTGGGATTGGCAATATAAAGATTATGATAGCATAGAAAAGCAAATAAATATTCTTAAAGAAGCAGGTTATCCTTTAAAAGAAATTTACATCTTTATGATTTATAACTGGGATATATCATTTGAAGAAATGGAATTGAAAAGAATAAAGTGTTGGGATTGGAAAGTACAAATTGCTGATTGTAGATATAGACCTTTAGATCAATTGTATGATAATTATAATGGGAGAATAATAGGACAAACTTCTAAAGATTACTATCTCCATGAACAAGCGGGTTGGTCAGATCTGCTTATTAAACAATTTAGAAAAAATGTAAGACAACAAAATATTTGCGTAAGACATGGATTCCCCTTTTATTCGAAAGATTTTGAACAAAAAAGAACAAAAAAAGAATTAATGAAAATCATAAAAAATATCAACACAAAAAAGGAACAAATAAAATATTTAAAAAAGAATAATATTTCTTATTGGTTCCCCGAAAAAAATTCAAAAGAAACTTTTGGGGTTAAGTCTTGCAATGCAACATTATTTTCTTAGATAATTAATATTTTACTTTTCAATTAGGTAAATAGGGAAAGGCAATTCATATTTTAAGTTTTAAATTCGGGCACTAGGTAAAAGAAGAAATAGAATGAGTCTTGTCTTTATCTTTGACAGTTAATTAAACTATTTGTCAAGGATAAAACTTTAAGCGCGATAAAGAGGTAACTTATAAGATTTTTCTTGTTATTTCAGATATGTTAAAAGTATATATTTTACTAACAATATTACTAATAATAAAAAAATACTATTATCGTAAGTGGTTTTAAGGGGGAATAAGAGATGAACATAACTAATCTAGCAGCTTGGTGGGGTGCAATTATTGCCACGTTGGTACTTATATGGGACATGTATAAGTGGAAATTTTCTGGGCCAATAATAAATGTTTCTGCGTCACCCGGTATGCAAACAGTTGGTAACTTACCTAATCACTTAGAAGGTAAAAAGTATATTTCAGTTGAAGTTACTAATACGGGGGATAGAAAAACCACTATTACGCATTTAGTTGGTTTGCATTACAAATCATTTTTTCAGAAACTCATAAATAAAAAAGATATAAACTTTATCGTTGCAACACCAGCATTTATTCCTCCACCATTACCGTATATACTCGAACCGGGTGAACGATGGATGGGTGGTATCGAGCAAAACAGTAAATTGGAAGAAATGAGCAGAAATGGTTATTTGTGTTGTGGAATTTATCATTCATGCGGAAAGAACCCCATTTTGCAAAGGGTAATAATTCATAAAAATACAGAATAGATTTAATAGAGGGGTCGTAAAATATCAGAGGGACGGTTGTACTAGCTCAATAATTCGGTAACTTTTTCTAACTTTTCATAGGGGGTGATATACGCAAGTCCCCCGTGTCTTCTTAAGTGGTTATATTCAAATAAGA